>Ga0315899_10001623_pt1 | contig 25544 bp, 4 predicted proteins | sample LakEriMetagenome_2_FD_203518 | JGI IMG/M metagenome (GOLD analysis project Ga0315899, IMG submission 203518) | Freshwater fungal communities from buoy surface, Lake Erie, Ohio, United States - Buoy 4 MA112 | ecosystem: Environmental > Aquatic > Freshwater > Lake | place: USA: Lake Erie, Ohio... | reverse complement strand
GACTGATCTGAACACCACAATCAAGGCTGGGCAGAGGATGCCATTCGAACTAGTAGTGTGCGACGACAGAAGAAATGCAGTCCCTACAAAGGGCTTGCAGATCTATGCCTCTTTGGTATCAGACCCTCTCCAGACTGGAGGCCCCATTAGAGTTTGGTCAGCACCGGTGGTTGAGGGTTCTGCTTCATTCTATGGTATTGATGTCAAAGAGACTGGCATACGATGTGTCAAGTCAGGCTGCAATCTGACGAAATTCTTGATTCGTTTTCAATTGTTCAACGCGTCTCGCGCCATAGAGAGTGTGCCAGCTGTTCAGAGTTTTGAGTTCTTCATCCAGCATCTCGAGCCAGTAACCTTGCTATTTGAACCCGCGTTGGGGCTGACTTGGCTTGCGAGCGCATATGGCCCCGACGTTGATGTAAAAGCAGTAGACAGGTATGGTAACCTTGCGCACAACGCAACAGGTCCTATCTGTGCAGTATTGTTGAAGAACGGAGTAGAACAGGCACATACTGCTGGGATGCCACTACCATTGGCTGAACTGGCTCAACGGGCCGGTGCTGAGGAGTACCCTCCAGTAATGCCAATCAGATTTGGCCACAGTCACTTTAACCTTGCAGTCCGAGTCCTCGTTGACAGTAGTGAGATCAAGATTCGTTTCAGGTATGACTGCAGGAGAGAGATCGCAGGAGAAATCACGTCATCCAATGCAATAGCCGACCTTGGTCCTTTGACTTTGGTCACCTTGAGAAAATTCATCCTTCAAGCGCCTCCAGTTGCAGCCGTGCCGGCAGGTCAGCTCTTTCCTCAACAACCTGTTATTCGCATGTGCGACGATCAAGTCGGGAATCCGGCCTGCGAGCAAGATTGCTGCGTCAAGGTTGCCTCAACTTTAGCGTTACTTTCCATTATTCACGATTCTGGACGTTGTGTAACCCACGCTGACCCAGTTTGTGAATTAAAGGGAAACGTCGTGGTCCCGGTAAATAATGGATTGGCGTTTTTCACCGATCTTGCGCTTGAAGCAGCTGGATGCTTTTCACTGCGATTCCTAGTGGGTGGCATTGAAGTGACTGCTGCAGGCTTATGTGTTCACCATGCCGTTGTCTCGCAAATTATTGTACTGAATTCATCAGATCCGCTCAGGGCGCGCTACGTAGCTGGCAATGTGATACAGCAAAATATTGTGGTGGAGTTGCAAGATGCCTATAATAACAGGGCAACAAACTCTACGGCAGAAGTCATTGCAAAGCTTGCAAAATGGTCGATGGATGGTACACAGATCCTTGATGCCGCGTGCAGTGCAGAAGCATGCCAGTACACGGATCGCCGACTTCAAGTTTCAGATGCCAGAGTTTTATTTGAAAACTTGGTGATTGGAACTTCGTACCCTCGATACTCGTTTTGGTTTGAAGTGGTCGGCTCAGATTACCTTGCGGGTACAAATCAGACGGTAAATACCACGAGCTCGCACTTTTCGATAGTCCACAATGATGTTTTCAAACTGGAAGTTGACTTACCAGGGTTGGAGGCATTTGATCCCAAAGCGATAGCAGGAATAACATTTTTGGTGCGCGCGAGTCTACTGGATGCCTGGGGCAACCGTGTTTCATGCTGTTGTTCGAAGGAGAGCACGAAGTCCATTTTAACAGGATCTATTGAATGTTTCAATAACGACAACAAGACTGCTAAGTTCTTTTTGTATGGACAAGGAAGTTTAGAATCAGATGCTCCGGTTTCTTTCATCAATGGCGAGGCAACGTTCCCTGCAAAAATAGTCCTGGCCTCGAAAGGCAATGTGATTCAGGGTTGTGAGTTTGATGGAGCAAATTGCGTTAGCAATATTCAGATGAGACAAAATACGTCGTCTTTTGAAGTTGTACATAACAATCAGTCCAAATTGACTATAATTGATCCTCTGATTGCTCCGTTACGCGACCTCGTGACGGAAGAACTGATCGGGAACTCGATGAGCACGCCATTGATTGCAGGAACAAGTTGGGTATTCGCAAAGTTTAGGTTAGAAGACTTCTGGGGCAATCCTGTAAAAGAAATTTCCCGAAAAGTGCAATCTGCTGGACTCACGACTTTGAGTCATCCCTTTGATGCAGTGCACGTCTTCATTCAACCTAGGCACGGAGAACCTTGCTTGAATTCAGCTAGAGCTTTTCAGGTTATTTGCGACTCGACACCAGGAGGAACACAGGGATGTCTGGACACCGCGGCGGGTGATTTTCGGAAAAATTCCACGCTGGATATCACGTCTTCTTGCTTGTCAACGCCCAATCCGCTCACATTCAACGATGGTGTCGTAAAAGTGGCATTTGGACTATATCAAGCAGGTGAATACACCCTGCAAGTGTGTCCTGCTTTATCCACAAGACGATGCACTAATGGTCAAGCATGTCCTCTTCCAGATTGGTGTAGAATTACTCCTGGGAGTTCTATCCCCTTCACGGTTTCGCCTGCAACCCTAGAGAGAGCAACCATTCAGAATTGTAATGCTCATAAAGTTCCAAAGGGCATTCTGACTGGTAGCTCTCACATTTGTAACGTGTCGTTGGTGGACCGTTTTGGAAACCTGGCTATCGATTCTCAAACACCAAGCCCTTTCCCTCTCACGATTCAATATATGGGAGCACAAGTGAAAGGGCTTCCTGCCCAAGTACAGGCCCGAAATGGCGTGATAAGCCTGGAAGTGCCGGCAAACTCCTCGAGTTTTGAATCTCCATTCTTGGAACCATTTACAAATGCTAGACTTCTGTATCAGATCGGACCATTCGAAAGCATTTTTTCGAATTTATTTGATATTGTACATGGCCCTATAAAGCAGCTGATTTTAACTGCTGATGTGATCGACACTCCAGCCGGAGAACATCTTAAATTCGATGTAGTCGGCATCGACAGATTCATTCTAAGGCTCGTTGATGACTTTGGCAATGTAGCTTTTTCTGTGCAGTCCAACTTCACGGTGAATGTAACTCAAACCGAGCGAGTGATGCTCATGACAGGGCAGGACCCAGCATGGCAGTGGATCAATACCTTTTCTCTTCGAGCTAATATTGGTGCGGCATCTGGCTTGCTGATGCTAGCCCCAATCAAGGTGGCGACTGAGGTGCGGCAACAAGTGAAGCTCACCGTATCCGTGAAACAGGATGGGGGCGATAACGTTTTTGTCAGAGTTCAGACTGCGGCAATGAATATTCTTAGCGGCAAACCATCGCAGATTAGAATTCTTTCAGTGCCCGAGCGCAGTGTTGGGTATGAACGCGTGCGTGGCTCAGTTGCTGTAAAGGTACTGGACCAATATAATAACGATTTTTCGTGTCCTATCAGTGTACAGGCCCTGTTGATGAATGGAAATGGTCAAGAATTTGCTGCGGGAGAATACATTTTGGGTTCTGCATTTGCCGACTGGGTGTCAGTTCGACCAGACTTGGCTGACTATGATCCAAATGCAGGATATGCCATTTTTGAAAACTTGAGAATATCCACGACAGCAAGGACAAGGACGTACAGCTTGGCCTTCAAGACGTGTAAATGGTACGCTGTAATGCCTCAATGTCCAAGTGGATTTGCTGAAAATCTCGTTGCCGCTCAAGGTCCAATCAGGGATGCTTGTAACATGTGCTGGGGTCAGGGACAAGATGCATGCAATGAAGGCAATCTTTTGTCCAGCAGCATAATCTACAACATCTCTAGAAGCTTTGAGGTCATCAAGATATCACGCCTGGTGCTTGCACAGCAGCCTGGGACTGCTGCTGGTGTTGACGGTAGTAGTATATTGCCTCGTCGTGTCAAGCAAAACACCGAGATAGGAAATTTGGTTGTGCAAGTGTTGGATACCAACGGGGTTCAAATCAACATTTCAGCTGGCAATGTGAGCGTGCAGCTGTCAAGCAAGCCTCGCGGCATTTCAGGTCAGACGACAGCGTCTGTGGAAAACGGATTGATTTCATTTCCAGGAGCACGTATCGTCGAACCTGGATCGAGATTGAGCTTGATATTTACCCATATCGATTCCAAGTTGAGCACAGCCTCGAATCTGTTTAACGTAGAAAGTTTAGATGTGATACATCTGAAGATCACAGTCCAGCCAGGTAATGCAACAGCAGGAAAACCATTTGCGATCCAGCCGGTGCTTGATCTTCTAGATTTCGACTATGCACTTCAAGCTGCTGCTTCAAATGAGGTTACGGTGCAAATCGGTGCTGTTCCCGCGAGGGGGAATATAGTGGCAGATGACATCCTGCAGGGAACCAAGGTAGTGGCGGCAAACGGCGGTGTAGTGTCTTTTACCGACTTACGGATAGACATGTCGTCTATGTTGTCGAGTTGCGTACAGCCGTGTGAACAAGAAAAATTTACTCTTTATTTCCTGGTGTCAGACAGCAATGGATTTATCTTTGGTATACCTGATGTTGTCTTTTCAAGCTACTTCGAAGTCAAGCACACCACGGTAAATTTGCTGGAAATGGTTAGAGAGCCAGGGTCACTTGCATCAGGGTTTTTGCTGTCGGTGCAGCCTCGGATACGGGTGCTAGATGCTTATGGCAATTTGGTAGAGGATGCTGGTGCCAATGTGATCGAGGCAAGTATTTCTGGTTTTAATCAGTCGAGTTTGACCGGATCGACCGTGGTGGTGCCGAAGGACGGGTTTGCAACGTTCACGAACTTGGGTGTAATTGGCATGCCATCCGAAGAGTATAGCATCTTATTTCAGGTTCAAGCGACATCTATTAAAACACCGTCAGGTTTCTTTGCCGTTCGCACATTCACGGCTATAAAGCCCATTATACAGCCAGGCAACCCGTCATATTACAATGCCAGAATGATTCCTGGACCAACAGTGAAGGCAGTAGATCAATTCGGTCGAATAGTCCCGGCCAAATTTTCTGTCTCGATGCAATTGGTACCGCCAGAAGACTCATCGTCAGCAATTTTCCAAAACAATCTCACAGACTTGACAGGTGCATTGAAGGTCTTCACGGGGGTAGATGGGTTCGCAACGTTCGACGCTGTCAAGCTGGTGGCGGAATGGTCAATCGGCCTGGAAGTTCGCGTTCGATACTCGACGGACTGGCCTGGAGTTCCCACTGTAGATTCTGACCCTTTCAGGGTTGTCGACGGAGAGTTTCACGAATTTTCAGTATACTCTCAACCGTTTCCGGTGCAGACACAATACTATCCCTTCGATTTTTGGCCTTCTGAATGTCCGGCGCCTATCGCAGTGAGATCGACTCAGTTCGGAATTGCAAAAGGATGTGGTCCAGTCCTCATTTTGCGTGATGGAACCGGAAAGGCGGTGGTTGATGGACAAAGTGTTCGTGCGAGATTGCTGCAATGCATTGGTTGTCCGTCGGACGAATTCTCTTCTGAATGTGCGTGTGTGAACGTGAATCACCTGTGGGTCCCATCGTCATCCGAAGCGCCATGCAAAGCAATTTCAGGCGTTTCACCAGGACATGTTGCATTTCCTGATTTGCGCATCGACCAGCCAGGAACGGATTACTACATTTCTTTTCAGCGTTACTCCGATAATGTTTGTCAAATGGCATATCCTGAGTCGTCTCGACTGTTGATTTACAGCAAAAAATTCCAAGTGACCTCAAGCGAGTACGCTCGAATCTCGTTGGATTTAGAAAAATGTCCTCAGGAGAACACAATATTCACCACCGGGCAGCCTCTTGAGCCACAGCCAGCTGTTTCCGGGGTCTTTGATTCAATGAGCAAAAGGTCACGCACAGATGGAAACAAAGCAAAGGCTCTTATTGTGGTTAAACCGGAAGGCATCCAGACAGTTGGTTGTGAACCTTCTGATCCCTCTGAACCTGAGAAGCAAGAGTGTTTCCCATATAGTGGCTTCGGCATAATGTCACGAATGGCCGATTTTGATGCAGCTGGGGAGGCGTCTTTCACAAATTTGGCCATATCGATACCGAGTCCTGGCCGCTCGGATGATTTGACCTCGAAATTCAGGCGTTTTTATCTTCGCGTTTACGCAAACTCGTTTTTTTGTGACAATTCATTGCAAATCGAGGATTGCGGCTACAGAGGAGCCTTGGTTTATGCAGACTGTCCATTTGGTTTTTACATAAATATAAGTACGACGGCAAAGCTTTCGTTGTTGACCGAACCCGGTGATATGCTTGCAGGAGCACAGTTTTTGAGGCAGCCTAAGCTCGAATACCGCGATTCTTACGGAAATATGGTTGCACAATTGGAAGATGCAGTTGAAATGTTTGTTGTCGGGACGAACCTCACCAGTACATACAATCAAAGGTACTTCCCACAGAATATAACCACCGCATACACCGGAAAGATCATCAACAATTTCTTTGAGCCGGACAATCCAAATCAAACTCTCATCAAGGCTGGTGCGGGATATTTTTTGAAATTCCAGGTCATAACCAACCCGAGTCTGGCGGCCACATCCACACCGTTCAGCGTGCTCCCCTGCAGCCTTCATCGTGTACATGTCTTTCCGAGCAGGATTACAGTAGGCGCCGGCGACAACCTTTGTGGTCCACGCGGTTCAGCATGGGATGAAGTCGACGAGTTTCGTGAATTCGACAACGAAACATTGTTCTGTGATTGTAGACTTGTCCCTGGAAGTCAGCAGTATCAGGTTGTTCCAGATGAATGTCTGAATCTGTGCAATTCGATCCTGAATGGATCACGAAGCGGTGCCATCTCCCGTATCGGTCTTCGAGGCACGTCAAAAACTGGTTTGCGAGCATGGCAACCTAGATTCTACGTGGGAGCTCGGCTCATGCATTTTCCGAGCAAAAGGTTTCGCCATGATGGAACTGTGCCTGATCTGCCTGACTTATGCAAGTGGTCTTTTGGTTGCCGACAATACGCTTCTATCATGGAATTCGATGCCGAGAAAGGCAATGCTACGCTGAGCTGGGTACTACCGAACGATTCTCCCAGTGGGTTTCAGAGGCCAGCAGAAGGAGATTTGTTCAAGATTGTCCTGAGTGATGAACAGGTGCGAACACAGACGCATAGATGCATTGTCACCCTTCTAGATGCATTTGGGAATCTGATTGAGGACAGAAAGTCGACAGTACAGGCTAAATTGATGCCTGCTAAGCAAAATGACAGTAATTCGACCAATGCAACAAATTTGGAGTCAACGCAAGACGAGAAGGCAGCTGAATTAATTGAGAGTCTGCTTCTGGGAAGTAATAGCAGCGACTCAGTTGGTGGACTCGTGACTTTTCCGAATTTGCAAGTCAAACGTGCTGGAAACTATTTCATACAATTCGAGGTGAAATCGTCCGTCGAGACGGAGAATCTCAATCAGACAAGACCAGAGTTGAGTCAACTTGATGTCAGCATCGTGCACGGCAGAAGAAGTAGGATGCAAATATTGCAGCAGCCTGGAAATGCCTCAATATATGGCTCGGTTTTGACGATTCAGCCAGAAGTGGTAATGTACGACGAATATGGTAATTTAATTACTAGTGATTGCCAAGCTATTACCGTGACTTCACTGACACCAGGAGTGAATATTTTTGAAGGTGATCGTTCCGATACGCTGACTACGCAAGCTCGCGATGGCAGAGCAAGATACTCGAACCTTTCTACGTCCACAAATAGCTCAAAGCGCAATGTAATATTTGAATTTCAGACAGGCTGCTGCGATACCACTGCTCCCAGCCAATGTACATGTATGGAGAGAATTTTGAGGACAAGTGACCTAGGTTCTCTGGACGAAGAGCCCGCACGTTGTGTAAAAGTGCGCTCGATTCCGTTTCATTTGGTACCGGCATTTCATCATCTCAAGATTGTCAGCCCTCATATTCTACCGGCTTCAACCCTCCTCGAGTCTGGGCAGTCAATCACTATTGTGACAGAAGTGAGAAGTATTGCCGGAGAAATAGTTGATACAGTGACCGATCCTGTTACTGCCATACTGTTATCTCGACACTGTTTTGTTCAGAATTCCAGTATTGTTCAAAATTTCAAAAATGGTACTCGTATTAATCCAAACGACTGGCAGATATCGTGCGAATGGAAGGAAACTGAGTTTCCGACCGGGTATTGCACTGGAAGTCGCGTGAAGTGTACACGTGAAAATTCATTTATCTGCAGATCTTCTCGATTTAGGGACCACGTCAGACCCCTGTGCGCAGATTCAGCGTGCGGCCTGAGCTCATGCGATACCCAGAGAAAATCAGGAGTTGTCAATGGCGTCGCAACTTTCGAGGATTTTACGGTGCACATCGCAAGTGGTGAGTCGACGAGACTCGGCGTGTACTCAGTGTGCAATGATACATTGCCACAGAATGCTGAAGGTGTGCTCTCGTGTGAGCTGGCGAGCAATTCAATCAAGAACCCTTATCTACAGCTCCTCAATGATATGAGCGATTATAAGATTAGATTCATGCTCGGTAAGTTGCAGGTTGCTGAATCTGCCAATTTTTCGGTTTTACATGGCAAATTGCATCATTTATCACTTGTTACACAACCTGGCAATGGAACCGTCGGTATCCCTTTGCGACAGTATCCTATTGTGGAATTGAGAGATGTTTTTGATAATGTTGCTTGGCAAGAGGGGGCTGATATCAGCATTCGCGTTTGGACGATGCCGAGCATTTTGGCCACAGGATGGCGTTGTGCTCAGACAACCTGTCATGGAAATTTTGCGCAGGACTTTGTCTGTGCAAGTAGAGTAGGAGGCGTGAGAACAATTAACGAGTGTGCTGAAGAGTGCAGGCTCGACCCCGAGTGCAGAGCGATTACTTTTTATGCAGACAATCCTGTCTGCCCCGTCCATGCTGTGACGAAGGAAAGGACAAGAGGTGTGAAATGTGATAAAGCCCATAATTGCTACAAGGCACATGCGTCATGCAAGGCCGTAACAGATTCTTCGGGAGGCACGATTTTGAACTTCGGGAAAAGGAGTGCGGTTCGTGCGACAGTGGCCGGCGTTGCAGCGTTCAAGAATCTCACTTTGGAAAAAGCAGGACGATATGTGCTGGAAATCTGCAAGGGATTGCCTGACCGGGACTGTCCCATGAGCATCTTGACGCAGGAGATCGTTTTGCACCATGGAACTGTCAGCAAAATGTCCCTCATGGAGGTTGGATCACCTGCCAACACCCATTGGGATCAGATCAGCTACAACCCGCCGGCCGTCGCCGCAAAGGAATACTTCAGCATTGCAGTACGCTTTTCTGATGAATTCGACAATACCGTTGCAACTGCCAGGGCATTGGAAGTCGTTGCAAGGCTTCACAATTCTTCGAATAATACAGCCAGACTTCGCGGGACAACGAGAGATTCGAGTGATACTGGAGTCGTAAATTTTGACAAGTTGTTTATCGACGGTCCTCGCGGACAGTACCAACTCATCTTCTCTACGACTCTCACCAACTTCACAAACCCAATGAATACTACAAACGTTTCGGTCTCAGTAGTCTCAAAGCCATTTGTGGTAGACCCGGAAGTCACATCATTGGAAATCTCACCTTTGGGACCGGACGCAAATGGACTATATGAAGTAGGAGACGAACCACTCCTAATTCCTCCGAGGGTAACGTTAAAGACTGCTGATGGTTCAGTTTGTAATAACACTCGATTATTGGTTGGATTCATTCCTGGAATCGACGATCCGCTCCTTATTTCAGAGTTGACTTGGGTAGGCGACAGAATAGCCACTCCCAAGAACGGTGTGGCTGTCTTTGATTCCGTTGGGGTCAAGCTTCCAAGTGTAAACTTACCTGAACAAATCACCTTTACATTTAATGTCACTAATGCACTTGGGGTTTCGATCATAGTGTCGACTAGCATTACAATTTACTTTCCAAATTCAAGAGATCCTGGTTGTCCACAGAGTGCTCCTGTGTCCTATGAGCCCTGTCAGACTTTACTAAGACTCACTCTGAAATCTCCTGATAAATATGAAGAGAAATTCGACGTAGGCGATTGTAACACTGTAGGGAGTCCTAACTGCGAGACGTTTACAAACTTCGGTACTTTTGCCGCGAATGAGACATTGCCATCGTTTACTGTCGAACTGTTCCAACACAATCCGGCCTATTCGAAGCTTACTTCCATGTCTCGACGAACGGTTTATGCCACCGTTCGAAATTTGACCGACTGCCATCCGTATTCCACAGTATGTCAAGCCAGCGGCGGGATCTTGAAAGGAACAACGATGAGATCATTTCAACCTTACGTTACAGAATTTCATTATGGCAGGGCATATTTTACAGACCTCTTCATGACAACAGTAGGTGAATATGAAATCAAATTCATTTCAGGAGGCAATGGCCAGCATGACCCGCTTGTGCTTGACTCAAGCGATAAGTTAAATGGTATGACGAGGAAGCAAACTTACCTGTTTAAAATCAAGTCTCAGTCGATTGACAAAGTTCAGTTGGTATCTCGTCCCGCAGATTCCATCTCAGGACTGCCCTTGAGTGAGATCACTGTCTTAGTTGCCTTTGATCGATTCGGAAACGTGATTACGGACATGAATTCACGATTCGAGGCGACATTTGCTTTAAATGCAGCATCTCCGTTTTCAGAATGCTGGTCATATCTGAGCCTCACTGAATCTAAGGGCAGTTTGAAACCATCTCCACTCTGTGCCTCCCTTTTACGGCCACAGGTACGAAATGATTCATATGGTTCAATTGAGATGCAGGCCACTGGAGGGGTGGCCAAATTTCAGTGTCTTGCCATTGACAAGGCTGCGAAGGGGTATTCACTTAAACTCACCGAGATCTTATCTTCGGGCGAGCTATCTAGAAGAGCCCATCTCCAAACAACTCCCTTTAGCATTCTGGCAGGTGAAGCTTCACAATTTGATATCATCACAGAGCCCTCATTTGATCCGCCAATATCTGCTGGTGTTCACTTCGAAAAGCTTCGCACCCCCCAACTGCGTGTAACGGATCGATTTGGAAATTTAGTGGAAGCTTCCGGGATCACTGTGGTCGCCAACATTTCTCGAAGTATCTCCAGCCTTCCGGTGGTCCTGCATGGCATCACGTCGGCAGCGTTTGTTCGTGGCTATGCCAGATTCCCGTTCTTGTATATTGAGAGAGCTGCCAGACAAATCATACTCAAGTACGCATGCACACTGCAAGGGAAAGAACAGGCACAACTAAGTGCACCGTTTGATGTTGTGCATCAGCTTCGAGGTTCGTCGCTTAAGTTACAAAACGAGCAAGTCTCAGAAATACAAGGAGACGTGTTTCGACAGCAGCCAATTGTGAGCGTCTTGGACAAGTTTGGTAATTTGGTGGACACTGCATCATACACGGTGAAGGTGACGATGATCTGTTCAAAAGGAAAACCGTGCGGCAAGGAAGGGTGTGCAATTATTGAAGGCACTACCGTCGTGGCCACCGATACAGGAGTTGCTCGCTTTACAGATCTCTACACAAATGCAGGTCCAGGCCTGTATTCTCTCAGGTTCGATCTGGAAAAACTCGTAGATGCATCTATGTACAGGACTTCAAAGGAATGGCAGGAAGCAGGACCTAGCATAGGTCCTGCTGTATCCAGCAATTTCATCGTTGAATCCAAGCCGTGGATGCTGAAAGTCATTCCAGCCTCTTTTGATCACTGCAAGCAATATAACATGTCACAGGAATGTTCAGCCGATTGCATTTGGACAGGCACGACGTGTGCAGGATTCCTAGGGGCTACGGCAGGCGATGATCTTATACTCCAGCCGAGAGTCCAGTTGCTTAATGCGACAGGTCAAATTGTTTCAATACCAGCCGGACACTTCATGAAGGCCACATTGGTTGAAGGGCAGGTGGGCATCTCTGGCCAAAATCTGCAAGATGCCCTGACCGGAACCACGCGTGTCCCGATCATCCGTGGAGTCGCTGTATTTACAAATCTCGCGATCATGCAAGAGGCTCAGGGAGTTCGGTTGCAATTCCATGTTGACGAAAACTGCTGTACTCAATTTGGCAATACTTTGGGAGGCATTCAGGTACGCTCAGCGATGTTCAGCGTTTATGGACGTGTCGCAAAAGTTGTCGTTTCAAGCGAACCAACGGATGTAGTCGCTGGAGAACTCTTCGATAATCCTATCATGGTAGAGCTGCGCGACAGTCACGACAGTCTATGCATTTTTTCGACTGCATCGATCGAGGTGTTCTTAGTAGGAAGTGTCAGCCCCGTCTGCCCGGAATTTTCCAAATCACTACACTTACCTCTAACTGCTGACTTAGAGAAGATCTTCGCATCCTATGTTGGGTATGAGATTACTGATGCAGGTAAGGTGCTGAGGAAAATGCGCTTCAACCAATTTAAAGATTTATTGTCTAAAGAGCTATCTGCCGGTGGTGTAGACTGGTTGGTGCTACGTCTGTATGAGTCGATAGATGTCGGCGGTGGCAAAGATGATATGGGAACAGAAAGGCCCGACGGTCTCCTGAGTTATAAAGAATTCAAAGATGCCACCGAACGTTGTGTTTGCTTCAATGGATACGCGAGTGGCTCATTTGTGGTCAAAATCAACGACGGCAGTATTGTCGTGATACCCTCAGAGCAATGTATGCCCGTGCAGGAGTGCAAGGATGGCTACCTTGGTAATTCATGCAGGCTTGGCAACTCTTTGCTGCCCAAGTACTTGGAGCGACGATCACGTTTTACAGCAGCAGGCGTGCAGCAAGGTGCAAAAATTGCGAAGGTGACAAATGGAGTGGTAGTGTTTTCGGACATCAAGATTTTTGAAGCAAGTCCGGCTATGCAATTACGCTTTGCCTTTCGAGTACCTGGTAAACCAGGGACTGAACTCTCGGTCGAGTCATCAACATTTCGGGTTTACCCCTCCAGGAATATAAGCAAATTCGGCGCTGTGTTCTTGACTCCCTCGGCTTTTTCTTTTGAAATGGCTGGAAAGAATATTCCCATTTTGTCGGTCGTTGTGGACGAGTACTATAATTTCCAGGCGCGAACGACGTGTCGTGCAGCACTGCTGCATCAGGCTGTGACTGCATATTCGGAAAAGTGTACCAGCTCTGATGAGATCCTTCCTTGCAATTCATGTCCAGATACAGGCAAAATTTGTCCAGGTCCCCGCTGTCCTTTTCGGTGTGACTACTCCAATGCAATTCGTCCATCCTCCATTCTTGACCCGACTCCTCACGGGCAGGTGTGTGCCTACAACTGTAAGCAGGGATGCACTTTCATGTGCGGGACTGTGAAGATTCAAGCGAATAATGGAATGGCACAATTCAGCGACATTAAGATCAAACGTACAGGCCAACACGTTTTGAAAGTGTTTCTGTCTGACTTCAGCATACTTCCCTATGATCACATGCCATCTGAATACATGGAGATACAGAAACAAATTCTCGCAACCTTGCTTTTGGTTGAGTCGGAAGCGTTTTATACAGTGAGTCGATTCGAAGTCAAAGCCAGTGATCCGTACTATCTGATGAGCGATTTTAAACCAATGCTTCGATATCTTACCTCAAACACGACGAGGGCTGGTTCGTTATTTGATCCAGCGCCAGCCTGTATCGTCACAGACTTTTACGGCAACCTGGCCCCTGCACGTAAATTTCGCATTGGATTGACAATCCGTGATAGTGATCAGGATGAGTTTGATCCCGATCTGGCAAAGAAAAAGTTTGCTGATGCTCCATGGCCCCGCGGTGCGCTCAATTCTGAGATGATAGGTGATTACGTGGATGTGCTGTTCTCAAGATCGGCCTTTGAGGAGGACAGCACAAAGGATGATCGAGATGGATGCCCGCCATTGGGCAAGCCTGCCCAAGGATGCCCGGACCTGTCCGAAGATGTTTTCAGTTTGATAGGCAGAGACGCGGTGACAACTCCGAAGTGGTGCCCTGCGACAGCAGAAAGGCGATACTGTCGTTCATGCATGACCGCGGAGAGGTTCTTCTCGTCCTTTAACGAGACGTTTTGGAAGCAGGAATATGAATTTGCAGACTCTAACGCTGTATCAGGCCTTCAGCAATTACGGGGCGGATTCGATTGCCCACTGCGAAAACATTGCAGCGGGAACGAAGATGGCGTAGGGTGCGGTTGTTTGATTCCGCTCCGGAATGCTTCGAAGGAGATTGTGGATATTTGCTCAGCATGCGCTACCCGTGGAATGGATGACGGCATTCCCGTTGCATGGTCAGAGAATGGACGGGCTGAGTTTCCAAAGGTTTTGTGTTCTAAGCCCCGAATGGGATATCGTCTGCGCTGCCTTGCTGCCCCCGGATACCAGGGAAATACTGCTTGGGGGAATCAACCCCGATTGCGGGAAGTTGAATGGGACCTGAAGCAGGCTCGGGTACCAAACATCCCGTTCTCACAAGATTCAACATGGGGCAGATATAACGGAGGCATTCTCATGGAATGGGCAGACGTCAGTGGGAACCATCATCCGAACCAGGCCTACTGTACCAGGGTGTGCCAAAATTCCACAATCCAGGATAAGCGATACAATGCTCTGCCCACCTGCGATTCGGGATGTTTCCGATACAGCTTCCCAGCTTACCATAATCCTTCATTTGCATATGTAAGGCCAGAGTCTCCGGGTCTAAGTGAGGCATTCAAGGTCCGTGCTGGAGATGTCAAAAATCTGCTCATAACCAGCCCGCTTCCTTCACACATGGTTCGTGTCTTCAGTTTGTCCGGGACAGCGCAAGCCGGAAGCTCTTTTTTAAGTAGCTTCCCGTCATTCCAGATGTCAGATAAGTTTCATAATCCCAACCGGACGAGCACCGGTAAAGGGATCGTAACGGTGGTTGCTTCTGGGATCACAATGGGGACAGAGATTGCCGGCAGTCTGGAAGCGTCGGTGATGGACGGCATTGTAGTATTCTCTTCCTTACGAATCAGCTGTCCTGGTCTGGGTTTCAAACTTCGTATGCGTTACCGGCGATGGCTCTATGGGCCGATGGCAATAGAAGAGAATGATGTGATTCAAGATTCGCTGCCTTTCAACGTGGGCCCAGCTCCACCCCGTCTGGAATCTGTCATGCTGGATGATTCCTGGACGCGGTTAATTTTTGTTTTTGATTCTCCCACCAACAGAGGAGGCATGCCAGTGGCAAGCAAGTGCGAAACTATTTTAGCCGCTTTCGCTGTGATGTCACAGAATTCGTCGTCTCGAAATGCAGGATGGACGTACACCAGTTATTGTATTGCAAATTCTAGCACAGAGTGCTCTTACATGCCATTCGGTCAACAGCCTCCCACCTGTTCGTGGTCTGATGATAAAACTCTTCACTTGAAGTTCGGAGCAAATGCAAAACTGCGCCCCAATGATCTGATTTTTCTGAAGGATGCAAGGACGGGAGGTGCGTCCATTAAATCAGAACTGACAATAGAACAAACGACGATGCTGTCGCCTGCAATGCAAATGCCAAGTAGAAGTTGCATAGGCCCGCATTGCGGCGGATATCCTATCCTTTCGAACGACGTGCTTGAAGAGGTCTCTTGGGCATGCATTGAAGACACCAAAACCAAGGTTTGTCGAGAAGCTACCCTTGGGGTAAATGTGAAGGATGTTGTTTATCTGCATGATGACAAACCCGGCAGGTCAAAGTACATGTTCGTCGCGAGCGAATGTCTGGGCGAAATGCAATGTGAAGACTACAAGGTCCCGAGGGGCGTTGTGATCTACGAGATGCAGGTCCATTCTCCAGATTTGCCCCCGCTCCAAAAAGCTCCTTTTCTCTTCAGGTTGGTGGAAAAACAGGCCTTGCCAACAGTTGGAGCCTATGATTTAGAATGTTTTGAACTAAAATTCGATGTTACTGCTCCAAAACGATTATTTGCTGTCGTTCAGCACTTCGATGGTGCCAGCTACATGCTTTCCGTTAACATCTACTCTCAGGAGGGAGATGACTTCACAACGAACCCGTACACACTCTTCCAGCAAATTCCATCGGAGTCGGCGATTACTGCGAATTATGCAGAATATGGACGATCAATGTTTCTTCTCATCGCACAGAAATATACGACTTCCAACCTGTACAGGTGGGAAGTCGGATACTTTTCAGAAAGTGCGAACGGCAACTATATTTGGAACCCTGGAAAATTCAAAAAACTTTTGGAATTTCAAGTTCCTGGACAAAGTAGCAATATGCGCGTTTTTATGATAGGCAATGACATGATATTGGGGATAAGCAACGAGAAAGGATACGAACGGTGCTCTGCGCTTAATTGTATTGGAAACGGATTGTCCGCTCAAAGCACAGTTGATTTCTTCAAGATAGGGGCGACAGTACAGGTGGATAAATTTCTGCCGTATCCCTGCGATCAGAATGCCGAAGCGTGTGCATTTTACACCTTTTGTCTCAACCAGCGCTATGCAAATATCACGCTACAAGATGCTACTGCCGATGCAGTAAAGTACTTAAAGCCAGGAGCGTTAATCGAAATGAACGGAGAGCTGATGAAAATTGTGGATGCCTCGAGTGCTGATGAACAGTTGAGTGCGTTAGAAGACTTGACGGATCCGATTTTTGAAGTTTATAATTCTATGTTCAGCTTTGCAGAACGATTAAAAGCCAAAGTAGAGGGTTCAAGCCTCGTTTTGAATTTGGCTAACCCGGATTTAAGAAACACCCCGAATTGGTTTCGAGTTCCGTTAGCATATAGCGAAGCGTGGTTCAGCTTGGAGAGCAACGCTGCCAGGTTAGACAGATTCCTGCAGTATCTTGAGCAGATCAATGGGAATCATACGATTTTGCCAACGTCGCCGACTGTCGCTGACGTCAATCAAGACGGTAAAGTAGATTTGGTGGTTGGAACACGCTCCGGGGCGATACGGGTGCTATACAACACGGGGAACAAGTTGATTGAGCAAGAACGGCATGAGTTGGAGAACATCACTGTGGCTTCAGGTCACAGCGCACCGACATTCGCAGACGTTGTCGGAGATGATGGATTGGCTGATCTAGTTCTGGGTGGAGCAGATGGCAAATTGCATGTATTCCAGGCCTTTCTGATTGCTGGTAACTCTACCGCTGGCAAGACGCCACCATTCACGACTACGCTCTTGCCCAGCACAACACCTTTGTCAACCAACTCAACACCAGCGCAAATTAATTATCGTCAACTAGATGACGGTGTCAACCCGCTTGCTCATATTCAGGTCTCTGCTTACAGTAAACCAGCATTCATAGATATCAATGGTGATGGAGCCCTTGATCTTGTGGTTGGAGCGTCTGATGGATTCATCCGTCAGTATCTGAATATCAGCAAAACATTCTCAAATGAAACTCTGCTAGCGACCAATTGCTCAAACTTTTCAGCCCCAGCAGCTGTGGATTTAGATGGAGATGGTATCAAAGACCTGGTTGTAGGTGATTTGACTGGTCAGCTGCACCTATTCAAAATGGATCCTGCAAGTCGGTCTTTCTTGCCCATGCACGCCAGTATTCCTGCGAATCAAACTTCGACCTTGCGAGAAAGTATTTTTAAGCTGAAATCGTCAGGAACACGTTCTGCTCCAGCGTTACATGACATCGACGGTGATGGATACTTGGAGGCGATGCTCGGTCATTCCTTTGGAGATGTCGAAATCTATACGTTCAGAAATTCCTCAGGTTTGGCTTGCAAGATCCTAGAAGATGGTTGTACATCTGAAGCATACGCTCCTGGTCAATTGGAGCATCCCCAGAGATCAATGGGACTGGGATCACCTGTCCTCCTATCGCAGCGCGAATATGCATCAGTATTCACAGGATTCCGTTGCATGAAGCCAAGATGCTTGAATTGTTCCCAAGTACCTGACCTGTGCGGTATGTCTCCCTGTTTTGAAGTGGAGGCCGACGGAAATACCATTCGAAGAAATAGCGATTGCCAATCATTTGTTCCTCTTGGGCCTGATGATAATAACGCTTGTTGTGACTACTCCGCAGACGGTTATTTCAAGCCCTGTCGGCTCCCTGCATATATCACTGTACAGCGAGGAATGCAGGGCACTGAGGCCCTTTTGGATGGGAAGTGTGTAGGCGGCATTTCGGACTTGACCGTGTGTGCAGGACGGGCGGGTTGCATCTGCTCGGATGGTACGAATAAGGAGAAGCCCTGCAACCTCGATTCCCAGTGCAAGGGTCATATGCCGAATTCAAAAATATACATTATGCCAGATGATGTCTACCGGGATAATCGCCTGCCATTCTTGATGCTCCCTGTCGCTGGAGCCAAGGACTTCTCCTACATCAATGTCGATAATGAACATTACATAGCTGTGGCGAACTACAATGCTGGGTGTGGACAAGTTTTTTCATATGAACAAGATTCTGTATTGTTTCGTGTCAACTTTGCCTCAGGCACCTATCAGTTACATCAAAGCTTCCTGACGAAAGGTGCTGTCAGCCTGCTTCCCTTTGTACGAAACATAGCTATATCAGCAGAGCACACCGTTCAGCGGCTGTACATGCTATGTGCGAACTTCCGGAGTCGCTATGGACCGACCACAACGAGTACTCTGTATCAATGGAACAAAGAGACAGTCATTTCGCCCTTTTGTAACAATAATCCCGCACACGGAGAGTGCAAGTTTCCGTATGGCAGTGGGCAGCAGAGTGGCTATTTTGCGCAAAAGTATGAATTCGACACGGTGGCAGCAGTGGGATGGATCACAATACCCCAAGAAAACGAGGAACCCATTTTATTGCAGATTTCCGGACGATCGGTTTCTCGCGCGTATCGCTTTCTTGAATTCAGACCTATGATTCGTCCCATAATCGCCGGAAAACAAGTGATAAGTGTGTGTTCACCTTTGGAACTCGATGCTAAGGCATCAACAGGAAACGCTGCTCGTCCATTCACGTCTGTTGTGTGGCAACTCATAAGCGGTGATTCCTCAGAGTGGTGGGATGGAACGAAACTCTCTTCTGTCGTCAATTCATTTGACTCATCCTTGTATCAGAAGATTGAGCAAAACAAGTCCTACACCCAAGAAATGTGGAGGAATTTCTTTCCGCCGGGAAAATATGTGATACGTTTGACACTCACAAACTGGGCAGGAAGAAGAGCATCGACTGACTTTTCCTTCACGAGGTTGAACGAGTCTAGTCCATCAATAGATATTGTGCTGCAGAAAGACATCATTGATGCAGAGGTTGAGCTTAACGTAAACAGCTTTGCAACCATTGGTGAAGTGTGTGACTTTTCGACCAATGGAATCTCACAGCCAGAGCAAATTCGGAGTTCGCTGAAGTACAAATGGAGTATCGCATTAAAGGGCCTTCCTGTGGATATCGACGGAATGGGCCTCTCAACAGAGACTAACAACCTACGACTCCCCGCCTACACGCTCACACCTGGACTGTCATACACCCTTACATTGACAGTGACGCAGGGACGCATGTCTTCCGCTGCTAGTAAAGTAGTTTCAGTACGTGCAGCCATGGCGGAAGCCAGGATAGCGGGTGGCGATCAGACAGTCTTCGTGTATGGACAAGGAGGAACAGTGAATGGCAACGGCTGTATCTCCATAAGCGACCTGAAGCTGGATGCAAGCATTTCCAGAAATGTTGGGTTTCCACAGGGAAGCAATCTTGCTTCAGCTGGGCTTCAGTTCACGTGGACGTGCAAATGGCGTAGATCGCAGGATAGTGTTGGACTTTCGAGATGCGATTCAAGCTTCTACACGTGCGCAGATTCAACATGTCTCTTACACCTGCGCCAATTACCCGTTCTTGTTGCAGATTACTTTTTCGAGGTCACAGTACAACCGAGAACACGATCTTGCGTGTTGCAGCATGCCAGCAATCCTCAGAGTGCCTCGCTATGCCCGGTCGACCCACTGGCGCTGACAGACATAGCAGCTACAACAATCCTGGCCAAGCCTGCTGCGGAACCCGCACCGCTCATCCAGCTAGAGATGAAATCACCCCATACGCTTGATGTCTTGAATTTAGCGGACTCGGATGCCAAGACCAGCGTGTATATCCTAGCCAGTAGCACTCCTCTGCTTATCCTTGCAAAAATTGCAGTGCAAGGCACTGAATCCGTGGAGCAAGTACACTGGAAGTTAGTAAGTGGTGAGATCTCCAAATGCATGGACGAAGATGATTGGTGTCACAGCAGTAACCTTCGTAATGCGAAGAACCTTGTTGGACCCAATACCGTAGCAGACCCAACCATTTCATGTTCTGAGACCTGCCAGTGCTTCTCGACGCTTTCTGTTGCTCCGTGCGTCTTCAGTGGTGTTGGTGCGCTGAAATTCAGCATTTATGCCATCACTAAGTCAGGGCAGAGAGGAGAGAGCTCCATTTGGATCAAATTCAACCAACCACCCACAGCTGGCTCGTTCACCGTGTCTCCAGCTTTTGGACACTCGCTCGTTACTCGTTTCGAGCTAGCTGCAAGTGACTGGTTCGATCAAGAAGACCCGCTATCATCAGTTTCGTTTTCATTTTCATACAGAAAACAAAATTGTCAAGGAGATCAATGTGTGACAAGGATTTTATCTCTATTCAGCACCAAAAACAAGATTTCCATCGACTTGCCACCTGGCAATCTCACATTGCTCTTGGATGTTCAGGACGAAACAGGGGTATCGTGTCCTACAGCTGCTACTGCTAATGTGTTCGTACTCCCATACAAGCCTATGGTCGGAGGATCTGGACCCGAAGTCGCCGTGAACACAACGAACTGCTCTGCAACCGGACAAGGTTGCGACGGAGCAGGAGCTGGCACGGGGTCACAGGGTAAGACAGATCCAGCTTCAATTGAAGACTATGTGAGACAAAACCTCGATTATCTAATTGAAAGCTCGGATCCTGCTGCAACGATGCAAACCCTTGCGATATTTGCAGCGAACATCAATTATGTCGGGGGTTCAAGTGAGTCACTATCTGCTCGCAGCACATTGATGGCCATACTTGATGGTGCATGGATAAAAGCGGCTAATCCTGCGCCGAAAATGGCGTTGCAAACTCTACAGGTGGCACTTGACATTGCAGGTCCAAACATGGAACTTGAACGCAGATCACTGAAAGGCTTCCAGGACTTAATTGTGGCTGTCGGGACGTCTGTTGTAAAGCATTTTAGAGGCCGCGAAGCATCTCACCAGGCAGTAATCGTTGCAGAAGCTCAGGAGGTTGCCAACCTCATGTCGAAGGCATTTGGAATGCTCATCCAAAAGAGTTCGTGGATGTCGAGAATGGATTCGCCCCATATTCAGCCGCCAAGCTCAAGCCAGATGAGAATTGTTCGTCGGGAAGTGGACATACTTGAAGACGTGATGCGCCCAAAACTGCGAGCAGCCAGCATGGCCTCCGATTCTTACTTCTCAATGATGTCAACATTGGAGGGTCTAGATTTGATTTCTGCTCTGAGCGTTGCAAATTTAGCTGCTGGTGATACCCCAAAATTGCAACAGTCAAGCGAATTCAAAATGATCACCAGCGTAGTTGCAACACACGAGGTACAAAGATACAATGCTAGTCTGGACACTCGCGTTGCAGATGAGCCCTGCTTGAGTGCTGTGGACATCGCGGAATGCTGCCGATCGACAGGAACGTGCTGTATTGCCGGACAGTGCGGGGGAAATTGGGAAGGCATCCATGTGGACTTCGGATCCACACTCTTATTACCAGCCGGGTTGAGACGTTTGAATGCGCCGGCGTATGAAGTTGAACTTGGCACAATCAAGGGCAATCCCTTTGGTGCATTCGACCCTAGAATTACTTTATCTGATGTTAAACGCTTGAAAATACGGGAGTTCCACTCCGCTGTTGGTTATTATGATTTCGGGACGGGTTATGGCAATTTAGACACTAAGCCGAAAGCTGTCCTGAGGTTGCCCATCTCTGAGAAAACAGCAAACGACCTTGCTGAATTCGACGAAACTACTGTTATTCAGCAAGGTAGAGTCGCAGCTTGCGTGTTCTGGGATGCGGTGGCCAGGAAGTGGGGTGTTCAGGGTATATCTCAAGCTCCAGGTGCTGAGGCGACGCGCAAGGTTTGTTGGAGGCGGGGACAACCGCCGGTCATTGAGTGCTCGCACTTCGTCGAGTGCACAACAACCCACCTGAGCTACTTCACAGTTGCCGATGTCCCTTTGGATTGCGAGGGTGTTGCGTTGGGGCAAACTAAATTTGATCACTGCGACGTATGTGGTGGGGATAATACGACGTGCTCGGGCTGCGATGGTGTGCCAAATTCGTTTCAGGATGGGAAACGACTAGACAGGTTTTGTTCGGGACATGGCTCTTGTCGAGGTGGATCTCGGTGCGCTTGTTGTGCTGACAATCTCCACAAGGTTTCATTGAAGGAAGGGAACGATCAAAAGTCGCAGATCAGTGTCTGCCCATGGTACGGCATCATGTGCCATCGGTTCTGTACCCGCTCGCAGTATGAAGGTCCTGAAGCAAGTTCTGCGGCCCAGAAGATACATTGTAGCGGTCATGGTAGTTGCGTCGATCCGCAACAGGGCGGCCCGCTCGAGTGCGAGTGCGACCCTGGCTGGACCAGCAAGAATGACAAGTTGTGCGGATACATGATTCCAAAGGTTTACGTCGTGAAGTTTTCAGGTAAAGTCCATCTCCACTTCCCCGTGCTCAAATGCAAATGGCGTGCATGCTCACGTAAACACTAGAGCCCTGACTCCTCCACCGTCTTGCAGTCGAGCTGGCGATGTCGAACAATGAATTCAATGTTTTCGGTGAGAGATCCTTCAGGCAAGTGATGGCGAAAGTTGCTGGGGGTCTAGCTCTGGGTGTCACAGAGGACCGGGTGTTCGTTGGCAAGCTCAGAAACCAGACGTGGTGGGGTCGAGTTCCTGCACAAAATTCTGACGTAAACAACCTCACTTTTTGGTTGTTGAGCGACACGTTGCGCATCGACGCCTCTGTATTTGCACAAGACCAGAGTGAGGGCTTCAAGATCGCCGACAAAATCACAGGTCGATTTATTTTGCTTTTTCCCTCTCACGTCTTGCAGTAACACCTTTGTCGACTCACGCGTTCTTCTGACATTCATCATTCTGTCTGCAGTCAAGAACATGAACAGGGTGTTTGCGGAGCAAGGCTGGGGTGACGAAATAGTCATCAGGATGATACTTGAGCCCAAGGTTGAGCTGGCAGAACCAATGGATCCTGTTCTGTTCTGGGTTCTCTATGTTGGCGTCCCTATCATCGCGGTAGCTCTGGTGTTGTGCGTCTTTATCTGGATCAAAAACTGGTACCTTGCGCGCAAGGTCAAGTTAGGAGCTGATGAGGTAGAGGATGTAATTCTCAAGAGGCTGCCCATGCCTGCAATCGAGGAACTGGGCCAAGACTTGGTCACTGAACGCGAGCTTGCCAAGGATCTCGTTAAGGGAGGTGGCACAATAGAAGATAAAATCGAGCGTAAGTATAAATCGCAGCAAGTTGCCAAGGTAAAGAAAGCGCGAGGTACCTCAGAAAAGGATAAAATCGCCTACGACATGGATGACTTCCATTACCGTGATGCGGGTAAGGAAATTGCAGGACTCGATGGAGTAGTTTCTGCCTTCCTCACGACGGGCAAATTTGAGACAAATTCAGACACAACTACTGATTTGGGGATCATGCAAACGTATCAGCGACTCGAGAAATTCAAAGAAGGCGCCTCGCAGGAAGGAACGGAGGCACTGTGGAAAGATTCTGGTCGGGTGAAAGATCTTTTGGTCGCTGGTGCCCGAGTGCCAAAGTCCAAGGGCAAGTCCGCTGGCGTGACAGGCGTAATGCCGGATGTCAAGGGTAGCAGAGAATTAAAACAGCAAGTTGCGTCTCAACACCGGCAAGTGTCAGCACTCGGAGGACACACGATGCCAGAATTCATCAAGGATCGTCAGCTGGAACACTTCCGCGACCACCCAGAGCCCGTGAAACTGGGCAAGCGAATCGAGGATGCAGCGAAACGGGGCCCGAAAAACAATGACGACGCAAAAGATGGCGTCTTGATGCTCGAAAACGGCCATGGTGGCAATGCGAATGGAACTGCAAAGGATGCAAAGTCCCCCGCTTTGCTGGCACTCACAAAGCTCATGAGCCGCGGAAGGGCCAGTTCAACCAAGCAAAACAAAGACGAAGACGACGGTGAAGGGTTGGAAGTCATGGTGTAGTCACAAAGGAGGGCCTGATAATCCCGGAACCAGCCCTAATCGACTGTATTCTTGTGCGTATGTTACGCAATAAACGTACGTGCTCCTTGATGAGAGTGGAGCCTCCAGCGGTTGCCGAGAAATCGGCAAAAGAAAAACGAATTTATAGGTGGGCTGGGTGTCTACCTATGACATTCATAAGTGGGCCTTTGAGAGTTGATTTCTCAGTAAACACTCGAATATTTAAGATGCGATTTTCTGTTTATGAAAGCCCTAGTCTGGGTCTTTTTCATTCACTAAATATCATGATCCAACTCGCTGTGGTTGCGGAGATAATACTGCTCAAAGTTTACCATTTCACCCTAAAACTAGTGAAAATTCAAATACTCGGCAAAATGCCGTAACGTGGAATGAAGACATGAGACTTGGTATGTGTGAAAGCTTTCCTCTGAGGCTTCCACACACGTAAACCCGCGTGTCCTAACTCGCTCTGGTTGCTCGCGGAGCCTGTGCGCGGGCTCAATCCCAGCCGGCGGCGGCTCAGTGACACTGAGCCTGTTGCACAAAAGAGTGCAAGTGGGTTCGCGGTTTACTGTTCAAGTTTCCAACCCCAGCGAGCAAAGAGGGCAGCGAAGAGAGAGTTACAGAGTGCACGTGATGTGTTTACTTTGTATCAAGAATAAGCCTAAACACTTGAGAGGGTGGCTCTAGCATCCAGGATAAGGTCACAGTGATCGTCGCCTTCCAAGGCAGCTTCCAAGCATGATGACAATTTGGGCTGCGATTTTCCTTCTGCGGCGTTGAGGGCTTCTCGTTGCAGCGGCTCGCACCCGTCGTGGGGGTGATGGCCGGTCGCATCTTGAACCTGGAGGCTTGATGCCCATTTCTCTCTGCGCCCAAGGCCTGCTTCAATATCAACCGCCCTGCGTGGCGACCGCGGAGGCGAATCCAGAACCACGTGCGCTGCGTCGGTGTAGAGAAGTCCCATGTCCTCCCCCAGTTCGAGCGCTAGCTCGGACATCTCCGCGTGAACACTCTCCGTTGACCCCATTGGTCCCGTATTCGAATGACAATAAAGGGACCGTGACCGACTCATGAAGTCTCCTTTATCGCTCATAAAATACACACAAACACACACAATGGTTTCCACATCGTGGATGAAGCTCATACTGCTCTCATGAACATCTCCGTTGAGATTTTTTTTTGGGGGGGGCCAAGAGGCTCAAAGACAAAAGCACACATACACACACACACACACACACACACACACATGGATTTTGCACACCCGCAACTCCGCCCTAGACCCCCCGTTATTTATAGTTCCTGATACATCTCTCTCACACACACACACACACCACGCAGCTTTGTAATAGATACTCATGAATAAACACACACACACCCTGACTCCAAAGTCCAAAGGGAATGGCGAACTTAAAGACTCGAAGAGAGAGAGAGCCTGAGAGAGCCTGAGAGAGAGAGAGAGAGAGAGCTTTCTGAGGAACTTTCCATA
>Ga0315899_10001621_pt1 | contig 25567 bp, 19 predicted proteins | sample LakEriMetagenome_2_FD_203518 | JGI IMG/M metagenome (GOLD analysis project Ga0315899, IMG submission 203518) | Freshwater fungal communities from buoy surface, Lake Erie, Ohio, United States - Buoy 4 MA112 | ecosystem: Environmental > Aquatic > Freshwater > Lake | place: USA: Lake Erie, Ohio... | reverse complement strand
ATCCGGACTCACGAAACTCAACTGCCAGCCAATCAAGCAAATCACGATGAATGGGATACTCACTCTGAACACCAAAATCTTCGGTTGTTTTCACGAATCCGATGCCGAAGAAATGTTGCCACATTCGATTGACTTGAACTCGTGACAAGAGGGGCTGGTCATTTGAGACAAGCCATTTCGCGAAACCCAGTCGGTCTCGGGGGAGTTCGGGTTGCATAGCGGGCAAAAAGCCTGGTGTAGCGAATTCGACTTTATCCCCTTTGTTAAGATACTCGCCTCGAATTAGCACATGAGTGTCTCGTTTCTGAGCATCGCTCATGATCATAGGTCGAGGCATTTGGTCAGCAATAAAATTGGCCTTCTCATTGCGGACAGATTCCAATTCGCCAAGCTGCGGTATATCGGGCTTAAACGAGTTCTTTACCTTTTGATCGAAATGACTTCGGAGCTGTTTTTCTATCTCCGATTTATCAGCTTCCGAGCGTTCCGCATCCGGCTTCTTGAGCAATGCAACTAGCGAATCAGGAAGTCCTTTGCCATCTGGATTCTTATCTGTCAACAAGCCGAGTTTCCAGCCAGCAAAAGCGACTTGTACAATAGGCTGCAATTTTGTCTCTAAATCCGTTGCACGAGCATCATATTCAGCAATCTTTTTGGTTACTTCCTCCGAAGGAACCTCTACAAAGGGGCTAGCGACTCGAATTCGACTGGAAAAATACTGCGGCACACCCGATTCGGGAACACGATTGAACGCATCCATTAGACCGTAGTAATCACGCTGAGTAATAGGATCGTATTTATGGTCGTGACACTGCGCACATGACATGGTCAGCCCAAGGAATGTCGTAGCGGTGGTATCTATTCGGTCGAATAGAACTACGAATCGCTGTTCTTCAGCGATGGCCCCTCCCTCGCCGTTGAGCATATGATTTCGGTTGAAGCCGCTTGCTATTTTTTGTTCGAGGGTAGCATCGGGAAGCAGATCGCCCGCAATCTGCCACGTCGTAAATTGGTCAAAGGGTAGGTTTTCGTTAAGAGCCTTGACAACCCAGTCCCGCCACATCCATTGCCAAGTATCGCCGTCTTGTTGAAAGCCGTTGCTATCAGCGTAACGTGCAGCATCGAGCCAAGGCAACGCCATGCGTTCTCCATAGTGCTCGCTTTTCATCAAGCGATCAACCAATCGTTCGTATGCTTCCGGAGTTGCATCTTGTTCAAACTCTCGTACTTCCTCCGGAGTTGGTGGCAAACCGATCAAATCGGCGTAGAGCCGTTTGATCAAGGTAGCTTTGTCAGCTTCCGGTGATGGAACCAAACCTTCGCGTTCGAGATTTGCGAGAACAAATTGATCAATCGGGTTGCGAACCCACTCTTGTCGATTCACTTGAGGAGGGACTGATTTTGTAGGTGGCGCAAATGCCCAATGCTTTTCGTATTCGGCTCCCTGTTCGATCCATTTTTTAACCAACTCCTTTTGTTCCTTGGACAAAATGCGATTTGATTTGGGTGGAGGCATGACCAAGTCGACATCTTCTGAGAAGATACGCTTTAGCAATTCGCTGTCGTTGAGTTGATCTGGGCTAATGGCCCCATGTTCGATCGCATCGTCTCGGAGATCCAGTCGCAGCCCAGCCTCTCGTTTGTTGGCATCTTGACCGTGACAGTAAAAACAGTTCTCCGACAAGATCGGTCTGATCTGCCGGTTAAAGTCGATGCGATCATCAGCGTAGACGTAAGTGAAAGCAGCGACGCAATAGACAAATACTAGACCACTTGTCAGGGTATTCAGAAAGCTTGGCTGGTAGATCGAACGCATATGGATTCGAGTCAAGTAGGTGGGTGGGTTCGACAGGACGCCGTAACCCGACGATGCCGAAAATCCGGATCGAATGGGTGGGATGTGGAGTTCTGGCTTTGGAAGCCAAGTTCACTCCATTATAGCCCGAAAGGCGGTCAGTATAACAACCCAACCCTACGAAAATGGTATTATGGTTCCAGTATGGGCGTTTAACCTCTCGGAGAAAGTGTGTCGCGATGTCATTGCAGTGGATATCGGGAAAAATCGTCAAAAGACAGGTCTGGTCGGACGGACTTTTCACGATTTCGGTAGAAACTCCAGGTGTTAGCCCATTTGAGCCCGGCCAGTTTTTGCAGGTAGGGCTGAATTTGCCGGAAAAACACCTGCATCGCCCGTACTCAGTCGCCTCTCCACACGGCGAGGTGCTCGACTTTTTTATCGTACGAGTCGATGGAGGAGAACTGACGCCGCGGATATGGAATCTCGAGGTCGGGGATACGATCGATGTCTCAGCAAAGTCGACGGGCAGTTTTACACTTTCTCATACACCTGCAGCCCACTGCATCTGGTTGATAGGCACGGGGACGGGATTAGCCCCCTACATTGCAATGCTTCGAGACGGAGCGATCTGGGAACGTTACGAACGCATCATTTTGGTTCACGGAGTACGCCATTGCAGCGACCTAGCCTATCAAGATGAATTGCAGCATTTTAGAGATCTTCATCCCGATCGATTCCGTTTTATAAGTTCAGTCTCGCGGGATGCCGTTAAAGGATGTTTAAGCGGTCGAATTACGACAGCTTTGGAGAATGGCAGCTTAGAACAACTAGCAGAGGCATCGATAGCTCCGGAAGAGTCCGCCGTCATGATGTGCGGCAATCCCGATATGCTCAATGATTTGGAAGCTATTCTTCAAAATCGAGGTCTGACCAAACACAAATTGAAATCGCCAGGGCACTATGTCGTCGAACGTTACTGGTGACGATTCTGGGGACAGACGATTCAGGGGACCAAAGTCGGATTATTTTGCGGGATGGGTTATCGATCACCAAGAACGATCGACATGGCCGAAGGAATCATCGCCAATAGTTGTCGCTGACTGATCAAATAGATCGGCTGTCCTAACTCTTTACGTTTCTCAACCTCTTCACGGCATTTTTCCGAATAGCTTTCGCTGGCTTCACTTGGTCCAGATAGCGGATCGGTTCCCAGTATCACGTATTGCGTTTGCATATTGACGCTCTTCTGAAGAATAGCGCCCAGCGTCTTCAAAAAGTCTTCCGCTTCTGTGCGCTCCAAACCAAGTAATGTATTGACCAGTACGACAGACTTGTCTCGAAGCGGTCTGCTATCGCCACAATTGCTCAGAATGGCATTGGCTAACATACTCGCTTTGCGGTTTACCGCTTGTTTGATTGGCAAGCCATCACTGCGATAATGTCTCGGCTCAACACGAAAGTTGCCGATATCTTGTTTTGTCTCGCGGGTGAGATTAGATGTTCGTGGATTTCGGACTTGATCGAATCCGAGTCGCCCTCTAATCAAACCAAGCGATGTTTCGAGATCTTCCAACGCGGAGCATCCATTCAACTTCGCTGCCTGAACCGTAACCAATGCGCTGGCACGAGCATCTTCGAGAGCATTATGATGTCGAAAAGTGATTCCCAATCGTTCCGCAACAGCGGCTAGCCCATGCCCAGACTTGTCCGGCCAAGCTCGTTTAGAGATCAATCGCGTGCACTGAAGTTCATTCCGCGGAGGTGTTATTTCATAGTGCAAGCAGCAATTCAGGAGAACCGAAGCATCGAAGCCTACATTGTGCCCTACGATCAAAAGCCCATCCAAGATGGGAGCAGCCTGTTGCCAAATCTTCTCCCAAGTCGGCTCGTTCATGCAATCGCGAGGAGTAATCCCGTGAACGCGAACGCAGAACGGAGAAAAAAACATTCGAGGCGGGCGAATGAGCCACTCATACTCTGCGACAATCTTCCAGTCTTCGACAATGACGACGCCAAGCTGACAAGCAGAATTGGGCTTGCTGTTGGCTGTTTCAAAGTCGATGGCTGCAAAGCGACCCATAACGGTATTACTTTCGGGGACTTTCCCAGATCACATCTTCGACACCGAGAACTTTGTTGGCATAACGAGCCATAACAAACAACAAGTCGCTCAATCGGTTTAGAAAAATGATGATGTGAGATGCATCGCTCACTCGACCTGAATTATTGAAACTGACGATTTCACGTTCGGTACGACGGCAGACGGTTCGTGCGATGTGCAACTGTGATGCTTGGAGGCTTCCTCCGGGCAAAATGAAGTTCTGAAGTGGTGTCAACTCTTTCTCAAGCTGATCAATCCAGTTCTCCATCTGTTGAACGTGCCCCACACTTTGCCATTTCAATCCGTGCTTGTCAGGGTCGGGCGTCGCGAGCTCCGCACCAATGGAGAATAGCTGGTGCTGAATAACTGCTAGCATCGGATCGATGATGTCCGCTTGTTTATAAGCTCGCACAACACCGATAGCTGCATTTAGTTCATCGATTGTGCCGTAGGCGGAAATTCTTGGGTCGTCTTTTGAAACGCGTGGTCCACCGAACAAACCTGTCGAACCAGCATCACCTGTCTTGGTGTAAATCTTCATTAAACTCTTCCTGCTTGTATGTTGTCAGCCATGATTTGGTAAAGATCGAGATTCTCTCTGCCCCCTAACATCGCGAAGAGATCGCGAATTGCGAGGTGACAATCTTTGAGCCTCGTCCCAACTGCAACCATGGAATCGTTGTGTTCGTTTTGCGTGGAGAGTGATAGTGCAATTGGGGTGTCTGTAGGATCGCCGTGCAATCGATAGTAACCAGGTTCGCATGTAACGAATCGATGCTCGGTTCCATCTGGTAACAGTAAACCTTCGCAATCCAACTCGGGGAATCCAGAAACCTTTCGCCCCTGAGTTCTACGGACGAATTCATCGCAAGTTAACTCGGTGATCGTTTCGTCAGAACGTACGCAGTGCACACTCCACTTACCCTCCTCGGACCGCTGGATCTTATCTACGCCTAAGCAAGATAAGAGCTGTACCGGCCCCGCTGGGTCAAATTGTATCAGCTCGGCCAGTCTCTTGATGTTGGCAGGCCATTGAGTTCGATCTTCGGGCACAAGCCATAGCAGCTTCGAGCCCGGAAACTCGCTTCTTGTGTCCCAAAACTCTTGTGCAAAAAGAGTCGCATGCCATGTAGAGCCAACTAAACAAACGACTTTATCGCGAATTTGTTTGGATTCGAATTTACGATCGCGAACCGAATGCTTTAGAAAGTGGGATTCAAACTCTTTCTCACCGATAGCCAACCCACCACCTGGACCCACTCCCGATTGACTTTGGAAACAACCGCGACAATCCAGCACAACATCCGCTTTGGATATCCAGTCCCCTCGATGTTGACCGGCGATCAAAAGTCGGAACTCATCATTGCAACGCTCTTGAATGTCCTCAAGCATACCCAATTGAGATTGGTAACGCGAAACATCGCATACATGGCTTAAGAAATGAATATCGTCAAAAAGTAGATCGGTTTTAGCGAGCGGAATCAGATACTCGTCTGCGAATTCGCGACCGGTCCAAATTTTGTCTGGAGCGGGAAATACGAATTCTGGATTCTGGGCTTTGATGGCGGCCAATCCGAGGGACGTTGTGCAATCCGCCACTGGCACCGCCAGAGGCCGATCATGCCAATCGTGCATACGGTGTGCGACTCGCCTCGTTTCGAAAATAGAGACGTGATAGCCCAGGAATCGGGCATAGATAGCAGCCTCGATCCCAATTGGCCCGCCGCCGATAATTGCGATTGTTGCTGGAGTTTCGACTTCCGGGTCCCAGGGGAGTTCAATCATAAATGAAATAAAGGATGAGGCAGGCCGAGCGAATGGCGATCAATTTGGGTTAACAATTAAGTGTTGTATCGCGAGTCGAACATCTTCGCGAGTTCCAATCGGCACGAAGATACGGAATGAATACTCTCCCGCGTCAATGCCGGCGGTGTTCGACAATCGGAAGACGCAATTCCACTTGACTACTTTTTCATTAAGAAAGCGAAATCGGCCATACCCTGGACCTTGGTATTTTTTCTGTTGAAAGACTGCACAAAGGCACCCCATTGCGAACTCACCAGATGGAGTCGAAAAAACAATTGGCATCGATTGCTCACCAGGCCCATCATCCAAGGGTACTAACTGCTTGGAATCATTATTGAAGCCCCAAAACTCCGAGAATTCAGGTGGCATATAACCTGTCAAGGCTTCGAATTGAGCAAACTGGTGCGATTCACCGGATGGCACCTGAAACGTGACACGATAGTCGATCACGTTGGGAAGTAAGCGACCGTTTGTTTCCAATCCGATCTGTACGTCCTTAGCGATGACGTGATTCGATATCTCTTTTTGGTTAAGAGCAGGAAAACCGCCAGACGATTCGCCAGGAGCAAGCCAGAAGGCGGCATCGATTTTCGTTTTTAATCGACGGGGTTCTACTTCGATATGAAGCAGCTTGCTGGTCGACTTATTGCCAGTCCCATCACGGCTCGAACCTGCTTCTGTGGGATTAAATCGTTCCGACCAGAACGGAGACGATTGTCCGGCGTCAAAACTAGATGCGCTTTGCAATTGCCTGCCGTGATCATAACTGTCGATAAATTCTTTGCCGTTCCATTGAATCGAATCGATCGCACCGGCTAGCCTCTGCGTAGTTCGTATTCGAATCGTTGAATTGCGAAATTCGCCTTGGATTTCAGCGTCACCGTTCGGCGACTCCGACGACTGCCCCCGGTCAGAAAGAATCTCAACGCTCTGTGCCGCGCTAGATTCCGTCGGAAAGAAACAGGAAAACGGGAAACCAACAAAAAATGCACTTAACTTGAGCGAGCTCAACAAAAAACACCACCGTGCACCTAAGCTCTGTCGTCGAAATACGGTAGCCATATGTCTAAATCCATCTTTTTCGACGAAACGCGATCAGCAAACCAATCGCAACGGAAAGCATGATGGCCACTGCAAATGGATATCCGAGATACCATTTCAACTCCGGCATATTCCACGGCGAAACCTCGTCGTCAAAATTCATACCGTAAACGCCAGCGACAAAAGACAGGGGTATAAAAATAGTGGAAATGATGGTCAACAATTTCATCACTTCGTTCATGCTATTGTTCATGGTGGACATGTAATAGTCACGCAAGTCAGCCGTTAACTCTCGATAGGTATCCGCCGCATCGAGCAACTGCGTAACGTGATCATAACAATCGCGAAGATGAACGCGTGATTCTTCGCTAAACCGATCTGAGGAATCGCGAATCAGCTCGTTGATCAATTCACGGTGTGGCCTGAGGGAACGACGGAGGGCCAGTAACTGACCGCGTAGATTGTGAATCATCCTGAGTTGAGCTGGCGATAGTTCCGCGCTAATCTCATCTTCCAATTCATCGACCGCGTCGGAAATCTTTTCCATAAACGGAAAGTAACTATCCACGACGGAATCTAACAACGCATAAAGCAGATGATCGATTCCGGAGTCCGAAACCTTGCCATGATTGGAGCGAATTCGCTGCCGAACCGGCTCCCAGCAATCTCCTGTTCGTTCTTGGAAAGAAACCAAGATGCCGTTCATCATAAAAAAGGAGAGTTGCTCGGAGTCTCGCGAGTCTTCGCCATCAATCATCCGAGCCACGATAAAGAGATGATTCTCGAATCGATCCAGCTTAGCTCTTTGATGCACATTGATCACATCCTCCATTGAGAGCGGATGTAGCTTAAGAAGCTCGGCGAGTTCTCGCAGTACTTTTTCGCTGCCCAGCCCTGTAACATCTATCCAGAGGTTGCGAAATTTGCCGAGAAAGTTTTTCAATTCCGAAACATGCGAGATCGATTGCTCGCGAACGTTTTGGCAATCAAAAGCCATCACCTTAATGGAGGTTGTGGATGCGTTTGGATCGATTAACAGTGTACCTGGAGGTGTTCCAGGACTGGCTCGACGCTTGGCAAGACTATGGCTACCGCGTTTTCGCTTGAGCTTTTTTACCATCGTGAATATTAGTATCGGTACTTAGGATTCTCTGTGTCGAAGTCGATATCGGTAAGGTCAGGATTCAGTACCAGATCGTTATATTGGTACTCCTCTTCCAGGAGAGGCTCCTCACCATCTTTGGTGGGCCAGCTGTAACTGGCATATTTAATAGGGAGCATTATCGATTCGTCGAACCAGATTCTCGCAATATGAAATTCGTGCGGAATGGTTTTGCCACCGATGGTAACGGTCTTTTCGTTGTGGATGACTTCAATCAATTCGCACCGTCGATCTGCAATCATTTCTCCTGAGCAACGATTCACGACGCAATCTCCAAGACGGGAATCGCGTTCCCCCTTCTCAATCAACCGAACCAATAATTTCTCTAGCCCGACCTCGGTGATTGGATAACGATTGCCGATCATTGCGATGCGACTATTGGGAGCTAGCGGAACCGTGATGATACCGAAGAAACCGCCTTCGTGAGCGAGTAACATGTTATCGTTCTTGCCGTGATAGTAGATGACTTCTCTACCTTTTTGTTTTGGTGGACCTAGAAAATCGAGATATACCGCAACGTTTCTAAGCTCGCTACCTTCGTTTGGTGGCAAATATCGAAGCTTTAGATTCATGGTAGCTTGCGAGGAAAGCTTGCCATCGATTCGCTCCGTTTTGAGCATAATGGCAGTGTATCCCGTGTGTTCTTTTCGATGTCGCTGCAGCGCCTCACGAGCCATACTAAGGACAGGAGCCAACGGATGCTGCTCGACGACGACACTATTCTCCGGCGCATCTTCTTGTTTGGCGTCAGCCCCCGAACCGTTCGTCGTCACGACAATTGCAGAATTCGGATCAACCATTGTTTCGATCGGGGTTTGGGTGAATCGCTTCCAAGTTCGATTAGCGGCGAAACCCAGAACGCCTAAAACTGCTAGTCCTATGACTATTCGTGTAGCCCAAATTCGGTTCCCTTGTCCAGCCATGGTTGAACCTCCTCCTTTACAAGTTGGCGTGCGAGATGGAAACCTTTGCTCGTCAAAGAAAAATCTCGGTAGATATGATGCATGACGAGCCCCCACGAGCACAGTTGTCGAAAACCTTCCAGGAATGCGACGGTCGTTTCCGGTTTGTGGGGATCGCGGAAGGCGATCGTTTGAGTTTCGTCTATTTCCACGTAAACCGCAATCATTCGGGATGGAGCTTCAAAGGCGGCGTTCTGAGCTTTGAGCTCGATCATCCCACGATCCTTCGCTGCAAACAAAATCGCTTTCGCTTCTGGGAGCAGTTCGTCTGATGTAGGTAACAAGGAGCTAGAATCGGCCATTGCCATACTGCTAAGTTGAGATAAAGCAACCAACACAGGAGCCCCAGCCCCCAGCGCTTCCCAGCTGCCGCTCAAATAGCTATCGACCGGCTGAAGTTTAGTAACGCGGGATATAGGTTTTGTGAATTCTTCGTCCATGCCAGTTCGCGCCGAAATGCGGGTTTATGGATTGTCGAGCCGTTCCGGAAACGCATAATCCTACGCTAAACCGTCGCCGATCGCACGTCCAAGATGTAAGCAAGATCGGATTCGCTCCTTTTAATCCTCGAAATCCTCTCGGAGATCACACCGCTATGGCACTAGTCCCACTAAGAAAAGTTTTGGATCACGCGGCAGAGAATGGCTACGGAGTTGCGGCCTTCAATGTCAACAATATGGAACAGATCCAATCGATCATGGAAGCTGCCAAAGAGACGAATTCTCCTGTGATTATTCAAGCATCTCGAGGGGCACGTACTTATTCGCAAGACGCCTATCTAAGGCATTTGATGCTGGCTGCAGTAGAACTGTATCCCAACATCCCAATCGTAATGCACCAAGACCACGGAAACTCACCTTCGACTTGCTTGTCCGCCATCGAAAATGGCTTCACATCAGTGATGATGGACGGTTCGTTAATGGAAGATGGCAAGACGCCAGCATCCTATGAATATAATGTGGCAGTGACCAAGGAAGTGGTTAAGCTGGCCCATGCTCGCAATGTTTCCGTTGAGGGAGAGCTCGGATGCTTGGGATCACTCGAATCCGGCATGGGCGAAGCAGAGGATGGTCACGGAGCAGAGGGAGCACTCAGCCATGACCAGCTTCTGACCGATCCAGATGAAGCGGCCCGATTTGTTGCGGACACCAATTGTGATGCTTTGGCCGTCGCCATCGGAACCAGTCACGGCGCCTATAAATTCACCAGAAAACCAGACGGTGAAGTTTTGGCGATGTCACGGATCGAAGAAATCCATCGCAAACTCCCCAACACCCACTTGGTAATGCACGGATCCAGCAGCGTTCCGCAGGAGTTGCAAGACATCATCAATCAGTTTGGTGGTCAAATTAAGCAGACTTGGGGGGTTCCCGTCGAAGAAATCCAGCGAGGAATTAAGAGCGGCGTACGTAAAATCAACGTCGACACCGACTGTCGATTGGCAATTACTGGCGCAATCCGCAAGGTTTTGGCTCAAAGCCCTGAGAAGTTTGACCCTCGCGATTACTTGAAACCAGCACGAGAATCGATGAAGAAAGTCTGCATGGACCGAATGATTCAGTTCGGACAAGCAGGAAATGCAGACAAGATCAAGTAATGGGCGACAACTGCCGATAAGGAAATTCCCGGGAGGAAACACAAAATCCCCCGGGAGTTTAAGTGGTTGTTGAAAAAAACCGGTTCGCACTTGCAGCGAGTGCGCCGATTCCTATAATTGCGATCCCGCAAGACGGACAGGGGACAGTCAAACACCAGAATTTGACTCCTCAGCTCGGTTTGATTCGGGAAATAAAACGCAGCGGGCATAATTAGACAGGTCTCATGCGGGTGTAGCTCAGTTGGTAGAGCACAACGTTGCCAACGTTGTTGTCGTGGGTTCGAATCCCATCACCCGCTCTTTCTGTCTTGTTATGCCTTTTTTTCTTCATCTACAGGACGATAGTTAGAAATGTCAGCCGTCGAGACCCAGGACGAAACCAAGCTTCTTTTAACTGTGAAGATTGATCAGCCCTCGAGCTGTGTTCGTCACGTAGTGGTTACCATTCCGCGTGCAGAGATCGAGCGTTATTTCCGAAAAGTTTACGACGAAATCGCTCCGAGAGCCGATCTGCCAGGTTTCCGTGCAGGCAAGATTCCACGAAAGTTGTTGGAAAACCGATTCCGACAAACCGCAACAGATCAGGTGAAGAGCAGTCTGGTTATGGACTCGCTTCAGCAAGTTACCGAGGGTGGCGAATTTTCGGCTATTTCTGAACCAGACATGGATTACGGTGCCGTAGATATTCCAGCCACAGGCGATTTCACCTACGAATTCAAGATTGAGGTTCGTCCTGAATTTGAAACTCCAGCTTGGAAAGGCTTGGAGATCAAAAAGACCGAATTCAAAGTCACTGATGAGGAAGTCGACTTGCAATTGTACCGCACTCTAGAACGCATCACTCAAGGTGAAGCGGTTGATGACGTTGCAAAACTTGGGGATCGAGTCGTTGTTTCTATCGATTTCCGACACGAAGGAAAGGTCATCAGCTCTTTAGACGAGGCAGTTGTCACCCTCAGAAACAAATTGAGCTTGGCCGATTGCATCATCGAAAACTTTGGTGAGTTGCTCGCTGGCGCCAAAGAAGGTGCCAAATTATCGACCAAGGTTAAGATTTTCGAGACCTCCCTCAATGAGTCTTACAGAGGGATCGAAGTTGATGCGGAGATTTCTGTAGAAGAAGTTCGCCGGGTCAATGTCGAAGGAATGAGCAAGTCGGTTCTCGACACCCTCGGCTTCGATACGACCGAAGAACTCAAGGCGTTTGTTCGTTCGGAACTCGAGCGTCAGTGCGAGTACCATCAGAATCAGTTGATCCGAACCCAGGTTTCTGGGTTGCTGACAGCTGGAGCTGACTGGGAATTGCCACAGGCTCTGGTAAGACGACAAGCCGACCGCGAAATGCACCGCCGAGTTCTCGAGCTACGAAGGAGTGGTTTCACCGACGATCAAATCCGATCTGTCGTAAACAATCTTCGACGCAACATCGAAGAGACCACCAAGGTTGCTTTGCGAGAACACTTTGTCTTGGAGAAGATTGCTGAAGATCTAACTATTGAGCCAACCGAAGCTGAGTACGATGCCGAAATCGAACTCATCGCTCAACAAAGCGATCTTTCAGCTCGCCAAGTAAGAGCAAAGCTCGAGCGAAATGGACAAATGGATGCTCTTCGCAACCAAATCCTAGAGCGACGAGTGATCGAAACGATTGTTGCTGAAGCCAAGCTATCCACCGAAGAAGGCGGATCGATTCTCAAGGAAGAATCAGACGAGTTCGCACTCGAACACTTGGTTGCACCGGTGTCTCAAGTTCTACCAGAAGCTCGTTACGATGAACAACCAGAAGACGGATCTGACAACAAGTCGGTTAAGCCTTCCTAGTCCATTGGACAATTTAGTCAGGGCTTTTTGTTGCTAACATAAGCTTGACCTAGCCAAATCCACGAAAACCTCTTCGATTGCGAAGAGGTTTTTTTATTGCCACAACTCTGCGTAGTTGGCTGTTGAAGCGAGTAATCCTCGGAGTGGATTTCCAGCATATTCGCTCGAGCTCCGACCATCTCTTATTGATTTTTTCCGCTTTGGAGGACTTTTGGCTGGTCAACAAAACCAAGCGTTGCGATTCGTGATAGATTAGTTCCTCCTTCCCGGTAAGTGCACCCGTTATCGTGCGGACCAGTCATCCGTATGAGCATTAGAAGAGGATCCGAATGACGCAGCGTTTGTTCTTGTGGGCTCTCACCTCGGCTCTAGCCGGCTTTCTGTTTGGTTTTGACACGATTGTCATTTCGGGCGCGGAAAAGAAAATCCAAGAGCTTTGGGAGCTAAGTGGGACAATGCACGGATTGTGCATGAGTTCTGCGCTTTGGGGAACTGTCTTGGGAGCGGTGGTTGGTGGTTGGCCAACTGATCGTTTCGGTCGAAAAAGAACTTTGCTCTGGATAGGCTGGCTCTATTTCATTTCTGCTGTCGGGTCTGGTATAGCACCCGAAGAATATACATTCATGCTCGCGAGATTCATCGGGGGAGTTGGTGTCGGGGTCGCGACAGTCGCCTCACCACTTTACATATCCGAGATATCTCCACCTGCTCTTAGAGGACGATTAGCTGGCTTGTTCCAGTTCAATATAGTGCTAGGTATCTTAATCGCCTTTGTTTCTAACTACTTGATCGGAAAGTATGTCGACGCCGAGATTGCATGGCGATGGATGCTAGGAGTAGAAGCATTCCCGGCCCTGATCTACACCGTAATGTGTTTTACGATACCAGAGAGTCCGCGATGGCTCATAACGCTTGGAAACAATAGAGAAGCAGGCGTAAAGATCTTTGAACAAATCAATCCAGCGTTCACACAAGCCGAACTAGATCAACTAGTTAAAGGTGTCGAGACAAGCGTAGACTCTAATCCAACCAAAGAAGCGTTTTTTGTTTGGCGTCTTCGGGTGCCAATCCTTTTGGCGTTCTTGGTGGCTTTCTTCAATCAACTGTCTGGCATCAATGCCATTCTTTATTTTGCCCCCAGAATTTTTGAATGGACCGGGTTAGCCGAGAGTTCTGCACTTTTGCAGTCGGTCGGGATTGGTGTTACGAATCTGATCTTTACCTACGTTGGTTTGTGGTTAATCGACCGACTAGGTCGGCGCACCTTGTTGTTGATAGGATCGATAGGTTACATCGCCTCTCTTGGGCTATGTTCTTGGGCGTTTTACGCGGGCCAGTACAGCATCGTGCCAGCGTGTATCTTTGCGTTTATTGCTGCGCATGCGATCGGTCAAGGAGCGGTGATCTGGGTATTGATCAGCGAGATTTTCCCAAATCAGCACCGTGCAGCAGGTCAAGCATTGGGTAGCTCGACGCACTGGCTTTTCGCTGCCTTGTTAACGTTAGTCTTTCCCAGCATGGCTGCGATGCTTCCACCGTCTGTCATCTTCGGGTTCTTTTGCGGAATGATGGTCTTGCAGTTGCTTTGGGTGGTTCTCTTTGTTCCAGAGACCAGAGGAGTTGCTCTCGAAGACATGGCGGCCAAGCTGGGTATTGAAGAAAGAAAATAGATATGCCTTTTCAAATTGTTGGGATCGGGGAAATACTATGGGATGTCTTTCCTGACCAAGATCGTTTTGGTGGAGCGCCTTGTAATTTTGCGTGTAGCGCCTCGGAGCTCGCTGGTAGCGAAGCAAACGTTCATTTCCTAGGAACAGTTGGCGAGGATTCCTACGGGAAGCGCGGAGTAGATTCCCTTCGAACGCGAGGGGTGATTACGCAATCGGTTCAATCTCACAAGACTCCAACCGGGCGCGTCACGGTAAAGCTCGATGAGTCAGGGGCGGCGTCTTACGTTTTCGATTCTGAATCAGCGTGGGATTTTCTAAGCTGGAATTTGGAACTTGAACAATTGGCGAGCAAATGTGACGCTGTTTGTTTCGGAACGTTAGGACAGAGAGGGGCTGTCAGCAAAGAGACGATTCGCCAATTCGTGGAGGCGGTACCTCACAACTCTTTGAAAGTTCTCGATATAAATCTGAGAGCTCCCTATTTTGATGAACGGCTAATCCTCGAATCAATTGCGTTAGCTAACGTACTCAAGTTAAATGAGTCCGAACTACCGATTGTTGCCACAGCATGCAATTGTTCAGGATCAGAAGCAGCTATCCTATCGCAACTTGCTGAGAGATTTAAGCTAGATACGATTGCATTGACAAAAGGAGAATCCGGAGCCGTGCTTTTGTCTCGGGGAGAATGGAGTCAATTACCGAGCCTCAAAGTTCAAATTGCCGATACAGTTGGGGCGGGTGATGCCTACACGGCGGCAATGGTTCTCGGGTTACTGAGCGGGAATGATGTAGAATCGATTAATCGCAAGGCGATCGAGGTAGCTAGTTTCGTTTGCACGCAATCTGGGGCAACGATGCCTTTTCCATTCCGCTTTAACGATCGCAAATAATGCTGAAGAAAATTACTTATAACGTCACATCCGTTGCGTTGTTTACGCTCGCGAGTGCCGCGTCTTTAATGTCAGCAATCTCGATGGCGAGTTACGGCAATGCGCAAGAACTGCGCAACGATATTGTGATTGAGCACTTCGAATCCGGGTCTTACAAAAGTTGGGAAGTAAGTGGAAACGCGTTTGGCGACATGCCCGCTAAAGGAACACTGCCGAATCAAAACATCGTAAGTGGATTTCAGGGAAAAGGACTCGCAAACTCGTTTTCGGGTTCGGACGCTACAACAGGAACGTTAACCAGTCCTGAATTTCGAATAGATCGCAAATACATCACATTTCTCATCGGTGGCGGGCGCAAGGAAGGCAAAGTCGGCATCGAGCTTTCCATAGAGGGAGAGTTAACATATAGCTGCACCGGAGACAACTCAGAAGAATTACTGCTTGAGATTTGGGACGTATCCGAGCACGCGGGCAAGAAGGGGCAAATCCGAATTTTCGATAACGATTCCGAGGGATGGGGACACATTTGTGTGGATTCCATTTTGCAAACGGACAAACCACCAGAGCGATTTGGATTGAGCGCCAAGCTGGATGCTTATCGTAAAACGGCGCAGTACATGAACGAACCCTTGCGGCCACAGTTTCATTTTAGCCCTGAACTCAATTGGATGAACGATCCCAACGGATTGGTCTTTCACAACGGAGAATACCATCTTTTTTACCAGTACAATCCTGCAGGCAACGAGTGGGGCCACATGAGTTGGGGGCACGCGGTAAGCAAGGACATGGTGCATTGGGAACACTTGCCAATTGCGATTCCCGAAAAGGATGGAGTCATGGCCTTTAGTGGAAGTTGTGTAGTGGACCATCGTAATAGTTCGCGATTTGGAACAGGTGGTAAACCTCCCATGGTTGCGATATTCACAGGACACAAGCCGGGAAAGCAAGTTCAAAATCTCGCGTATAGCAACGACGATGGTCGAACGTGGGAGTTTTACGCAGGCAACCCGGTACTAGATCTTGGGCTGGCCGACTTTCGTGATCCTAAAGTGTTTTGGCACCAGGACACTAAGCAATGGATCATGGTTGTATCGTTGGCGACCGAGCGAGTGATTGCGTTTTTTGGTTCGGATGACTTGAAGGACTGGAAGGAGCTTAGTCGCTTTGGGCCCGCCGGAGTTAGGAGCAAACCAAACTGGGAGTGCCCTGATTTGTTCGAATTGCCCGTCGAGAACGAAAACGGAAAAAGGTTATGGGTTTTGGAAGCGGACATGGGTGACGGCTCGATCGCGGGTGGAAGTGGCGGTGAGTACTTTGTCGGACATTTCGATGGTATTCGATTTACCACGATTCAGCATTCTCAATGGGTTGATTACGGACGAGACTTTTACGCCCCAATAAGCTTCGAGAATTTCCCCAATACGGATAATCGTCGTGTTTGGTTGGGATGGTTTAACAACTGGCAAACGTGCTTGATACCTACCCAGCCCTGGCGAGGCAGCATGTCGGTACCGCGTGAATTGAGCCTGAGAAAGGTCGCCTTCAATAGTGAGGAACCTGCGACCTACGTGTTGGTACAAAAACCGATTCGAGAATTCTCAAAGCTACACAGCGAATCGACAAGTTTAGATACGCGGCAGCTTGGTTGGCCACCCAGGAGAATCACACAACCTGGGGAGATTCAGGAAATGCAATTTGAATTGACTGCCGAATGGAAGCCAGCTCGCGCGCGATCATTGGGCTTTCGAATACACACCGGTGAAGACGAATATACAGAGATCGGATACGACAGTCAGTTTCTGAGTGCATACGTCGATCGAACCAAATCGGGAAATGTCTCTTTTCACCCCGCATTTTCGGGACGTCACAATGCACCAGCAAGGCTAATAGACGGAAAGATTTCAGTCCGAGTATTAGTAGACCGCTCAAGCGTCGAGGTTTTTGTAAACGATGGGGAAGCGGTCATAAGTGATCAAATCTTCCCGACGAATCAAAAGCCATGGATTGAGGCGTTTGTTGGCGATAAGTCTGCTGAGATTTCGCAAACGCATGTTATTGAAATAAAATCCGCTTGGCATTCAACTCCGTGAATCAAGTCGTTTTGTCCTCGGGGCTTGTTAAATGAGCCGCAACCGGCTGCTCAACAGAATCAATAGGTCACTCGTGACCGTCATTGGTACGCAAGTAAGCAAGACGGCTAAGAGTGGCCAAGGGACAAGTAAACAACATCCCTTTTGTTCATGTTACAAATTGGTTACCTGCGGCGAACAGCATTCTTCGTATAATAAGTCGGTGCTATGTGAGCATCGACTGATTAATGTCATCAAAGTTCTTTATGGATTTAAAAAAGGGATAATCGACCATGAGCAGAACCCTAACCCGCTGGCATTTTAGGGCAATGAAACATAAGACAATTGCTCGATTCATGAGCCTTGTGCTAGTGACCACATTCCTCGGCACAAACGCTTTGCGAGCCGACACCGAATCGACCATTGATGTAACCGGGGGAGCTGAGATTTTTGCGATCCCCGATGAGGTGCTCATTTCTGCAAGCATCGATACCAAAGGGAAAACAGTGATAGAGGCTTCGGAGCAGAACGACAAATTGGTTCAATCGGTTACCGAGTTTTTGAAAAAGTCAGGGATTGAAGAGCGACACATAAGAACGGAATACCTTTCACTGCGACCCGAATTTCCCCAAGCATCACGCGGTTACGGAAACTCGAATGCGTTCCCGCCACCAACGCCAAACGACGAGTCTTTGCAGCCGATCGGTTACACGGCGGTCCGATCATTCTCCATTGTTATTAGAGATGTGAAGAAGTTTGAGAGTGTCTACAAGGGCATGCTACAATTAGGAGTAAATCGTATCGATGGAGTTCAGTTTCGAACGACTCAACTACGCAAGTATCGCGACGAAGCTCGGACTCAAGCAGTCATAGCTGCCAAGGAAAAGGCCGCTGCTATGGCCAAGGAACTAGGCGTGGAACTGGCTGGCGTGAAGCTTGTTGTGGAGCAAAGCAACCAAGGCAATCCGTTCGTCGGCAATGCAATGCAAGTTGCCATCCCGGTCGGTGGCGAAGGCAGCAGTACAGGGGGGGAGATTGCGATCACGGCTAGCGTGCGAGTTGTGTTTCTTTTAAGTCCGCCGAAATCCGAGATGGCTCAATAAGTTTGTCTTGCGTTCCAAAGTCTGGCGACTTCGGCTACATAGGATGCCTACAAAAGGTTATCGAGTTCTTCGACTAATCTGCCGAATTCTGATAGGGCGGTTTCGACTGGCTCTGGACGACTCATATCGACTCCTGCACCACGTAGCAAATCGAGCGGATCCTTGGAACAACCACCTTGTAGGAAACTCATGTAGTCCCCAAGCTCCGTGGCTCCTCCCCCCAAGACGCGTCGCGAAAGAGCGATCGCAGCCGAGAGGCCTGTCGCGTACTTGTACACGTAAAAGGCGTTATAGAAATGCGGAATCCGGAAACACTCAAGCGATAGCTCTGGATCGATTGCAAATTCGGGCCCGAAGTACGCCTCTAGTAGGCCACGGTAAGCCTGCTTGATCGATCCCACGGTTAATGGCTCGCCTGTTTCAGCCATTTCGTGCACGATCTTTTCGAACTCGGCAAACATGGTTTGCCGAATCACAGTTGCACGAATGCTGTCGACCTCATGATTGATGAGGGCCGCTTTTTCTTCTCGCGTTTCTGCGCGATCAATCAGATATTTTGCGAGCAATTGCTCATTAAATGTCGACGCCACCTCGGCTACAAATATCGTATAGTTGTAGTAGTGAAATGGCTGCGACGCAGATGAGTAATACGTATGCATCGAATGTCCTGCTTCGTGTGTCAACGTAAAGACATCGTTCAAGACAGTCGGCTTATAGTTCATTAAAATGAAAGGCACACCTCGGTAAGTACCACTGCTAAAGGCACCGCTTCGTTTGCCTTGGTTCGGGTAGCGATCACACCAACGCCCGCGGAGGCCACTTTCCAGTGTGGAACAATATTCAGCGCCCATCGGAGCGAGTGACTCAATCACAACATCGACCGCTTGATCCCATGTGTAGTTGGATTCTCGATCGGCCAGAATTGGCACGTAAGTATCGTAGTGATGAATCTCGGAGATCCCCATTTTTCTGCGGCGTATATCGAAGTATCGATGAACCGACGGTAGGTGCCTATGCACCGCTGCAATCAGATTGTCATAGACGCTAACGGGAACGTTCTCTGCGAATAGAGAGGATTCTCTAGCGCTCGCATAATTCCGAGCACGTGCGTAATAGACATCGGTGTGAATGCTTCCTGAGAGTGTGGCTGCTAAAGTGTTTTCATGCGAAGCAAACTGTGAATAGTATTGATGAAAGGCCGACTGCCTAACTTCACGACTGGAGGACACTAGAAAAGAGCTAAACGATGCGTTGGTGAGGTCGACCTCGACTCCCTTTTCGTTTTTTAGTTTACCAAACTTTAAATCAGCATCGTTGAGCTGACGGAATACTTTGCTAGCTGTTTGGGCCATTTCGCCTTGCATAGCCAACAGCTTCTCCTCTGACCCGGAAAGCGTATGAGCGCGAAAACGATTGATCCGTTCAACGACGAGCTGGTAGGGTGCAAGAGCCGGAGACTTCAGAAAAGTATCTATCGTCGATTGTGGAATTTCAAGAATTTCAGGGCGGATGAAACTGGCTGCCTGTCCCGCTTTCGTGGCGATGTTGTAGTAGCGAGCCATGTAACCTTGATAATGGCTGTTCCCTTGATCCTCGCTTGTCTTTAACGACGCATAGACCCCGATTTTCTCTGACAGCTGGTCAACTTTGCTATCGTAGGCTAGACAATTAGCGATCGTCTCAGCCGATTGACCAAGCTTACCGCGAAATGACTCGAATCCCGCTATCAGCGACTCGAACTCCCCTAAAGCTGTTTCCCAGGCAGCATCGCTGGGGAACAGCGATTCCAAGTCCCAAGTGTCTGCGACTGGAACATCGGAACGTTTCGGGTTATCTGCTGGGGTCATAGGAATTCCAAGCACAAAAAGTATGCACAAAATGGTAGTAAAGTTTCAGTAAACATAAGTCTAGCAAATCATACACTCTCTTTACTACACCAACTGGGTGAAGCTTATGCTGCAATCTTATTTGATTGGCGCATCGCGGCGTGTCCGCGGTTAACGCTTACCAGATAGCGGAAGTTATTCTACAATCTGGGCTAGTATCTTTGCCGATCCCGTTTGCGATCTGGCGGATCCTACAACATCACATTAGTTAATCACCCCCATTCCCACAGATTGATAAACGAACATGCAATCGCAGCCTCTCAACAAGTATTCCTCTCGTATTACTCAACCAAAGAGCCAGGGAGCGTCCCAAGCCATGCTTTATGGCACGGGAATGACAGAAGAGGACATGAACAAAGGGCAGGTTGGTATAGGCAGCGTTTGGTATGAAGGCAACACATGCAACATGCATTTGCTGGACTTGGCCATGGAAGTCAAAAAGGCAGTGGTCAACGAAGGGTTAGTTGGCATGCGATTTAATACCGTCGGCGTTAGCGACGGCATTAGCATGGGAACCGAGGGCATGTCCTTTTCGCTTCAATCCCGGGACTTGATCGCCGATTCCATTGAAACCATTATGGGGGCGCAGTGGTATGACGCTTTGATTGCTCTGCCCGGCTGCGATAAGAACATGCCAGGTTGCTTGATCGCGATGGGGCGATTGAATCGTCCCTCGTTGATGGTTTACGGAGGGACCATTCGTGCTGGCAAGTGGAATGGTCATTCGTTGGATATCGTTTCCGCATTTCAATGTTATGGTCAGTATATCGCCGGGCAAATCGATGAAGAGACTCGCGCTAACATCGTGCGAAACTCTTGCCCAGGGGCTGGCGCTTGTGGCGGCATGTATACAGCCAATACGATGGCCTCGGCTATCGAAGCCCTCGGAATGGCGCTGCCTTATTCCGCTTCCATTCCTGCAGAGGATCCTGCCAAGATCGACGAATGCGTGAGAGCAGCTAAAGCGATAAGACACTTGATGGAGCGAGACATCAAGCCTAGAGACATCATGACGCGGCAAGCGTTCGAGAACGCGATGGTTATCGTGATCGCCCTGGGAGGTAGCACCAACGCGGTCTTGCACTTGATCGCGATGGCTCGGAGTGTCGGCATCAATCTCACGCTGAACGACTTTCAAAAGGTAAGTGATCGTGTGCCTTTCTTGGCAGATCTCAAACCATCAGGAAAATTCGTTCAAGAGGACCTGCACTCGATCGGTGGAACGCCCGCCGTCCTTAAGTACTTGCTTGCTGAGGGCTTCATCGATGGATCCTGTATGACGGTAACGGGCAAGACGCTGGGAGAAAATCTGGAATCTCTCCCTGGTCTCAAGGAAGGCCAGAAGATTGTTCAACCAGTCTCTGCTCCGATCAAGCCTACAGGCCATATCCAGATTTTATTCGGCAATCTCGCTCCTGAAGGATCTGTTGCCAAGATTACAGGCAAAGAGGGACTCAAATTCGTAGGTCCCGCCAAGTGTTTCGATAGCGAAGAGTTGATGCTTAAGGCTTTGGAAGATAAGAAAATAGCCAAAGGTGATGTTATCTTGATTCGCTACGAGGGGCCCATGGGTGGGCCTGGAATGCCTGAGATGCTGACTCCAACCTCTGCCATTATGGGCGCCGGTTTGGGTTCCGATGTAGCTTTGCTCACCGATGGTCGTTTCTCGGGTGGTTCTCACGGGTTCATCGTGGGGCACATTACACCAGAGGCACAACTGGGTGGCCCTTTTGCGTTGGTGCAAGATGGCGATATTGTGACCATTGATGCAGACAACAATCGATTGGATGTCGCCGTCGACGATCAAACTCTAGCTGCCAGAAAAGCGGCCTGGAAAGCACCAGCACTCAAAGCAACCCGAGGAACGCTTTACAAGTACATCAAGAACGTAAAAACCGCTAGCGAAGGGTGTGTTACTGACGAATAAGGCTCTAACCCTTCAAGAGACCTGCATGACAAGAAACGGCATTTCTGCATAGGTTCGGTAGTGCTGCATAGGTATCTTGCAGCACTATCCAACGCGATGCCTTTAACGCCACCACCTACTAATCTCCGGCCGGAGCCGATAAAGAGATCGCTTCGGAAACCGTTTTCGCCCCCAGCGACTTGTACGTAGGAAACGGTCCATCGACGCCATCCTTAGGCCACGAGGCAGGATCAGCAAATTTACCATCGTCTTGATAGATGGCTTGCAATCGTTCTAGTTCTATCTTCAGCTGTTCGAACAGGGCACCAACCTTTTTGTTCTTCATCGCACCCTCTTGGTACAACAAATTCTCTTGCTCGTTGGGATCTGCGGTCAAATCAAATAATTCGTACTGATTTTCCTTCCAATAGTAAATCAGTTTGTGTGTTTCCGTACGAACACCTAGATGCGCCCGAGTGTTATGATGTCCCGGATCGTGATAGTAGCGATAGTAGATCGATTTGCGCCAGTTTGATGGTGATTTTCCATTGAGAATTTCGTGAGCACTTTCGCCTTGCATGGTGCTTGGTACATCGACACCTGCCAATTGAAGAATGGTGGGGGCAAAATCAATGTTGAGGACCATTTCACGCGGCGTAATCCCGGGCTTGATTCCGGGGCCTTTCATGATGAGTGGCAATCGGAACCCAGGTTCGTACATGAATCGCTTATCGTACATCCCCATATCGCCCAAGTACCATCCATTGTCAGATGTATAGATCACAATAGTGTTCTCTGCGAGACCGGTTTCATCGAGGTAGTCCATGACATGGCCAACGCTATCGTCGACCCCTTGAACGCATGCGAGATAGTCCTGCATGTACCGTTGATATTTCCAGCGAACTAACTCTTCGTCACGCAACGTCTTGCCATCAACCTCCAGTTCCATGGGTACTTCACCATACCATTTGTTTAACTCGGGACCTTTTAAACCTTCTGGTGGAGTCAGTTTAAGATCCCGGCGCGAGAGATCGCGTGCGATCGTCTGCTGATTGGACGGCAAGGCGGCAGGGCGAGTTTTGTAGCTATCCCACAGCGTGTCAGGTTCGGGGATGACCGCATTCTTAAATTTTTCTTTGTTTTTCAAGTCAGGCTCCCAAGCCCTGTGAGGAGCTTTGTGATGGAGCATAAGAAAAAAGGGTTGGTCAGCTGGCCGTGTTTTGATGAACTCAATTCCAAGGTCTGTCGTGATCTGGGTACAGTGCCCTTTGATGGTCATCTTTTGGCCATCGACCAAAAACACCGGATCCCAATAGGCTCCTTGCCCTGGCAGAACGATCCAACGATCGAAGCCGGTTGGATCAGAACCTAAATGCCACTTGCCGATCATTCCAGTGTGGTAACCGGCCGATTGCAGATGCTTGGCCATATGATCTCGCGACCCGTCGAAGCGATTGAAGACAGGCACTCCGTTTTTATGAGAGTATTGACCGGTCAAAAGCGTGGCTCGACTAGGCGTACAAATGCTGTTGGTAACAAATGCGTTTTCGAAGCGAGCTCCTTTTCTTGCCAATTGATCAAGGTGCGGCGTTTGGTTTACTTTCGAACCATAGGCAGATATCGCATGCCGAGCGTGATCATCGGAGAAGATGAAAATGATATTCGGACGATTGGCGAGGCAGAGTGGTGACAAACAAAACAGAAACACCAGCGATAATAATAGCTGCTTCATGGCGGGCCCTTAAGGTGGGTTGTGGAGGAAGGGCAAAAAGGTAATCCGCAATCGGGAACCGGTTTTAGCGAGAGACACGAATCAACTCGCTTATACATCGCGTTATTGTAACGATTACAAGTACTGTTGGTGGCCGAGTTCCGCGAGTTGTTTAACCACTTCACGCACGCGTTCTTCTTCTGTTTTCGGAGCGACCAAAGTGGCGTCATTGGTATGGACAACGATGGTTTCCTTCATCCCAATGGTCACGACCAAGTGATCGGATTCGCTTCGGATGATCATTTGTTCGGAGTCAATTCCCAGATAGGGACCATCGACAGCGTTACCGAATTCGTCAGGCTTGATTAGCCTCGCCATGGCTTGCCAGCTGCCGACATCGTCCCATGAGAAGGGCGTCTCAATTACAGCGACGTTTGGATATCGTTCCATAACTGCAAAGTCGATGGATTTACCTTTGATCTTTTCAAAGTTCTCTCGAAACACGGCTGGGAAATCTCGAGTGCCTATGCCGCTGGCGATTTTTTCGATGTAGGAATACATCTCAGGCTCGAATTCTTGGATCGCGTCGAGGATTGTGGAGGCTTTCCAGAGGAAAATGCCACTGTTCCAGTAAAATGTTCCGGCCTCTAGATACTCCTCAGCAGTCTTGCGGTCTGGTTTTTCGCGAAAGCGATCTACACCAAAGGCAGCGATACCGGGCTGGCATGCGATCGGCTCAGACCGTTGTATGTATCCGAATGATTCAGCAGGATAGCTAGGCCGAATCCCAAACGTTACGATCCTTTTTGGATCCGATTCAATCAACTGAACGGCGGCTTTGACCGCGCGGTGAAATTCAGATCGTGGTTCGATGACGTGATCTGATGGCATTACGATCATAATGCCATCGGGATCAGCCGCTTTGACTAGCGACGCAGCAACCCCTATGCAGGGAGCCGTGTCACGTTTAAAGGGTTCACCAACGACGTGCTCGAGTGGCAAGTCTGGTAACTGATGAACAACAGCTTCCGCCAACTGCTGATTCGTAAGAACGAGAACATGTTCGCTTGAGACCAGCCCACTTAAACGATCAAAGGTCGTTTGGAGCATGGTTCGCTGGCCACCCATTTTGAGCAGCTGCTTCGGCTTAACTTGTCGACTTGCAGGCCAGAACCTGGTTCCAGAACCACCCGCCATAATCACTGCATGCAACATAAATTCGGTACTGTGTGGTTTGAAGGCAACGAAGGAGAGCTGTGCTCAATAGTAATCGGCAACAGTTCTCATTGATACGACCCAATAGCGTCTGTTCCGTTCCATCTTAACCGAAACGAACCGGGTTATCCTGCGCTACGCAAAGTATGTGTCGACATTGATCTTGAGAGGAGATGAGAATTTTGCCTTCACATCTTCCACATCGAGTGCCCACATAGGATGAATCTCGATAACCGTCGATTCGTCGGTTTCAACGTTCGCGGCCGCGAGCCATCTCTTAAACCGTTGGCTCAATGATGTGCGACACGACGACGGAGTGTCCGTTGCAGCCCCATCAGCATTCTTTACGGGAGCAAAAACCTCCGCAGCGTCTCCTTCGACCACTAATGCTACAGATGCTTTGGGCAGCAGATCGAAGACAAACCTTTCGAATTTGCACGCATTAGGTTGAGTCGGTTTGACTCGATCGCCACTTTCGTTGATGTAAGGGACGGCTTTATGGGCAATGTGAAATGGGAGGGAAGATGCATCTTCGCTACATTTTTGCAAAAAGTCACAACTTATCACGTGAACGGCGATGTTGCCCGCCCACAGAGCCAAGCTGCCATCTGGATTTCGGCGTTCCGCGGCTTCATCCGGCAAATCGCTATACTCGATGATCTGCGTCTTGCCATCGATGGCAACCACGTTTCCAACCTTCTCCTTAGCGAATCTTTTCTTGACAACTTGCGTGGTCATCTCGGATTCACTATTCAAATGGTGCCCTATCAAAAGTGGATCGCAGGCCGTAACCAGAGGATTGTCGACTTGAGCGTAGAAGAGATGAGCG
>Ga0315899_10001618_pt1 | contig 25627 bp, 26 predicted proteins | sample LakEriMetagenome_2_FD_203518 | JGI IMG/M metagenome (GOLD analysis project Ga0315899, IMG submission 203518) | Freshwater fungal communities from buoy surface, Lake Erie, Ohio, United States - Buoy 4 MA112 | ecosystem: Environmental > Aquatic > Freshwater > Lake | place: USA: Lake Erie, Ohio... | reverse complement strand
TCCTTTTGAGGGAAACAAGTACTGAAAAACATTGTTACCCGAAGAAGAGAACGGATTGGTAGTTCAGCTGGTTAGAATGCCGCCCTGTCACGGCGGAGGTCGCGGGTTCGAGTCCCGTCCAGTCCGCGTCAAGTTGTTGATTATCAATAACTTAACTGATTTAAGTAAAACAATCAGTAAAACATTTTGAAGAGACACCCCGACAAAACGGGGTGTTTTTTTTTGTGGTATAGTCTCCAAGACTGGACTTTTGAAAAGTTGGAGATATTTATAAATCAAGGATAATGGTATTGAATTCAACCCACTTATGATTAGATGTAAAACCCATCACGTAAGTCATACCAAACAAAAGTGGTTCAGAAGTCGGGTTGTATGAGTAATCCATAGAGATGAAAAGAGTTGTCCCCGATAATCCTTGAAAAAGAAACTTGTATAAAACCAAGAGAAGGAGTTCAAAAACGGCTTGGTGGAAATCATTTTTTTAAGATGTCCCTACTAGGGGTTTCCTATGCATTTTAAGAACTAAGAGAATATTGAAAACACCCCCTCAGGGGTGTCCTCCGGTCCTCCTCCCCCCCGTATCCCCATCACTAAGGATATTGAATTTGTTAGAAACAGGGGGACTATCCCTTAACGAAACCTCAATAGATTTTTTGAAAAAAAGTAGACTGCACCTTAATGTATGATGTCTTTTTGACTACACCCCGAGTATTTATTGGTTATGGAAAACCACTTAGAACATTTTTTACCCAAAGGACAGACTGAAATTGAGGATTCGATTTTCATATGTGACAATTCGTATTCATGCGAAACATGTAGTTCATTTCTGTACACATTAAGTGTAGCACAGATAAAAGCGTTTGTTGAAGATGATGATTTTACTTTTGATTGTAGTGGAGTAAGAATCGTGATACCCGCGTCTCAAGAGAATGCCAAACTATTCACTGTGGAGGGGATTCAAAACCTAATTTCTGAGATTTCACATTTGAAGCTAGACGAGGAAAAAGAGTTTATTGATTGGAGTAAAACCACGTCTATTTTACTTATAACACCATATTTCATAAATTCAGACAATGGTGAAGTCGGTTTGTGTTTAGATATATTACTCAAACCATATTTGGACATTTTTCAAGTATACTTCCTTGAGGTAAGATTAGAAGAACTTAGAGAGAAGTATCCTACCGTTCAATTAGAGTTCAGAGATGAGTTGTATCAACATGTACTAAAAGACGAGTTTCTTGATAAGCAAATTAGTAATCACGAAATTCCATCATTTCTTAATCATATGGAGAAATTTCTTTCAACTTCGGAATTACAAGACTTGCAATTCATGATGTGTTGGGGTGTATTTGAAGTGGATAGAAAGCAAAATGGAGACTGGGATATAACAATGTTAGACTTAAACAAACATTCAAATTATGATTTCTAATGGGTTCATTATGGCTATTTTTTGCTGGGAAACGTATATACTATGAAAGATAAAAATATGATTATTGAGATTACCTGTGCGAAGAGACATTTTGAAAAATCAATGAAATCGCCTTCTGATTTTTACAGGAAACTATCGAATGGAAAGATGTCACTTGGTGGTCCAAATCAAACCAATAGGAGTTGGTGGACAAGGAGTATAAAAGGCGGGTCTTATTCCTACAGAAAAACCGATGAGGTTATTGAGATTCTGTTCAATGTGGAATTAAAAAGTGAAAATGTGCTGGGTGTAAAGCTTCAGTTCTTATCAAGAATCAAAAAGATGTTACCATTTTCAACGGTTAGAATTGGAGGGGATGAGTTATTGGAAAACCATACAGAGCGATTTGTAACCAATGAACAGGGATACACAAAAGCAACACAATTCATTGGCGACAAATACAACTCACCAAACCGTAGGGTATAAAATGGTCACCACAAGTTGGTCTTCTTTGATGTCAAATTCAAAGTCCATTTTGTCCAAAGGGTCATGACCTACAGGGATTTTTGTACCTGTCGCTTTCAAGTAAAAACCCAAGAGCTCAGGATTAGAAATGGTCATTTTTACAGAGTCAAAAAAATCTTTGGGTGTTTCCCAGTCAGCATAATCAAAATTCAATACAATTTTATTCATACCAATAAATAGTCAGTAATCAAGGTAAAGTCAAACGGACTAGGGGTATGCATTAAAAAAATGGGAAAGCCGTTTTACAGGTATGACGACAATTGCTGAACGTGAATTTCTGTCAGGAGTTATTCCTAATTTACTCTACAAGAGAACGATAGATAAGAGTATTATTTCAGATATTCAAGTTTATCAGCGGGGTGACAAATTGAGGATAGAATTATTCGTTGCTAACATTGACCCATTTCATAAAAAAATGAGAATCACAACCATCAACATGCTGTTTGAAGATGTAAAAATTGAAATTAGGAAGTATTTGGGATTGGAACCTGATGATTATGAATTGATGATGGGTTTCAAACGAGATGATATTATATTACTCAACGGAGGTTTTTAGAATTGATGAAATCTAATTTTTTCATACTTAGAAGTTTCAATTATGGTTAATAATGGCTAGTATTGAACTTATGGACACTAATTCAAAACCCCAAAATATAAAGGGTTGGTTGCTAATAATTGCCTTTGCACTAATGGTTGCAAGTCCAATAAAAACTTTTTTCAATCTGTTAGAATCGTTTCAATTGTTGGATGATGAAAATTTAATTAAACGATTGCCGGGTATTGCAACTGTAGTTTATGTAGACAGTGTTTTGGGTTTTGGTTTGGTAATTATGGGAATCATTGCCGGTTATTACTTATGGACTGTCAAATCAAATGCTATCCAATATGCGAAAAAGTACCTGTTAGTTTTGAATTCGTATCACATTGTAGCGATGTTATTGCCTTTAACTGCAGGAGGGTCGTCAATGGATAACGAGGAATTACTAAAATCAGGAATTAATGATGTTCTGAAAACTCTACTATTGAGCTCCGTTTGCTTTTTCTATTTTATAAAATCAAATCAAGTGAAATCCTTGTTTTTTCAAACATCACCATAAAAACCCAATATGAAATTCCTACTAAAAATCGCATTGTATGTCTTTTTACTATTTGTAATTAGTGCTATTGGAGCATGGGACATGAAAGTGAATCACAAAGCCACAATGAATGCTTTTATCTTAATAACGGCTTTCGTATTACCGTACTATTTGGTTTTTTCTAAACATCGAGTTTTTTTCAAACCCAAAAATGAGGAAATGTATAAAAGAGGGAAATCTTAATTACTTTTCGTCAAATGAGGTTTTTAGAAATTATGCAATTTTACAACAGATTCTCCGTTATCAAATTTAACGACTCAACTATGATTTAAGCTCTACCACCTCTCAGCAGTATCAATAATCAACTGACCGTAAGAGGGTGTTTTGCTGTTTAATAGTAGTGTTATGAAAAACCGAGAATCTCATGTTTCAAGGGTCTACAGACCAAGAGTTGTCAATGGTATCTTATTTGTTTTGTTTGCAACCTGTATGGTGGGTGATTGTTGGAGTCAACAGATTTCTGCAAAAACAACTGGTGATGAAATTCAAATTGATTCAATCTCTCGTAATGGAAATCCAAATGGAATTGCCTTTTCATTTTTGAATGACGGGAATACCAGTTCTCACGATGAATTTCAATTTGTATTTGGAAATGGAATTGTAGCGACTTTGGATTCTGATGTTGCGGGGTTGTTTGCCCAAAGACTGGGTTGTTCATACGGACTGAGAGGAACCAATAAGGTGGGTGAACAATATCCCAAGCCTAAATCTAAGGATGCGGTTTTAGTTGCAACTTTTGACGAAGGGTACATTGGTGCCAATGGGAAAATCTATAAGTCAGAGAAGGAATACAACTACGACCCCAACACCAATATTTGGATTTCTTTGGATGAATTTGGTAAGTATCCACCGCATTTGGGGGGAATGAATAAATTGGTTTTGAAGTGAAAAACAAGAGATGTGTTTGGTGATTTTAATTAATTATTTATCTTCGATGTAATGATATATGTAAGGAAGTTAAATTTATCAAACTTTACTATTCCGCCTTTTGATAGAAGTCAATACAATGATTTAGTTTCATACTGTCAAAAGGGTAAATTATGGCCATTTAGATTTGTACCGACCCAAGAAAATGGAAGGGTTTCATATTTTGAATTTCATCCCGTATTTGCAATTTTGGAGTACCTAGGTTGTTTTATTGCTGCTCTTCATGTATTACTTATAATAATATTAAACATAACCTCTCCAAGTGAATACTATTTGTTTCCTGATAATGACATTTCACTAGCATTTTATTTTTATTACATTTATTTGTTTGCCTTTGAAGGCTTTGCTTCTGCATACTTTGGGTGGTTTGCACAATTCAACTTGAAGAAAAAACAAAGTCGTAATTATTATAGAATCATTATTAAATTGATGAAATCAAAAAGTTATTCATTTGAGGAGATGGAATTAATTGTCGGAAAAATTCAAGAGGAAATTTGGGAAGTTAATTCAAAAGGAGAAATGAGGGATTTTTTGAATTTTATACCACCATATGGAGAATGTAGCTTGCCCAGTTGGAATTCGTTTATTCATAGATAATGGCAGAGTTCGTTTTATATATTTTAGGATTTTTGGGGTTTGTAATTGTTGTTATCGGAATTTACGGTGACAGAATTTCTGGTAAATTTTCATTGAAATGGGAATTGTCTTGTATTGTTTTTGGTTCTCTAATTATGTACTGTGCATATAATAATTATGCTATAACTATCGTAAATAAAAACCACAAGGTGAATACGTTATACTATATTAAAAAAATCCAATCTCCAAAAATAAAATTAGCAAACGGAAGTGAAATTACCATCGAGAATAATGTTTCTAATACAATTATTAATAATACAAATTCTACATTATTCATTGAAGAAATAAGGTACGGGCAAGCACAATGGATGCCGGGAATGACATTAGAGGAAAATGGAGAACGTAATAAAGTGGGCCCATCAAAGGAAATTAGACCATATGATGTAGTTTATGGCCAATGGGTTGATTACTACTTTGAAGATTTGCCAGAATCAGTGTCCGTGAAATCTAATGGTCATAATTCCGGCACAGTCACGCGATTCTGGTTGCATGATTAATGCCAATTCGTATCCTCGATAAAAATTATACAGTGGTGTGTTTTGATATTAACTATTTAGAATATCTTAATCTATCCTTTATTTTTCTTAAATATTATCGAAGCCACTAGTCCAAGTGCTACTATAATATCAAGAATATTCCATATTTCTCTTCCTAAAGATAATTTGAGAAATGGTTGGAATAATAAAGCAAGTCCCAAATACAGAATACCCTCATTTTGTTTGTGCTCTCTAAATGATTGGTGCGCGAGAATTGCAAAAACACACAATGCCGTGAATCTAACTAGTTGATAATAACCATATGGCATGTCAATTAAACAAATAACCAACATGGTTGCTAAGAGTACTTTGATTAAATTTCCCATCCGCATATGGTATTGATTACCTTCTGTTATTGCCACCGCCTATTATTCCTAATCCTGCTAAAACAAAACTAATCCACCACCAAACAGAATATGCGGTAGTTGAGTTAGGCGCTTTGCAGTAAACATCATCCGTAAACCAACTTACAACCCAATTGGGTATTGCAAACATTCCATGCCAAATACCCGAATACCAATAATATGTTTTAGTTGGTTTGATATGAGAGATAATATTTGCTAATAAACAAAATGTTAAGAAAATCCCAATATAGAAAATGATAGTGCCGATTAACGCGAATAGCTCAAGGTATTTATGTTTTTCATCGAACATTTCTACTCCGGCTCCAATTGATAAGGACGAAGCAAAACCAATTGTTAAACAGGATAGGGTGATTCCAAAAAACAGGCCCAATGGATTTGCACTCAAATCAGGATTCGTCCAGACTGTAAAAATTTGCATAACACCTAGTATTACACTTATTGTCAATGTAGAGTAAAATGCAAATTCTCTATTAGGTGCAATTTTTGAAGATAACCATGAAATGACACCGGGCATAAAAGTAAAAAAACTAACGGCTAAACCACCAAAGAAAATCAATAACATGGTTATCCAACCTTTACTCAAGCTCATTAATCCAAAAAATGATAATGGTAATGAAATGTATACTAATGCGATAATTACATAAATTATGGGGATGAAAATGATATATCTTATGAGTTTCATGTTGCTTTATTTTTATGGTCTACGTTATGTGTCAAAATGATACTTTTTTTGTTAATTCCAATAGCAAATTATGGTATGGCTGTACCACTTGATTCAAATACCAGTACTTATTAATTATAGGACTTTTCATGTCCAAAAAATCAATTACCATTTTGTTTTGTAATTGCGATATTTCACAAAATGGCTTTTTCAGCCATAACTCACGAAGCTGACTTATTTGCCTTTCGGCCATTACTGAGTTTATATTTGACAATAGCTCAGCACACTCAGAATAAAAAGTCTGGCGAGTTTCTAATAAGTTGCTAATGAATGTTTCGGAATATACATCTTCGTCAACCGATGAAAATATTATTTCATTCCGAAAATACATCATCACATATTGGAAGGCCTCAATTGACAATTTTTCTTGAAGAAATGAAGTTGAAATCACCCAATAGAAAATACGTATTTCACAAAGAGATTGTTTGCGTTCTCTTGAGTCTAGGTTTGAATCTTTTACTATTGAATCAGATAATTTGAAAATATGTTTTTTTAATGAGACAGCCAAATCTTCAACTGTTGTTTTTTTTGAACTAAATAAATTAAAAATACTTATCATCCTCCGAATAAACACAATTTAATTGATATTTTTTGAAAAATTTGTCAATTTGTTAGATTTCAAAATGACTAGTTCATGCTTGATTTAACTTTGGAAATAGTAGTCATGCTACATCCTAGAATCTTACAGATTTCCTGATAGGTATAAGTCCCTTTGTTAAGGTACTCGATGATTTTTTTATTTTTGGTCTTATTCAGGAATCGTTCGGGAGTATCCACGCTTCCAATTTTCCGTCCGCCATACAACCCCTTTTCCTTTCTTACACGAATCCCTTCCATCTGTCTTTCCTTTATCAAACTCTTTTCAAAGGCAGACATGGTAGATAGAATTGACATCATCAATTCAGAGAACATATCAATTTTTCCATTTTCATCAATGTTTCTAATGTTTGGATTCCGGCAGACGATGACAATGTTCTTTTGTGTAAGTTCATTCCATACCTCCAAAGTTGAAATCAAATTTCTGCCAAGTCTGTCAATTGAATGAATTTCTAAATGGGTTAGTTTCCCTGTGTCAATCAAATTTCTCAGCTGTGAGCCTTGTGGGCGCTGAAATAGTGGAATTAGTCCTGAGCATTTATCAGTCAGTACATAGTCGAATCCGTCAAGGTTTTTAAGTTGCCGTTCTGAATTCTGTTCAATGGTGGAAACTCTTGAATAAAACACCTTCATATCACTATCATTTAAGGGTATAACGGAAAAGAACCCTATTTCTGGTGCAAAAGGAATGTTTTTACTGTATTTTTTTACTACACAATATCCTATACCCTAAAATAGTGCGGTTTAAGTAAGCTTCAAAAAAAAACAGGACTCGATTAGAGTCCTGTTTTTTTCGAATATTCATAAAGCCTATTGAAGTACAATTTTCTTAATGTCCATGGACTTTCCATTTTTGTCAGATATTTTGACATAATAAATCCCTTTACCAAGCCAATTTGACAAATTCAGGGAGATAGTTTTTTGAGTTACAGTTGAGTTGTAAACGCTTTGTCCTGCCTGGTTGTAGATTTCAATAGAATACCCAAGAATGTCGTTGTAGTTGTTAAAATCGATAGTTAGTGCGGTGTTCGTTGGGTTTGGATACATTTTGACTACGTTGGATTTAGCGCCATTTACAGAATTAAAAGTGACGTTAATATATAAGGTGTCAGTTACACTAATATGGGTAGTATCGTTGATATTGACTTTAATAGTATCGACCTGAGTTATAGTTTCCTTTTTCCATCCAAAGTAAATTGTATCCTCACAATTACCATCAGTTACAGAGACGTATTGGTATTTGCTTGGGTCAAAGCAAGAGGTTAAACCTGTATCACCTGTTGACCATTTATAGGTTGTGTATTTTTTACTTATTACTTTGCCGTACTTGTAAAAGTCATTATAATAACCCGTTCCCCCAAAACCACAATAAAGTGTATTGTTTAACATAAATCCGCAAATATAATTTCGATTTCCACCGAGGAAATTAGTGTTTGTCGTGTATGTATCTGTCTTTGGGTCATACACATAAAAGTCTTTTAATGTTCCCGATGGGCTTGTGGTTTCTCCTCCTAAAATATAAATTTTGGAACCATCTGTAGTTGCAAAAGCTGTATATCTCGGAGTTCCGGGGAATTTTGATTTCGAAGTCCAATTGTCAGTTGTTGGATTATACTCCCACATATCATTTTGACAAATGTTCGTTGAGCCATTGATACCAAGTGCCAAATATCCTTTTCCATTGATGGATACTGCAATAAATGAATTACGAGCAGTTCCTGGGAAATCAGATTTTCTACTCCAACTATTTGATGTTGGGTCGTATGCATATACTCGTTTGTCATAACTAACCATGTAGGCTATATTGTTAATTACGAATATGTTGCAATTCCAAGCGTTTTGACCGGAATACGACAATCCTTTTTTTCTTGACCATGAATTAGTGCTATTGTCATATGCAAATAAGGACGTGTCATAAAATGCATATCCGATATTATTGATTGTAAATGTGTTGAAGTAATTTGCAGAAATAGGGGCGTTTGACATCTTTTGCCAAGAGTCCTTAGCAATTATGTATTTCCATAGTTCGTTTGTTGTACCTGAAGCGGTCCCTCCACCCAAAATATAACCTTCATTGTTTATGACGAGTGGTTTTGGATATCTGCCAGAAGATGGAAAGTTCTTAAGTTTTGACCAATCAGTCTTACTTGAGTCTATGGTTGATTTTGGTTCAACACTCGCACATATTTTCCTGATTAAATCACAGTTTGTATTGATATTTGTATTTGAAATATCATTAATTTCCTTGGGCGTCAATGCTCTATTCCAAATACCAATATCATCTATTTTTCCTTTGAAAAATTGAGTGGGAGTAGTAGAGCTGTATCTTGCACCTACGGTTGAAATTGCATTGTTATTGATATTGTGTATGATTGATGTGTTATCAGTTCTCACCAATTTTCCATCAATGTAAGTTAACAACTTGTTACCGTCTCTGACTAAAACATAGTTGTGCCAATTATTCAACAGAGTACCATTTGAACAAGTAGTAAAATAATCAGTACTGGAGCTTGTTGACTGATTGATTTCTACACAAGGTGAGTTTTTCCATGGTATATTGATGAAATTTCCGTAACCAATGGCGTTTCTTTTTCCAAAAATCGCCCCTGCATTCGAAAAGCTCGTATCCAAAACCCAACAAGAAATACTGAAGTTGCTTTGGCCAAAATTTCCCAGGGTATTATTGAATTCAATAAAACTATTACTTCCATTGAAATAATACGATTGGTTATTATTGCCGAATCTATCACTTGTAAGTGTAGCATTTTTCACGGTACCATTAATTTTTGAATTACTCAAGTCGTTAGCATTTCCGCTGAATGGCCACCAACCAACTAATCCTGTTTTAGGAATGTTAGAAGGCACTGATTGGGCACTGACGGATAGTACATTTCCTAGTAGTACTATCAAAATAGTAAGTTTTAGTTTCATGTTAATTGTTTTATTAATATTCAAATATAGCAAAATACTCCATATATAGAGGTATCTTAAGTGTGGTAAGTAAATGCGGCGCCATTATATTCATTTGCACTCTAATGGGTGCAAAATGGATGAGAAAGATTTAGAGAAGGAATTTCTGAGGAAAATAGGTCAGCGACTGAAGTATTTTAGAAAACTCGCAGGGTATTCAAACTATGAGTATTTTGCCTATGAGAATAATTTCTCTCGTCCTCAATATGGAAAATATGAAGCGGGTTCAAATATTCAAATGAATACTCTCTACAGAATTCTAAAAGCACTGAATGTTACTCCTGAGGAATTTTTCAAAGGAATTAATTGAAATACTTACCAAGATTGAATTTTGGCGGTGAATTCTAAATGTCTTGAAACAAATAACAACGAGAAAATTTATATTTCAATTCCGAATTTCTTCAATTTCTTAATTGATTCAAATGCTTTGAATAAAGCTTGTTCTTTGATTTTTTCTTTCTTCAATATCGACTGCTGAACTGATTTGATATTCGATAATTCGAGCGCATCAAAAATTTTAGTTTGACTGGCAACATCGATAATCTGATTCCATTTCTCACGAGGAACGAGTAAAAATTTGTCATAGATAAATTTGATTTCAACAGTATCAACAGATTCAAGTTTTGATAGAGACTTAACTTCATCCACTATTGATGGTTGTGAATCGATATAATCTAATACTCTTTTACCATAACTAATCTCTTTGCTGGATAAGTTCGTGTGTTTCCTCATTTTACTTACAATGTCAAATGCTGTGGACCATTCAAATTGTTCTGATTTTGTTTTATCAATGTGCATTTTGAAACCATCCCAAAATTGTATCCCTAAACTCTGTATTTGACTTACAACAAAGACAGTATCTTCGATTTCGTTGACACTCGATTCTTTTTCTGTATCTCTGGCAGTTTTTTCCTCAACTGAAACTAGGTGTTTCTTCAAAACTGTAAGTAGCTTTTCACTGTATTCAGTGGTTTTTAATTTTTCCCAAGTAGATGGTTTTTTGGCATACTCTGAAACCATACCTCCGCCATTGGACTCCAAATGAGAATACACAAATATTAGGAGCTTTTTTAGGTGGACAATAATCTCATCATCGATTTTTTGTTCCTCGTAGACTCTGTATAAATCAAAACGACCTTCGGTTAAAAAATGGAAAAATGAGATTGTGTAAGCTACTGAAAATGACTTGATACTTGTGTTTGCTCCAATTGCATCGATTCCTTTACGACCAAAAAGCTTATCAGTAGTTTTGTAAATTATTGCGCTTGCAATCAGTTTTCTATAGAAGTTTTCGCCTGGTAACTTATTCTTATCTACTAGGTCTTTGATTTTTTTAATGTAATGTATGAAGTTCTTCTGGGAACCTAAGGCAACATAGTGTGGTTCCAAATCATAAAGATTGATAAATTTTGCAACATCAGATTTTACAAACTTCTTCTCTGTTGGATTTTGCTCTTTGAACTTCCTCTGTTGGGCTGGAGATTGTTTATTTAATGTTTCACGGTATTGACCATTGGCACGTTCAAAGAACCACAAAACGGATTGGTTTTTATTTTCCGGATTAACAACGTATTTCTTTCGAGATAGATTTTCAATTTGTATAAAGAATGGATTATTTGAAGAAAGGTCTAATTCAGAAACTTTGTTTTGACTATTGGCGAACCTAGAAATATTCGGGACTTCAATATTTTTTTGTTCTTTATCCTTGATTACAGTCAGTTTCATTTGGACAAAAATCCTACTCAAATCTGCATCTTTATACTTTTTTTGGGTGTGAAAGATTGATGCAGTAGTTTGACCGCCGTTAACAATTTGAAAATCAGTAATCTTTGTAATCAATAACTGATTGCTGATAATTTTTGTTTCAACTAATTCCGCTGTCGCTGTTATTCCATTGTTATAAGGCAGGAACATTTGTGGTTTCGTGCGAATTGTATCTCTAATTCCTTTGTTGAATTTTCCGGCTTGACCTAAGAATGCTCGAACATTACTTTCAAGTAATTCATTTGAATACTCTTTATATAGTTTGGCAAGAATTTCTCCGGGTACAATGGCTAAATAACAATCATATAATTCATCTATGCTTGGAACTTGAAGGCATTGTAGACCTTTTTCTCCTGACATGAATGATTCGAATTCAATTACAATTGGCTCGTGGATACTATTTGATTCATAAATTCTAAATAGTCTCTCAACATCCCACGTGTGCAGGTAAACATCAACGCCACTGATATCTATTTTCTCTTTTTCGTGATTGCAAAATCCATTAATTAAGAAGTATACATTTATCCTATCGAATTGCATTCCTTGTTTTCCGATAGTTTTTATTAGATGTAACAATTCCGAATTAGATGGGTCTATGTAGTCAATTTGACGCTTTAGAGATGCATTAATGAATCGTTTGATTTGATTAATGGATTTCGTGTATTCGTCTTTTGAAATACTGTAATCAAAGTCATTCCTGTAATAGGTAATAAACAAGTCAAGAGTCTCAAAATGTTCAGAATTTTCATCCTTAAATGAATCCTTAAGACAATAGCCATTTAGTTTCCAATCTATACCACCAGAACTATTTGGGTGGACATATGACAAACCTCGAGCTCCATCAGATTTACCTATAGATTCAAAAATTTCGATACAGTATTCAGTGAATTTATCTTCAAAACTCGCACCTTCACCTTCTGAATAAACAAGTGAAGAGACGTCTGATTTTAATTCCTCAATGTAGCTTTCTAATGCTCGTTGCATAAGTTGATTTTATCAATTAAAAATTGAGACTCGACTATGAAATTCTTAATGGCTGAGATTTCAATGGAGTACGATGTGTCGTAAATACCCATGGGTAATTGCGATTTAGTAATCTTAGGAAAATCATCACTTACATCAAGATTGTAAATGCTTTTAATGAGATATTGGGTATTGTAGTGTTCTTGGTCTTGTTCAAAATAACCGTTTAATTGCAACTTGGTATTGAACAGTAAAAGTTCCTGTTCAGTAGATATTTTTTGTCTTGTCTCTTCAATTAATGAATTTAGAGAAATTCCATTGTCTTTCACTGCCTCAGCTGAATACAATACCAAGAATAAATTGGTAAGACTATCAGAGTCTAATTGCTTCTCATTAGTGATTTTGATTTTAGGTTGTTTTGAAGTTGTGAATTTTATTTCAATTCCGATTGATTTTACGGTAAAATCCTTGGATTCAAAATCCCGTTCTGTACTTGTCCAATAACCAACGGCCTGTAGTGAGGTTTTTTCATTTTCAAGCAGTGTATTAAGAAAAAGTAACTCCCCAATCAATCCTTTCTGATTCTCAATTAGCAACCCATTAAAACTAATTTTATCAAATAGGCGCTTCCATTTTGAAATGGTGTTTAGTGCGGTTATGATACATTCTTTCTCGGTAGTTACATTACTGATATCGTCAATGATATTTTGTATTAACAATGCAAAAATATCTTTTAAGTCATTGTCTATTAGGTAAATGTAAATGTCATTGTGGGTCTTCTCAGGTAAAGCAAATAATTCAACTCCTTTGAAACGATATCCGATTAAATCGGGGATTTCTATTCTCTCATCTACGGAAATAATAAACAAGTGTTGTCCTGTAATGTGATTTGTTGCTGCAAAACAGGTAATGTGGTTAATATTATCAATCTTTGTTTTGATAATGATTTCACCATTTGATGTTTGGTTTTCCCAAATTTCTATAAGACTATGCATCATTTTCTGGATTGTCGTCATCTTCCATTCTTTCCAATTCAAAATCTCGATTTACTGAAGTTGTGTATGTGACTTTGGTCTCATCAATAATCTTCGGGAAATGTAAACTGTATCCAATTATTGGGATTTCATTATTTACATTTGGTGTTCCTCGTTCATCTAAAGAGTAAATAATCATCAATCCTTTTGATTCTGTATTTCTCTGAGTTTTGATATCAGAATATTTCATCTTAGCATAATTGAGGTTTGAGTTCAAGTCAATATACCGGTCGCTTGTTTGGTCAATTTGATTTTTAGATATCATATAAAATTCGCTACCTCGGCTTGTTGCTCTTTGATTTCGCACACTGCAACCCAACGTTATTATCTCACCATTATATTCCAAATTGTATGTTTTTACTTTGTCTTTTGCGATTCTGTCCTTAGAATTAGCATTTCCATCTTTGTCGATAAAGACCTCATTATCTGTGTTTCCAACAATACATATACTCCATTCAGATATCTTTTTTTCTTGTGATTGAGTTTTTATGTAGTCTGATAAAGTAGCATTGCAAATACTCGGTTGAACTATTTTGTAGCTATCAATAAATCCACAAATTGCCTCGATACTGGTATTTGGATAAAACAAGTGTCTTATTTTGCCTTTGTATTCAATTCGATTTGTTTGTGTTGGAAACCCAATATTATTGATGAGAGATTTTAAGGCATTGAAGTTATTTTCAATAGCATTTTTTGATTTTAATAAGCAATAGGTTTGTATATTTTCTCCCGAAAAAGAGATTTCAATCTCCTTTGAGAAATGTAGTTTATTAAGACTTGTGATAGTTAATAATCCGTGGTGATTTCTAACTTTAAGACGAAAATCTTTTGGTCGTAAATGTCTTGATGTCATTTCATCAAAATCATTTCTCATCTCCTCTGTCGCCATTGTGATGTGATTGAACCATTCAAAAATTTGATTGGTAGTAAAAATCCGGCATAAATCGACATAACCAGGGCGATATCCAAACCAGCGGCCCATTTGCATGAGTGAATCATACATTTTAGTGGTTCTCAAGTAATATGAAACTGATAAGCCTTCTAATGTGATACCCCGCGACAATCTGCTACCTCCAACAGCAATTACAGATAATCCATTTTCGTAACGGTCATAATCAATTTCTTCAATTTTGTGAAATTCTAAATTGGAAGTTGAACGAGTTCCATGCACAGAACGAACATCAATTTTCAATGCTGCTGCTTTCAATTCACTGCTAATTTCATCCCAATCATGTTCGCTAATTTTGTTATCACGGTAATCTAAATTCTCTAATACGTTTCTTGTCGTGGGTAGGAAGTCTGTTTGATAAATTTCCTTTAATTCATTCATCAAGTCAGAATCCTCACTTTGGATTGCGTCTTGAATCCTTTTAGTAGTTTCATTTACCAAATAGGCAACACGGTCTATCCAACGGACAAGTAATGCGACATGCACCAACATCGAGTTGTGTTTACTTGCTTGACCCCTGACCCTTCGGATAGCACAAGTTAAGACAAATGTTTTTATTGCATATTCCAAACTCTTTGGAAGATAATCGGGTAGATTTTCTTTATTTTCTTTATTTATGGTTTGAAAAAATGGAGGGTCAAAATCATCAATTGCCCTAAAAATATCTAAAGGTTCCTTTGACGTATCGGAGTGATAATTGCCGTAGCCAAATATTTTAGCGGCACCTACATAATTACTTGGTGCTTTAATATTGATAATAAAATCCTTTGGAAACAAATCTTCTCCAATCTTATACTGATTTTGTTTTATTTCTGTAGTGAGTTCATCATTGTGTTCTTGAGAAATAAATAAATTGGCATACGGGGTTGCTGTATATCCGATAAAGGTGTTTTGATTAAAAATATTAAGCAATGTTCTTATTAATCGATTTATTGTTTTGATGTCGTTAATGTTTCGTGAAGCATTAACTGATGCAGAATCAGCTTCGTCATCAATTACCAAGGCGGGTACATTAAAGAGTTTTGGGGTTCCATCAACGACATTTATATTTACATCCTTTGCGAACCAATCTATCAGATTTTCAAGAATACTTTTGTTCTTTTTAATTACGAACACAACGGGGTTTTTGCCAATAGGAATGTTCAATCGAGAAGCAATTTTCTGATTGAAATCCCCTTCATCTCCGTTATCGTAATAGGATGATGTAAGTGAATATATATCAGTATTTGAATTGTATTTCCCTACACCTATTAATCTATTTTGATGTTCTCTAATAAAAGCAGAGCTATTACGACCTATGTATCCTGAATCTATTCTTTCTTGAGTTTGTCTTCTTAAAGAACTAATGGTACCGGCGATGATAATTATTACTTTGTAACCGGCGTCTGTGGCTTTGTTGATGAGGCCAACATAATTTGATGTTTTACCAGATTGAACATGACCGACCACCATTCCACGTCTGTCCCATGAGCCTTCTTTTTTTGGGTTAACACATTTATCAAGTATTTTATCAGTAAAATCATCTAAATCACCAATTGGAAAGGAGGGGTCCTTTTCCTTCATATAGAGTTTATTTCTATTCCATAGGTCAAAGTTGATATTAGCCTTTTCGCTGTATAACCAAGGTTCAACATCCTCACTCAACATTGTTAATTCACCTCTACCAATACTGATGTCGGCTTTGAGAATTTCAAATAACTCTTGTTTATCAAAGGACTCTCCTTGAACAACATTGATAACACCAACTTTCTCAATTATTGTCCATAAAACTTCGTCAGTTATGGCTCCATAATGGTTTTGAATTAGAGCATGCGAAATTGCTCTTGCGGATTGTAACAAACTCATCTTAGATAGTCATTAATTAATGGATACAAATTGAATGGTACGGAATTCATGATTTGTTGTTTCGCCAAATCTTCGGGGATACCTTTTGATAAATTTATCTTGAATAGTTCAATTGCTAATTTTATCAAATCATCACTGGGAGCGGAATTTATCTTCTCTAATTCATGAAAAGAAGGGTCCTCATTTTGATTCCCTAAAATCAATTCGATGGGAACATTTTCCTCAAGGAGATGAAGTGCTTTTGATGTGAGTTTTCCGTTTTCTTCTAGAAGAGATTTAATAATTGGGTGATTCCGATTGATTTTGTATTTTTTTATCCCAACTCTGGTTTTCTCATCTGTCCAAAGAGGTTGATAATCTGATTTTACGTGTTCAGAATTTATCTTCTGAACCCCACGCCAGTTATATATCTTGGCGGATTTTATAATCGCAATCCTCGATATTCGTTCTAATTCTTTTCGTATTTCAATTGGAGGTGTAGCTGTTGATTTCTTGATGTCTAAATGCCAATTAAAATCAAAAGCATTGGTGAACTTAACTTCGATTCGGGCTAATTTGGAATAGTCGCGTTTTTTTTGAATTCCCAGCCAATCTGCTGCAACAATCATCCTATCACCACGATATATGTAAAATCCTTGTTCTTGATACCAACCTAATGAGCCACCGGAATTTTCATAATCTTCCTTATTCAATTCCGACATATGTGGTAAAATGAAATAAGTGATTTCGACATTGTCAAAATACTCAGTTTGACCCATTTCGGGCTTTGGTTTTAAGTTGAGAAGAAATGGATTCCTCGGTTCAATGGCGGTATTTTGAAAATAAAGAATGATTTGTTTACTCTCAATGAACTTGTGAAAAACTAGACTCAAATGGTTTTTCACAGTAGTCATTTCTGAATAAAATGCATTTTTCACGGATTCATTGGTGTTTTCTGAATTTCCTACTATGCGGTCCATTTTTTCCCATAACACCATTGTACCAGAAGTCTGATGGTCAATTATCTGAAAAAAGGACTCATCGGAGACAAAGTCTAGTAGTTGCCACTCGTTTTCCGAATTGATAAAATCAATGTCCCAGCACCTTTTTAGGGTATTCTGATTTTCAACTTTGGTAATACAAGTCAGACGTTTACACTGAGAAAAAGAAGCGGTTTTTAAGCCCATTCCAAAACGCCCAAGGTCTTTTTCACTTCTAATATCCTCTGGGTCTTTGCTACCTGGTGTCATGGCAATAACTAGGTCTTCTCTATTCATGCCTCTTCCGTTATCCGAAATCGCAATAAAAGAATCACGTCCATTCCATTTGTAATTTATTTTTATTTCAGTTGCATTGGCTGATATTGAGTTGTCAATAATATCAGAAATCGCCGTGGAGAGATTATAACCAAAACTTCTATAAGAATTGATGGTAGACTTCGGGTTGGGTTTGGCAATTTCAGCCTTGAATGAGTTCATCATTTAATATCCAATAATTAAAACACCATGGAGAGGGAGATTTAGACGACCTGAAGCATACAATGTTTCAAGGAATTTTCGAACAATTTCAAAGTCCTTATTTTTGCTGTATTCAATCCGTACTGCGATTACTAAATAATCAACATCAGACATCATGCAAGCTTGAAATAAATCTTTCAAGAATTGATAATTTGCAACGGCTCTGCCGGCTTCTACCTCAATTACAGTTCTATTTTCTGTATGATAGCCATCAGCATCAAAAGCTTTTTCAAGTTTCCCATTAACACCAAATAATACGGGAACCTTTATTTTTTCACCAGCTTTTTTCCCTGTTTCAATTTGAAATCCAAGTTTTTCAAGTCCTGGTCTAATTGTCTCTAAGACCTCGTTGCTATTGAAATTGTTTTTTGAGGACGTAATAAATTCATCATACAATTTGAAGACGTCTACAACATCCATCAAATGATTGGGGATGATTGTTCTCTGAGGGAAGCACTGCCAGTTAATCATAGCATTGATTTTATTTTTTCAGCAATTTTTTTCGCCATCAACGGTGGAACTGCATTACCGATTTGCTTAAAAGCTGCTGTTCGACTTCCTTCAAAAAAGTAATCATCAGGGAAGGATTGAATTCGGGCTGCCTCCCTTACACTGATTGAACGATTTTGCTCTTTGTCGGGGTGAATATAGTAGTGGCCATCCATTGCAATGTGCGCAACTACGGTGTGAGAAACACCAAGGCCATTAACTACTTGGAAACGATTCACAAATGAATCTGTATTTGAATGTTTAATCAACCTTTGGGGTAAGTCTGCGTAGTTTAATCTCTTTCCATTATCCCATTCATCAACTGCAATTCTATATATCTCTAAATCATTATCATTGTTTCTTCTTGATAGATGTTGAGTTACAAATCCAAAGTCATTTCTAATATTAGATATTCTTAAATACTCGGTTGGTTCTGTTGAATATTCCATTGCATTGAGAGTGCCTTGTCCATTTCTTAATGGCGACAAATCCGAAAATAGGTCTTTTAGAATTTGATATTTCGTTGGAGAAGTTTCAAACTCAGGATATTGAAGGTTTAATTCTTTTTTCCATCCAATGATTATCACTCGCTTCCTATCTTGTAACACATTAAAATCCTTAGCATTGAGATGGTTTTTGGGCGGAATTGCGACTTCATAGCCCGAATTCCTAACTGCCCTGAAGATTTTATTCAAATAATCACCATTTTTAGCTGAAAGTATCCCTGGGACATTTTCAAAAACAAACATATTTGGCTGATATTTCACTAAAAATTGCACATAATGTTTGTATAAGTGATTTCGGGGGTCACTTTCCATGTCTTTTCTTGCTCTTCCTGCCACAGAATATGCTTGACAAGGAGGGCCTCCAATGATTAAGTCAACTTTACCACCGTTCAGTTCAGAATCAATTTTATTGAAAATGTGTGGCAGTGTTTTTTTTGATATTTCGGTATTAATTACGGATTCAATAATGTTTGAGGGTATGTGGCTCCATAAGTCCTCTTTGTTCTTGTTTGGAGACAATAAATAATCACGATAGACATTAATTTGATTTTGAGATTTGAGCCAATGATAGGCAGCTCGCGTTTTTAAGGTGTCGCAGGCCTCTTTATTCATCTCTACGTGTGCTAGGGGTTTGAAACCTGCATTAATAAAACCTTCAGAAAGACCTCCCGCTCCTGCAAATAAATCGATAAAACTATATGTCATGTTTTCTGTATTCCTGAAATTCAATTTTCAATATTCTCCGAGTTTCACATTCTACTTTAGTCAAATATATCAGAAACTGTAAGTGATAAATTGTTATATATTAAATGACGAATATAATACGACTCCACAGTAAATCCTATGATTTAATTGAACTATAACTCTTCATTAGGACTTTACTAAACTGATAATCTTTCATAATAAATCGGAGGCTCTGAAACCCACTTTTCGTCAAATGAGGTTTTTTGATATTGGACCAACTTGCAATATTCACAGTGAACTGCTAGTTTTGGCTTGTGGTAACAATCGCAACTGACAGCCTCGTTGAAAATCCCGAAACCAAGAAAATTTATGGTCCAAGCGATGATTCAACCCTTAAATTGAGTATTTCACTGTTGGGTATACTTGAGCCTCTAATTGTATTCCAAGTTGGTGATTCCGACCAATATCAAATAATCTCAGGAAATAGAAGGTTATCTGTTGCGAAGGAATTGGGGCTCACCGAAGTTCCCGTTTCGGTTGTTGAGACCAAAGATATTGATGAGGTTTTATCAATTGGTCATAATGAGCAACGGAGAAAGTTACCAAGTCATTATATAAAAGAATACGTGGCGTACAATGCCCTTCATAAAACCTCTCAAGGTAAAAAGGATTTGGTCCACAAGAAAGCGATTGAAGTAAGAAACGAACTTTTCAAGGATGTTAAGAAATCTACAATGGACAGATACTTGACTATTGATAAACTTGCGCGAAAACTTTCTGATGGAGATGAATTAGAATATCAGAAAATGATGGATGAGTTGAATTCATCTAGTAATGCCGATGGTACAAGAAAAGCGTTTGTTAAACGATTACAGGAAAAGGAAAATGCCGAAAAAATTCCTACGGATTTTGAATATCATTCAGCTGATGCAATTATATACTTACAGTCATCTTCGGATATGAGTCAAATCAAAGATGGTGAAGTATCTGCCATCGTCACGAGTCCCCCATATTACGAGATGCGTGATTACAAGAGTGGTAAGAACCAATTGGGGCATGAAGAGTCTGAAGATGTCTTCGTTGAAAGATTGGTAAATCATTTTGATGATTGCAAAAGAGTGCTAACGGATAGGGGAACAATGTGGGTGAATCTAGGTGACTTCGTAATAAAACAATCTTACCGAATGATTCCTGAGAAATTCACCATTGGAATGTTAAATAGAGGTTGGATTTTACACGATAAAATAATTTGGCTGAAAAACAACCCTGTTTTTAATAATGCGGAACGAGCACTTGTTGCTCATGAATACATTTATGTCTTCAAAAAGAAGGAGCACGTAAATTACAGTTTCGATTGGTTACGGGAAAGAGATATCCGAGATAATCGATTCGTAATAGGAGTCAAAGGAGATAAGGTAAAACTCAGAAGTATCTTTGATTTCAGGGATGGGGTAATTACTACAAGTGTCGCGAATAACGCAAAGCTTCGCGAATATTGTGAAAAAGCTGGAATTCATCTAACCCACAATGCGACGTTCCCAATTTCAATTCCTACAATTGCTATTTTAACGTCTACAAAGGAATTAGAAATAGTTCTTGACCCTTTCAACGGCACTTCGGGGTCCGGCAGAAGTGCACTTTTGTTCAATCGAGTCTACAGGGGTTTCGATGTAAATCCTGAATATATCAAGCAAAGTGAAATTAGATTGAATATGCCAACAGAGGATGATTTAGAATTTGTGAATATTGAGGAAATTGAAAATTTGGTTCGAATTGAAAACAAAAAGATTTTTGACAATATGATGAATCCATTTGGTCTCCAAATCAAAAGCAAGAAGACGGATACGGCATCACAAGAACTCATTCTCAACAATCTAATAAAGGATGGGTTTACTGTGATTTCTTCATTTCCCTTGTAGTTTTACTCGCTGTTGTAATCGCAATTTCGATTAAAGTCTAGTGTTTTTATGCGATGAATTGAGGATTCATCTGGCGCGTGAAAAAAGTCAAAAAAACTTAGCATTTTTTCTCGTAAAGCCTTGCCCACGTTGGGATTTAGCGGTAAGTTTGTATTGTCGAGTCGAGGAAACCACTCCACACGGTACCGCACCTAAACCAATAATTTTCTTTAGCAGTTGATGTAATACTGGAAACCTAATCAGCGGTTTGAAAAACATCAAGACATAAATGTCGTGGACAAACTGTGTCCCCAAATTATGGGTTGTTTTTAACAAGAACAACCGAAACGATTGACTTAGTCTACAATAAATTGGTTCTCTCAGATTTCTAAATCTGTCGACCATGACTCTTAGGTTACATCTATGTAACCGGTCAATAGTACAACCCGATTGTCTGGGATTGTCATGGTCATTACAAGTCGATTCAAACAAAACATAATTCAAAACGGGGTGGATATCTGGTCCACCCCCACGACAAACACCAAAATCGGTGTGTTTTAACCCACCCAGTCAATTTTATCTAAAAATCCGAATTAGAATCTATGGTTCGGTGAATTCATCCCTCTGATGGGTTCCAAGACAAGGATTTTTAATCCTGTTCAGCTCCACCCTCCTTTTCAAACCAAAGACCTTCATGAAACCTCCATCTCGAATCCAATTTGAGAGTCTCAAGTTCAGTAAGGAATCTGAGACTCGACTCCACCAGAGATTTGGGTTGTCAATCGAGAAGTTGAAGAAAGAAATCTCGAACTTCAAGATTGCCAACAACCAAACACGTCACCCTGAAATTCAGAAGAAACTCAGGAACCCCAACCACACAGGTATGAAGTACCTCTACCACGAGAAGTTGAACATGTTTTTCCCCGTATGTGTTCATTCTCACATCGTAACAACCGTGTTGTTGTTAGACGGTCGTTGGGGGTATGATTTCTACATGAACTAACTAACAACTACCCAACTTAGAGGGGATTATACCTAAGTTCTCGACCAGGAGAGTACTGGATGATTTTTTCACTCATAAAATTTAATCAAATGAAAACAAAATTGTGTATCCGATTTTGGGATTTGATTCATGAAGTGAAGGATGTCGATATCACATTGAACGGATTGAAGTCCTACAGGTTTACGTTGAGTTGTAACGGTGGGGTGAATTTCCCTTGTGGAATTCGGGTCATCCCACCATCTAATGAATTCCCAATCCAACGTATCAAGTATTTTCAAGGTGAATTCATGAAGTCTCAGTTTCTTGGATGGTGTATGAGAAGACTATCCAGAGAAGACCTACAGAACCTGATTTCTACACTTGAGAATTTGAAATCTAACGTTTAAGGAGTTGTGAGGCCCTCCTTAAAACCTCAATAAATAACATGAAATTATGAGACCAATTAATAAATTGGACCTCTCAGAAATGCTCTTTCATTATGTGATTACTCATAATGGGGGAGTGAGAATGAGAACAATGAAGGGTTGTATCTTTCATTTCACCCGAAATTCCCCAATGGGTGGGTCCTTCGTCAAGGGGATTGATGTTCACCGTGAATCTGGATATCTACAGAACAGGAAAATCCCATTTATGGGACCCTTCTTTAGACAAGAATTCGTTAAGTGGATTAATTCTAATGTTTCGGTTGAAGAGATGTATAAGACTATCAACCGTATTGATGGATTGATGTTCCCTGAGTAGGGGGACATCAACCTTCAGATTGCGGTCGATATTACTTTAGAACATTTACATTAAGTTCAGAATAATTCAATTGAAAAAAGAGAGGAAATGATTGAATGCGGCATCTCATTTGCTTTGAAAGAACTAGAAGGGTAGAATTGGTTAAGACGGTCATCGTAAACATAAGTTCCCGATATTCACAGTCCTACAGTATTATTTGTTCTGTGATAACTCAGTCAATCTTTTAAGTGGGGATTCAATTAACCCACTTTATTGACTGGAGAAAAGTCAAATTCATTCAACAACAATCAAGATGTTTGTTTTTGCGCTCTAGCAGGATAAGATTTCCCGTGAAAAAGTAAATAGATTTTTTTTGAAGGAGTCGAGAAAGGAAAAATACTTTCATCACTTATTCACACAGTAGTAACTCCCTTCATTTTCCAAACATTCAGTCGTTGAATTTACTCGGATTTTCATTTTCCCATCTGGGTCTGATAGTGACTCTCCTGTCACAATGGCTCGTGTAGGGGAAAGTATTACAATGTCCAAATTGAAATGGGTTGCAGTTCCATTTAGGATAATTCCGTAAGTTCCCAAAGTGCCGGAATAACTAATTTTAACTTTTACCGTTTGGTCGGTACTATAAAAGGTTTTTCCATCAAGATAGGTTAGGACATCGGATTCACTTTGAAAGTTGGTCTGTCCAAAGCCTTTTATAGACAAAACTAACAAACAACATACTAGTAGGTATAATTTTTTCATTTGACGAATTTAACTTATTTACCTGAAGTGTTTATTTTCTTGAAAAACTCATCATTGATGTTGATTTCTGTTTCTTTATTGTACTTCAATAATGTACTAATCTTCCTATGTCCGGTTGTTTTCATTAGAATATGCGGACTAATTCCTTGTTGAAGACAAAGTGTAATATAAGTGCGTCTTCCGGTATGTGATGAAATCAAATCTCCTTTTGGTGCGTATTTCACAATTGATTTTCCATTTACGATAGAAATTACTTTGACAGGTTCATCAATGCCAATCTTAACGAGTAGTTTTTTGATTTCAACATTGAATTTTTGGCTAATGACTTTTGGGAAAATACGGGGTTGATAAGGCGTCATTACCTTTCCTGATTTCATGGAGTTGAGTAAGTCCTCTAAAACCTTCATTTTGTATTCAAAGTCTACATGGGTCCTGTCTCCATTATATAGTTTGTAACTCAACCCTAACATATCTACAAGTAAGTCAATTGTGATGTCAATAATTGGGATAATACAGACCTCGGTAGTGTTGAGTTTCTGTCGATTCATTTTTATATTCACGCATTTTCTTTCGGGATTCAGTTCGTCCCGGTAAATGAAAAGGTCGTGAATGGTTAGTCTGTCAAAATCAACATAACTTAATCCAGTGGAACATAAGAAAACCATAATTCTACCAATGAGAATCTCTCGTTCGGTAAGTTCATGTTCATTTGTTTTGAAGTATCTACTATAAAAAACTTCCTTTTTAAGTTTTTCAAATTCTTCTCTTGTCAAAACTTGGAAATCATACTTGTCTTCTTTGTCAGTTTTGATTCTTTTGTATGATTTTGGGACTTTTAACTCTAGATTGTTTGAGGTGAATTTCAGGAATGTTTTGAGTGTTTTGATGTATTTCCCAATCGTATTTTTTTGAAGTTCTTGGTCTTTGAGGAAAATAATAAAATGACTTAATGTTTTTTCAGTCATATCACTAAGTTCTCTTCGGTAAGTTGAACTTTCAAATGACAACCACTTTTCCTTTGTATATCGGTAAATGTCTAATGTTGATTGTTTCATATGGTCTTTGGTCTTGTGAACGACAAAGTCTTCAAATAGGTCGGTCACCCAAAGAGTATTAACCTCCGGGTTTAGGGTAGGGGTTTTATTCAATAATCCAATGAGAATTTCTGGTGATGGATAATTGTTTTGGTGGATGTAATATTGATGGATATGTGTCCTTATGTTGTTTTCCATTTGATACATTAGAGTTTTTAATTCATTGTATTGGGGGTGTTTTTTATTGATTGATGAGTCATTCCAAAATTCAGGTTCAATAGAGAAATTCAATGGTAGGTTTTTCCATTTTCTGTTATATGTGTATCTGAGATAGATAGGACAGGTTCCTTTCTTGTTCTTCAAATCTTCCCGAATGATAAAATTTAGTGTATAGTTCATGAAATGAGTGTGTTACAAATTTCAGTAAAACATTCAGTAAAACAAAATGGACCATAATTGGTGATTCAATACGAGTTAATATTTTGAATTAAAAGATTGAAAAACAATAATATACAATACTTTTTTAACGATGGTTGAATTTGTACAAAACCCCTATTTCGAGTCCCGTCCAGTCCGCAAGAAAGCAGTTTCAAACTGTATCAAAACGTGTAAACACTAGTGTTTACACGTTTTTTTTTTGTTCTATCATGTGTCAAAAT
>Ga0315899_10001617_pt1 | contig 25631 bp, 23 predicted proteins | sample LakEriMetagenome_2_FD_203518 | JGI IMG/M metagenome (GOLD analysis project Ga0315899, IMG submission 203518) | Freshwater fungal communities from buoy surface, Lake Erie, Ohio, United States - Buoy 4 MA112 | ecosystem: Environmental > Aquatic > Freshwater > Lake | place: USA: Lake Erie, Ohio... | reverse complement strand
TTTCATTTTCGGATGCAACTGCCTTGTGTCCAAGGTCCAGGCAGATCCTCGTTGCAGAAGGCAGGGAGATCACACGGGTCAGGATTTGAACGGCTGGTTCAAATTTTTGTTCTGCACAGATTTGCGCGTAACCGCGGTCCCAAAAGATATTGGTGCCGGGGCTGCAATCGCGGTCCGTTGCTTTGGCATGAATGGAAAACGTGGGGGAACCTCCCGCAATGATATGTGGAAAGGTATATCCTTTTTCCTGCATCATAGCGATCAAATCATAGACAGGTGCAAAGGCTTGTTGACAGGCCGCCTCGCGCGCTGCATCATCTGCCTGTCGGTGTTGACCGTCATAGACATGCAATCCCTTGAAGACAATGCCCGGTGTTTGCAGGATATGCTCGATCAATGCCAATGCAGTTGCATCAGGAGCGATACCTGTTCTGTTCATGCCCACATTGATGTCTGCATAGACATCTATGTGCTTGTTTTGGGAATGAAAAATCGCTCCGATCGCTTTCGCAGCAAGGGTATGATCGGTGATACAAGAGAAAAGAGTGGTGGGATATTTGGTTACCAATTCCAGCAATCTTTGAATCTTGGGTCCTACGGGCTGATGGGCCAACAATACATCCGGTGCCCCTTGCAGTGCCAGCAGTTCAGCTTCGGCAATGGTAGCGCACTTGAATTTTGTGATGCCGGCATCCAGCATCATGCGAATGCCTTCTGCGGTCTTGTGTGTTTTGATATGGGGACGAAGCCTTGCCACATTGCCGGTCATGCGAACCATTTCTGCGATGTTGCGGCGGACAATGCCAGGATTCACCAGGAGGGAAGGTGAATCCAGTTGATCGTAAATTCCCATGAACAGATTTTTAATTTATTTTTTAACCAGAGACTTGTCTATGCATATCTATTGATCAGTTGCCAATTCAAATACGGCTTCGATCTCTACCGGAACATTGTCGGGCAAGGAGCCCATCCCAACGGCACTTCTGACGCCCACCCCCAGGTCATCGCCCCAGATCTCTCGGAACAACTCGCTGCAGCCATTGATCACAATAGGATGCTGATTATAGTCTGGCACTGCATTGACCATGCCAAAAACTTTGATCACCCTTTTGATCCTGTTGAGAGAACCATATTCTTTGATCAAGGATTGCAGGATGCAAAGCCCCACATTCCTGGCTGCGTTTTTTGCCGTTTCTGTATCCATGTTGGAGCCCACCGTCCCCTTGACCCTGTTGCCTGCTGTGTCAAAGGGAACATGACCGGATGTATACACCAGTTGATCCACTTTGATGCAGGATTTGTATATCCCTTTGGATCCGGAAGGAACAGGTTGGATGTCCGACAAATTTTCAAATCTCTCTTGTGGTGTCATGATAAGGGTTGTTCAGAAAGCGAGAGGCTTCCTAGTGATAAATATTCAGCTTTGGTTTTTTCCAGCAAGGCTTCAATTTCTTCGATCGTATTCAAGGTGACCAGTTGGGTTCTCAGGGGTTTGATGTTGGGTATGCCCTTGAGGTAATTGCCATAGTGTCTGCGCATTTCGAAGATACCGATCTTGGGACCTTTCCAGGCCACAGAAGCACGCAAGTGTTGGAGAATTACTTCTAGTCTTTCTTCAAAGCTGGGAGCTGCCAGTCTTTCACCGGTTTCAAAATAATGTTTGACTTCCCTGAAGAACCAGGGGTAACCGATGGCAGCCCTTCCGATCATGATGCCATCTATCCCGTATTTGTTTTTGTATTCCCATGCTTTTTCAGGGGAATCGATGTCACCGTTGCCGAAGATGGGGATCTGCATCCTGGGATTTTCTTTCACTTTGGCGATCCAGTTCCAGTCGGCCTCTCCCTTGTAGAGTTGGCTACGGGTTCTTCCATGAATGGCCAGTGCCTGCACCCCGATGTCCTGCAATCTTTCTGCTACTTCCACGATGTTGATGCTGTCGAAGTCCCATCCCAACCTTGTTTTCACCGTCACTGGAACCTTGCAGGACTTTATCACTGCTTTTGTCAGGCGCACCATCAGATCGATGTCTTTCAATACGGCAGCACCGGCTCCTTTGCAAACCACTTTTTTCACCGGGCATCCAAAGTTGATGTCGAGCAGATCCGGGTTTACCGCATCCACAATCCCCGCACTGATCGCCATCGCTTCTTCATCCCCACCGAAAATCTGGATGCCAACCGGTCTTTCTTCCGGGAAGATGTCGAGTTTTTGTCGGCTTTTGATGGCATCCCTGATCAGTCCCTCACTGCTGATGAATTCCGTGTACATGAGATCCGCCCCGTTTTTCTTGCAAACAGCACGAAAGGGAGGATCGCTCACATCTTCCATGGGAGCGAGCAGAAGCGGGAAATCGGGTAAGTTTATGTTGCCTATCTTTACCATAGAAGCGGGCACAAAATTAGCAACTATGGAGCAAGAATTGCGAAACAGGTTTGGCATCAGCGACAAAGCAGGTTTGTTTCTCCTGATCGCCCTGATGGGTGCAGGAGCCCTGGTCGGTTCATTGGGTGGTGTATTGGTATGGAAGGGAATGACCGGCGAAGGCATGGAGCACATGCAACTGAACATCAGCAACCCCGCTTTTGCCAATGCAGTGAGGGTGATCCAGACCTTTCTTTCCATCTGCATGTTTTTTGTTCCTCCCTTTGTGGTTGCCAGGATGATGCAAAAGAAACCGATGGAGTACCTGCAATGGGGAGGCAAATTCTCCGTTCAGATGATCCTATCCACCATCATGATCATGATCACCACGCTGGTCATTGCCAATCAGCTGTCAGTTGTGATGGAAGCAATTCCTTTGAGCAAGAATCTTGAGTTGTATTTCAAGGAGATGGAAGACAAATACATGCAGCAGATTGAAGTGATGTCGCAGATGAAGGGCATTCCCGATCTCCTGATCTCGCTGGTTGTCATGGCAGCCTTGCCGGCCATTGTAGAAGAGGTTTTTTTCCGGGGCGGATTTCAGAACATGATGTTCAGGAGTACCCAAAATATTTGGGTAAGTGTGATCATAACATCGCTTTTTTTCAGCGCCATTCATTTTTCCTATTATGGATTTCTTTCGAGGTTGGCATTGAGCATTGTTTTGGGATTGTTATATGCCTATAGCAGGAATCTATGGGTGCCGATCCTCGCCCATTTTGTGAACAATGCGATCGCAGTGGGACAGGTATATTATCTGCGCAGCACGGGACAATCGGTTGTGGACAATATTGACGACAAGTTTCCTTGGCCAGCGGTATTGCTCATGGTGATTATGTTTTATTTTTCTTTTGAACGTTTCAGAAAAAGCGTGAAGCATGGCATTGAATAAGGAAGTGTTTCAAACGCGCACCAAAACTGCGATTGTCTATGCAGCGGTGATGCTGACAGGATTGTTGTGGAATGAATGGAGTTTTCTAATCCTTTTTTCAGTGGTAAACTTTGGCGCCTGGTATGAGTTTAGAAAACTGGTTGCCGAGATGGAGGTGGGGCCCACGCAACAAAAGATTCTGTTGCCAAGGAGTTTGGCCCTTTTGGGTTGGGGGATGATCTTGGTGGCCAATGCAGAAAGCCTGGACATCAAGGGATACCATATTTCCGAAGCGGGCTGGTGGTTGATCCGGATCAGCACCATCCTCTTGTATATTGAATGGTATCCAACAAAGGGATATATTACAAAAAACATCGTCTGGTCATTGATCGGTTTGTTATATGTTTCGCTTTCATTGGCGCTGTTGATCAACCTGAGGTCGGGGTGGATGTGGGGACAAGCACATGAGAGCAGTTTTTTGGCCAATGCATTGTCGCTTTTCAGCGGTAAGGTCGTTTGCATCATCCTGGTTTTGGGGATCTGGATCAATGATACCATGGCCTACGTGGTGGGATCCTTCATCGGCAAAACGCCTTTGTCTTCCTGGTCGCCCAAAAAAACATGGGAGGGAACCATTGGAGGAATTGTCCTCAGTGTTGTATTGATCTATTTTCTTGCACAGCTCAAATGGGAAGCCAACTGGGAAATCATGTTGGTGGCATTTGTAACGGCCATCAGTGGAACAGTGGGAGATCTATTGGAGAGCAAATTGAAGCGGATGGCAGGGGTCAAAGACAGCGGAAGTTTTCTGCCAGGACATGGAGGATTCCTGGATCGTTTTGATTCTATTCTGCTTGCCGCACCTGCTGTTTGGGCAGTTTGTTATTTGCTGTATCGTTAATTGTTGTGGGTTGTCAGTTGTATGTTGTGGGTTGTCGGTTGTATGTTGTATGTTGTGGGTTGTCTGTTGTTAGTTGTTGAAACCCACAACCCACAACCCATAACCCACAACCCACAACCCATAACCCATAACCCACAACCCCTAACCAGCAGGATTATCCTTTTTCTGAATCGTGGGTCTTGGACCTGCTTGTTGTGGTGGTTTGTTGTTGGAGGGTGGTCGGTTCGGATTTTTAGGCCTTGACGCATCTGCACTTTTATCCCGCTGTGGACGATTGCCTTCTCCACCGGATTGTCTGTTGCTAGGTCCCTGGTTGCTATTCCCTTGACCTCGGTCTCTGTTTCCTTGTCCTTGGCTGCCACCACGTCCCTTGTCCCTTGACCCTTGACCCTTTCTCTTCTGGGCATTTCTTTCCAATGAACGAAGGCTTATTTGTCCTACAACATCCACAAACTGTGGCTCTACTTCCTTGGGTTTACCCGCAGCGCTGGTAATCTCGGCGGTTTCCAATTCTTCGGGTCTTTGGCCATTTTGGTTCATGGCCTTGATCTTCTTGACTGTTTCAATGGTCAATGGATAATGTTTGTTGCTGTCAGGCAACGTATACCACATGATGTTCTTGAAGATATCTTTCTTGATCAGGTTCGCATTGCCTTTGGCTGTTTGCAGAACATCTGCATGATCAGGAAAATGTTGCAAGGCGTCTAAATAAGTATCGAGCTCATAGTTGAGGCAGCATTTCAGTCGGCCACACTGACCGCTCAGTTTGGTTTGGTTGATGCTGAGGTTTTGGTAACGCGCCATGGCAGTGGTCACGCTTTTGAATTCGTTGAGCCAACTGCTGCAGCAGAGTTCTCTTCCGCAGCTGCCGATGCCCCCCACTTTGGCTGCTTCCTGGCGTGCGCCGATCTGTTTCATCTCCACTTTCACCTTGAAATCGGTGGCGTAAATCTTGATCAGTTCACGGAAGTCAACACGGTCATCCGCTGTATAAAAAAAGGTTGCCTTTCTTCCGTCTGCCTGGATGTCCACTTCGCAGATCTTCATCACCAGTTTCAGTTGTTTGGCAATGGCGCGAGAACGGGCCAGTATTTCTCTTTCCCTTGCTTTGTTTTCCTGCAATTTTTGGATGTCCACTTCGGTGGCACGGCGGAGGATCTTTTTCAGATCGGCACTGTCTTCGGGAATGCGCTTCTTTTTCAGTTGAAGGCGCACCAGTTCACCACTCAGGTTGACCATTCCCACATCAAAGCCGCTGGTTCCTTCTACGCTCACCATTTCGCCTTTGGAAAAATGATGGAGGGTGGTGTTTTTGAAATATTCTTTTCTGCTGCCGTTGTTGAAGGTCACTTCAACGATCCTGCAGGAAATACTGGGGTCTGTGAAAGGAAGATTGGCCAGCCAATCGTGTACATTCAATCTGTTGCATCCACCCGAACTGCATCCGCCATTGCTTTGGCATCCGCTGGGTTTACCGTCTTTGGTACCGCATGAACTGCATCCCATAACCATTTATTTGACCGGAGAACAAATGTTCTCTTCCGGAAGGTTAAAATTTATGGATGAGCAGCCTTGGGGTTTGTGGAAGTTGCAACTGGCAGATTGAGCCTCATTTCTTTCTGCACGTATATGGAAAATCCTTGGATGGCAATTGTGCTTCTGTTGGCAAACCGTTGTTTCTCAGCCCCTCATCACGTTTCAATGGGTCAAAATTATGGATTTATCCTTGATAATATGATAAATTTTGATGGTCAGGGCCATGAAGAGGATCTTGGCGTTTGCATTTCTTTCGATATGGTAGATGGATTTGTCCAATTCTCCCACGATGGCCTCCAGCTGTTCAATGCGGGCGATCTTGAGCAGTCGGCCTGCGAAATCCTGTTCAATGGAACTAACCTCTGGGGCCTCACCGGTACAGTCCATTTCCACGGCCACCGCGATCAGGTGAATGAAGTAGGCAAGGAATTGTTTTTGTTTTTCTCTGCCCAGTTTGCTGGTTTCGTCCACCCATTTGACCTGTGCCGCCGGTCCGTTTTTAAGAATTGCATTCAGCCAGCTTCTCAGCAATTCTTGCCAGTCCTCATCTCCCTCGTGCAAGAGGTGCATGGCTTCCCGCATGTTGCCCTGGGATATAGGGGCGATCATCTGGGCCTTTTCTTTGGGAACTGCTTGTTTTTCTATCAGCCAGGAAATGATGGCGGCATTGTCGAGTCGGTTGATCTTGATCAGTTGCGTTCTGGAGAGTATGGTGGGCAGGATGCGGGATTCATCTTCTGCCACAAAGAGGAACAAGGTGTTGGGCGGGGGTTCTTCGATCAGCTTGAGTAATTTGTTGCCCGTATCCTTGAGGTATTCAGGCATCCATTGTATGAGGATCTTGTAACCGTTTTCAAAACTTTTGAGGTTCAGTTTGCGGATGATGTCTTCACACTCGTGTGAGGTGATGTTGCCTTGTTTGTTTTCTGCGCCGATGCTTTGCAGCCAATCATAGGCATTACCAAACGGGGTTTGGGAGAGAAAACTTCTCCATTCCACAATAAAATCATTGGCCACGGGTTTGTCGCCTGGTTCTCTGGTGATGGTAGGAAAAGAAAAATGAATATCGGGATGCGCCCATGCGGCTGCGCGGGTGCAGGAGGGGCATTCCCCGCAGGAATCTGCTGTGCCTGGTTGTTCACAAACAACATATTGCGCCAAAGCCATGGCCAATTGCAAAGAGCCGCTTCCTTCTTTGCCCAGGAAAAGAAGGGCATGGCTCAGTCGGTTGGATGCAACGAGGTTGACCAGGCTTTTTTTAACGATAGGTTGACCGGGGATGTCTTGGAAGCGCATGTTGCAAAAATAAGGGACTGTGAATGGGCTACAAGGAATGGCCGGGAAAACCTTTTTTATTTAAATGTGTTAATTTAGTCATACAAACATTTATTATGATCAGAATGATAATCCTTTCCATGGTTTTGATGTTCGCGGGTCCTGCCAGCATTCACAAGTTCAAGGTTCCTTCCATTGATGGAGGTTCTATTGATTTTTCAAAGTTCAAGGGCAAAAAGATCCTGGTGGTCAACACTGCCTCGAAATGCGGATATACTCCTCAATATGCTGATCTGGAAAAATTGTACAAGGCCCACAAAGACAAGTTGGTGATTGTCGGTTTTCCTGCAAACAATTTCGGGGGACAAGAGCCGGGCAGCAATGAACAGATTGCTGAGTTTTGTCAGAAGAACTATGGCGTAAGTTTTGTGATGGCGGAGAAAGTATCTGTAAAGGGAGAGGATGCGCATCCGCTTTTCAAGTGGCTGACACAGAAATCAGAGAATGGTGTGATGGATGCAGAGATCAAATGGAATTTTACCAAGTTTTTGTTGGATGAAAAAGGAAAATTGATTGGTGTTTATCCCAGCAAGGTCAATCCCATGAGTGAAGAGATCACCAAGCATTTGAATTAAACCGTATAAGCCAGGCTGGTGATGGCAACTGTGTTGGCGCCATTCTCCAGCAGGATATGGGCACAGGCTTCCATGGAAGCTCCCGTAGTAATGACATCGTCTACCAGGACGATGTTTTTATTTTGAATCCGTTTAGGATGGTTGATCGCAAAGACATCTTTTACATTGCTCCACCGCGCTGTTCTGTTTTTTTTCGTTTGTGTGTCGGTTGCAATCCTTCTTTCCAATACCAGGTCATTGTAAGGGATTCCCGTCGTCTGGCGCATGCCTTCACATAGCAGGGAAGCCTGGTTGTAACCGCGTTTTTTTTCTTTGGAGGGATGGAGGGGCATCGGTATGCAGATGTCTGTATTGTTTTCCTGCAGCAGTATTCGCAAACGGTCTCCCATCATTTTGCCCATGAAAATGCCCAGTTCCTTTTCATCACGGTATTTGATGTGGTGGATGATCTGTTGAATGGATGTTTTTTCTCTATAGTAAAAGGTGCTGGATGAAAAAAGAACCGGCACTCTCCCCCAAAAAAGTTTTTCAACGGTATTGTTGCGGATTTTTTCAAAGGAGGTGTAGGGCAGGGATAGTTTGCAGTTGATGCAGATCATTTCTTCCTCTTCGACGCTGTTTTCTTCACATCCAAAACAAAGGGATGGAAAAAGCATGTGAAGCAAGGCTTCCTTGTAAAACTGAAACTTCCTTTTTATCATCCCATGTCCCAACACCACAATCCCCTTCAAAAAGTTTTGATCTATTTTCCAAATACCATTCTATAGACTTCTTCTACCAACGCTACTGAGAGGGTTTTAATTCCTTTGTGGTTTTCGGCCCGGCGGTTGTATTTGCTGATGACAATGTTTTCAAATCCAAGTTTCTCAGCTTCGGAGATGCGTTGGTCCACTCGGTTCACTGCCCGGATCTCTCCGCTAAGCCCCACTTCACCGGCAAAACAAATTTTTTGCGACAGCGGGATGTCTTCATAAGAACTCAAAAGGGCAAAGACCATGGCCAGGTCGATCGCAGGATCTTCAATTTTCAATCCGCCGGCTATGTTCACGAATACATCTTTGGTGCCAAAATGAAAACCACCTCTTTTTTCCAATACGGCCAACAGCAATTGCAGTCGCCTTAGGTCAAATCCACTGGCAGTGCGTTGAGGGGTGCCATAGACGGATGGTGTAACCAGCGCCTGTACTTCGATCAGCAGCGGTCGCAATCCCTCCATGGTAGCACCAATGGCAATGCCACTCAGTTGTTCTTCTTTTTGGTTGATCAGAATGTCAGATGGATTTTCAACGGGCTGCATACCGGTGCCTGTCATTTCATAGATTCCCAGTTCAGCGGTTGAGCCAAAACGGTTTTTCGTGGTGCGCAGGATGCGATAAGCATAGTGTTGATCACCTTCGAATTGCAGTACTGTATCCACCATGTGTTCCAGGAGTTTGGGTCCTGCGATGCTGCCATCTTTGGTGATATGTCCGATCAGGAACACAGGTGTCTGTGTGTCTTTCGCGAAGCGTTGAAATTCAGCAGTGCATTCTCTGATTTGTGAGATCGTACCGGGTGATGAATCGATGTAAGGCGATTGCAATGTTTGGATGGAATCGATGATGACCAGATCGGGCTTGATTTTTTTGATCTCTTGAAACACTGATTGGGTCGATGTTTCCGTGAGAAGATAAAAAGCATCATGTGCAACATTGATCCTGTTGGCACGCATTTTTATTTGTTGCTCGCTCTCTTCACCACTCACATAGAGGATGCGAAGTTCCTGCATCATCAAGGCATCTTGCAGGAAGAGTGTTGACTTGCCAATGCCGGGTTCACCCGCAACCAATACAAGACTTCCGGGAACAATGCCACCCCCGAGTACACGGTTCAGTTCATGGTCTTTGGTGATGATGCGTTGTTTTTCTTCGGATACGACATCGTTGAGTACGATGCTTTTGGCATCTGTTGGAGCATTTTCTTTCCAGGATGGTTTCGATGAGCGAGAATCTTTTTGGATGATCTCTTCTGTGAAACTGTTCCATTCATTACAAGCGGGACATTTACCGGACCATTTGGGAGATTCGTAACCACAGTTTTTGCAGAAGAATGCTTTTTTGATTTTGCTCATGCAGTAAAGGTAGAAAATGGGTGACGCTAATGGCAGTTAAAAAGTCGGGCTGAAATTGTTTTTTTCGCAAATGACAAGGGGGTCGGTAGACACCGACCCCCTGTACTTACTAACCCATTAAATTCTTGCACTAAATTACAAATTGATCCCACAGTACAAAATAAATTTTTGTGGGTTTTCTGCCAATCCTCATCATTTGAAGTCATAAAACGCAGATAATCAATGTTATAGGATTTGTCAATCTTGTTGGTTTTTCCAGGCCCCCTTGTTTTTGTCTAACTTTCCTGTAAAATAACTTATCAATCACTGGGTTGGTTTCTGAGGCTGAAATCCTCCTCGGTTGTTTCGTTTTTTTAGTAGGCCAATCTGTGGATAATCCGTGTAAAACCACCCCATTTGTTTATAATAATTTAAAAAAAAATTAAACAAAAAGCATCTTTTTTCATCTTTTTTTCGCTTAAAAGTCATTTTCGTTATATATTCGCTTTTAGACATCAACGTTTTTTAAAACAAAAATCAACTGCATGAGAAAACTTACACTGTTCATGTGCTGTTTGCTTTTTGCAATACCAGGGGTATTTGCGCAAACAGTTGTCAAGGGCAAGGTATCGGATGCCGAAGGCTCTCCCTTGTCAGGTGTATCCATCAAAGTTGTCGGTTCCCAAACAGGTACTACAACTGCTGCTGATGGTACATTTTCGCTTTCTGTAAAAGACCTCAATGTAAATCTTGAGGTAACTTATGTTGGCTTTGATCCTTTGAGGGTGAAAGCTGGCGCCAATCTTTCCAACATCAGCCTTAAGGCTTCCGCTTCCGGAATGCAAGAGGTTGTGGTAACTGCACAGGGTATCCGCAGGGAAAAGAAAGCCCTGGGTTATGCAGTAGCTTCGGTTGACAAGAAGGCCCTGGAACTTCGTCCTGATGGTGACGTTGTACGTCTCCTGAATGGTAAGGCTCCCGGTGTTGACATCCTTAACACCAGCGGTATGTCCGGTTCCGGTACCAACATCATCATTCGTGGTGTAAATACCATCTCCGGTAGCTCACAGCCTTTGTTCGTTGTAGACGGTGTTCCTTTCGATGCCTCTACCAATGCGCAGGCCAGCTTCGTTTACGGTAATACTACTTCCAGCCGTTTCTTGGATCTCGATCCCAACAGCATTGAAAACATCAGTGTATTGAAGGGTTTGAGTGCAACCACCCTTTATGGTGAGTTGGGTCGTAACGGTGTGGTTTTGGTAACTACCAAGAACAGCTCCACCAGGAGGTCCAACAAGAAAACTGAAATCAGCGTTACCCAATCCCTGTTCGCCAACAAAGTAGCGAACCTGCCTGACTATCAGCAGAACTGGGGTGGTGGTTTTGACAACGGTATCGGTTTCGCGTTCTTCTCCAACTGGGGTGCCAAGTTCAAAACTCCGCCAGATTCAGTAACCCATCCTTATGACAGGGCTTCTTCTTCTGCTTTTGGTACACCCTGGAGGACTGCCTTCCCTCAGTTTGTAGGCCAAAGGCTTGCTTATGAGCCACACAACTCTGTAGAGCGTTTCTTCCAAACAGGTTTGATCCGCACTACCTCTGTTGGTGTTTCCAGCTCAGTAGGTGCTGCCGGAACATTGAATGCCAACTATTCTTATATGGATGACGAGGGTTTTACCCCCGGCAACCGTTTGCTGAAAAATACATTTGGTTTGGGTGGTAGCGCCAAGTTGAGCAACAAGTTCACCTTCAATGGTACTTTCAACTATGCCATCACTGATTTCAAATCTCCTCCCACCTCTACCTCTTTTGGTTCCAACCCAAGTGCTTCCTCTGTATTCGGAAACTTGTTGTACACGCCGATCGCAGTTGACATCTTTGGCCTTCCATATGAGAACCCACTGGACAAGTCCTCTACCTATTACAGGGGCGGTAACGATATCCAGCACCCATTGTGGACAGTGAATAACTCTTTCACTGGTCAGAAGATCAACAGGATCTTCGGTAACATGTCTTTGAAATATGACATCGCCAAAGATTTGAACATTCTTTACCGCGTGGGTTACGACCAATACTCTGATTACAACTATTACAACCAGAACAAAGGTGGTGTAGTAGGCGGCTCTGATTTCCAATTGGGTATGCACAGGACGGTGAATGGTTACAATACCATTTGGGACCACTCTTTGCTGACCAACTATCAGACAGATCTTGGAAAAGATTTCAGGTTGAATATCGATGCGGGTGTGAACTCACAGGACAGGCGCTATGAGCAGAACGGTCAGCGTTCTACCCAGCAGCTGGTGTATGGTCTTTTTGATCACGACAACTTCATCATCCACGACAACTTCAACGAAGGCGGTGGAAGAATCGACTTCAAGCAGCGTTCACTTTCTCTGGGTGCTTTTGCCCAGGGCTTGTTGAGCTACAAGGAATATCTCTACCTGACAGTAGGTGGAAGGAACAGCTGGTCTTCCAATCTGGAGAAGGCTAACCGTTCTCTCTTCTATCCTTCCAGCAGCGTTTCCTTTATCCCAACATCAGCGCTCAAGGCTTTGCAGAACAATAAAATGGTCAACTATCTCAAGATCAGGGCCGGTTATTCCACTTCTGCAAACTTTGGTTCACCTTATGCTACAAGGAATACCTTGTCAATCAATACCAACGTATTCTTTGACAGGTTGGGTACTACCTTGAACTCCAATAGCATCGGTAACTTCCTGGCCAACCCCAACCTGAAGCCTGAGTTGCAGCAGGAAGTGGAAGTTGGTTTTGAAGGTAAGTTCATCAACAACCGTTTGGGTGTTGACTTCACTTTCTACAACAGGAACTCAAAAGACCAGATCCTGAGAAGGGACCTCGATCCTTCTACCGGTTTCTCTGAGACCTTGATCAATGCCGGTTCTGTACGCAACAAGGGTATCGAATTGCAATTGACTTACAATGTGATCCGCAACAAGAACTGGAATTGGGAACTGACTGCGAACTACTTCCAAAACAGAAGCATGGTTACCTTGCCTGATGAGGTGAAGCAGATCGTTATCGACGGTTTCTCTAACGAAGGTTTGTTCGCCATCACTGGCCAGCCACTGGGTGTAATCAAAGGTTCTTATACCAAGAAAGATCCCAAGACCGGTCAGCGTCTGACCGACGGTCTGGGTAGCTATATCTCCAATCCTGAGATTGGTATCATTGGTGACCCCACCCCTGATTTCAAACTCAGCGGTATTTCTCAATTGTCATACAAAGGAATCTCCTTCCGTATGCAGTGGGATTACACACAAGGTGGAGACATGCTGGCGTATACGCCTGGTACCGTTATTGGTCGTGGTTTGACCAAGGATACTGATTTCGACCGTTTCCTTCCTTTGATCCTTCCAGGTGTAAAGGCTGACGGAACGCCGAACGATGTTCAGATCTCTGCGAGCTATGCTTACTTCAACGTGCTTTCCGGTTTCTTCGGAATGGCGGACCTCATCACTTACGATGCAACCTGCATCCGTTTGAGAGAGGCTTCTCTTTCTTATTCACTTCCTTCAGCGATGTTGAACAAGACACCATTCGGAGCACTTTCTGTAACATTCTCCGGTCAGAACCTTTTCTACAATGCACCTAACTTCCCCAAGTTTGTAAATTTCGATCCTGAAACTTCTTCTTTGGGTGTAAGCAACGTTCGTGGTTTGGAATACCTTTCTGGTCCAACCTCTAGGCGTTATGGTGTCAGCGTAAGGGTATCCTTCTAATCAATTAAATTGATCGACATGAAAATGAAAAAAATATTCATCCTCGTACTTTCGGTGAGCCTGCTGGGTTCCTGTACCAAAACGCTCGATGAGCTTTTGGTCAACCCTAATGGACCTACACCGGAGTCAGCCAACGCTGATCTCTATTTGACGCAGCTGCAGCTGAACTTTACCGGCTTCTTCAATGGAGCCTCCAGCTATGGAATGGAACTGACCCGTCAGATTGTGATGTACGGACCAACCTACCAGGCTGCTTATACTCCCACTTCTTTTGACGGACTTTGGTCTACTGCCTACACCGGCGTATTCAAGCATGCAAATGCCTTGATTCCCGTAGCAGAAAAAGAAAAGAAATGGATCGCAGCTGGTATGGCCAAGACCATGAAGGCTTATACCATGATGACCTTGGTAGACATGTTTGGTGATATCCCTTACACCACTGCCAATCTGGGTTCAGAGAATACCAACCCAACCATTGACAAAGGTGCTGATGTATATGCAGCTGCCATTGGTTTGTTGGATCAGGCTATTGCTGACTTCCAGAAGTCAACTGCCTATCCTGGCAACCAGGACCTTTTCTTCCAGACTTCCAGTGCCACTGGTGCTGCCAGGTGGAGAACAACTGCTAAGTTGTTGAAGCTCAGGGCCATCAACAATACCCGTTTGGTGGATGCAGGTGCTATCGGAAAGATCAACACCCTTTTGGCTGATGCAGACATAGTTGCTGCCATGAGCGGAACCGGTAATGATTTTGAATTCAAGTATTCTACCAAGCAAGCAGCTCCCAACAGCCGCCATCCTCGCTACAACAGTAACTACTCAGCAGCCGGTTCTGCCGGTGATTACATGGGTGTTTACTTCATGTGGTCTTTGGCTGCCGACAAGGGCAACTTCAACAATACTGAGTCAAGGAATAGCTCTGACCCCAGGACCCGATACTATTTCTACCGCCAGCAGACCAACAACAACAACGTAACCTCCAACACGCTATCTTGTTCCACCTTCCCTGTTCCTTCTCATTACCTGACAGGAATGCCTTTCTGCCAGTTTGAGAATTCATTTGGATTCTGGGGACGTAACCATGGCGACAATTCCGGTATCCCACCAGATGGACCATACAGAACAACTGTAGGTATCTATCCTTTCGGTGGCGACTTTGATGCCAACCAAGGTTTGAACGTAGGTTTGAACAGGGGTGCTCAGGGTGCTGGTATCCAACCCATCTGGCAGGCGGCTTTCACGAACTTCGTAGCTGCTGAAGCAGCACTGATGGGCGGAACAGGCAACCCCAGGTCTTTGCTGGAAGCAGGTGTTAGAGCCTCCATCTCCAAGGTATTGGGATATCCTGCCACTGTATCAGTAGCAGTTCCTTCTACATTGGTACCTGATGCAACAAGGATCAACGCTTATGTTGACAAGGTGTTGGCACGCTATGATGCTGCTGCAAATGTTGACGCTAGAATGCAAGTGGTTCAGCAGGAATACTACATTGCTCTTTGGGGCAATGGTGTAGACGCCTATAACAACTACCGCAGGACAGGCAAGCCCGGCAGAATGTCTTACACCATCGCTCAGGCGGGTGGAGACATGATCCGTTCTCACTACTATCCTTCAGTGTTGGTAAACCTCAACAAGAATCTCACCCAAAAAACAATCGACAAGAAAGTATTCTGGGATACCAATCCTGCCATCCTCAAATAATCAAGACACATGAAAAAAATCATATCATCCGTTTTTTACACAGCCCTGGTTGCTATAGCCATGAGCTCGTGCCAAAAAGGTGAAGTTGCACAGGATGTGAATTCCCTCAGCATTGGTTCTTATGTGACCCTTGTTACAGCAGGAAATAACATCGTAGATGCTACCAACCTAGCCGGAAGCAAAGTTTCTGCTTCTGTAAAAGAATATGGTTCTGCTCAAGAGAAGCTGATCGTTTACGTAACAAAGGCTCCCCAAACCAATGACAGGACCAAGTGGAAAAAGGTAAAAGAGTATACCAACAATGGCGGTACTTACAACCTGGAGGTAACTGGTCAGGAAATCGCTACGGCATTGGGTGTTACACCCGGTCCTGGTGAAACCTATATCCTCTACAACCAAGTGGTTACCAAAGATGGAAGAACATTCGACGTAGCCAATACGCTTCCTGACCTGGCAACGGTTGCCCAGTACAACCTTAAGTTGACCTGGAACGCTGTTGTGGTTTGTCCTTTCAAACCTGCTGAGGCTACCGGTAAATACACTGTAACCAAGGATACTTGGGACGGTTCTGTAGGCGAGCAAGTAGATGTATTGGGTGAGGCTGGTAAGGCAACCCTAAGCTATATGTTTGTTTATGCAGCTCCTCCCGGTGTCAGCCCTGTTGTGGTTACTGTAAACCCAACTACGGGTGCAGCTACAGTTGCAAGACAAACCTATGGCAGCTATGGTGCGGGTTACGAGAACTTCAGGTGCGAAGGTACCGGTGGTTTCTTCTTCTCCTGTAAAGGTGATTTCAGCATCAACCTTACCCATACACTTCCCAATGGTGCCAACTACGGTACCTATCCTTATGCCATCAAGAAGAACTAATCGTTCTTTCGCATAAATGAAAAGACCGCTCATTGCTGAGCGGTCTTTTTTTATTTAGGGCTTGATCTTTTTTTCATTTCCATCAAAGAAATGAAACTCCCTTAATTAGATCTTGATTTCTTCTTCATTTCCATCAAAGAAATGAAACTCCGTAAGATGATAAGTATTGTTTTCGAGGAGGGTGAGGTTCAGCTTGTATTTCCAAGCCCATTTGCGGCGTTTGGAAATAATTCCCTTGCTGAGATAAGCAAATAAAATCGGGTGAACGTAGAGTGTGAGCTTTTTGTGCTTTTGATCGCTGAGGTATTGGATGTTCTTTTCGATCTCATCTTCCAGCACCAGGGTGGAAGAAATTTTTCCGGTACCCTGACAGGAAGGGCATTGTTCCTGTGTATTGATGTTCATCTCAGGCTTCATGCGCTGACGGGTCAGTTGCATGAGACCAAATTTTGAAATAGGCAATACAGAATGTTTGGCCCTGTCAATCTTCATGAATCCTTCCATGGACTCATGTAATTTCTTTTTGTTCTCAGGCAGCTTCATGTCGATAAAATCGACTACGATGATGCCTCCGATATCTCGGAGTCTTAATTGTCTGGCGATCTCTTCAGCAGCCTCTAAATTGGTCTGGAGGGCATTCTCCTCCTGGTTGTTGCCAACACTCTTGTACCCACTGTTCACATCGATCACATGAAGTGCTTCGGTATGTTCTATGATCAGGTAAGCACCACTGGGGAGATTCACTGTTCTTCCGAAACCAGACTTCACCTGTTTGGTGATCCCGGTATGGTCAAAGATAGAAGCACTGCCACCGTAGAGACTTACGATATCTGCCTTATCAGGTGCTATTCTTTGAATGTAGGCCTTTGTATCTGCGTATACTTGTTTGTCGTTGACCGTGATCTTGTTGAAATCAGCATTCAGCAGGTCTCTCAAAATGCTGTTTGCTTTGTTTTGCTCACTGAGGATCTTGGTAGGAGCTACCGCGCCACTGAGGTTTTGCTGGATCAGCTTCCACTTGTTGAACAGCATGTTCAAATCCTCATGCAATTCAGCTGTATTCTTTCCTTCTGCCGCTGTTCTTACGATCACGCCAAAATTTTTGGGCTTGATGGCTTCTGTTATCTTCTGAAGGCGTTTCCTTTCCTCGGCAGAGTGAATCTTGCGGGAAACAGCAATGATATCATTAAAGGGGGTGATGACCACATATCGGCCGGGCAGTGATATTTCACAGCTCAGACGGGGACCCTTTGCAGCAATGGGTTCTTTTAGAATCTGAACAAGCACGTTGGGTTTTTGTCCCAACACCTCATTGATCTTACCCGTCTTTACAATTTCCGCTTCAACCGTAAAATGAGCGAAGTCCTGTTGGCTCTGAACGGGGGTATTGATCGAAATATGGGTGAACTTGAGCAGTGATTTGGCATAGGGGCTCAAATCGGTATAATGGAGAAAGGCGTCCTTTTCGAATCCAACATCCACAAATGCAGCATTGAGCCCGGGTATGAGTTTTTTGACCTTACCCAAATAGAGGTCACCCACAGCAAAACTGGCATCGGCTTTTTCATTGTGAAGCTCCACCAGTTTCTTGTCTTCCAGCAGGGCAATTTGAACGCCCTGGGCACTAGCATTTATGACAAGTTCTTTGTTCAATCCTACGCAAGGTTGATGACAAATAAGCGAGGCTGCACACGATGAACCCAGGTTCAGTGCGCAACCACGATTTTGCAGAATAAATTAAAGTCGGGAGATTATTTCTTGCCCTTCTTGTGACGGTTTTTTCTCAACCTCTTTTTGCGTTTGTGCGTAGCGATCTTATGACGTTTTCTTTTTTTACCACAAGGCATGGCCAGTCAGTTTAAATGTTAAAAATTATTTTAGTGATTTTATCTTTTCTTCCAGGGCTTTTACAAGCTCAGGATTGGATACATTTTTAAGCCCTTTTTCGTACCATGAAATGGCTTCCTTTTTCTTTCCACTCTTCTCATACAATTCTGCCAGTAAAAAAACGGCTTCTGTATTGGATGGATCAAGGGTATTTACTTTTTGGAAACGTTCGATGGCTTTTTCTGTTTGTCCCGAAACCATGCCTCCATATCCCAACATGAATTGAGCAAAGACATTGTTCGGGTCTCTTTCTGCCACTTCCCTGATTTTCAGGATCCCTTCCATGGGTGCTCCAGCTGCTCCGAAAAAGTAGGTACTTCCCCAACCGATCAGGGTTGAATCATTCGCAGGATCCAGTTTCAGGGATCTGCTGAACAGGTCATTTGCCTGATTGGCCATCCATGTTTTCAATCCAATATCACTTGTTCCCCTCAGCTCTTCCAACATGGAGTGGGCGGCAAAGTTGAGGTTTTTTTCAGAATTTTCCAATTTAGCCTTCTCTCCGAGGTAGTAGATATAAGGGATAAAGCTCCTGGCACTGTCTCGCCAGAAATCAGACATCAATTGAAAGTTTGTCTTTTTTTGGCTGATCAGGTCGCCCCGGGAGATTGCATCTTCCAGAGATGTCAGGTAAGCCGACTGGCCGGGGGGCAGCCCTTTTTTCTGTTCGTTGATGAAAGCGTTGATTTCGAAGGTATTAGAACTTGGAGCAGCTTTGCCATGGTCTGCATGTGGCTCATGGGGAGGTGTGAATTGTCCCACTGAAAATACAACCAATAACAGCACCGCAGCAAATGCAACAACAATCCATTGCTGTTTTTTCAACATGAAAATTGATTTAGGACGCAAAGGTAGGAGGCTTAAGCCATTTCATCAGCACCATCATCTTTGATCTCGGTGCCGATTTCCAGTTTTTTTACTTCCTGCATGAATTCTTTGGCAGGTTTGAAAGCTGGGATGAAATGTTCTGGTATATGAACAGCAGTATTGCGCTTGATGTTTCTGCCAATCTTGGCTGCTCTTTTTTTGGTGATAAAGGAACCGAATCCCCTGACATATATGTTTTCACCTTTGGACAGGGTGGATTTGATTTCCTTGAACATGGTTTCAAGGGTTACCAATACATCCACTTTGGGTATATTGGTCTTTTCTGCAATTTTGTTGATCAAGTCAGCCTTTCTCATGAATTTGACTTTTAACAGTTATCGATTTTTCCGGTTGATTCCGGTCGTAACCTCAAAACCCATTCTTTTTCAGCGAAATATGTTTAAACGCCTAAAACATATTAAAGTTGCACATAATTTTACTATTTTCCAAAAAAAATGGCCATAAGTGATTGAAAAACAGCTGAAAAAGTGGTTTTCGACCCAATTATTGGACTGGCATGCAACCCAAAACAAGCGAACCATGCCTTGGAAGGGGATCAAGGATGCCTACAGGATTTGGTTGAGTGAGATCATCCTTCAGCAAACGAGGGTACAACAAGGTCTTGATTATTATCGTCGTTTCACAGAAAATTTTCCGAACATTCATGCATTGGCCGCTGCGGATGAAACGTTGATTTTCAAACTTTGGGAGGGATTGGGCTACTATTCCCGTTGCAGAAACCTGATCATCACGGCGAAATACATTTCCAAAGAGCTGGGCGGACAATTTCCCCGGACACAAGAAGGATTGCTGGCATTGAAAGGAGTTGGCAATTATACCGCTGCTGCCATCGGATCTTTTGCATTCGGCCTGCCCTTGGCAGTGGTGGACGGGAATGTGATGCGGGTCCTTTCCAGGTTTTTGGGCATTAACGAACCGATTGACCAACCTGCGGGTAAAAAAATATTTGAACAACATGCTGCTGAAATGCTGGGGAAGGCTGATCCCGCTTTGTACAACCAGGCGATCATGGACCTGGGGGCTACGATTTGCAAACCCCAGCAACCCGATTGCCAGGATTGTCCCCTTCGAAAAAAATGCCATGCCCATGCCCATGATTCACAATCCCATTTTCCGGTAAAGTCCAAAAAAATTCTACAAAAGAACCGATTCATCCATTATCTCCTCGTTGAAGCAGACGGATCCATGTTGGTCAGACAAAGAAAGGGGAAAGACATCTGGCAGGATCTTTTTGAATTTATACTCATTGAAAAAGATGAGCCGGCCGAGGAAGCAGAATTGAAAAAAGCAGATTTTTGGGGAGGATCGCGACAAAAACAAACATTAATTGGTATTTCTGATCCATACATCCACCAGCTTACCCATCAAAAGATTCACGCCCGTTTTGTTCATGTGAAGTTGGAAAAAAAGATACCATGGGATGGATATGAATGGATGGAATTCAAAAAAATAAAGTCTTTGGCATTCCCAAGGCTGATATCAAGGTATCTTGACCATCATTTTCTGTAATTTCGGGCCATGATGGTTCTTGGCATCCTGTTGTTGTTTTCTACTTTGATGCTTTTCATGAATTCCGGCGCGGAGATCGCTTTTTTTTCGCTTGACTTCAAGGAATTGAAGAACCTGAGGATGAAGCAATACCCTTCTTCCGACAAGATTCTCAAGCTTCTGCAAGAGCCCAAGCAGCTGCTGTCATCCATGTTGGTCGGAAACATGGTCTTCAGGATGTTGATCATCATCCTTTGCAATTATCTTGTTACCGATGAAGTGTTCCCGGGCGTTTCGGGTATCCTTTTGTTTTTGTTGAAGTTGTTGGTTGCTATTTTTTATCTGGTTCTTTTTGGAGAGCTACTCCCCAAGGCATGGGCTTCGAACAACCCCATTCGCTTTGCCTTCTATTCTTCATTTTTTGTGCAATTGAACAGCCTGTTCTTCAGCAAGACCGGCAACTGGTTTGCTTCTATTGCAGACCGAATGGAAAAAGTATTGGGCAGAAAGGATGACGTTCACAGTAGACTTGAACAGATCGATCAGGCCATTGGCCTGAATGGAGAAGCGGTTGCGACCGAAGAAGAAAAAAACATGCTCAAAGGCATTGCGCAGTTTGGCAACATTACCGTCCGCCGTGCCATGAGAAGCAGATTGGATGTCCACGGAATTGAAGCAGGGCTTGGTTTTGATGAACTCAAGCGTTTGGTAGCGGAGCAGGAGTATTCAAGATTTCCTGTTTACAAGGAAAGCCTGGATAATATTATCGGCATCTTGCATACAAAAGATTTGTTACCGCATATCGATGAATCCAATGATTTTGACTGGAGTGTTCTGGTGAGGCAGGCTTTTTTTATACACGAACAGATGTTGCTGGAAGACCTGCTCAAGGCTTTTCAAAACAAGAGAACCCATATTGCAGTAGTGGTAGATGAATTTGGGGGCACTGATGGTATCATTACCATGGAAGATATTTTGGAGGAGATTGTTGGAGAGATCAGGGATGAATATGATGATGAAGAACCCGTCAACATCAGGATCGACGAAAACAACTATGTTTTTGAAGGAAGGCTGATGATCAATGAAGCCTGCAGGATCATGAACTTGCCGAGCAAAGTCTTTGATCCGATACGGGGAGAGAGTGAGACCGTTGCGGGACTTGTGTTGGAGCTGGCTGGGGAGATACCCAAAGTACAACAGGTGCTAGTGGCACAGGATTTTAGTTTTACCGTGCTGGAAGTGTTGCAGAACCGGATACAAAAAATCAAGATCACCATTACTCCTCCTCAAGCATGATGCAACAATTACATAAAGGTTCTCTCGCTTTGTTTTTTTTGAGCATACTGACCTTTTTTGTTTCCTGTAACAGTGGATTTACTCCCAAACCCAAAGGATATTTTAATATCGACCTTCCCAAGCGTTCTTATCAGCCCTTTGATGAAGCAGGCTTTCCTTATCGTTTTGAATATCCTGCCTATGCCACTGTTTCCAAAGAGGTAGATACCACTGGTAACAATCCCTATTGGATCAACATTGAATTCAAGGATTTCAAGGGTAGGATCTACCTCAGTTATAAGTCGGTTGCAGGAAGGTCTGTTTATAAAATAAAAGAGGGGGCCGGCTACAGAGACTCAATAGTAGTGAACAGTTTTGAAAACCTGCGGGAAGAAGCCTTCAAGCTAACTTACAAGCATACGGTGAAAGCCAGTGGAATTGTGGATTCATTCTTCAGTACCCACGCGGGTTCCGGTATCTATTTCTATGTTGCAGGAGAAGCAGCCACTTCCAAACAGTTCTATATCAGTGACAGCAGCAGGCATTTTCTACGAGGGGCCTTATATTTTGACGCTGCCCCGAATGAAGACTCGCTTTCAGTGGTCAGCCAATTTCTGGAAGAAGACATGAGACATCTTCTCAAGACGCTGCGCTGGAAGTAAGGATCATGCAATGGTGGCTGCTACTTTCATCATTTCATTTCGGATCTCTTCGTTGCAAAGATTTCCGATGCTTCCCTCATGGGTATGATGAAGTCCGGCCTTGGTATCAAAATGAAAACTACCGGCCTCAATGGATTCTCCTACCTGTTTGTAGGCGTCTCGGAAAGCTATTCCCTGGTTGACCAATTCATTGACCTTCTCTACGCTAAAGAGATATTGGTATTTGGGGTCCTCTAGAATATTTTCCCTGATATGGATATTTGAAAGCATCAACTGCATCATGCTGATGCAGGATTTCAGTTCTTCGATCGCAGGGAAAAGAATTTCCTTGGTCAACTGCATGTCGCGGTGGTAGCCCGAAGGAAGGTTGTTGATCAAGAGGGTAAGCTCATTGGGAGTGGATTGTATCCTGTTGCATTTGGCCCTGATCAGTTCAAATACATCCGGATTTTTTTTATGGGGCATGATGCTGCTACCGGTAGTTAGCTCGTCCGGAAAATGAATGAAACCAAAATTCTGGTTCATGAACAGGCAGCAATCCATGGCCAGCCTGGATAGTGTGGAGGCAAGGGATGCCATTGCCATGGCAACCAATTTTTCTGTTTTGCCCCTGCTCATCTGGGCGTATACTGCATTGTAATTCAGGCTATCAAAACCCAAGAGTTCTGTTGTTCTCTTTCGGTTGAGTGGGAAGGACGATCCATATCCTGCACCACTGCCCAAGGGGTTCTTGTTGCTAACGCGGTAGGCAGCTGAAAGGAATTCCATGTCATCCACCATGCTCTCCGCATATGCCCCCAGCCAAAGTCCCACGGAAGAAGGCATCGCGATCTGCAGGTGGGTATAACCGGGCAACAATAGGTTTTTATGAGTATTGCTTTTGTCCAGCAAAAGATCAAACATGGTAAGCGCTTCCTGCTTGATTTCCTTGATCGCTGATCGGAGATAGAGTTTAATGTCCACTGCCACCTGATCATTCCGACTTCTTCCGGTATGGATCATTTTGCCGATCTGACCGATGCGATTTGTGAGCATGAACTCAATTTGTGAATGGATGTCTTCGGCATCAGGGTCAATGCTGAAGTTTCCGGCTTTGATCTCTTCCAAGATTAGCCTGAGTTCCTTCACTGCTTTTTCAGCCTCTTCCTTGGACATAAGCCCCTGTTCCCCTAACATGGTCACATGGGCGATCGATCCCTGCACATCATGGGATGCCATGAGCAGATCGAAATCACGGTCGTTGCCAACCGTGAATGTTTCGATCTGTTGGGCTGTATTGGTTTTTTCTTTGCTCCAGAGTTTCATGCTATTGGTTTTGTGCTGTCATCAAGGCACAGGTTTTTTCCAACAATTGGATGTAGCCCTTGATGCCTGCTGCAATCTCCTTTATGTAAATATACTCATTGGCTGTATGACTGCGGGCGGAATCACCGGGACCAATCTTCAGTGCAGGAAAATGCATCAGGGCTTTGTCGCTTGTTGTGGGTGATCCATAATGGGGGAGTCCCATGGAAGAACCTGCCTTTACCAAGGGGTGCTCCATGTCGATCATGGTTGATCTCAGGCGAAAACTTCTGGGATTGACCTCACTCTTTAGTTCGCTTCGGAATATTGACAGGATCTCATCAAAGCTGTAGCACTCGTTCACCCGAACATCTACCACGAACTTACAGGAAGCAGGAACCACATTGTGGGCCTTGTTTTCTGTTTCGATAACGGTTACAGTTGCCCTGGTTTCACCCGTCAGCTCGGATACTTTTTCAAAATGCATTTGCTCAATGCGCTGGATGTCTTGGAGGGCAATGCTGATGGCATTGATGCCTTCTTTTCTGGCGGCATGTCCTGACTTGCCATGCGCCACAGCATCCAGTACCAAGAGTCCCCTTTCAGCTACTGCCATTTCCATTTGGGTGGGTTCACCCACCAGCGCTCCCATGATCGTTGATCCCTTGAGTTGTTGGATGAATGCTTCGTTGTGGATAAGTAATTCAATGCCATTTTTTCCGGAGATCTCTTCTTCCGCTGTTGCAGCGATGATCAGGTTGAAAGGAAGATCCTTCGCTTCATAAAAATGGAGGAAGCTGGCGATCAATGAAACCAATGGAGCTCCGGCATCATTGCTGCCCAATCCAATGATCTTGTCGTCTATCTCAACCGCTTCAAATGGATGGGTTGTGAAGCCGGCAGCAGGTTTGACGGTATCATGGTGGGAGTTGAGGAGTACAGTTGATTTTGAAGGATCAAAATATTTGTTGAAGGCATAGACGTTGTTCTCTAGTCTTGATGTCAAAACATTTTTTGACTGGAGAAATTTTTCAATATGATCAGCAACTTCCTTTTCTTCTCTGCTGAGAGAAGGAATGGCGATCATTGACTTGAGCAATTGGATCGAATCTTCTATGAGTATATTGTTCACTGACATGTTGTTTGTTTTGCGATCAGCTAATGGCTGTTCCGCTTTTTCCTTCCAACAATTCTTCCAAGGCGGTTGCATCTCCAATGATCACTTTGCTCACACCGGCATCTATGGCCTCAAAGGCATTGTCCAGCTTTGGAATCATCCCGGCAAAAATCGCCTGCGCTGATTTCAAGGAAGCATAAAGGGCATGGTCCATTTCCCGGATCACACTGTTTTCATCCTGGATATCCCGCAGCACACCTTTCTTTTCAAAAGAATAGACCAAAGTAGTGGTTGCCTTTTTGGCCATCGCCTTGGCTATTTCCTGTGCGATGGTATCGGCATTGGTATTCAGCAATTGACCCTTTTCATCCTGGGTGATGGGGGCCATCACAACTGTGAGGTTATTGTCCAGGAAGTTCAGCAATGCGTCAGCATCTACAGCCTCCACATCGCCAACAAATCCGAAATCAATGGACGGGTGCTTTCTTTTGTGGGCCCTGATGCTGTTGGCATCGGCACCACATATGCCTATAGAGTTGCAATTTTGTGCATTGAGTCTGGCCACAATCTGTTTGTTGATCAGTCCAGCATAAACCATGGTTACGATCTTCAGGGTATCTGCATCGGTGATCCTTCTGCCATCCACCATTTTTTGGGGAATGGAAAGGTCAGCTGCCAGTTGGGTGGCCAGTTTTCCGCCACCATGAACCAGGATTTTTTGTCCTTTCATGTTGGCGAAGGAGGAAAGAAAAGCGTCGAGCTTGGCATCATCATCGATGATGTTTCCGCCGACCTTGATGATGGTTATATTTTTATTCATGTATTTTTTACTATTCAACGATCCATGTCAAACTATCAAAAATCTAACGTTTTGTTTTCAACATCTCCGCCATCACTGCCTGTGCTGCCCAAACCCTGTTGGAGGCTTGTTGGGTGACCAGGCTATGGGGACCATCAAGAATTTCGTCAGAGAGTTCTACATTTC
>Ga0315899_10001616_pt1 | contig 25637 bp, 22 predicted proteins | sample LakEriMetagenome_2_FD_203518 | JGI IMG/M metagenome (GOLD analysis project Ga0315899, IMG submission 203518) | Freshwater fungal communities from buoy surface, Lake Erie, Ohio, United States - Buoy 4 MA112 | ecosystem: Environmental > Aquatic > Freshwater > Lake | place: USA: Lake Erie, Ohio... | reverse complement strand
AATTTGCTTTTCGTCTTCCACTTTTTCCATACTTCTGATATCAGATTTCTGGATATATAGTTTGCCGAGCTTTTCTGTTTGAATAAGCACTTCTCGACCATCGTCACTAAGAATCACTCCGATATATTCCTTGCCATCGTGTTTGGTAATGACGTAAAGCTGCGTGGAATCAGTTTCGGTCTGAGCCTGAAGTAAAGAGGTGGTTGCACCTGAAATGATCAGCAGTAGCGTGAGTAATACTTTCTGTAACATAATTGGTTCGGACTTAAGTTGTGCGATATATCACATTCGTTTAGATGTTTCGTGACAGTTGCTCCGCAGGTTATAGTGATACGTGGGGCAACTGAGCTAACATCACGTTCTTTAATAGATCAAAGATAAATAATAATGATTGAGGCGCTGGATTGGTTGGGTTGCTGTGGGCAAACCAATGAGCATGATACATTTAGAAATATGACCGCTTGTCAATTCCATTAACCCCGAACAGCAATACAAAAATCTCCATACAAAGAAGCCCCACTTTCGTGAGGCTTTCTTACTGTGGGAGCAACAGGATTCGTCCCGATGCTTCGTCCATAAAGAATTACAAAACTGCAAAACAAAAAAGCCCCACTTTCGTGAGGCTTTCGTACCGTGGGAGCAACAGGATTCGAACCTGTGACCCTCTGCTTGTAAGGCAGATGCTCTGAACCAGCTGAGCTATGCTCCCGGGAACCTAAATAGGTTAAACGGGCTGCAAATATATGTGCAATGTTGGTTTCTGCAAAAAAAATCAGAAAAAAAATCAAATTGCCTCTGCAACAACAAAGGTGCTGCCACCAATAAACACTACGTCTTGTCCTGTTGCCGCTGCTGTTGCGGCTTGTATCGCTTTCTTAACGGATGGAAAAGATGCCCCTTTTAATCCGACCTTTTGTGCGTGTTGTTCCAATTCCGCTGCTTCCATAGCTCTTGGCAACTTCGCCTTACAGAAATAGTATGTGGCTTTTTTGGGCAATAATCCCAATACCTTACCGGGATCTTTATCATTTACGACACCTAATACAACGTGTAATTTATGATGTGGCGTATGTTTAAGCTGTTTTACAATTTCGCGAATTCCTCCTTCATTATGCCCGGTATCTGCAATAGTGAGTGGCGATTTAGCCAAAATCTCCCATCGTCCGCGAAGCCCTGTTAGTTCTACAACATTGCGTAAGCCATTCAAAATAGCATTGTCGCTTACGGTATAGCCCAATTCGCGTACAGCGAAAATTGCGTGTAATACCGTGCTGTAATTTTTACGCTGGTAGCTTCCTGTCAACCCGCCACGAATATTTTTTTGCCACAGCTTGCCGTGGTCATATACTGTGAATTTTACTTGCGGAGGAAAGTCTTTAGTGGGGTGCAGTGTCGTAACTCGCACATGCTCATCGGCAAATGAAATGTTCGTCTTTAGTTTTCGTGATGTCGCTGTAAACACCGACTTAATCTCCTCTTGAGTTTCACCGATAATAACAGGTACACCGGATTTAATAATGCCGGCTTTTTCTCCTGCAATCTTTTGCAACGTATTTCCCAACAGATTCATGTGATCATAACTGATGTTTGTGATCACGCTCAACTCGGGATTAATGACATTGGTGGAATCTAATCGTCCTCCCAATCCGGTTTCAATAATTGCTAAATCTACTTTTTGTTGCGCGAAATAATCGAACGCCAAACCAACAGTCCATTCAAAAAAGGACAGATCCAGTTTTTCGAATTTTTTTCGATGGTTTTCTACGAAGGCGGTGACTGTTCGCTGCGGAATCATCTTCCCGTTTATTCGAATACGTTCCCGAAAATCTTTGAGATGTGGTGAAGTATACAAACCTGTCTTATAGCCTGCAGCTTGAAATATAGCTGCTAACAAATGCGAAGTTGATCCTTTGCCGTTTGTGCCCGCAACATGTACGCTTTTGAATTTAGTTTCGGGATTGCCAAGCGACTTGCACAAGGCAATGGTATTTGTAAGATCAGCTTTGTACGCGGCAGGTCCAATGCGTTGAAACATCGGCAATCTGCTATACAAATAATCGAGTGTTTGCTTGTACGTCACTTCAACGTGAAGTTGATGTCGATAGATAAAATGATGAGATCAGCGCACGTGTTGTTGGCGTTGAACTTAATCTTATATGCAGACTGTGTCGCCGTAGAACGAAGTACCGAATTCAATGTTGTTGTACCCTGAGGATTGACTTCTGCTTTCTTTACATTTCCACTTCTGTCTACATATACATTCACCACAACTTTACCTTCTTCTTGCGTCGGATTCAAGATGTCCGGTTTCGATAAGATACTACGATAGCATGTTGCATTGCCACCGCCGGGACCTCCAGCTCCTTTATCGCCGCCGTCATTCGGGCCAACACCATCTCCTTTGCCGTCACCTAATCCACCGGTATAAGGATTTCCTTTCCCTTCACCACCAACTTTAATAGAAGCACTTCCTTTATTTTTTTTCCAGTCTTCCATGGCAGCTAAAACATCAGGCGAAAGTGCGTCATCGCCATTCGGTTGTGTGCCCGTGTTACTTGCGGGATTTGCCGGATCGTTGGAAGTCATGGATCCTTGCTGGGGCGGATTGGTTGCTGTGTTGGTCGTCGGGTTGTTGTCGTCGGGTTGACCCGGATCTCCTGTATTTCCTTGAGACCCCCCTCCTTCAATAGCTGCATCACCGCCATAACCTTCGTACAATCCGATTTCTAATTCTACCGCTTCCGGATCGGGTGGAATAGGAGGCAACGGCGTTACAATTTGTATAAGCCATAAAATCAGAAACAAAATAACGCCCACAGCAATAGCTGTCAATGTACCAAACAGTCGTGCGTTGCGTTCGTTTTTACTTTCCGGAATTGTTATGGCAAACGCGCTCATTGTTGTTTTTGTACAGATAATACCATGTCGAGTTTCAAATCATTGCCGATTTGCATCACGTCAGCAAGATCCTGAACGGTTAATGATTTATCGAGTTGAAGAATAATTTTCGAGGTATTCTTCGCCTTCGTTTCTCCTTGCAACACCGGAGCTAACATGTCGAACGGAACTTTATTATTGTTCACATAGTAATCGTGGTTAGCATCAACAGCCAACGTAACCTTCCCGCTATTAAGTGTAGAAGGGCTTTTCGAGCTGGGCAAACTCAATTTAATTACGTTCGGATTAACCAGCGTAGAAAGAATGATGAAAAACAACAACAGGAAAAACATGATGTCGTTCAACGATTCCGTGAACACCTCCGCACTTTCTTTATGTCTTCCGCGAAGTTTCATGGTTATTTTTCCGGTTCGTTAATCAAATCTAAAAACTCAAGACTTGCACGTTCTACTTTTCCGGCGAGTCCGTCCACCATGGAGTTGAGTAAGTGATAGAACAAGAACGATATTACACCGATCACAAGTCCTGCACCGGACGAAACCATCTTCTGATACAAACCACCTGAGATAGTTTTGATGCTGATATCTCCGCTTAACGAAATATCGTAGAAAATGGTAACAACCCCTGCAATCGTTCCGATGAAACCTAACATGGGAGCAATTCGGGCGATTAGCGATAAGTAATGAAGATTCTTTTCAACGCGTGCAATTTCAACGCGACCGTGCGTTTCCATAGCTTCAGATACTTCACGTGTTGGTTTGCCGAGACGTGAAATTCCTTTTTCAATAGTTCGCGATACCGGAGAATTCACCGATCTGCAATATTCTCTTGCAGTGTCAATTTTACCATTGAGGATATAGTCTTTTACGTTGTGCATCAAATTCGCATCCGACTTTCTTGCTTTCGAAATAATAATCAATCGTTCAATGGCGAAATAAATAGCCAATAGTAAAAAGAGGAACAATGGAATCATTACCCAGCCACCTTTCAGCACAAGGCTGAGTGGGGAAATGACTTCCTGTGCATTGGTTGCAGCAGCTGTTACAGCGCCCGATGCAGAAGTGATGCCGGTGTTCGTTACGGTTCCGTTGGAGTCGGCAACTGCACCTGCTTGCAATAAAATACCTAATAACATATCGGTAGTATTTGATAGTATAACGACAAACTATCTTCGAAAGTATCTGAAATAAAAAGGCCGGTCTGCCAACACGAGATTCTGTTATCAACAGGCAAGTGTTTATTGCAGACAGGCACGGAGGCAAGAACCGCTTATTTTTTCAATGTGTTATTTGCGTAATTTAAATGTGATTGGTTTGCGATATAGGTATTCTACGGCTTCTCCTGCGTCTTTCGCAGGCTTCCACGATGGCATTTGTTTCATCACACGAAGTGCTTCTCGGTTTAATTCGGGATGCGCACCTTTAGCCACTTTCACATCGCGGTAGTTGCCTTTAGTGTCTACGATAAACTCGATCCATACGGTTCCTTCTACACCAACTTCTTTACACATGCTCGGATACTTGAGGTTCTTCACCAAAAAAGGATCCAGCTCATCGTTGGTAGGAGGCGTATCACTGTAAGTTACTAAACGCGGTTTTAATTCGACAGTGTCAGCAGGTGGGCAGTCAATACAGGTGCCTGTGTTTGTACCCGAGGTGGAAGTGCCTGTTCCGCCCTCATTTCCTTTGGTCGATTTTCCTGCATCCGAATTGGTGACGGTTGTCGTTACTTGTTGATTCGTGATTTGAGGCGTCGTCAGGTCTTTCATATCCACCGGTCCTTGCGGAGGAGTAACCATATCACGTACGGGTTTAGTTTCCGGCGGTTCAATTTTCGGCGGTGTGATATTACCCACAGGAGGAATATCAAGCGCAATTTGTGTGTTGTAATCCTCCGCAGGAATAAAGTCCCTGGTGGAATTTACTTTGGAATAAGCCCAAATCCCAGCCGTAAAAATGAATACGCTGGTAAATACTGCAAGGGTTACTCTTCTGCCGTATTGTTTGCGCAGCTGGTAGGCACCATACGATTTGTGCCTGTTCTCGAAAACGAGATCGTTGAATGAATCCGAGAGGACGAAGCGATTGTCCATGTCTTTGGTGTTTTAAGTTTGACATTTATTTTACTCCCGATCAAAACAGTCGTACGACAACTATTTATCGGGGTCGCTCAAGTCCGGGGAATGTTACTGCACGCGTTCAGTATATCAGGAAGCGGATGAGAGTAAACGTTGTACCATGCGTTGCGTTATTTGGTTCTTCTACGCAATGGTACGCCCGTGGTTACGCAAACACAACTCGCACTTGATAAGTGGAACAGCAATAACAATAAGTGGAATGAAGTACTACTATTTTTCTAAATGAACAGTAGTTGTCGGGTATGCAAAACTTACACCATGACGGTGCATGATTTCCATAATTTTGAAATTCACCTCTTCGCGAACCAGCAAATGCTCGGAAAAGTCAATGAGTTTGATGTAGTAAATTAATTGGATGTCAATAGACGAAGCGCTAAAGTTGAATAAACTCACACGACCTTCTTCCCGAACAAGATCTTCCCGTGAATCAATATAATTGCGCAAGTCGTCCATCACGGATTTAATTTTTTCGGGTGAGGTAGAATACGTTACTCCGATAGTGGTGATAACACGCCGAGAATTTCGTTTACTCACGTTGTAAATTTCATTCTCCACCATCTTTCTGTTTGGAACGGTAATGTATGTACTGTCTTCTGCGCGAATGCGTGTACTTCGAAACCCGATCCGATCTATTGTTCCAACTTGATTATTGGGAAGTAGAATATTTTCGCCAACAGAAAATGGTTTGTCCAGAAATACCGTGAAACTTCCGATAAGATTTTCCAAACTCTCCTTCGCCGCCAATGCCACAGCGATACCACCAATTCCCAAACCTGCAATCAATGAGGCAATGTTCATGTCAAAGATGCTGCCTAACATGATGAAGATGGCGAGAATAACTATGATCACCTTTATCGCTTCACGTAAAAAGGGAACCAGTTGATCGTCAGCGGTAGATTCGGTTTTTGATGCACGATGCAGTAAAATCAAACCAAAGAAATCCGTAATGCGCAACAACAACCACGTAATGGCAATGCCAATCATCAGCGCTACCAATTTCGTGCTGATCATGATCACGCCGAATTCTTCTTTCGGAGCGAGCTTCCATGCTGTTGGCCAGTGCAGGTAATTTCCGGCTATCGATAATGCAATGAAAAACAATAATAAGTTCCACGGCTTACGTACTAAATCGAACAGCTTCTGAAAACCGATTTCTTCTTTTTCCTTGCGTTGAAAAAATCGAAATAAAAGCTTCGTAAGTCCTTTGGCAATTAATGTGCGAACAAGTAATGCGAATAAAACAATCAGCGCAAAAGTAACCCAATCCTGAATGGTGTTGGGCGCAATAAAAACCTTTGAAGCGATTGAATTAATATCCACGGTTACAATAATGATTTTAAGGCGCGTGTAAATGCTGCTTTAGCAATGTGCGATTTATCGGCATGTTCGGCATGCGTTGCTTGTAAAGCTTTTTTAATCGTCTCGGACACATCATTAAAAATAGCCTCGTCAGAGACAACTGCATTGTCCTGCATGAGATATGCAAACACACGTGCCATTCCGCAGTTCGCGATAAAGTCCGGAATGATGCTCACTTTTTCATCTGCAAATTCCCCGGTTGGTCCGAAGAAAATTTCAGGATCTGCAAACGGAACATTGGCACCGCAAGAAATTACTTCAAGTCCATGGTCAATCATGGTTTGCAATTGTTCCTTCGTAACCAGTCGGGATGCAGCGGCAGGAATAAATATTTCTGCACCGCAAGACCACACTTGTTTTTGAATTTCTTCAGCAGACAACATGTTCGCTGCAATCAACTGATTCCCTTTTTTGCTCGTGAACAACTCACGTACTGCAGGGAAAGCGAACCCTGCGTTATTGATTAATCCACCATTACGGTCAATAATTCCGGTAATTTTTACGCCATCCTGCGCTAGGTAATAAGCCGCTGCTGCTGCAACATTGCCCCAACCCTGAATGATAGCGCGTTTGCCCCGGAGTTCTCCGCCCCATAAGCTATAATAATGTTTCACTGCTTCTGCAACGCCATAGCCTGTAATCATATCGGCAACCGTAAATCCTTCACCGGGAACAAAACGACTATCGCTTACTTTTTTTATCACACCCGCGCGAAGCTGTTCAATGCGTTTTGCTTTGCCGGCTGCCATCGCTCCAAAATGTCCATTTACGACACCTTCCTGCGGATGCAAAAGCCCCAACTCTTCTGTAACCGGAATTACTTCATGAATTTCATCCACATTTAAATCGCCACCTGTGCCGTAATAGTTTTTCAGCAAAGGCATTACTGCCTTGAACCAGCGTTGCAACACACCTGCTTTTCGTGGGTCTGCAGGATCGAAGTTAATCCCTGATTTAGCGCCACCAATTGGCGGGCCGGCAACAGTAAACTTCACTTCCATTGTTTTAGCGAGTGACTCCACTTCGCGTTTATCCAAACCTTTTCGCATGCGAGTTCCGCCTCCTGCTGCACCGCCGCGAAGTGAATTGATGACCACCCATCCTTCGGCCTCGGTTTCGGCATCTTTCCATTCGAATACAATTTCAGGACGTTTATTTTCGTACCGGTCAAGTAGATCTTTCATTTTGGTTTTTTCTATGCGGTAAAAGTACAAATTGATTGGTGAAGAAATGGTTACTAAAAATCATTTGCAGATTCTATAAATTCTGTAAAATTGTCCCCGCAATAGTTCGGAACAAACTCTTGTCATTCACATGTGCAACTGCAAAAGATGAAAAAACAAGTTAAAGCAACAAAGTCCGCAGCCGCTAAACCTCCGGCTCCTGCGAAGAAAGGAAAGACTTCCGGAAAGAAGCGGAACGAAGAAGAATTGGACGATGATGATCTTCCTGAAGAATCGGAAGACGATGATGACATCGTTGATGATTTCGAAAATGTGGATGATGATGATTCCTCATCAAAAGATGATGATCCGGATATTGAAGGTGATGTGAAGTTTGATGACTTCGATCTGGACGACGACGATGATGAGTTTTTTGACGATGATCGTTTCTAGAAATGCTATAAAGACTGCTTCGGTGGTCTTTTTTTATGCAAGATAAATTGCTCCGCCAATAGAATCTTTACTTCCGCCGGTCACACTTTTTAACGTGTTAATACGATTGTTTATGCGCAACCAACCGAGATATGCAAAGATTAAAGCTTCTTTGAAAGCAACAATCTGATCATCCGGTATTTCTACGGTGCAAGTTGTTTGCTCACGAATTCGTTGCACAAGAAATGTGTTGAATGCTCCGCCACCCGTAACGATCGTGTTTTTACGACCATTAAGAGACTGTGCAATTTGAAACGCAGCATGCTCTGTGCAGGTGCGCAACAAATCGACAGTAGGCAATATTTCCGGCAACAAGTGTCGAATCTCTTGTTCTACCCATTCTCGCCCCAACGATTTCGGAAACTTCATTTTGTAAAAATCAAGATTGTTCAATTGCGCGAGAAGTGCAGGAATGACAACTCCACTTTGCGCAATGGCTCCACCTGCATCATAACTCATATGAAGTCGTGATGACAATTCGTTCAATATGTAGTTCGCAGGACAAATATCTCCTGCTACACGAATGCCATTTTCTTCAAAGGAAATATTCGCAAACCCGCCAATGTTAAGGCAAGCATCGTAGTTGCCAAAAAGTAATTGATCACCAATTGGCACTAGGGGAGCTCCTTGTCCACCCAATGCAACATCTAACGAGCGAAAATCACAAATCACAGGCAGTCCGCAAGCCGCAGCAATTGCCGATCCGTGACCAATTTGTAAAGTGTATCCGTTTGTGGGGTTGTGAAAAATAGTGTGACCGTGAGAAGCGACAGCAGTAATAACCGTATCCTTCAAGTGCTGATTCATGAATCGTGCAATATGTTCGCCTATCAATCGTCCGTAAGTACGATCAATCCCCGTCAAACGAACGCCGCTGCAGGTTTCGGCTTCTCTCAATAGTGCTTTCGTGGAAGCGTCGTACGAAATTGTCTCCGCCTTTATTATTTCAAACGTATTGTCCGATGCAAACGTACAGGCACAAAGATCTAATCCATCCAAGGAAGTGCCGGACATTACTCCAATAATGACGTTAGGTTGTGCCATAGTTAAAGGTGCAATTATTTCGTTGAATTATAGGCTAAAATTAAGCACCATAAAGAATCTCATTAAGCTGTTTCGGTTATATTTGTCAGCCATTTAAGTCTAACATTTAATACCATAATATCATGCATTTCGAGTTGACAGAAGAACATTTGATGATTCAAAAAGCCGCACGTGATTTTGCGCAGAATGAATTAAAGCCTGGAGTGATTGAGCGCGACGAGCATCAGAAGTTTCCGACAGACTATGTGAAGAAGATGGGAGAGCTGGGATTCCTCGGAATGATGGTGGATCCAAAGTACGGTGGCGGTGGAATGGACACCATTTCTTACGTTTTAGCAATGGAAGAAATTTCCAAAGTTGATGCGTCCTGTTCCGTAATCATGTCGGTGAACAACTCATTGGTTTGTTGGGGGCTGGAGCAATTCGGGACGGAAGAGCAAAAGCAAAAATATTTAGTGCCTTTGGCAACAGGAGAAATCATCGGCGCTTTCTGTTTGTCTGAACCTGAAGCCGGATCGGATGCAACTTCTCAGCGTACAACCGCAATTGATAAAGGCGATCACTATTTGTTAAATGGAACCAAGAACTGGATCACTAACGGTAATAGCGCTTCGGTGTATTTGGTTATCGCGCAAACGGATATTGATAAAGGACATAAAGGAATTAACGCGTTCATCGTAGAGAAGGGCATGCCCGGATTCGAGGTAGGGCCTAAAGAAAACAAAATGGGTATCCGCGCTTCCGATACACATTCATTGATGTTTACCGACGTGAAAGTGCCGAAAGAAAATCGTATTGGTGAAGATGGATTCGGGTTCAAGTTTGCCATGAAAACATTGACCGGAGGACGCATCGGCATTGCTTCTCAGGCTCTGGGTATTGCTTCCGGTGCTTATGAATTAGCATTAGCCTATTCGAAAGAGCGTAAAGCTTTCGGTAAACCAATTCATCAGCATCAGGCCATTGCATTTAAGTTGGCGGATATGGCTACTGAAATTGAAGCAGCGCGTTTATTGTGTTTAAAAGCTGCTTGGCAGAAAGACAATGATCACGATTATACAATCACTAGTGCAATGGCGAAGTTGTACGCTTCACGTGTTGCAATGTGGGTAACAACCGAGGCAGTGCAGGTACACGGTGGTTATGGTTTCGTAAAAGAATACCATGTTGAGCGTTTGATGCGCGATGCAAAGATCACGCAGATTTACGAAGGAACCAGCGAGGTACAGAAGATAGTAATCTCTCGTGGTGTGTTAGGTTAATAACACGTCTCCATAAAATTAAAGGCGATCGTCGTAGAGATGATCGCCTTTAATTTTTGTAACAAGTTCCATTATTTCAATGCTTCGGCAATGATTTCCATTTTTACACCACGTGAACCTTTAATAAGAATGAGTGATGCATTCGGTGCTAGTTGGGTCATGTGTTCTTTAGCAGCGCTAGAATTGCTGAGTTTCACGGCTGATGCATGTTGCACCTTCGCAAAATGTTCTCCGACTAAGATGATCTGTGCGTTGGGTAATTTTAGTGTTACGTAGTCGGCAATTTTCTGGTGTTCTTCCGCTGATTGTTCCCCAAGTTCAAACATATCGCCAAGCAGAGCAATCTTGTTTACAGCCGGCATGATGGACAAGTTGTCGATCGCTGCAACCATGCTGGATGGATTCGCATTGTAGCAGTCCAGAATTACTTGGTTGCTTCCAAATGTTTCCAATTGTGAACGTTGATTGGACGGAACGTAAGTTGCGATAGCCTCTTCAATTTCATTGATGTCAACGTTCAAGTGCATTCCAACAGCGGTTGCAGCCAACATATTGTTCAGGTTGTACGCACCAATCATCTCAGTCTTCACCTCACGCCGTTCCATGTTTCTCCAACTCCACGAATAGGTAACTGCTGGTGTAGCGCCTATTAACGTGCCATGAACTTCCGCATTTTCGCTTTGTCCGTAGGTATGAACGTGCGCATAATTCATGTACTGAGTTAAACGAACATCATCATTCAGGACGAACAATGTTTTGTTGTTTTGCATCAGATGACGAAAGAGTTCTGTTTTTCCTTTCAGCACACCTTCCGCACCACCAAAGCCTTCCAGATGCGCAAGCCCGATATTGGTAATTAATCCATAATCGGGAAGTGCAAGTTCACACAGTTCTTGTATTTCTCCTTGATGGTTGGCGCCCATTTCCACCACAGCAATTTCATGGTTTCTGTTTAAACGTAACAACGTTAACGGTACACCAATGTGATTGTTCAAATTACCGATTGTAGCGAGTGTATTGTATTGTCGGCTTAGCACTCGTGCCAGCAATTCTTTAGTGGAGGTTTTTCCGTTGCTTCCTGTTAATGCCACTACTCGCAAACCGTGTTCACCCAATTTCTCACGATGTAATCGTGCTAATAGTTGCAATGCTTTCAATGCATCATCCACTTGCAGGCATTGCGCGTTGTGATTCTCCCGGTGTTCATCGACAACTGCAAATGCTGCTCCTTTAGATAATGCATCGGCTGCAAAATCATTTCCATTAAAATTGGCACCTTTCAGTGCAAAGAATAGGCAACCGTTGGTAATAGTACGTGTGTCGGTGGAAACTTCCGGATGTTGCAGGAAGATCTCGTAAAGTTGTTCGATAGAAGTTTTCATAAAAAGAAACGCTCCAAGTTACGAATAACGTGGAGCGTTTAATTTGTTTGATATCAAGAGTTATCGACCGCCGAGACCTTGAGGAGAACCTACACGATCCATAGCGCAACGGAATCCGATAAACGCTGTTGCTTGTTGCTGATCCAGGAATCGTCTTGTTCCAGGAACCATCCAATAGGCCCTGTCTTTCCACGAGCCGCCTTTATAAACACGAGCTTTATCATTTACCAACGAAGTGATACCGTATTCATACATCAGCTTGTTAGCGCTAACTGCACTTGGATCACCGTAGTATACAGATGACAATCCATCACCGTCACGGTAGTTGATGTTATCTGCGTACTTATAGTTACGACGCTTGTCCAGTTTATCTTCTTTGTAAGAAAGATCTACGTTACGATAGCGAATTGCACCCGGGATGCTCACGATGTTAGAATCTTTGTCGTAACGAACAGAATCTTCTACGTAAATCAATGTCGGATCTGTAGGATCTTTCATTTGAGTGCCGAATACGTTACCACGGAAAGGACGGAAATCGTCATCATCAGATAATGAAAGCGGGCGATAAACATCCATTACCCATTCTGATACGTTACCCGCCATGTTGTACAAGCCGTAGTCGTTAGGCCAGTAGGAATAAACAGGAGCTGTGATATCAGCAGCGTCATTCAACATACCTGCAGTGCCCATGTTATCACCATTAGAGCGCTTGTAGTTGGCCAACATCTGACCAATGTAACGCTCGTCAGGGTTACGAACCGCATGACCGTTCCAAGGATACAAACGACGATCCGTAATACGCTCACCGATAGTGTTACCGATCAATCCGAATGCCGCATACTCCCATTCAGCTTCTGTTGGGAGACGATATTTCGGAAGAAGTATACCATCTTCCATACGAACCATGCGCTCTTCAGCACCTGTTGGGTTCAAGTTCGGAACGTTTTGTACCACGTTACCCACGTAAGGGTTGTTAGCTTTAACACCTGCCAAATAGTGGTCAGTATTAAACGCGTTTTCGTTCACCAAATCCGGCGCCCAATCGAGAACACCTTCACGAATTAATATGAACTCGTTTACACGGTCACTTCTCCAGCTTGCGAAATTAGAAGCTTGTAACCAGCTAATACCTACTACAGGATAATCGCGGTAAGAAGGGTGACGCAGATAATACAATACGTAAGGCTCATTGTAAGCCAATTTTTCACGCCATACCAAAGTATCCGGCAAGGCTTGTGTGAAAATTTCCGGATAATCCGGCCCGTAAACGCGGCTTGTCCAGTACAAATACTCTAAGTAGTCCAGGTTACGTACTTCTGTTTCGTCCATGTAAAATGAAGAAACAGTAACACGACGAGGTACGTTGTTCCAGTCGTAATTAACGTCCTGTTCCACACGTCCCATGGTGAATGTACCGCCTTCCACAAGAACAAGTCCGGGACCTGTTTCCTGTCCTTCGTATGGCATTACTTCGAAACCGCCGTTGTTCGGATCGTTGTAATTCCAGCCTGTCACATTCGAACGCTCTTTTTGACAGGATACCATCAAGGTGAGGCCTGCGAGCATTAATGGCAAGGTTAGTTTATTCATGTTTTAGTAGTTTTCGTAGTTTCCCTTTTGATTATATAACGTTGATTTTCCCTTTAATTACATGCGTGTCCGAATTTTTTTTAGAAAGACGGACAAGAAACGGTTCTAAACTTCTTTTTCTTCGGCTTACATTCAAACTGCATCTGGAAAGAAAGTTCGTGAGAACCCGCGGTAGCATTGGTTAATTTGGATACTGTAACATCGTAACTATATCCAAACTTGAACAAATCCTGCTGGAATCCGAGCAAGAGGATAAATGAATCCTGATTACGATACCACATACCACCAACCAATGGACCTTTACTGAAATAGATCCCTAAATTCAGCTGCTGGAAATCTTGTTGCTTTTGAAATAACACGTTAGGTGAAATCGATGTTTCACTGTAACGACCACCAATAGGAATAACCGCACCTGCGTGACCGGTATATTTCATTGGTAATTTAGATGGCCCTAAGAATCCTTCATCCGGCTCTGTGATGTGATGCACTGCAGCTCCGAAGAAATAGCGACGGCTATAACCTAACAAACCTGCAGAGAAATCTACGTTTGTTTTGCTGGTAGCGTTAGGAACCTCATTCGTGTTGTAGATAAATCCACGACGCGGATCAATCATATCACCGAAATTCAGTTTGCTCCAATCTACCGACTTCTGGGCGTACGTAGCTTGCAAGCCTACTTTCATAGAGAATTCACGTGTAATGTTGAGTTGGTACGAATAAATACCACTGATATTGGTGGTGTTAATCGTAGCCATACCTGCACGGTCGTTTGTAAACAAGAAGCCAACACCCCCGGAAATAGCGTCGATGTGCTGGTCGTAAGACGCACTGTAGGTAACGAATGTCCCCGTGATGCCGGGCCACTGGTTACGGTAGTTCAAGCAAATGCGCGGACAGCGGGCTGTCCCGGCAAATGCCGGATTCAAATACAATGGGTTTGCATAGAACTGAGTAAACTCAGGGTCCTGTGCATAAAGATCGCCCAAGCCGGCACCGGCCAGCATTCCAAGGGCAACAATCACGCGTTTCAGCATAAATGGGTGCTGTTAGGTGTAAGACACAATTATACGACATTATGACGAAACAGTTGCAAAAAGTTGCTTTTTTCAACAGTCACGCAATAATTTATGTTTGCCATCGTTCTTTACCGGCACACTAAATTTAGTAAGTCGGAAAGAACATTTACACAAATATCTTAGTTTTCAATGAACTATGCAAACCTTTTTAGGTTTGCTGTAGTTACATAGGTTGTAAATGTTAACTTTAACGACAAGAGCGGTTATCATGAAATTGAAGAAGTTGACACTATTAATGGTGGGTGTCGCCTTAGTCTCTAGTCAAACGGCTGATGCTCAGCAGGTTGTGCGTGAGAACAAAGGGCGGTTTCCGCTGCACGAACTCCGTTGGTCGGAGCCGGCTGCTACGCAGTTTACAGAAACGGAAGTGCGTCATTTTTTATCGTTTGATGGCGCTTTGTACGATCCTGACAAGGAGTTTTTACCCTACTATTTTCATCGGGAACAACTTCCCGCAGGAATGAATTCCGGTTCCGCGCAGTTGTTAAACCCGCAATATGCTCCTGCAACTGCTGCGGAGATCCAGGTTATCAACAATTTCGGCCGGTCTTTTATTACTCCGGAAGCTGAGGTAATCACCCGAATTGATGTTGAACGTAAAGTTCCACATATCGCGGTGCTGATTTATCCGCTTCGCATTAATGCTGCAACCGGGCAAATTGAAAAACTCGTGTCGTTCGATTTGCAAATACAGGCGAGTTATTCATCGGAACGTAACATGCGCAGCCGTTCGTATGTTACTACATCAGTGCTGGCTTCGGGAACTTGGTTTAAAATTGGAGTCACGAATACGGGCATCCATCGCATCAGTAAAACGCTGTTAACTTCAATTGGTGTGGACGTTGACAATATTGATCCACGGAATATTCGTATTTACGGAAACGGGCAGGGACAACTTCCTTTTAGTAATAGCGCACCACATTACGACGATCTGCATGAATACGCGATTATGGTACAAGGTGAATCGGACGGTGTTTTTGATGCCAATGATGCTGTTTTATTTTATGGTGTTTCTCCCAATACGTGGAAATACAGTTCGACAGATTCGACATTCTCACATCAGATTCACAATTATTCAGATACAACTTACTATTTCTTAAATGTTGATTTGGGGCCGGGTAAACGAATTGCGGCACAATCATCCAGCACATTGCCTTCAACGCACAGTGTTAATTCGTTTAACGACTATCAATATCATGAAAGCGATTCTAAGAACTTGATTAAATCGGGACGTGAGTGGTACGGGGAAGAGTTTAATATTGTCAACAACTATTCGTTCTCGTTCACCTTCCCCAATATCGTTTCTACATCACGCGTAAATGTGAAAGTAGATATGGTTTCGAGGTATGAGTCCGTTCACAATTACACGGTTACCGCTCAAAATACAACGCAGGTTATTGCCATTAACGGTGCGCAGACACAATGTTATTATTGTTGTTATGCATTAGCAGGCAAAGCTGATTTTGATTTCTTGCCTGCAGGTCCTGTAGTGTCTGTGAACGTGGCACGTCAGTTGAATGCATCACCGGCTCCATTGGGATATTTAAATTGGATTGAGGTTAACGTTCGTCGTCAATTAAGGATGAGCGGCAATCAGATGAGCTTCCGTGATGCTGAATCTGTTGGTGTTGGCAATGTTGGTCAATTTACCTTGTCCGATGTTTCACCGAATGTTGTGGTGTGGGATGTAACAGATATGGAAAATGTTTTCTTACAACAAGGTAATTTATCCGGAAACGATTTTATTTGGACGCAATCTGCCGATTCATTGCGCGAGTATATTGCCTTTGATGGTTCATCGTACTTTACTCCTGTTGCGCATGGTGAAGTGAGTAATCAGAATTTGCATGCCATGGAGCCTGCGGAGTTCATTATTATTACTCATCCTTCTTTTATGGCGCAGGCGCAAGAACTGGCGTTATTGCACGAACAACATGATAGTCTGACGTATGTAATTGTAACGCCACAGCAGATTTACAATGAATTCTCTGCAGGTGCGCAAGATGTTACAGCTATTCGTGATTTCATTCGCATGTTGTATGATCGTGCGGACAGCCCTGATGAAATGCCGCGTTATGTGTTGTTGTTTGGTGATGGATCATACGACAACAAGCGTCGTCTTCCGAATAACACCAACATGATTCCAACTTTCCAAAATAGAAATTCGTTGTGTTTTACGGAATCGTATGTGGCCGATGAGTTTTATTGTTTGTTGGATGATTCCGGTGAATGGGATACGGGAAGTGATATTGGTGCAATGGATGTGAGCATCGGACGATTGCCTGTTGGTTCTGTGTCAGAAGCACAAAACATGGTGAACAAGGTTCGTCAATACATCACTAAAACAACGCCGAATACATTACCTGCAGCGTGTCTTGCAGACGGTTGCAACAAGGGCGGAGAATGGCAAAGCTGGATCACCTTCATTGGTGACGATGAAGACTCGAATATTCACATGAGTCAATCGGATCAGTTGGCAGCCATTGTGGATACTACGTATCATGCGTATAACATTGAGAAGATTTACCTGGACGCGTATCAACAGGAGCAAACTCCGGGAGGCGAACGCTATCCGCAGGTTAATGAAGCTTTTGATAAGCGCATGGAGAAAGGGTGCTTAATTCTGAATTATACCGGTCATGGTGGTGAAGTTGGATTAGCACACGAGCGAATTCTTGAAGTAGGTCAGATTAATGCGTGGGACAACAAGTGCAATATGCCATTGTTTGTTACTGCTACCTGCGAGTTTAGCCGATTTGATGATCCGGGTCGTGTATCAGCCGGAGAGTATGTGTTGCTGAATCCGAATGGAGGAGGCATAGGATTATTAACCACAGTGCGATTGGTTTATTCAACGCCGAATTTCATTCTGAACCGCAACTTTTATTTTGTTGCATTCGAGCCTGAAAACGGCGAACAGCCGCACATTGGCGATGTCTATCGCAAAACAAAAGTGCTGAGCGGTTACAGTACCAACAACAGAAATTTTACTTTGCTGGGAGATCCTGCGTTGAAGTTGAATTATCCAACGTACAACGTGGCAACAACGCATATTAATAACGTTCCAGTTGGTGCCAATGCAGATACCATTCGTGCGTTGAGCAGAATAACTATCAAAGGCATGGTGACAGACTCGTTGGGAAATAAAATCAACAACTACAATGGAGTTCTATATCCGACAGTTTTTGATAAAGTAACCACGGTTACTACTTTGCAGAATGATCCGCCGATATCTGCATTTACATTCAAAACACAACGTAATGTCATTTATAAAGGCAAATTGAATGTAGTGAACGGAGATTTTGAGTTTACGTTTGTTGTTCCGCGTGATATTCAGTTTCAATTTGGTGCGGGACGTATAAGTTACTTTGCGGAAAATGGAGTATTCGATGCCGCCGGTGCGTATGAAAATATTGTAGTTGGTGGTTCTGATCCGAATGCTCCTGCCGACGGAACAGGTCCTCAGGTACGCTTGTTTTTAAACGATTCAAATTTCGTAGCAGGTGGAATGACAGATGCTTCTCCGAAATTGTTTGCAATGATTTTTGATAGCAGTGGTGTTAACACTGTTGGTAATGGTATCGGACATGATATTCTTGCCGTGCTGGATGAAGAGACGGATAATGCACTTGTACTCAATGATTATTACCAGGCGAATTTGAATAGTTATCAAAGTGGAACTATTTTGTATCCGTACAGCAAATTGTCGGAAGGCCCGCACACATTATCGTTGAAAGTATGGGATGTGTACAACAATTCATCTACCGCGAAAACAGATTTTGTTGTGAGCAGTTCCGCAACGTTGGCATTAGCGCATGTATTGAACTATCCGAATCCGTTTACGACGAATACCGCGTTTTATTTCGAACACAACCAGGCGTGTTCGGAATTTAACGTGACCATTCAGGTGTTTACGGTTAGCGGCAAATTGGTGAAAACGATAAATGAGCCCGTGCATACTAATGGCTATCGGTCTTCGGGAATTACGTGGGACGGCCGTGATGATTACGGTGATCCAATTGGTCGCGGAACATACATCTATAAGGTATTTGTTCGCAGTGCCGATGGACAGACCGCCGAACAATATGAAAAGCTTGTGATACTCAACTAATAGATTTCAGCATTTTAATACATTTGTTTCCTTTCAAAATTGCTCAGACAATGAATACTAGAACCAATACATTACTCATCGGTAGCTTGTTAGCAGCTAGTGCGGGTTCTTTAACTGCACAGGTTAATCTGACTACAGATGAATTGTTGGGACAAATCAACACCATTACAACGGCAGTCCCGTTCCTGATGATTTCTCCGGATTCCAGAAGTGGCGGAATGGGCGAAACCGGTGTTGCTACCACTCCCGATGTTAATTCGATTCATTGGAATGCGGCGAAACTGGCGTTTGCATCGAAGAAAACAGGTTTTGGTATTTCCTATACACCTTGGTTACGCGCTTTAGTGCCTGATATTAATTTGGCGTACGTTTCGTTTTATACGCAGCCTAATAAAGAGTCGGCGTTTGGAATGTCTATGCGTTATTTTTCTTTGGGTAACATCACCTTTACGGACGTAGTTGGAAACACCATCGGACAGTTTCGCCCTAACGAATTTGCGCTGGATGGTGCGTATTCCCGGAAATTAGGTCGTCGTTTTTCGGCAGGTATGTCGGCACGAATTGTTCGCTCTAATTTAACAAACGGCATTACAGTTCAAGGGCAGGACACACGTCCGGGAACTGCATTCGCGGTTGATTTGAGTGGTTATTATTTCAATGATGATATCAAATTGAGCGGCAAAAAAGCAATTTTTATGAGCGGTATTGCCATCACTAACATAGGTAATAAAATTTCCTACAGCACATCTATTAATCGTGATTTCATTCCGATTAATATGCGCTTGGGTAGTGGTTTACAAGTGAAAGCGGACGATTATAACAAAATCGGATTTCAGCTGGAGTTCAACAAATTGCTGGTGCCAACTCCTCCTGTGTACTTGTTGGATTCTGTGAACGGTGGTCCGGTTATTGGCCCTGATGGAAATTATGTAATTCTTGCGGGTCGTGATCCTGATCGTTCAGTACCTGCAGGTATGATTGGTTCTTTCTATGATGCGCCGTCAGGATTTAAAGAGGAGATGCGTGAAATCAACATCAATTTCGGAACTGAATATTGGTACAACGATCAATTTGCGGTGCGCGCCGGATATTTTTACGAGCATCCGACCAAAGGAAATCGTCAGTTCTTCACACTTGGTGCAGGTATCAAATACAATGTATTCGGATTGGATTTTGCTTATTTGATTCCTACAAACGGTCAGCGTAGTCCGTTACAGAATACATTACGTTTCACGATGACATTTGACTTCGACGCGTTCAAATCTCAGAATGAAGGCGACAAATAATGTAGAACACAACAAAACATAAAATGCCGGTAGAATATTGACCGGCATTTTTTATAACTATAAATGATGATACCAAATATTCGTGTAGGATTCGGGTTTGATGTGCATCAATTAAAGGAAGGTCGTCTAATGATTCTTGGCGGCGTTCGTATTGAACATGATAAAGGATGTGATGGACATTCGGATGCAGATGTTTTGCTGCATGCTATTTGCGACGCGCTTTTAGGTGCAGCAGGAATGCGTGATATCGGTTTTCACTTCCCTAATACATCAGCAGCGTTTAAAGATGCGGACAGCAAGAATTTATTGAAGCATGTGGTGCAGTTGATTCGCGAACAAGGTTGGCAAGTGATCAACGTAGATGCTACTTTAACTTTGGAAGCGCCAAAAATTAATCCGCATATTGCTGCAATGATTAAAATAATTGCTCCAATTCTTGAAGTTGATGAGGACCGTGTAGCAATCAAAGCTACCACGAACGAAAAAATGGGTTACGTTGGGAGTGGAGAAGGCGCGAATGCGTATGCCGTTGCGCTTATCGGAAAACCTTAATCGATATTAATGGTATACTCTATGCCAATAATATATAGAGTCTCCGGATCGCTGATGTTCCACTCTTTTTGTACCAATCCGTAGAAGCCGATTTGGTGCATTTTGTTTATGGAGTAATCTACTCCGCCCATAAATCGCGTACGGTCGAATCCTTTGTGGTAAGCCACGCGTGGATCATGGATGAGCCAACGCATTTCTGTGCCGATGTAAGGTGAAAAAAGTTCGTTTAGTTTGAACGAACATTTGAAAAGATTTCTCCAGTACGATTCGGGAACATATCCAAATTGTGCAGCATATCCATATCCGCGCCATTCATATTGTAAACGACTTCGATATGCAATCGTAAAACGTCCGGGTTTTAGTCGCGCAATAACATCTGCATACAAGCGATGACGAATACCCCAAAAGCCGTCTTCCTTGTGTTTGTTGATCATTCTGTACGTTCCGGCCAGGCGAAAGTTCTTGTTGAATTTGTACGTTAAACCAACGTTGGTGTAAAATAAATTTACGGTTGTTAGGTTGTCACGTACACGGAATTCCTGATCGAAATTGAAAACTAATTTATCGCCAAGATCTTTGTTTACGCTCAAAGTAGTCCACAGACCGAGGTCGCTGCGTTGTGCGTGCAGCGCGGAAGTGAACATCAATACAACAAATAAGAAGCGCAAACGCATCATACAGTTACTTTTGATAATAATAGACTTTAATAACAGCAGAATCTTTCAGGTAGTCTACTTTACCAACGCTCGCTTTATGAATATTTAGACCGGTACGTTGTCTTAAATCCTGCAACAAAGCTTCGTATTGTTCGGGTTTGATGAGGTCGATATTATCATATTGAATAGTTTGTACAAATTCGGTTTTCATTAAAATATTTCCATCCAGAAAGAAAGCAGCAACGACGATAAATCCGTTAATGATCGCCAATTCCAGAATGCTACCGCGAATTACGGAACTGATTAATCCGAGTGCAATTACGGTAAACAAATAGGTCATATCTCGTGCGGAAATATCTTCCGTACGATAACGCAGCAATGAAAACACAGCAAATAAACCGAATGCGGCACCGGTTGAGAAACTCGATTTCGTGTTCAGTAAAAATGATATTGCAAAAATGGTGATATTGAACATGAAGAATGTGAAGAAGTAATCACGTCTTCTGTACACCGGAAAATAGATCAAACGAATGAGGACAAACATGGCGAAAAGGTTCAACCCAAGTCGTGCAAAGAATGCGGCATTGAAGCGATCCAGCGCCGTTGTGAAAAATGATACTTCAGCTTCTTCTTTTTCCTTGTCTTTCTTTTTCTTTTTCTTTTCCTCATCTGCGTCTTGATCTGCCGGAGTTGCATTCTCACTTAACGGCATATCTGTTTGTGCGTGGAGGGCCGGAGCGGGCGCGAGTGCGATGAATAACCAGAATAAAATATGTAATGATCTAACTAACATGGGCGATTTTATCTACGGTTTTTAAATCTTGTTTGAAATTATTGATTTTAATATCGTTATGTAATTTGCTCATCGCCATCACGAACTTACTCATGCCGAATGGCTTGATGCGTCGTTGTTGCAATGCTTTACGAAATGGTGTTTGTGCGCGACTATCTAGTTTCGCTTCTATGATTACTAAGCCTGTAAATTGGTGTGCGGTATTTCCATCACGGACCACCAGATTGGTGTCGATAGTTAAACGTTCCTGCCCGGTTTTGTTGACCAGTGTAATTCGATCGTATTCTACAACCAGCGCGGGTGTTAATTCTTCCGGATGTAGATGCGTTTCTTTTTCGAGAAAGGTTGTTGTGGCATCATTAAAGATACTGTCATCCGATTTTAATTTAATTCTCGATTTCAACGTACGGCCCTTGTTGCTTTTTTTCTTGATTTCAAAAAAGGCCAGGTTGGAATCGACGTATTTACGAATACGAATTTTAAATCGCGGCACTTTCCCCTGATGGTGCTGTTTGTACATTAAATGTTCCGGAGTGTCCAGATAAGTGGTTTCATAATGCGCCACACGATTTCCGTTAATGTCCAGCGTCCGGTATTGCTGTAATACTTCCTGAAGTACAGGTAACAGTTGGTCTTCATGAATATTGTACTTCACGTCAATTCGGTCCAGCAGTTTTACGTTATCCATTTCGGACAAACTGATGGGTTCGAACCGGGCGAGAACATCCTGAAGCGCCTTCTTGTCCATGATTAAGCGTACGTGTATTTAATTACTTTAATCAAGGTATCGTTAGGCCCGTAAATTTTCTTTTCTGTCTTTAAGCCCTTGGCATTATACACGTAAATTTCTTTGCGAATTATCTTACCGGAAGCATCCATGGTAAGTTCCATCAACTTCTCGCCTTTACTGTTATACGTAAATGTGGTGCGTTGAATAATATTTCCGGCTTGATCGTATTGCGTTTCTTCTACTTTATCCCCGTTGCCATTGTGTTTCCATGTGGTGCGGGAATATTTCGGATCTTCCGAATTGTCCTTCGCTGATTTATTGTTTTCGACGATTTCTTCCGATTTTTCTTTTCCCGCATATTTGGTGCGCACGCGCTTACGTGTAGACCCATCTTTATTGTAATCGACTTCTTCAATTACATTTCCATCTTTGTCAAACGCCTTATACGATGATTTGTACGTAACACCTTCTTTGCCATTTTCAAATAGCGTGGTGGTTTCGGTAGTAGATTTGATTTTGTATTCTTTCGCTTGTTTACGCGACTGTGCTCCGACTTTAGCCGTGAACAAAAGAACTACCATCAACAACAGTGTTTGCTTCATACCGCTCATTTCTTAATTTCAATAACCGGTGCTTCAGCTTCTTGTTTCTTAGAAGTGATTTCAACGGTTACGGAAACCGCTTCGCGTTCAGCAGGCGTGCAAACTGTTGAGTAAGCGTAAATGGTGTACTTGCCGGGGCGCAAATAACGAAACCAGTACGCACCGTCAGGGCCGGTGCGGATGCGATCTCCGTATGAAGGGTCATCTCCGTACACAATGTAAACTTCTTCATCGGGAGCCCAATATTCTCCTGATAAAGTATTGCAGTTGCTGACGTAACGTTTGGCGTAGATCTTTCCTTTAATACTGGCGCTTCCCCCTTCACCGGGGCCACTGCTGCACGAGATGGTGATAAGCAAAATAAAGGCGCATAGTGCGGCAAACTTTCGTTTCATGGTGAAGTGCAATGGTGTTTTGTTCATAATTGTGATGATGTGGACGGAAAGATAATTGTTGTATGATTATGGTTGTTAGTGCGAAACGACAATTTTATGGGATTGTCGCTGAGTAGCAGTTATGAATTCGACGAAATAAATTCCGTTCGGCCAGGTGCTGCAGGAAACAGTTGAGGATCCGTAAACGTTTTCGCGTGAGGCAATCCATTGCCCCTGCGCATTAAACATACGGCAGCTGTATTGTTCGTCCCCCGGCGGAGTGATGGTGAAATAGTCGTTGGCAGGATTCGGCGACTGGTTAAATGCTACAATATTTGATGAATTATCGGGAACCAATAGCCAACATCCGAAAGCGCTCAATTGATTCATTAACGAATTCCGACGAGCAGTGATAAACGATTTAAGTCCCGGCATGGTTATTCCTCCGTTAGGTCCGGGCAGTGTAACGGCCATGTTGATATTGTCTTCGAAGTGCTGGTTGGTGTAAAACTTATGTGTATCAGCATACACATAAGGACGTATAACATTAGCAATACTGTCGATGATCGGATCAATGATATCATTCGTAAAATCACTGCTTAGCATCACGCAAAGCGCGTTGATATAATCCTGATGATACACACTGTTGTTAAACAAGTTATTCAGCAAAGGTCGATTGGCAGGCTGATTGATGTAGTTGTAAGGGATAGTCTGGATGGCGTTTGCATTCATGTTCATTTGAAAATTTCCGAATGCTTCATTAACGTCCCACACAATCCAGCGGAAAATGTCGGCATCTTCATCATGATAGATGTAGTAATTATGACCGCTGCCGGTGTATGAATCGAGGTTGGAGAAAATATTGGAAAATGCAGCGGCCTTCAAAACACTCCACGTGTCAAATACCGTTGGTAACGAATCCTGAAAATTAGTTGCCGGTGTGTTGTTGATCATGTCAATAGCATGCACTAAGTCGCTCCAGTCATTAGTTTGCGTGCGGTCTAGTTCATATTTGTTGTAATATAATGATGGTGTGGCCCCCAGCCATTTCAAATCTCCGGACGGATCGCCTTTAAACAAATTACCATCATTGTTATTGAAACGTTGGGTGAGAAATTTTGCGTTCACTTCTTCCACCAAAGTGTACAGTCCCCAGTAGGAACTGTTGATGTACACGCGAACGTAGGTGCATCGTGGCGCAAGTATTCCCTGACGTCGGCAAAAATCCAGCGCCAATTTTTCTCGCATGAAAGTGGGATCCTTGAAGCAGTTGTTCAGGTTGATTTTTTTTATGCCGTCATAATTAAGGACAGAATCAAATTCGTTGAAATCAATTTTGAATGATTTCTTGTCGGACGGATTGTTATAAGATGAATTGCCTTTAAACTTCGCACCCACATCATCCATCACACGACCATTGAGCACCACCTGACATTTTGTGTAATAGTCGTTGGTGTAGCCGTCTTCAAGCGTATCCCAATAAGCAGGTTGCGTAAAGTTGAGGTGAATTTCATGTACGGTTGATACGTTCCACAGGCTGTCTCCATCCTGATGTGTTTGGGCAACGAGTTTACTTCCGAAAAGGAGTAACGCGGCAATTAAAGTATGTTTCATAGTGTTGAGACGATGAAATCTTGCCGAAGTTTAATATTGGGTTTCGGAAAGATTATTGGAAAGTTAACAGAATTCGGGAAACCGTGAAATGATTTCATTTGATAAAAGAATTTTGCCGAAATAAATTGCAGACAAATCAGCTACCTTTAGCGCAATGGGAAAGCAATTTGAAATAGTTACCAAGGTGCTGGAGTACGACAACGATTCCGAATTGGCTGAAGTTGATCGTAATTTATTGGTTCAGGCCCGTGATGCAACATCTCGTGCTTATGCGCCGTATTCCAATTTTCGCGTGGGTGCGGCGGTGTTGCTGAGTAATGGCGTAGTTGTGGGCGGCAATAACCAGGAAAATGTCGCCTATCCATCGGGATTGTGTGCCGAACGTGTGGCGATATATTCTGCGGGGGCGTTGTATCCGGAAGCTTCTGTTGTAGCAGTAGCGGTCAGTTGCACATCAGACAAATTTGAAGTGAATAAACCGATGTCGCCTTGTGGTGCATGCCGGCAGGCGATGGC
>Ga0315899_10001614_pt1 | contig 25669 bp, 36 predicted proteins | sample LakEriMetagenome_2_FD_203518 | JGI IMG/M metagenome (GOLD analysis project Ga0315899, IMG submission 203518) | Freshwater fungal communities from buoy surface, Lake Erie, Ohio, United States - Buoy 4 MA112 | ecosystem: Environmental > Aquatic > Freshwater > Lake | place: USA: Lake Erie, Ohio... | reverse complement strand
AGCCCGGACAGATTCCTCAGCCGCCGCAGCCGCAGCCTCGGGATAGCCGCGAGGAGAGCGAAGGCGAACAAGCTAGCCAGCAGGAGCAGAGCTCAGATTCCTCTAAGGATACCGCCGAGGCCTCCGCTGAGGATGACTCGGACGATTCTTCGTCTGACGCCGAGAAGGGCGACTCGATGCAGAATGATTCTGACGAGAAAGGTGAGGAGTCTTCTCAGAAGCCTGATCCTCAGGACGCAAGCGGCGCCAAGGACAAGGCCGAGAAAACCGACCAAGAAGGTACTTCTAGCAGCACCGACAAGCCGACTGACTTTGCTGATCCGAACACCAACCTAGACGTCTCGACTCAGCGCCACTTCGACCAAAAAACGGAAAAGCTCGTCGATACCTCCAAGGACACTCTGCACACGCAATTTGCGACAGCTCCGACTCGTGCTGAATCTCTGGAGAATGTGATGCCGTACGCCGATCTACACCAGCGCCGTATGCGGTCGGTTTATTTCTCCACAGCTTTTAATAATCCTGGCTGCCGCGACGAATTTTCTCAGTTCCTCAAGGCTAACCAGAAGGTCATCGGTATGATGGTCAAGGAGTTCGATCTCCGCAAGTCTGCCCATCAGTATTCTCGCGCCACGACTTCCAAGACTGGTTCGCTAGACCTCAATCGCCTGCATTCCTATCGCACCAGCGACGATGTGTTCCTCAGCGTCACCAAGCTGGCCAACGCTAAGAATCACGGAATGGTCATGTTCGTGGACTATTCCGGCTCGATGGTTCGAGTGCTCCCATCCGTCTTGAAGCACCTCATCAACATGGCTCTCTTCTGCCGTCGTGCCGGAATTCCTTTCAAGGTGTACGGCTTCACGAATGATGCATCTGGTCGCCAGAAGTCCGTGGAGTATGCCACCATCATCAAGGGCAGCACGGACAAGGTTCTCGTATCTAATACGATCCTCCTCGATCTGGTCAACTCCAACCTTAGCAAGAATGAGTTTAACGATGCGATCTACGGTATGTGGCTTCGTACCCGAGACGATTCCTGTCGTGCTGGCGTAGAGAATCTCGGCAGTACACCTCTCAACGAAACGATCATCATCGCTCACGACATCGTCAAGGATTTCCGCGCTCAGCACAACTTCGACAAGGTCACGGCGATCTTCTTGACCGACGGCTCCGGCAATCCTCTTCGTGCTGGTCTTGCTGCCGGCCTCTCCGAGAGTCGAATCACTCAGAACAATGCCTTTGGCTATCAGCTTTATGCCAAGATGTCCTTCAAGATCCATGGTCGGATCGTCACTGCAGACCATGGCTCCATGACGGAAAAACTCATGGAAAATCTGAAGCTCACGACCGGATGTGACACCATGGGCTTCTTTATCCCAGCCGGCCGGCGAGTGCTCAACAGCACGATCGCTACGGCCATCCGCCGCATGAAGAATTGGAACACGCTGATGCCGAAGTACGAGCAGTCCTACAAGGACGACGGCTTCCTCTCACTTCCTGGTGCCTATGGCTACGACAGCTTCTTCATCGTAGGATCTGGCAATGACCTCGACATCGAGGACGAAGAGCTCGAGGTCACGCCCGACATGACTCGCAGCAAGATCGCTCGTCAGTTCAAGAACTTCTCCTCTGCTAAGAAGGGCAATCGCATCTTCGTGACGAAGTTCTCCGAGGCTGTTGCCTAAGTATCTAGAACACCAACAAGTTAGAGCGCAACAAATCTGTGTACGAGAGCCGCGAAATAGTGTACAATGTCTGCGTAGTTTGATTTCTTCTTAGATCATGAAAGACATATCCCTCAAGATTATCTCGGTTCTGTCCGAGAAGTACCCTGACCAAGTTCAGTTCCGCCGCAAGCAAATCGATGACGTAGCTGTTGAGCTCGGCTTCGGCTTCAAGGGCGCCGCCGAGCTCATCGGCGACGAGTTCAAGGTTTCTCGTGGCCTTTACGACCTAACTCGAGTCATCAAGAAGTCTACCGAGCCGCTTCCCACGAAGCCTCAGGCCGTAGCTTCTCCCGTCCTCAAGCTTTCGGCTGCGATCTCCTCCACAATCAACGAGGACTCGTACGTTCCCCTTCAGGACGAGACTTATGTGCCGTGGGGTGCGTATTCTGACGTGGCTCAGATCATCAAGTCCAAAACTTTCTATCCGATCTATATCGCTGGCTTGTCAGGCAATGGCAAGACCATGATGGTCGAACAGGCCTGCGCCTCGCTCGACCGCGAGTACATCCGAGTCCAAATTTCCCCGGAGACAGACGAAGACGACCTCATCGGTGGTTTCCGACTTCTCAACGGCGATACGGTGTTTGCCAAAGGTCCGGTCATCAAGGCCATGGAACGAGGCGCCATCTTACTCGTCGATGAGATCGATCGAGCGACCAACAAAATCATGTGCTTGCAGGGTGTTCTTGAGGGCAAGCCTGTTTTGATTAAGAAGACCGGTGAAGTGATTCATCCGTCTCCGGGGTTCAATGTTATCGCGACGGCCAACACGAAGGGCAAGGGCTCTGACGATGGTCGGTTTGTTGCTGCCACCATTATCGACGAGGCATTTCTCGAGCGATTCGTGGCCACCATCGAGCAGCCATACGCAAGCTTCGCCACCGAGAAGAAGATCGTCCTCCGTCACATGGAGAAGTACGGCCGCCGTGACGAGGACTTCGCTGAGAAGCTCTGCACGTGGGCCGAGGTCATTCGCAAGACCTTTGCCGATGATGGCGTTGACGAGGTCATCTCGACCCGACGTCTCTGCCACATCGCCCATTCCTACAAGATCTTCGAGGATCGCCTCAAGGCCGTCCAGATGTGCATCAGTCGCTTCGATCTCGATACCAAGACCGCGTTCTTGGATCTGTACACGAAGATCGATCCGATGGTTCAGCCGGTTCGCGAACCGTCAGCTGCACCGACGGAAGGCATAGTGCCGGCTCCGGCAGCCACCGCCTAATTCCCAGCAAATCCTGTTTACAAAAACAGGAAATAGTTTAGGATCGTTGCATGGTGAGTGATCCGCACCATGCAACTCAAACCAAAGATGGATCATTGAAAACATAATACCATGGCTAAGACCAACACAAACCAGAAGACCCGTATGATCAAGTTCCTTGCTAACGGCAAGGAGTTCACCATCACCGAGATCGAGCGTCGTCTCGCGATTGCCAATCCTTCGGCAGTCGTAGCGCAGCTCCGTGACGAGGGTCACGTCATCTGGACCAACCGTCGTACGGACAAGAAGACCGGCCGCCGTATCTTCAAGTACCGTTATGACACCGCCCGTAGCGCTCAGAACCTCCGCTAAGTTCTAGGCTACATCATTGGCTGTAGGGCGAAAATCCTACAGCCAATCCACTTTTATCCATCATGGTACTTTCACAAAACACAATCGAAATCCTCAAAAACTTTGCGGCCATTAATCCGAACCTGCTGTTCAAGCAGGGCTCGACCGTAGATACGGTCTCGGACGCAAAAACCATGATGGGATCTGCTAATATCGCAGAGGTGATGCCACAGGAATTTGGCATCTACGACCTGAACGAGTTCCTCTCGATCCTTACGTTGGTCGATCAACCTCAGCTTGAGTTCGGAAAGACATCGGTAACTATTCGGGATGGTAACACATCCATTGAGTACCGATATGCAGCGCTAGATACTCTCACGGTACCTACGAGGAAAGTATCCATGCCTGCACCTGAGGTGGTTCTAAACCTGACGTCAGATTCAATGAATCGCCTGAAGAAGGCTGCATCTGTACTAGGTCACAGTTCGATCCAGCTTGAGGGGAAAAATGGCAGGATTTCAGCCAACATTGTCAATCCGAAGGACAAGAGCTCGAATAAATACACGATTGTGGTGGACGAGAAGAATGCTTGCACCAAGGTCTTCTCGCTCATCATACCCATCAGCCACCTAAAAATGATGACGGGTGATTACGTGGTCTCGTTCAGTTCTAAATTGATCAGTCACTTCAAGAACACCAGTATTCCGGTTGAATACTGGATCGCTCTTGAAAAAGAGTCGACGTTCGGTTCATAAGAAGTCGAACAAACCTAGGTACAAACAAACATGGAAAACCAAGCAGATACAACCAACGCTACCGCTCCTGAAGCGGGTCAAACCAACACTCCTCCGCAGCTCGGTCTTAACGATCTGGCCGCAGTGGTTCAAATGATCGACGTATGCTCCAAGCGCGGAGCATTCGAGGGTCCTGAGCTCTCCGCCATCGGCACGCTCCGTACTCGTTTCGTCGAGTTCCTGAAGGCTAATACCCCGAAGGATCAGCAGGGTGGAGCCGCCGCTCCAGCCGCCGGTGTTGAAACCGTTCCAGGCGACGCTCTCCCCAAGAGCTAACGGATAGCAAATCCGATCGGACTTTTGGCGCGTAGTCTGTAAAGAACGCGCCTTCTTTTTTGACCAATTTTTATCATGAGCAACATCCCTACATCCATTGAAGATCGCGCAGCGATCCGTAAAGCACTCGACCAAATCTCTGAGGAGTATACCAACATTGAGACGTCTCGTTCACAGATCAAGGAGATCCTGAACGCACTCGAGGACAAGTACAAGACTCCGAAGAAGACGATGTCCAAGGTAGCGAAGCTCTACCACAAACAGAGCGTCTCCGAGTTCGAATCCGAAGCATCAGAAATCAAGGCGATTTACAAGACCATCGTTTCGTGATTTGATTGTCCCCATGAAGGAATCAGATTCGATTCGTGAACATCTGTGGGTCGAGAAGTATCGGCCCACCACCATTTCTGACTGTGTTCTACCTGAACACCTGAAGAAAACGTTTCAGGGAGTAGTAGACTCCGGCGAGTTGCACAACATGCTTCTCACCGGAACTGCAGGTCTTGGCAAAACCACGGTGGCACGTGCGCTGTGCAACGAGCTGAATCTGGACTACATCCTGATCAACGGATCTGAAGAATCAGGAATCGACACGCTCAGGAATAAGATCAAGCAGTTTGCTTCCTCAGTTTCACTCACGAGTGACAACCACAAAGTAGTCATTCTTGATGAGGCAGACTACCTGAATCCTCAGTCGACTCAGCCAGCCCTTCGTGGATTCATCGAGGAGTTCTCCAACAATTGCCGGTTCATCCTGACATGCAACTTCAAGAATCGAATCATTGAGCCGTTGCACTCTCGTTGCGCTGTCATCGAGTTCAACACCAGTAAGAAGCAGCTAGTTGATGTTGCAGCAAAGTTCTACAAGAGGCTAATTCACATTCTGAAGACTGAGAAGGTTGAGTTCGACGATAAGGTCCTGATCGAGCTCGTTATGAAACACGCGCCTGACTGGCGCCGTATCATCAACGAGTGTCAGCGTTACAGCTCTTCAGGGAAGATCGATACCGGTCTTCTCTCGAACCTCAGTGACGTCAACATCTCGATCCTGATGAAGTCCCTGAAGGAAAAGGACTTCAAGTCCATGCGTGCCTGGGTATCCAACAACATCGACACTGAACCTGCTGCGATCTTCCGAAAGGTATTTGACAACATGGTCGAGTACGCAAAACCTCAATCAGTTCCTCAGGTCGTTCTCATTCTGGCAGAATACCAGTACAAGGATGCCTTCGTGGCAGATCACGAGCTGAACATGGTTGCATGCATGACCGAACTGATGGCGTCGATCGAATGGAAATGAACTGGCCAAACACACTCCCTCACAAAGCCTTTGGATCCATGGTTTGCATCATGGCGCCAGCGGATCGTAAACTCACTGTAGGAAAGCGCTATGCCATACTCGATATGGATCCCGTGGCTCTCGGCCCGGGGGAATCGCGGTTTGACTACTACGTCCAGGACGATAGAGGACTGTATGCTTGGATCCAGCCTGAATGCTTTGCAGACTTCATTAAAGCTTGAACTTCTTCGACTATCTCAATAGCATCAACCATTCCAAGGAGAACCTAATGGTTGATTCTGTATCCGAGAACGCCTACAATAGCTTCATGGTGAACCGTGGGCTATCGTATTTCTCGGATACGGTTCTATTGGCAAATGAGATGAATCGTCTGCATCATGCAGATAAGCCTCTCCAGTATTCGTTTTTGATAAATACGGTGAGAAAGAATAAACGCTTCAGCAAATGGATTAAACCCCAGGAAACTGAAGACCTCATGATTGTCAAAGAATACTATGGCTACAGTAATGAAAAGGCTAGGTCTGCTTTGTCGATCCTGAGTGCTCAGCAAATAAGCGAACTCAAATCTAAAATCGACAAAGGTGGAAAATCAGGAAATAAAGCCTCAGCCTAGCACTCAGATCGACGAAACGCCGGTCGAGTGGACTCCTGCGATGATGCTTGAGGTCACGTTGAGTCAGCCTGATGACTTCCTGAAAATCCGAGAGACACTGACCCGAATCGGTGTCGCTTCCCGAAAAGAGACAAACAAGCTTTACCAGTCTTGCCACATCCTGCACAAGCAGGGCCGTTATTTCATAGTTCACTTCAAGGAATTGTTCTTGCTGGACGGCAAGCCTTCAAATCTGAACGTGAATGATGTTCAGAGGCGAAACACGATTGCCACTCTTCTTTCAGACTGGGGACTGGCTTCCATCGTGAATACCGAACAGTGCCGAGAAAAAGCACCGTTACGCCAGATCAAGATCATTCCTCACAAAGAGAAGAATCAGTGGGAACTGCTGCCGAAGTACTCTATCGGCAATACGAAACCCTGATAAATAAATTTGCCGGCAATACCGTCGGCAACCATCGGTGCCCTTTGGGGCCGGTGGAAGTTAGTTAACCTTGCTATCATTAGGAGGAAAGTCAGATGACAACGTATACTACCAACAATGCGTCATTCACATTCCCGCGTTCAAACTTCGTGGGATTCGAACGTCTGTTCGATGAGTTGTCCCGTAATACGGTGAACAACACGAACAACTACCCGCCGCACAACATTGTTCAGATCGACGAGGATAATTTTCTCATCGAGATTGCGGTTGCAGGGTTCAAGCATGAGAACCTGGATATCCAATTGAAGGATTCCATTCTCACTGTCACCGGAAAGAAGGAGGACACTCGGACATATTCTCACAAGGGAATCTCTTCCCGTGAGTTCATCCGTACGTTTACTCTCGGTGAACACGTTCAGGTGAACGGCGCCGACCTCGAGGATGGCATTCTGGCCATCAAGCTCGAGCGCGTGATTCCAGAGGAAGAACGCCCTCGAAAGATCGAGATCGGAACAGAGACAAAGAAAACAAAGAAGTCATTCCTGAAAGATTGACATTGATTCATTGAGAATGACACGGCGGCTGGAAACGGCCGCCGTTTTTTGTTTACTTTTGTCCGGATCATGATAGGGTATTGAGTATGACGTTCTACACAAATGTCCTTTCGAAGGACGGCAAGATCCTGTACCGAGGTTACGAGGATGGATCTCGAGTCAAGAAGAAGATCAATTTTCAGCCCACCCTTTTCAAGGAGGCAGCGAAGCAGTTTGAGGACAGCACCTGGGTTTCTCTGGATGGAAAGAAGCTGCGCGAGGTTCAGTATGCCTCGATCAAGGAAGCATATCAGGACAAGAAGATGTGTGAGGATCTTAAGATCCCACTCTGGGGCAATACGAGATTTGTTTCTCAGTTCATCCAAAAACAGTTTCCTGGAAACATTCTTTTTCAGCGTGACCTGATCCAGGTGGTCAGCATAGACATCGAGACTCGTTCGGACAACGGGTTTCCGAACGTTGAGACCGGTGACCAAGAGATCCTGTCTATCGCCTTGAAGAACAACAAAGAGGACTGCTTCCATCTGTGGTGCATGAAAGCCTATGATGAGACCAATTCCTCTGTTAAGGCGAAGGTCGAGGTTCACCAATTCGTAAACGAGAAGGCCATGTTGATGGACTTCCTCAAGTGGTGGTTCAACCCGAAGAATACGCCTGACATCGTCACTGGTTGGAACAGCCGTCTCTTTGACGTGGCGTATCTGTATGCTCGTATCCGCGGTGTCCTAGGTGAAGAGCTCGCACTCCATCTTTCTCCCTGGAAGATGTGCGAGGAAGAGAAGATCTCGTTCAAAGGTCGATCCCGTGAAGCGACCTTCATCGATCTCCTGGGTATCTCACAGCTAGACTATCTGGATCTCTTCAAGAAGTTCACGACTCACACCTACGGAAACCAGGAGTCCTACAAGTTGTCTCACATCGCCAAGGTGGTTCTGGGCGACGACAAGATCCAGTACGATGGCACGCTTCAGGAGCTTTACGATAACGATCCTCAGGCATTCTTCAATTATAACTTGAAGGACGTCGAGCTGATCGAACGCTTTGAGGATAAGCTCGGTCTGATCACTCTGGCACTCACCATAGCGTACATCGGTGGTGTCAATTACATCGACACCCTCGGCACGACTGCAATATGGGACTCCATCATCTATCGAGATCTGTGCAAGCGTAACGTAACCATACCGGCTTTCATCGAGGAAAGAAAGCGCGTTCCATACCCGGGCGGATACGTGAAGGACGTGGCCGTGGGCAAACACAATTGGGTCTGTTCGTTCGACGTGAACTCGATGTACCCGAATCTGTTCGTACAGTACAACATGTCTCCCGAGACCATCATCGGTGGACAGGGTGACATTACGCCTGGCATCGATCCGGACATGCTGCTTTCAGACAAACCATTCACTCCGGTCCACAATAATATCATGGCTGCGAATGGTGTTCACTTCAGGTCCGATGTTCAGGGAGTGATTCCTCGGTTGGTCGACGAGATCTACAATCAGCGTGTCAGCCTGAAACAATCCATGTTGGCCGAAAAGAAGAAGCTCGAGACGCTCCCAAAGTCTGACAAGGAAGCCCGTCGCCAATGTGAACGCGAGATCTCTCGCCTGGAGAATCACCAGATCGCCGTCAAGATCCTTCTGAACAGTCTCTACGGTGCCTGTGGCAACATCTACTTCAGGTACTTTGATCTTCGTGTTGCCGAGGGAATCACTCTCACTGGCCAGACTGCCATTCGATCTGCCGAGAAGGCGGTCAACGCCTTCATGAACAAAACCCTAAAGACCGAGGGTAAAGACTACGTGATCGCGATCGATACCGACTCTTTGTACGTCTCGATGGACAAACTGATCCAGAAGTTCGATCCGAAGAATCCCTGCAAGTTCCTGGATGAGTTCTGCAAGAAGGCGGTCGAACCGGTTCTGGAGGAAGCGATGCAGAATCTGGCCACAAAGACGTTCTGCCCGAAGAATCGAATGGTGATGAAGCGAGAGGCCATTGCTGATCGTGCCATCTGGACGGCCAAGAAGCATTACATCCTGAACGTCCTCAACAACGAAGGCGTCCAGTATGCCGAGCCGAAGATCAAGATGATGGGAATCGAGGCGGTTAAGTCTTCGACTCCTGAGATCTGCCGTGATGAGATGGGCAACATGTTCAAGCTCATCATGAGCGGAACTGAGGAAGACGTAAAGAAGGCCCTGTCAGAGTTTCGATCGAAGTTCATGGCTATGCCTGTTGATGAGATCTCTTTTCCTCGTGGTATCAGTGACATCGAGAAGTGGATGCCACGAAACAAGAAACAGATCGATGAGCCGAGCCTCTTCGACGAACAAGTGATCTCGAATCGAATCTATGAGAAGGGAACTCCGATTCATGTCCGCGGTGCTCTTCTCTACAATAATCTGGTCAGAAAGAATCGTCTCACCAAGAAGTACCCCCTCATCCGAGAGGGTGACAAGATCAAGTTCGTCTATCTGGCAGAACCGAATCCGATTCACGAGAACGTCATCTCTTTCCCAGAATCTCTCCCGAAGGAGTTCAAGCTAGATAATTTTGTGGACCGCGAGGTTCAGTTTGAGAAGACGTTCCTCGATCCTCTTGATCCGATCTTCAAGGCGATTCGGATGAATCCTACTAAGGAAGTCACACTTGAACAATTTTTCTCTTGATAATTTACTTTGTCCGTTAACCATCATATCATACCATCATGCCAAATCATAATTCAGCATTCACGTTCAGTTTCACTACCGAGGGATACCAAGGTATTAATTATTCGTCTCCGCCTCGTGCGATCACGTTTGAGGTTGAGAGCGGAGAGCTCACTGTCGACGAGCTGTGCTCTTCATTCCAGGACTTTCTGAAGGCCTGCGGCTATATGTTAGACAACGGCACGATTGAGTTCGTTCCGTTCTCAGATGAGCCAGATATCCGTGAGGAAGATTATAACTATGAGTCGGCTCAACCTGAAGTTCAGGAAGATCCAAACCAGCAAAAGTTTGATTTCGCCAATAACGAAAACGTAGACACCACTGGCTACGACCCAACACACGGCGCCGTATGAGCAACGACTGGGTACAAGATATCGCTGATATGCACCGCAAGTTCGGTGTCAATGATGCAGTACGCAAGATGGATGCTGATAAGCTGAAAGCATTTTTGGAGTTTCGCATTCGTTTCCTACAAGAAGAACTTGATGAGATGCGAAACACCAATGATCCTGAAGAAGTAACGGACGCGCTGATTGATCTATGCGTTGTTGCCATCGGAACAATGGATGCTTTGGATATCAACGCTCATATTGCTTGGGATGAGGTGCATCGTGCAAATATGTCTAAGCAAGTTGGCATCAAGGCTTCACGTCCGAACCCGCTTGGCTTGCCAGACTTAATTAAGCCAAAAGGTTGGATTGCTCCATTTCATACTGGTAATATCGGTTTGCTTGAAAAGCTTAAGTGAAGCACTCACTGACAGTTTTCGATTCGATCTTCGACAACAAGACATCTAAGCGGATGGATTTTGCCGAGTGGACCGATCTCGAGAAAGTACTTTATCGCCTGAGCAAAATGCCAGGTTATAAGGCAAAAAGGGGAGAGATGAAAAAATCATCCTCACTCATCTCTCCCGCAATCTATCAGCCCAACTCGACCCGAGCCAACGCGAACGTCATCGCATGGGCGGGTTGGGCTGCTCTGGATGTTGACTCTTACGAGGGAGACATGCAGACCGGTCTGGCTCAGTACCAGGACTATCACTTCATCTGCTACTCAACTGCGTCCTCAACCATCGAGAAACCGAAGTTCCGTCTCGTCTTTCCTCTGGTTCGTCACGTTCCGGCTGAAAGCATACGTCACTTCTGGTATGCCCTGAACAAGCAGTTCAACTCGATCGGAGACGAACAGGCAAAGGATCTGAGTCGGATGTACTACGTTCCTGCTCAGTATCCAGGTGCCAACAACTTCATCTTCACCAACGCCGGCAAGTGGATCGATCCTGACCAGCTCATGGCTCGGCATACCTACCTGCAGAAGACGAACGGCAGCATCTTCGATGGAATCCCTCAGGCCATGAGGGATGCGCTGATGGAGGCCAGGAAGGAAAGGATGACGAACCGAGATGTTCGTTGGACATCCTATCGTGACTGCCCATTCGTCAACAAGAAGCTCATCGGAGAGTACCGGAACATCTCAGGAATTGACGGTTCAGGCCGGTACCGTATGATCTACAAGATCATGACCAGCATCGCGTGTAATGCGGTCAAACGGAAGTACCCCATATCCCCAGAGGAGATCTCGAGCATGGTTCGTCAGCTAGACGAAGAGACCTCGAGGATCTACCAACGGCGGCCTCTGCATGTGGAAGCTGAGCGTGCAATCGAGTACGCCTATGCCCATGCAGATCAATAAGTTACGGAGCATTGGTAATCAACAACTTAGGTAATTCTTAGTTGTTTACCTTTGCGAGGAATTTGCTAGGATATTGGCATGATGATTAACCAACTCGACAAGCAGACCCTCAAGACGATTCGTGCCGAGCTCGACCTCGCCATGAAGAACATCGAGAACCGCTACGGCGTGGTCCTTCGCACCGGCACCTGCCGCTTCACGTCCGAGGCCGCCACGATGAAGATCGAGATCGCCACTCGCGGTACTGCTGGCGAGGTGGTCGACACCGAGCTCGCTAACCTTCGCCGGAATCTGGAGTACCTCGGGCTGCGCGACGAGAACGTCGGCCAGACCTTCACCTACGGCGGCAAGACCTACAAGCTGACCGGCTACAAGCCGAAGCGTTACGCGAAGCCGTATCGTCTGCAGTGCCTCAACGATGGCAAGACCTACGTTGCTCCGGCGGACATGGTTCGCCGTGGCCTCGGTCTGGCGGTCCAACCGTAATCTAATGCGAGTCAAACTTACTCCTGAATCGATCTCCTTTGCCATCGCAGAGGGGACCGAGATCTTTAAGAATTCTCGTAGCATCAACTACCGGGACACGCAGCAGACCAAGATCAATAATTCCTTGCGGGGCGCATTCGGCCAACAGGCCTTCATTGAAGCGACGAGCGGTCATCGCGTAACGGTTGAGGAGTGTCCATCCTTTGCGTATGATGTGAAAGCCTCCAACGAGGCAATCCATGCCTACTGCGGGTGGACTTTGCCACTCGAGATGGCCGCGGCCCGAGTTGAGGTAAAGACGACTCGGATTGGGCATCTCACGAAATGGATATCCTTCAACGACCAAATGTTCAAGCACGTCACTAGGTGTGCAACCGCAGGGATGCTCGACTATGTGATCTTCTACGGAGTCCAGAACGAGGACCTGAAGAACTATGAGGCCGATGTTAGCCTTCTCGGAATTATTTCTGCCAAGGTTTTAACTCAGGAATTCACGGGCACAGACAAGGAACGACGGCCATCACTTCAAAATAAAGGGGATTCATTTCTGAACAAGAATAGCATTAACCGCCAAAATCTCGGCCGTATCTTTTTGTGATTTACAACCGCAACCATCTGTTTAGGATCTGACACCTATGAAGGAATCAATTAAAATCTTGCACGAGTGTGCTGAACTGCAACTCAAGAAGTCCAATGACTACCAGAATCCAAATTCCACAATCCGCCAAGCGGACTATTATCCTCGCGGATTCGCTTCGATCCTGGACATCATCCATACCAAGGTCCTCCGCATGCGCTCGGTCCTCGAGGCCATGGAGAATGACCCAAACTACAATCCCAACTTTGAGTCGCTTGAAGATTCAGCCAAAGACCTGATCAACTACGCCTCATTCGCCGCTGCGTTCATTCGTGGCGGTATTGATGGTCAGGATCCGGATCGTGACTTCCTCAATCGTGTCCGCCTGCCTATCATCAAGGTCGCACCTGGTAACATTAAGATAACTAGCTACGAGCCGCCAAGCGGCCAGCCATTCAGTGCTCCTCCGGCAGGTAGCGTCTACCTGGACTGTGATGCACCAGTTAAAGGAAACCTGACGGTCACCGGCTCAGAAAATTCCGAGACGAAATACTTCACCAATGCTAACAGTTAAAGACATTCGCCAGCACTTCAAAGATGCTCTGGCCCGCGAGGACTTCGTCATCGACAAGTCCGGCGTCAAGACAATCGAGATGGTCGGTGCTTCATTCTTGGCAAACGAAGACGCCATCTTCGGCGAAGTTAATTGGGACTATGTGAAGCGAGAAATCGCCTGGTATGACAGCATGTCAAAGAAGGTCGCTGACATTCCTGGCGGTGCGCCAAAGGTCTGGCAGGCAGTCGCATCCAAGAACGGAGAGATCAACTCTAACTATGGATGGGCGATCTATTCCTCGGAGAATCATAAGCAGTACTGGTCAGTGATGCTAGAGCTTCTGGCCAATCCAAACAGCCGCCGTGCAGTAATGATCTACACGCGTCCTACGATGCACTCTGATTATTGCCGTGAGGATATGTCAGACTTCATGTGTACCAATGCGGTACAGTACCTCATCCGCAATAATGACCTCCATGCGGTGGTTCAGATGCGGTCGAACGACGTGGTCTTTGGCTACAAGAACGATCGCGCCTGGCAGCACGAAGTGATGGGTCGTCTTCTGGATGATCTCAACTCGAAGGGCGATAACCGATACGGAATGGGAACTCTCACATGGCAAGTTGGATCACTTCACGTTTACGAGAGGCATTTCAACCTCATCCAATGAACTGTACTAAGTGGGATGGTAGATACTTGAACCTGGCCAGAGAGGTAGGGTCATGGTCCAAGGATCCTTCTCGTAAGATTGGCGCAGTTGCAATCGGAGAGAAGGGCCAGGTCCTAGCTCAGGGCTACAATGGCTTCCCACGTGGAATTGAGGATGACGATTTTCGCCTGAACGACCGGCCGACCAAGTATCGATATGTCGTTCATGCGGAGATGAATGTGATCTACAATGCTTCCTACAGCGGTGTTTCTTTGGCCGGTTCTACGTTGTACGTTCATGGCCTTCCAGTCTGTGCCGAATGTGCAAAGGGTATCATACAGGTCGGTATTCGCCGTGTTGTGATCCCGTACCAAGAAGTTCCGGAGAATTGGAAAGATTCCTGCGGGTTCACAAAAATTCTGTTCAACGAGGCAAAGATACAATTAGATGAAGTCAAATTTTCCAAGGCTGATAGTGGTGGGAATGAATCCGGGGAGAACCTCTGGGAACCGGTCAGGATCTCCGTCGCTCCGCAAACTGAATCAGTGGATGACTTTCCTAAAGATCCGTCGGTACTCGTTCATAAACAGTACACAGAAACAAAATCCAGTACTGGCAGATCTAGACTTGAATACTTTGGTCTTGACAAGAGACTACGATAAGGTGATTGCCCTCGGTGGATTTGCTTCTCGAGCGCTGGATCGAATATCGGTCCAGCATTTTTCGTTACCGCATCCGAGTCCTCTGAATCGAAAACTTAACGATCCGAAGTTTGAGTCCGCGGTACTCGAAAAGTGCTATAACTACCTCTACGCATGAAAATTGAAATGACTCACTACTACGATGAGTTCCTTCGCTATTTCCAATTAGCGAAGGACCAGCAGGCCAAGTGCAACCTTGGCACCATTCCTTACAAGGAATCTCAAATGGGAGACGCACTGCTCGAGAATGTCGAGCTGTACGACGTGGTAGAACGCAAGTTCGCCGGATTCTCTCAGATCGTCAACGACGTATTCTATGGCTGGGATCCGAGTCATCCGTACTGGCACAAGATGCAAGCTGGGCATCACAGCAAGCAACGAAAGATTGTGGCCACGAACTGGACCGGCAAGCAGAAAGTCTTTGGACTAGAGGAGTGGCTGTACGTTTTCCTCCTGCATCGAGTTTGCGGATCTGGCATCAATTATTCTCAGAAACCATCTGGTTACCACAACACGCTGCTCTTCGAACTTTACAAGTGCAATACCATTGAGGATATGGTGGATATGGTGAAGACGTATCCAAAGTCGTTCTATACCTCAGTTGGCTATCAGTTCCCGGCATTTCCGAAACCTCCGGGCGGCTCTGGATACAAGCGAGGTGGAGATTACTACCTGGCAGAATTTGCTCCGAGACTCGTACGAGACTTTGCAAAATTTCTGCAGGAAAGTCCTGATCCTAAGGACCTCAGGGTTCTTGGCGAGTGGCTATTCGATTGGAACAAGAAGAACGGTCTGCGAGCCTACCGATTCCAATACGCTGCCTTCATCGCAGACATTGCCGACTGGTTTCCTCAGTTCGTGAATCGAAACAGCCATTTCTATTACGGTTCAAATGCCGTCGAGTGCATCTCGTACCTGGCAAAACCGATGGGTCGTCTCAAGGAGGAACAATTCCTGGATGCCGTGATGGACAGAATCTATCTGGACACCGGATCAGTTCCATACAACGCAGAGGATGTCTGTTGTGACTTCATTCGCTGGGTCGAGAACTACGTACGACCCGGTGCCGACTACGGTCATCTGGATCGAGATCAGCTATGGTCTTCTCACAGAATCACCGACCACCCGTACGGGCGCCAGAAGCCAATGCTCGAGCTCGGTCTCATCAAGTCTTTCAACGATTTGGATGTACACCCGTCCGACGACTATGTATTGTCTAGGGCTGGAATGAGTGTTACGGAATACAAGAACAAAGTGAAGGAACTTTATGGCTCACGATAATCACGTCGTTGACGGAATCAACAAAGATCTAAAAGGATTGTCCTGGGCCGACGCCAAGGCCTATTACCTCGGTCTCTGCGAAGGCTGGAAACCGTACAATCCACCACCGGTTGTGGTTGAGCACGATGGTGTTCAGGTCGTACGAGACGACCTCATCGTCGGAACCAAAACGCGCGCCGGAGATCTGCTGGCAGCCAAGGCGCCGCTGAAGACGATCGTCTACTGCCAGCCACGAGTCGGGCTAGCCGGCGTCTCGATCGCTGATGTGGCCAAACGTCACAACAAGGATGTTGTGCTCTTCATGCCTTCCTCCAAGGAGATCTCTCGCCATCAGGCCTGCTGCATCGAGCGGGGTGCCACGGCTTACTTCGAGCGGATTGCCGCGATGCCGAACCTCAACCGAAAGGCTGAGATGTGGGCTCGTGAGAACGGAGCATTCTTTGTCCCGCTCGGCCTCAAGCATGAACTCGCCACGGCTGGCATCATCCATGCCGCATCGATGATTCCTGAGCCGGACGAGGTCTACGTGGCCATCTCGACCGGAGTTCTTTCTCGTGCTCTGCAGATTGCCTGGCCGAATGCGAAGTTCCACTGTGTGGCCGTGGCTCGTAACCTCAAGGAAGGCGAGCTCGGCCGGGCGGAGGTCATTACCGAACCACTGGACTTTACAGTTGCAGAGAAGAAGGAGAACCTGCCTCCGTTCCCGACGGTGAATACGTACGATGCCAAAGTCTGGAAGTACGTTCCGAAGAATGTTCGGGGCAAGAAGATCCTCATGTGGAACGTCGGCACTGAGCCGGTTCTCAACGATGAGTCCATAATTCAGAAGACGAAGTCGTATCGCGACTGGGCAAAGAAACAAAAAGAATGAAATCCGTACTCGTAACCACTCCGATGGCTCCGATCTCGGAGCGCATCAGTTCACACCGTGCAGCTCAGGCGGTAATCTATGCCGATCAGATTGCATCGAAGGGATATGATGTCACCATCAACTTCGGAGGCAAGATCGACAACTACAACGATTGGGACATCCTGGCAGTTTACCACGGTAATGACTGGGGTGGCACGGTCAACATGTTCGGTGGCGTCAAGGCCTACGCTGCGATTGATCAGATTGTCAACCTATCGAAGTTCAAGGGGTATGTCTGGTCACTCGCAATTGATTTCCCAGATTATGCTGGCATGATCAAGCCGAGGGTTGATAAAGAACCAGATGCTCATCCGGCCTGGAAGAACGTCGATTGGGAGAATCTATCAAAGATGGTGACTTCGAGTCTGAAAATCTATCCGAACGATTTTGTTGAATCCGGCAAACTTGCCTTCGGAGATTCACATGCAATCTCGATGTACCGTACTGGGTGGGAGGTCAACTCCGTACCGTTCAAGACGTTGTACGGCGCGTTGGATATGGGACTTAAGGAATTTGTCATCGATGATAAGTACCAGGAGCTTGAAGTATATTTTGGGAACATCGACATTCGTCATCATCTGCTTCGCCAACCTGATCCAAAGAAAGCCACTCAGGAACTCGTGAAGCGGTACATTGCTCAGGCAAAAGAACTCAGAGAATCTACGAATGCCAATGTGATTCGTATCTGGGAACCGTTGCCAATCGAGAACGAATCTCGCAAACTACCAAAGACTGGGTATTACAAAGGAACACCGTTTTACGGATCCTGGTCAGAACGCAACGAGATCCGCAAGGTTTTCGTGGAAGAGCTTCTGTCCAATTCTATCGACGGCGTTGATATTTTCCAATGGACAGGCAAGCTTCTCAATTCCAAGGGAGAGCTTGACTTCGAGGCCATGGAGAAGCCTCAGTCAGTTCATCTGTCTCGTGCATCCTATCCACATTGGACAGGAAAAGAGTGGAACGAACAGGCAAAATAAGATTTACAACCGTCACGAAACGTGAAAGGATACCTTTATGTCATCACTGCTATCTAAGCTCAAGAAAAATTCAAAGATCGACCAGACCGACGTGTTGGACAAGTCCGAGCTCTTCAACGACAAGGACATGATTCCCACAGATATCCCGATGCTCAATGTGGCACTCTCGGGGTCTCTGGACGGCGGTCTCACTTCAGGACTGACGGTACTCGCCGGTCCCTCAAAACACTTCAAGTCGAGTTACTCACTCATCATGGCCTCTGCGTATCTCAAGAAATACCCAGAGGCAGTCATGCTCTTTTATGATTCTGAGTTCGGTTCTCCTCAGCAATACTTCAAGACCTTCGGCATCGATCCATCTCGAGTTCTTCATACTCCTGTCACCAACGTTGAGGAGCTGAAGTTCGATCTCGTCAACCAACTGAATGGCCTGGAGCGTGGCGAGAAGGTCATCGTGATCATCGACTCGATCGGTAATCTGGCTTCCAAGAAGGAAGTTGAGGATGCAATGAACGAGAAGTCAGTGGCTGACATGTCCCGCGCCAAGGCTCTCAAGGGTCTGTTCCGTATGGTCACTCCCTATCTGACCCTGAAGAACATCCCGCTTGTGGCCATCAATCATAGTTACAAGACGATTGAGATGTACTCCAAGGATGTCATGTCCGGTGGTACCGGCATCTACTATTCTGCCAACGCAGTTTGGATGCTTGGTCGCCAGCAGGACAAGGATGACGATGGTCTGCATGGCTATCACTTCGTGATCAACATCGACAAGTCTCGCTTCGTGAAGGAGAAATCTAAGATTCCGATCTCTGTCTCATTCAATGGTGGCGTTGAGAAGTACTCTGGTCTTCTCGAGACCGCACTGCTCGGTGGCTTCGTGACGAAGCCTTCTGCTGGCTGGTACCAGCGTAAGGGTGACGAGAACAAGTACCGTGAGAAGGATACATACTCATCTGAGTTCTGGGATCCGCTTCTCGACTCGAGCGAATTCAAGGAGTTCATAAAGGGTCACTTCACCGTTGGCTATCGTTCTATCCTGGACAACGAGGAAGCAAAGATCACAAAGTCAAACCTAAAAAATCTATCAGTTGAGGACGAAGAAGATGAAGAATAAAATCACCGACAAATCTTACAAGCTTCTCGACAGCGAGAATGAGACGTACGCCGTACGAATCCTTGACAAAAAGTACGAGGATGTTATCATTCAGTACGGTAAGATTTCTCTCAAGGTAAACGAAGACTCCGAGACTGCAACGCTGAGCTATAAGTTCAACATCACAGATTGTCCAGATAAATTTATCAAAGAAGATCTGGAACACGACAAGAACTTCAATACATATGTCGGAGACATTCTAACGTTCATCATCCAAAGCGCATTCGATACCGGTAACTATACCTTCGGCGACGGAAAATCCTCTGATGTCAAATCAACTACAGACAACGATTCTGCAAAAGATAGTAAACGATGAGAAGTTTTGCAGGAAAGTTCTGCCATTCATCAAGACTGAGTACTTTGATTCTGCACATAAGTGCATCTATCGGCTAGTACTCGACTTCATTACGAAGTACAACAAGCTGCCGACTCGTGCAGCTCTGGACATCGACTTCCAGAACAAGGCCGAGACCTCCGAGGATCTGTATCCAAAGGCGGTCTCGGTTCTTGAGTCTCTGGACCAGAATCCTCAGGTCGAGGAAGCATGGTTGCTAGAGAACACGGAGAAGTGGTGCAAAGACCGCGCCGTGTTCCTGGCAATCATGGAATCCATCGAGATCATTGATGGAAAGAAGAAGGATCTCTCGAAAGACGCAATTCCAGATATCCTTCACAAGGCTCTCGGAATCAACTTCGATAACTCCGTCGGACACGATTATCTGCAGGACTTTGAGAAGCGGTATGACTTCTACCATCGTGTCGAGGATCGTTTGCCGTTCGATCTGGAACTGTTCAACACCATCACTAAGGGTGGAGTTCCTCGCAAGACGCTGAACATTGCTCTGGCTGGTACTGGTGTCGGAAAGTCTCTCTTCATGTGCCATGTGGCTGCATCAGCTCTGGCTCAGGGTAAGAATGTCCTTTACATCACGATGGAAATGTCTGAGGAACGCATCGCTGAACGTATTGATGCCAACCTCATGAACATTCAGATCGATCAGCTCCCCTCGCTGAGCAAGAACATGTTTTCAGACAAGGTGACTCGAATCGCCGGCACCACAGTCGGCAAGCTGATCATCAAGGAATATCCGACAGCCTCGGCTCATACAGGGCACTTTCGTGCCTTGCTGAATGAACTGAAGCTGAAGAAGGACGTTGTTCCAGATGTCATCTTTGTGGACTATCTGAACATCTGCGCATCTGCTCGCATGAAGGGTCTGGGTGGGTCGATCAATACCTACTCGCTCATCAAGGCGATCGCCGAGGAGCTTCGTGGTCTGGCAGTCGAGTTCAATGTTCCTATCTTCTCTGCCACTCAGACCACTCGATCTGGTTTCAGCAATACCGACCTGGAGCTGACTGATACCTCTGAGTCCTTTGGTCTTCCTGCCACTGCTGACTTCATGTTTGCGCTGATCACAACTGAGGAGCTTGAGAAGCTTGGCCAGATGATGGTCAAACAGCTGAAAAACCGGTACAACGATCCCAGTGCCAACAAGAGGTTCATCATCGGCGTTGATCGTTCCAAGATGAAGCTGTACGACGTGGAGGACAAGGCCCAGACCCTTTCCAAGGAAGCCACAGTCCGAGGTGGATCCAAGGATTTCAGTGATTTCACCATACAATAAGTGTTTACAAACCATCAAAACATGCTAGGATTCTAAGATCATGGGAATGTTCGACACAGTCAGCTGGGCAGATCCACTTCCTTTCTCGGAGGAAATGATCGCTCATGGCCTGAACAAAAACAACTGGTCCTTCCAGACGAAGGACTTCGACTGTTCGATGGACAATTACGTCGTGCAGGGCAACCAACTTTTCCTCGTGAAATACCGAGACGAGAAGTGGATTGAGGGCGATCCAAAGGCAAAGAACCTGATGGATCGTTTGGGTTACATGGATCGCACTGGGGAATACTTAGATCCGGTAAAAGTTACCACAACCATTCGAGTCTATGACTTCCTACAGGAATCCGAGTACAATCGTTTACCTGTCTCTGGCCATGATTATTGGGTCGAGTTCGAGGTAGTCTTTATCGACGGAAAAGTCGATTCGGTTACACTCGTCAAATTCACAGCGGAGGATAACTCCGAGAGAAAGCAGCGAGACAAGGAGTTTCAGGAATCCTTGAAACGCGAGCATGCACGCTGGAGGAATCGATTCTTCTTCGGCACTCGTCCGTACCGTTTTGTTAGCCGTTACATCCGCAGGGCATTGAATTCAACAGCAGATTTTCTGAACAGGCTTTCCAACAAAATATGAGCACAAATCAAAAGAAAGACGCCGAGCAACTCAAAGTCTTTAATTCTCCGATCTATCGCCGCCGCATCAAGCGCATGGTAGAGATGGCCAAGACCGTTCGCGGTATTCAGGGAAAGATCCCGAAGGGCGATCTGCCAAAGCTTAAGGAGACGGCCTCTCAGAAAGAAAAGGACCTTCGCGCTCAGCAACAAGCCTATCGATTGAACATCGGCGTCCTGCATTATTTTGCCACGCCCATGATGGCTCACCGCCCGACCGATATTGGTCCATCCGATCAGTCCGATGCCTAAGGTTGTCATCAACGCTAACTATGGCGGCTTCTTTCTCTCGGACGAAGCTCTCGCCAGAATACGAGAGCTGAAAGGTTACACGTCTGAATCGGAGTTTCGCAAAGAAGAGCTTCGTAGAGACGACAGGGATCTGGTCACCGCTGTTGAGGAGATGCAGGAGAAAGCAGGCGGCAACTGGTCGGAACTGAAGATCGTCGAAGTTCCTGACGATGTCGAGTGGGAAATTCAAGAATATGACGGCTGGGAATGGGTAGCGGAAAAACACAGAACATGGCAATAGAAGTACACATGAAAGCTTTAGCACCGATCTGGGACCTTATCGTTATGGTTCTCAACTTCATGGCCTTCGTATGGCTAGCATCTTTCATTTTCATAGTTGTTTTCTTTCTTTATCACTGGGTAACAGGTAAACCCATTTCAATGGACTATGACGGTCCAGATTTCTAATGAGCTACAAGATTTTTCTCGGAACTCAAACTCCTCCAGATTCTTCGTGGGTACATCTGCGTAGTTTTTTGGATTTCAAGGTCGCCGTTGCGGCTCGTGGAATCCCAGAGGAAGTCGCATTTGACCAAGAGCTTGACGGAGAAGGTAACGGTTACGATGCGGCTGCCTGGCTCATCAATCACTGTGTCACATTCTCCGTTATCTTCCCAAAATACTCGGTCGTCTGCAAAACACCTTCTCAGTGCGAGAAGATCGAGATGCTGATCCGGAGTTTTAACTCTTACCGCCAGAGCACAATCAAATGAAGATTGTCTGCATATCAGACACCCACGGCAGGCATTTGGACATGCCTCTGCCGGATGGTGATGCCATTATCCATGCCGGAGATTTCTGTTCGCATGGCAGTCACTATGATTGCGTGCGGTTCTTTGGATGGTTCGGCAATCTTCCGTACAAGCATAAGATCTGTATTGCAGGAAACCACGATCTCTGGATGGAGAGGGCATCTCAGCCTGAACTCGATTCGATCATTCCTCCTTCGGTCAGGTATCTGAATGACTCCGGTACTGCTATCGATGGAATTAACTTCTGGGGATCCCCGGTACAACCGCGGTTCTACAACTGGGCTTTCAATCGAGATCGCGGAGAGGATATCAAGAAGCATTGGGATCGTATCCCATATGACACGGATGTTCTCATCACTCACGGCCCAGCACACGGATACTGCGACACTGTGTATCGCGTTGAGCCATCAGGAATGATGGCAGAGAACACCGGCTGCGTGGACCTTCGAGCGACAATCGAAAACATCCAGCCTCATGCACATATCTTCGGTCACATTCATTGTGGATACGGGATGGAGTGCAGCGAATCTACCGTGTTCCTTAACTGTTCTGTTTGCGATGAATCCTACCGTGCGATCAATCGTCCGTTTGTTTTAGATCTAAACCCCGATGGCTCTGTCTTTGGAGCCTACGAATCACTATGAAAATAACAATCCTACTTTTACTTTCGCTCTGGTCAGTTGCAGGAATCTTCCTGTACCTTTCAATGTTCGATTCGACGAACCAAGTCAAACCATGGAAATCAGTCGTGAACGTAATTATTTCTGGACCCATCATGATCGCAATCACACTGCTGTCTCTGGTAATCGGACTGATTGCAGAGACCTGGGGCTGGTTCAGCCGTAAGTACCGAACCTGGCTGTTCAACTAACATGAGCGCCGAAGATTTTCTTTTCCAAACCGACGTGCACGTCAACAAAGAGGTGACAACCTACGAGAAGTACGTCGCACTTCCGAAGTCTGAACGCGAACGCAGGGTCTCGTTCTGGCTCACGCCGTGGTATAAGACTCCATGGGCTTATACCTGGAATCCTCTCGAAGAGGAGAGCGAGGCTGGTAAAATCGATCGTTTCCTGAAAAAGAATTATCCCATCCAATTCTTCGTTCGTGAATTGGCCACGGACATCAAGTACTGGTGGAAAGACAAGAAGTGGCTCATCATTTCATTCTATCGAGACTGGGTGCCTGGGCGCAGAACTGAGATGCGGAAGGTAGTATTTCCTCGGCACTATACCGATCTCGTAGATATGATTGTGACGTTCCATATGCAGGTCCTCATTGAGTTCGTTGAACGAGAGGAAGCTCTGGTCACCTGTGATTACTCCGCGAACGAAAAAGACCGTCAGTTCGAAGCTGAACTTCGCGAATGTTATGAGTATGCCAGCGGTGGTCGCGCCAAGATGGTCAAAGCAATCGATGCCGAAGCTGCCAGGGCATTTAACGTGTCCCGCGAGACCGGAGCAAACGCCGATACTTACAAGAAATTAACCGAGATGGAAAACGAAGTCATGGACTACGATACGAAAGTCTGTGAATGGGTTGTGAGAAACCGTAACCGTCTCTGGGTATAAAATATGACAAACGACCAAGATACTAATGTCCCATTCAACACGAATGAGGATCCGTTTCCTAATGCCATCTGGGACAAAGACGCGGACGAAGGCGCAAAGCGTTATGCCGAGGCCATTCGAGATGAGATCTACGAGCTGGACGGTTCACAGATCGGAAAGGTCAGTTTCGATCACGAGATGGTGGCAAACACCGATCACAAGAAAAAGGCCAGGTCAGTCTTAATTCGTACTGACTTTGGCGCCGTGATCGTTCTGCCTGACTTTAAGAAGAAGTCCGCCTCAGCCACGATCCTCAACCTTGGCGTGATCCGTGCCATGAAGCAAGAAGGATACACGTCGGAGTACATCCAGGAGAACGGCAAGATCTACGGGGATGTCAAAGCTTTCGACAAGAAGAACGTTCAGCTGTTCGCGTATTACCTGACTCACAAACTATGACCTTTGATCATCAGTCTGCACGACTCATTAGTTACACGAAATCTGCGGTCGGCGGTCCTGCTGCCATGGATATGCAGGAACTCGTGGCATTTTGTGCCAGGGTCAGCAATCCGGCAAACCAGAACAACCTGGAGACATCCGAGAAGCTGGTTCGTTACCTGATCAAGCACCGCCACTGGTCTCCTCTGGAAATGGTCTCGGCCACCGTTGAGATCAACACAACGCGCGACATTGCTCGGCAGATCTTGAGGCATCGTTCGTTCTCGTTTCAGGAATTCTCTCAGAGGTATGCTGATCCTACCGCTGCTCTCGAGATGGTGGTCCGTGAGGCCAGGTTACAAGACAAGAAGAACCGCCAGAACTCAGTCTCGACCGACGACCAGAACCTCATGATCTGGTGGAAGGAACGGCAGAAAGAACTCATCGAGCTGTCGGAGAGCATCTACAAAGATGCCACTGCCCGTGGAATCGCCAAGGAACAGGCTCGAGCGATCCTCCCTGAGGGTTGTACGATGTCTCGGATCTACATGGCCGGAACGCTTCGCAGCTTCGTCCACTTCATTGACGTGCGTTCTGGTAATGGAACTCAGGCAGAATGCGCTGATGTGGCTCGGAAGACCGCAGAGGTTCTCAGGCCAGTTTTCCCAATGGTCCTGGAGTTTGTTCAATCTCAAGCCGTTGATGGCCAATGAGTTTTGAAGAGTTGAAAAAATTCTGCACAATTTGTTTTACATCGAGCAGTTTCTAGTTAGGATGGTTCTCGTTAAACTGATTCATTCATTATGAATACCAACAACAGCAATGCTCAGAACACGGTCTCCTCGACTTCCAAGTCCTCGAAGACCTCGAACAAGTCCGCCAATACGGCTACGACCACCACTGCCACCACGTCGACTCCCGTCCGTGGTCTCCGCAAGACTGAGGTCGTCGCGATGCTCAAGAACTTCAAGTTCCCGAGCGAGCCGTTCACCATCAAGCAGGCCTGCACCGCCCTCGGTGCGGATCACTGGCTGATCCATAACTACGTCAAGGCCAATGGCAAGATCGTCGGCGACGCACCGAAGTCTGCCGGCCCGAACGGCAAGGCTCGTGGCAAGGCCGCGAAGCTCTATCAGCTCCCCGCTGACAAGCTGGTCTTCTGACCAACCGGCGCGCGGTGGCGCCTCATAATGTCCACCGCAATCTTTCATCATCAGAGTGGCTGGTTACCTAAGTTATTGGTGGCCAGCCATTTCTGCTTTTGTGAATCTATTTTCTGCGCGTGTTGGTAATCAACAACTTAGGTAATTCTTAGTAGTTCACTTTTGCTGGGTATTTGCTAGTATTTCCTCATGATGAAAAACACCACCAAGAACGAGATGATCAACGGCTG
>Ga0315899_10001613_pt1 | contig 25681 bp, 22 predicted proteins | sample LakEriMetagenome_2_FD_203518 | JGI IMG/M metagenome (GOLD analysis project Ga0315899, IMG submission 203518) | Freshwater fungal communities from buoy surface, Lake Erie, Ohio, United States - Buoy 4 MA112 | ecosystem: Environmental > Aquatic > Freshwater > Lake | place: USA: Lake Erie, Ohio... | reverse complement strand
GGCCGGCGGGGGTCGGTGGATCGTCGGCCAGTCCCGCCTCGGCAGGGGGCGCGCGCGCGCGGTTCGCGGCTCCCTCCGGGCCGGCGGCGTGGCGGGTCGGGCCCGACGGCGCGACCCGTGCGGCCCTAGACTCGGCGCCCCGGCACCCAGTCCGTCCCGGCGAGCGGCACGCCCGCCATGGCGGCGGCTTCCACGGTGAGCGCGGCGAGGTCCTCGCGCTCGAGGTGGTGGACGTCCTGCTTGCCGCAGGCGCGCGCGATCGTCGACACCTCCATCGCCATCGTCTTCAGGTAGTTGCGCACGCGGCGCGCGCCGACCGGAGGCTGCAGCCGCTGCTCGAGCACCGCGTCCTGCGTGGTGACGCCGACCGGGCAGCGGCCGGTGTGGCAGTGGTGGCAGAAGCCCGGCGCGGTGCCGAGCGCCGCGTAGTCGGCGGTGCAGTCGACGTGTTCGCCGCCGCTGCCGTCCGCCCGCGCGCCGCGGATCCACGACTCGCTGTTGCAGCCCAGCGCCATCAGCACGCCCTGCCCGATCGACACCGCGTCGGCGCCCATCGCGAGCGCCTTCGCGACGTCGGCGCCGGTGCGGATGCCGCCGGAGACGATCAGCTGCACCTCGCCCTTCATGTTCAGGTCCTCGAGCGCGTCGACCGCCTGCCGGACGGCGGCGAGCGTCGGGATGCCGACGTGCTCGATGAAGACCGTCTGCGTGGCGGCGGTGCCGCCCTGCATGCCGTCGACCACCACCACGTCCGCGCCCGAGTGCACCGCGAGCTTCACGTCGTGGAAGGTGCGCGTCGCACCCACCTTCACGTAGATCGGCTTCTCCCAGTCGGTGATCTCGCGCAGCTCGCGGATCTTGATCGCGAGGTCGTCGGGGCCGGTCCAGTCGGGGTGGCGGCACGCGCTGCGCTGGTCGACGCCTTCGGGCAGCGTGCGCATCGCGGCCACGCGCGGGTTGACCTTCTGCCCGAGCAGCATGCCGCCACCGCCGGGCTTCGCGCCCTGGCCGATCACCACCTCGATCGCGTCGGCGCGCCGGACGTGGTCGGGGTCGAAGCCGTAGCGCGAAGGCAGGCACTGGTAGACGAGCGTCTTCGAGGAGCCGCGCTCCTCCTCGGTCATGCCGCCATCGCCGGTGGTCGTCGAGGTGCCGGCCTCGGTGGCCGCGCGGCCGAGCGCCTCCTTCACGTTCGCCGACAGCGAGCCGAAGCTCATGCCGGCGATGGTGATCGGGATCGCGAGCTCGATCGGCTTCGTCGCGAAGCGCGTGCCGAGCACGGTCTTCGTCGAGCATCGCTCGCGGTAGCCCTCCAGCGGGTAGCGCGACAGCGACGCGGCGAGGAACACCAGGTCGTCGAAGTGGGGGACCTTGCGCTTGGCGCCGAGGCCGCGGATCTCGTAGAGGCCGGTGGCCGACGCGTGCCGGATGTAGTCGAGGATCCGGGTGTCGTAGCCCCAGCTCTCCTCGCGCTGGATCTTCATCGCTCAGTACTCCTGGTTCGCGTCGACGTTCCAGTGGTACAGGGAACGTGCGGAGGCGATGCGCTTGAACTCGCGCGGATCGTGCGCGAGGCCGGCCTGCGCGAGCAGCCCGGCGACGGCAGTGAAGTCGGCGTCGGTCATCGGCTCGAAGCGCGCGTCGGCGCCGAGCGACTTCACCTCGCCGCGGACGTAGATCACCGCCTCGTAGAGCGAGTCGCCGAGCGCGTCGCCCGCGTCGCCGCAGACGACCAGCCGGCCGGCCTGCGCCATGAACATCGAGAAGCTGCCGACGCTGCCGCCGACGACGATGTCGCCGCCCTTGAGCGAGATGCCGCAGCGCAGCCCGCAGTCGCCCTCGACGACCAGCAGACCGCCGCGCGCGGAGGCGCCGGCCGACACCGACGCGAAGCCCTTCACGCGCACCGTGCCGCTCATCATGTTCTCGGCGACGCCGGGGCCGGCGTTACCGTGGACGACGACGGTCGCGTGCTTGTTCATGCCGGCGGCGTAGTAGCCGGCGTGGCCGTCGACGTCGACGTGCACCGGCGCGTCGAGGCCGACCGCGATCGAGTGCGCGCCGTCGGGCTGCTCGATGCGCACGTGCGTGGTGTCGCCGAGCTCGCGGTGCAGGAAGCGGTTGACCGCGCGCAGCGGCGTGCGCGACAGGTCGAAGGTGGCGAGCACCGTCATGCCTGCGCCCTCCACGCGTAGATGCGCTCCGGCTGCGGCTCGTAGAGCTTCGCCGTCGAGACGCCCGGCAGGTGCGCGAGCGAGCGGTACTCGGAGGCGATCGCGACCCAGTCCTCGGTCTCGGCGACCAGCGCGGGCTTGCACGCGAAGCCGTCGCGCACGATCGCGAGCGCGTCGTGCGTGCCCATCAGGAAGGTGTAGAAGCCGTCGAGCTCGTCGAAGCCCTTCTGCAGCGCGGCCTCGAGCGAGTCGCCCTCGCGCATGCGCCACTCGAGCCAGCGGCAGGCGGCCTCGGTGTCGCAGTCGCCGTCGAAGGCGATGCCGAGCGGCTCGAGCTTGCGCCGCAGGCTGTACGGGTTCGACAGCGAGCCGTTGTGCACCAGGCACCAGTCCTCGCCGGCGGTGTACGGGTGCGCGTTCTCGGGGGTGACCGCCGACTCGGTGGCCATCCGCGTGTGCGCGACCAGGTGCGTGCCGGCGAAGCCCGACAGGCCGTACTTCTCGGCGATCTGCAGCGGCGTGCCGACGTCCTTGTAGAGGTCGATCGCGCGTCCCGCCGACAGCACCAGCAGCTGCGGGAACGCGGCCTTCAGCGCAGCGCGCGCCGCGACCGGGTCGCGCGGCGTCACCAGCGTGCCGTGGTTCGCGCGGACCTCGAGCGACTCGCCGTCGCCGAGCGTCGCGCGCAGCACGCCCCAGTCGAAGCCGAGCGGCGCATTGACGCTCAGCTTGCGCAGGCCGTCGGCGACCGGCTCGGTGAACACCGCGATGCCCGCGGAATCCGGGCCGCGCTCGGTCATGCCGACGAGCATCGGCTGCGCCCATTCGCCGAGCCTCCCGCGCAGCGCGGGGTTCCTGATCATCAGTCCGACGATGCCGCACATCGCATCGGGTCTCCGTACGGAAGGGAAGGGGGAACGTTCAGAAGAACTCGACGTAGCGCTCGCGTTCCCACTCCGACACGTGGCGCGAGTACTCGACCCACTCCATGCGCTTGAGCTTCAGGAACTCGGTGGCGAGCGCGTCGCCCAGGCCCGCGCGCACGACCGGGTCGGCCTCGAGCGCGTCGAGCGCCTCGCCGAGGGTCTGCGGCAGCAGGCCGATGCCGTGCTCGGCGAGCTTCGCCGGGGTCCACTCGTAGAGGTTCTCGTTGATCGGCGGGCCGGGATCGATCCGGTTGCGCACGCCGTCCATGCCGGCCGCGACGATCGCCGCGGTCGCGAGGTAGGGGTTGCACGCGCCGTCGGGCAGCCGCAGCTCGAGCCGCCCGTAGGGAATGCGGACCGTCGCGGTGCGGTTGTTGTCGCCGTAGGCGATGTAGGCCGGCGCCCAGGTCGCGCCCGACAGCGCACGGCCGACGACCAGCCGCTTGTACGAGTTGACCGTCGGCGCGCAGACCGCGGCGAGCGCGCGCGCGTGCTTCAGCAGGCCGCCGAGGAAGTGGTAGCCGGTCTGCGACAGGCCGAGGCCGTGGCGGTCGGTGTCGTCGTGGAAGACGTTCTTGGTGCGGCCGTCGCCGAGCGACAGGTGCACGTGGGTCCCGGTGCCGGTGCGGTTCGAGAACGGCTTGGGCATGAAGCTCGCGACCAGCCCCATCTGGCGCGCGATCTCGCTCGCGGCCATCTTGAAGAAGATCATCCGGTCGGCGGTGGTCAGCGCGTCGGCGTAGGTGAAGTTGACCTCGAACTGGCCGTTCGCGTCCTCGTGGTCGATCTGGTAGACGTCCAGTCCGCCCGCGCGGCTCGCGTCGACCAGCCGCTCGAGGTAGGCGGCCGAGCGAGCGAGGCCCTTGTAGTCGTAGCAGGGCTTCTCGAGCGTGTCGGTCGCGTCGGCGGGCCGCAGGCCGCCGTCGGCGTCGCGCGCGAGCAGCATGAACTCGGGCTCCATGCCGGTGTAGAGCGTGAGCCCCTCGTGGGCGAGCGCGGCGAGCTGGCGCTTGAGCGCGACCCGCGAACACAGCGCGTACGGCGCGCCCTTCACGTGACCGTCGCAGGCGATCCGCGCATAGCCGGGCATCCACGGCATCGGCGCGAGCGTCGAGGGGTCGCCGACGGCCATGTAGTCGGCGCCCTCGGGCCCGAGGCCCATGCCCCAGATGGCGAACGCGGCGAAACCGGCGCCCTCCTCGAGCACCATCCGGAGGTGCTCGGCCGGGACCGCCTTGGCCTTGGCGGATCCGTGGATGTCGACGAATTGTGCGAGGACGAATCGGGCCTGGTGCCGTTCGAGCCACGCGCGGGCGTCGGCGGCGGTCGGGGGGGAAGACATGGCGACTCCAGCGGTGCCCTGCGCGGCAGCTCGCGCCGGGCGGGATCGGGGGCGGTCCGGGCGGAGGGCTCTCACGCCCTGTTGAATGGGATGATAGTTTGTTGAATAATGGTCGTCAACATGGCCAAGGCGTCGATCGAATCCCTGGACCGTCACCTCGGGCAGCGCGTGCGGGATGCGCGGCTGCGCAACCGGCTGACGATCGCCGATGTCGCGCACCTCGCCGAACTCTCGCCCGGGATGCTGTCGAAGATCGAGAACGGCCAGGCGACCGCGTCGCTCGACTCGCTGGTGCGGATCGCGAACGCGCTCGGCGTCCCGGTCGGCACGCTGTTCAAGGGCTACGGCACCCCGGCCGGCGCCGCGCGGCTGGTCAAGGCAGGCGAGGGCATGGAGGTCGTCCGGCGCGGCACCTCGAAGGGCCACACCTACCACCTGCTGTCGTACGACCAGGGGCCGCGCAAGCGCTTCGAGCCGTTCCTGATCTCGATGGACGACGCCTCCGAGGTGTTCCCGACCTTCGAGCACGCGGGCACCGAGTTCATCCACATGCTCGCCGGGCGGCTGGAGTACCGGCACGGCGACGCGACCTACCTGCTCGAGCCGGGGGACTCCCTGACCTTCGACGGCACGGTGCCGCACGGGCCGGAGCGGATCGTCGAGGTGCCGATCCGGTTCCTCACGGTCATCGTCTACGACTCGCCGATCAGGGAGTGAGCGCCTGCTCCCGGTATTCATCCCGGCCGACGGGATACCTTCTTCCTCCATGCCATGACCGATCGCCCCTCCTCCCATTCGTATGACCTGATCGTCGTCGGCGCCGGCGTCGTCGGCTGCTCGGTCGCCTGGCACGCGGCGACGCTCGGCGCCGGACGCGTGCTGCTCGTCGACCGGGGCGGCATCGCCGAGGGCACGTCGAGCCAGTCGAGCAGCATCCTGCGCACGCACTACTCGGTGCGGGAGAACGTCGAGCTCGCCCGCCGGTCGTGGGCCGCGTTCACCGGCTTTCGCGACTACCTCGGCGACGACGAGGCCGACTGCGGACTGGTGCGCTGCGGCTACCTGATCGTCGGCGCCGACGACGCGCGCGGCGAGGCGGTCCGGGCGTCGCTCGCGCAGCAGCGCGCGATGGGCATCCGCGCCGACGAGATCGACGCCGCGCAGGCCCGCGAGCTGCTGCCGCTGCTGCGCACCGACGACCTGGCGGTGTTCGGCCACGAGCCCGAGGCGGGCTACGCCGACGCCTACCTGACCGCCACCGCGTTCGCGCGGGCGGCCCGCCGGCTCGGGGTCGAGGTCCGGCAGGGGCTGAAGGTCACCGGCCTCGCGACGACCGGATCGAAGGTCACCGGGATCGTCACCGAAGCTGGCACTTACTCAGCCGCCACGGTCGTCTGCGTGGCGAACGTGTGGACGAACCGACTGCTCGAGCCTGCCACCGGTACGACGATTCCGCTGGTCGCCGAGCGGCACGAGGTGATGGCCTTCGAGGCGCCGCGCCCGTACCTGCCGACCTACCCCGTGCTCAAGGACATGGCGAGCGCCTCGATGGTCTACGCCCGCTGCTACGGCCGCAGCCAGCTGCTCGCGAGCCCCGGGCTCGCCGGCGACGCGACCGACCCGGACGAGGGCCAGGCCGACGTGCCGCTGGACACGATCGCCGCGCTCGGCGAGCAGGTCGCCGCCCGGCTGGAGAGCTTCGAGGAGGCGGGGGTCGCGTCGACCTGGACCGGGCTGTACGACGTCACCCCGGACTGGAATCCGGTGCTCGGCCCGCTGCCCGGCTGGGACGGCCTGCAGGTCGGCTTCGGGTTCTCCGGGCACGGCTTCAAGCTGTCGCCGGCGGTGGGCCGGCTGCTCGCGCAGTCGGCGCTCGGGCTGCCGACCGACGTGCCGCTCGCACCCTACCGGTTCGAGCGCTTCGATGAAGGCGCGCTGCTGGTGGGCCGATACGGCAAGGGCGCGGTGTCCTGACCGGACGGGCCGCGCCCGGCCCGGGTCGTCAGGTCGAGCTCGGCGTCGTGCCGAGCGAGCGCTCGGTGCACGGACGCGACTTCACCGGGCCGTCGCTGACCTTCGAGAACGAGGCGGCCGACGCGTTGCGCGCGCCGAGCGCCTTGGAGAGCACCTTGTGCAGGTCGAGCGCCGCGGTCGCGTTCGCGAAGCCGCCCGAGGACGTGCAGACGTAGCCGCCCTCGGAGTCGAGCACCACCCACGACGGCGCGCCGCGCGGCACGTAGGTCGCCTTCCAGCGCGCACGCTCCTCCGGGACCATGTCGTCGCCGTACACGATCGCGAAATGGTAGGCGTCCTTGTATGCCTGGCGGACGTCGGCGCGCACGAGCCAGCCGTCGTGCGCGTCGCACACCGGGCAGTTCTGCTCGGCGAAGTAGACGACCACCGGCTTGCCGCTGGTCTTGGCCTTCGCGACGGCCTCGATCACCGACGGATTGTCGTCGTAACCGGCGGGCAGCGTGGCGGCGAACGCGGAGGCGGCCGCGACGCAGAAGAGCGCGGCGGCGAGGAAGGACGGCTTCATGGACACTCCCGAACGGGCAAGGCGGGGCGGACTGAACGCGGGACGGCCCCGACACTAGGCGGATCGCCCGCACCCCGCAGCGGCACGCGGACGAACGGACAGGCGGCGCACCCGGACGGCGACCGGCGGGTTCCGGCGGACCCGCGGCGGTTCGGGCGTGACGGATGCCCTCCCCGACGCGGGCGGGTCAGATGTAGCCGTTCGCGCGATACGGGTTGCGCCGCATCGCGAGGCAGAGCGCGAGCGCGGAGCGGTCGCCGGTCTTCAGGATCCGGTCGGCCAGCGGCAGCACCGCCGCCTCCTCGAAGCGCGCATGCTCGACATAGCGCGTGCTCAACTGCTCGACCGCCTCGGCGTCGAGCGTCGCGGCCTTGCCGCGGCCGAGGCGCCGCAGCGCCGGCTCGACGCGGTCCCACAGCGCCTCGAGCTCGCGGTGCTCACGCTCGAGCCGCGCGATCAGCGACTGCACGAGGCCGGCCTCGTCGCCGGGGGCCGCGCTGTGGCGCAGCGCCGGGAACAGGTCGCGCTCCTCCTCGTCGTGGTGCGCGAGCACCGCGTCGTTGAAGAAGCGGTAGATCTCCGCGGCCGCGACCCGCACGCCCTCGTCGAGGCCGCGCTGCGCGCACTGCGTCGGCAGCACGCGCAGCCGCTCCATCTGCTCGACGATGTGGACGTGCGAGCGGGAGAAGGAGGCGATCGCCTCGTCGGCGATGGCCGAGGACAGGGCGTGGGATTCGACGGCTGCGTTCATCGGGCGCTCCGGTGCGTGGACGACGGACCCGGCCCGCGCGGCACGCGCCGGATCGATGCCGTCGATCGTAGGAGCGACCCGCCGGGCGCGGTTGACGCAGGTCAACGGGCCCGGTGCGCGCCGTCGCGCGGGACGGGCGCCCTGACGTGCGTCAAGTCCGCCGCCCCGGCCCGCGTGCGGTCAGCCGATCGCGCTCGCCGACTTCGCCAGCTGTCGCAGCAGATGCTTCTGGATCTTGCCGGTCGAGGTCTTCGGCAACTCGACGAAGCGGATCTCGCGCGGGCACTTGAAGCCGGCGAGGTGCTGGCGGCAGTGCGCGACGATCTCGTCGGCGAGCGCCTTCTCGGCCGCCGCGTCGGCGGGCACGTGCGAGGCGCGCAGCTCGACGAACGCGAGCGGGGTCTCGCCCCACTTTTGATCGGGCCGCGCGACCACGCCCGCGGCCATCACCGCCGGGTGCTTGTAGAGCGCGTCCTCGACCTCGATCGAGGAGATGTTCTCGCCGCCCGAGATGATGATGTCCTTCGCGCGGTCCTTGAGCTTCACGTAGCCGTCGGCGTGCAGCACCCCGAGGTCGCCGGTTCGGAACCAGCCGCCCTCGAAGGCCTCCCGCGTCGCCTTCTCGTTCTTCAGGTAGCCCTTCATCACGACGTTGCCGCGGAAGACCACCTCGCCCATCGTCTCGCCGTCGCGCGCCACCTCGCGCATCGTCTGCGGGTCGACGACGGTGCAGCCCTGCTGGACCTGGTAGCGCATGCCCTGCCGGCCGTTCAGGTCGACCTGCTCGGCCAGCGGCCGCGCGCTCCAGTCCTCGTGCTTCGCGCACGCGGCCGCCGGGCCGTAGACCTCGGTGAGGCCGTAGACGTGGGTGACGTCGAAGCCCATCGTCGCCATGCCCTCGATCATCGCGGCCGGCGGCGCGGCGCCGGCGACCATCGCCTTGACCGCCCAGTCGATCCCGGCGCGCAGCGACGCGGGCGCGGAGATCAGCGTCGAGTGCACGATCGGCGCGCCGCAGTAGTGGCTCACGCGGTGCTCGCGGATCAGCGCGAAGATCAGCGCCGCATCGACCCTGCGCAGGCACACGTTGGTGCCCGCCACCGCGGCCATCGTCCACGGGAAGCACCAGCCGTTGCAGTGGAACATCGGCAGCGTCCACAGGTACACCGGGTGGCGCGGCAGGTGCCAGGCGAGCACGTTGCCGACCGCGTTCAGGTACGCGCCGCGATGGTGGACGACCACGCCCTTCGGGTTGCCGGTCGTGCCCGACGTGTAGTTGAGGCCGATCGCGTCCCACTCGTCCTCGGGCATGCGCGGCTCGAAGGACGCGTCGCCGCGCGCGACGAAGGCCTCGTACTCGATCTCGCCGAGCCGCGTGCCGGCACCTGCGTACTCGGGGTCGTCGACGTCGATCACGAGCGGCACTCGCATGCCCTTGTCGCGCAGCATCGCGAGCGCCGCGCCCGCGGCCGGCGAGAACTCGCGGTCGACGATCAGCACCCGGCTGTCGGAGTGCTCGAGCACGAAGGCGACCGTGGCCGCGTCGAGCCGCGTGTTGATGCAGTGGAGGACCGCGCGGGTCATCGGCACGCCGTAGTGCGCCTCGATCATCGGCGGGGTGTTCGGCAGCATCACCGCGACGGTGTCGCCCTCGCCGATGTCGAGCGCGGCCAGGCTCGAGGCGAGCCGCCGGGCGCGCTCGCGCAGCGCCGACCAGCTGCGGCGCAGCGGACCGTGCACGACCGCGCACCGCTCGGGGTAGACGTCGGCCGCCCAGTCGAGCAGCGACAGCGGGGTCAGCGGGACGTGGTTCGCGGCGTTGCGGTCGAGGCCCTGGCGATAGGGGTTCGGGTGCGTCGGCATGGTGCGGGATCCGGTCGGCGGCGGAGGAATCCACCCGATTCTAGGGCGGGGGCGTGAACGAGCGTGAACGATCGCACGCCGGGCACGGAAGCGGATCCGGAATTGGGTGGACGACTCTATTGCAGCGCAGCAATCCGGTGTTAGGCTGCCGTGTACCGAAACCGGAGAAGGAACATCCATGCCCTATCTGGTCCACGTGCTGGGCGCCGCCGATCGTGACGCACTGCACAAGCACTTCGCGGGACTCCCCCATCACGACCTGCGGATGCGCTTCGGACGGAGCCCCGACGCGGCCTGGCTGCGCCTGTACGTCGAGGGGATCGATTTCGGCCGCGACACGGTGCTCGGCGTGCGCGAGGGCGCGAGCCTGGTCGGCGTCGCACACGTGGCGCTGTTCGAGGGCGCCGCGGAGCTCGGCTTGTCGGTGCTGCCCACGCACCGGCGCCGCGGCATCGCGACGGCCCTGTTCGAGCGGGGCGCCCTGCACGTGCGCAATCGCGGCGTGGTCGAGCTCTTCATCCACTGCCTGTCCGAGAACCAGGCGATGCGGCAGATCGCGCGCAAGGCCGGCATGCGGGTGCTCGTCGAGGGCGTCGACACCGACGCGTGGATCGAGCTGGCGCCGCCGACGCCCTTCACGCTAGGTCAGGAACTCGTCGCTCGCCAGCTGACGCTGGTCGACCTGGCGCTGCAGGCGCCGTGGCGGACGGCCGGGGCCGCGCCGACGGAAGCCTGACCCGGAAGACCGAGCCGCGCCCGGGCGCGCTGTCGACCTCGATGCGCCCGCCCATCAGCTCGACGAGGCGGCGCGACAGCGCGAGCCCGATGCCCGAGCCCTCGATCGGGCCGTGCTCGCGCCCGAGCCGCTCGAACGGCTCGAAGAGCCGCAACTGATCGTCCGGCGAGATGCCGGGGCCGTCGTCGGCGACCTCGATCCACGCGGCGCCGTCGACGGTCGCGCCGCCGCGCACGCGCACGCTCCCGCCGCGGCGGTTGTACTTGATCGCGTTCGACAGCAGGTTCACCAGCATCTGGCGCAGCCGCGTCGGATCGCCGACGATCGGCAGCGCGCGGGTCTCGTCGAGGTCCACCTCGAGCTGCACGCCGGCGTCGGCGGCGGCGAGCGACACGAGGCGCGCGCACTGGCGCCCGACCGCGCCGAGGTCGAGGTCCTCGCGCTCGAGCCGCAGCCGGTCGGACTCGATCCGCGTGAGGTCGAGCAGCTCGTCGATCAGCGCGCGCAGATGACCCCCGGCCTCGCGGATCGCGCGCATGCGCTCGCGCTGCGACGGCGACAGCGGCGCGTCGAGGTCGAGTTCCATCAGCTGCGCGAAACCGAGGACCGCGTTCAGCGGCGTGCGCAGCTCGTGGCTCATCCGCGAGAGGAAGTCGGTCTTCGCGCGGCTCGCGGCCTCGGCCTCGGCGCGCGCGCGTTCGGCGGCGTCGAGCCGCTGGCGGATCCGCGCGTCGCGCATCACGATCGTCGCGAGGCGGCCCGCGTCGACGGTGACGGTCGCGATCGACGCGTCGACGGTGAACTCGGTGCGATCGGCGTGCAGCACCTGCATCGCCGAGCGCCCCGCCTGGCCTGGCACGGGCTGGGGCGCCGTCGGGCTGCCGAGCAGCCGCTCGAGCGCCCCGCCGCGCAGCCGCGGCGGCACCAGCTGCAGCACGCTGCGGCCGAGCACGTCGGCGGCCGGACGGCCGAACAGCGTCTCGGCGGCGGGGTTGAAGAGCACGACGCGCCCGCGCTCGTCGATCGCGAGGATCGCATCGAGCGCCGAGTCGATCACCGCGCTCAGCCGCGCGCGGCTGTCGACGAGTGCCGCCTCGGCGGCCTTGCGGGCGGACACGTCGGCGATCGCGCCGTAGCTGCGGACCGCGCGGCCGGCCTCGTTCCAGGCCGCGAAGCCGCGGGCGTGCACCCAGAGGCAGGACCCGTCGGCCTTGCGCAGCCGGTACTCGATGTCGAGCGGCACGCGGCGCTCGAACATCGCGGACTCCTCGGCGAGAAAGCGCGCGCGGTCGTCCGGATGCAGCCGCTGCAGGTCGTGCGCGAGGCGCTGGAGCTTCGTGCCCGGCGGATAGCCGAGGATGCGCAGGTACGAGTCGGAGAAGAACGGCCGGTCGGCGACCAGGTCGTGGTCCCAGATGCCCGAGCCGGTCGACTCGAACACCAGCGCGAGCTGCTCGCGCTGCCGCCGCAGCGACGCCTCGACGCGCTTGTGGCCGGTGATGTCGAGCTTCAGCGCGACGACCTGCGGTGCCTCGCCGCCGACCGGCCTCACCACGGACAGCGCGATGCGCGCCCAGACGACGCGGCCGTCGCGGTGCAGGTAGCGCTTCTCGAAGACGACGCCGCCGGGCGAACCCGCGGCCCAGCGCCGCAGCGCGGTGGCGTGCAGGTGGCGGTCGTCGGGATGGGTGATCTCCGCGCCGTGGCGCCCGATCAGCGCCTCGCGCGGATGGCCGACCATCTCGCAGAACGCGTCGTTGACCAGCACGTAGCGCCCGCGCTCGGTGACCGACAGGCCCGCCGCGGCCTGCTCGAGCATCGCCGAGAGCTGCCGCTCGCGGACCTGCAGCGCCTGCTGGACCGATTCGAGCCGGCGGCGCGCGGCGAAGCCCAGCACGGCGAAGGCCGTCGCCAGCACGACGAAGAGCCAGGCGACCCAGTGGCCCTCGGTGGGGCTCGCCCGCACGAACGGGCCGGTGCCCAGCGCCGCCGGCACCGTCACCGCGAGGCAGACCGCGAGCAGCGCGAGCCACGCGCCCGCGAGGTCGAGCCAGGCCGCCGCCGCGGCGACCGCGAGCTGCAGCGCGAACATCGCGACGATGCCCTGCGGCTCGTACGGGGCGCGGGTGACCAGCGACAGCGAGATGCCCGCTGCCAGCAGCACGACGACCGGCAGCCACGCGAGCGGATCGATGCGCGACCGGCGCTCGCCGTCGCGCAACGCGCGCAGCCGCGCGCGGACCGACAGCACGAGCGGGGCGCCGAGCATCACCCCGAGCACGTCGCCCGCGTATCAGCCGAGCCAGGCAGGGCCGGCCTGCTCGGGCGATATCGTGCCCGCCGCGGCGTGCGTCGCGATGCCGACGGTCGCGGGCACGAGCATGCCGGCGAGCGCGCTCGCGCCGAGCAGCGCGAAGTCGCGGGTGCCGCGCAACGCGGGATCGAAGCCGGCGCGCGCGAGCAGGCGCGATGCGAGATAGGGCCCGGCCGCGTTGCCGAAGCCCAGCGCGGCGAGGGTCCACGCGGGCGCGCCGAGCCACGCCTGGCACGCGACCACCGGAAGCGCCACCGACAGCGCCATCCACGGGCCGCCGACGACGAACGCGGCGACCGCGATGCCGGTCGGCAGCCAGAACAGCGAGACGTTGCCGTCGATGTACGCGAGCTGCTGGCCCGCGATCGCGGTGGCGAAGTACAGCACCCCCATCGCGACCCCGAACGGCACGCGACCGCCCCGGCCGGACGTCGCCGTCGCCGCCGCTTCGTCCGTGCCCGGTCCTGCCGCCGTCACCGTTCGCGCCCTCGGGATGCCGCCGGATTCTGCCACGGCGCGGCGGGCGGAAGGCGTACGCTTCGGGTTTCGACTCGCGACACGGGAGCCCGCGCATGGCCGTCGAGACCCTCACCACCGCCCGCTTCGACGAGACCGTCGGCGGCAACGACATCGTGGTCGTCGACTTCTGGGCGCCGTGGTGCGGCCCGTGCAAGTCGTTCGCGCCGGTCTTCGAGGCGGTGGCCGCCGAGCATCCGGACGTCAAGTTCGTGAAGGTCAACACCGACGAGGAAGGCGCGCTCGCCGGCCACTTCGGCATCCGCTCGATCCCGACGCTGATGATCTTCCGCGAGCAGGTGATCGTGTTCCAGCAGCCGGGCGCGCTGCCGAAGGGCGCGGTCGAGGACGTCCTGCGCCAGGTGCGCGGGCTCGACATGGTCGAGGTCAAGCGCGGCTCGCGCCCGCACGAGGCGGGCGACGCGCACGGCGAGGACTGACGGCGCGCGCCGAGGCTCAGCGCGCCGCGCGACCGACCCGCGACGGCGGCCCGGAGCGAGAGCGCGGCAGCGCGTTCCGCAGGTCGGCGAGCCACGCGGCGAGCGGCCGCGCCGACCGGCGCGAGGCCGCGAGCGCGGGGCCGAGGAAGGCCGCGACCCGCGCCAGCTCGTCGATCGTCGCGGCGTCGAAGGAGGCACCGTCGCGCTCGAGCGTCAGCGCGCCCGGGGCGCCCGCGTCGCCGCCCAGCGGCACGCTGCAGACCGCGGCGACGCCACGCAGGCCCGCGAGCCGCGACTGCGCGACCGGCAGGCCGCCGGCGTGGCCGGGCGCCTCGGGCCAGGCCACGGCGGCGGTGCGGGCGAGCGCCTCGTCCATCGCCGACGCGTAGGCGTCGCGCAGCGCATGCGACGGGCGTTCCTCGGCGGCGCCCGAGACCACGATGCCCTCGCGGCGCGATGCCGAGGCCCAGCCGCAGGCGACGCGCGCGCAGCCGTGCTGCCGCGCGAGCAGCGCGAGCAGCGCGCGCACGCCGTCGTCGAGCGTCGGCGCGCGGAACAGCACGCGATGGCAGGCGATCGCACGCAGCGCCGCGGCCGGGTCCTCGATCGCGTCGTCGGCCTCGTCGCCGGCGGCGCCCGCGAGGACGGCGGCGATGCCGAGGCGGGACGGCGCGACCGACGCGTCGCCCGCCGCACCTCGCGGCGGGCCGCCCACGGGCATCGCGGGCGCCGGGTCGGTCGAGCCGCGCAGGCTCGGCCCGCGCGTCGCGACGGACGCACCGTGCGGCGGCGCGGCGTGCTCGGCCGGGGCGTCGGCGGCGGACCGGTGTGCGTGCGGCTGCGGCGCAGCCCGCTCGGGGCCGGCGTCCGCGAGCCGCTCGAACAGCTCGAGCCATCGCCCGATCGACCGCGCGATCTCGGGCGGCGAGCCGTCGAGCTGCACCGACACGATCCCGAGCAGCCGGTCGCGCGTCTCGATCCGCGTCGCGACGACGCTCGCGCCCTGCGGACGGCGCTCGTCGACGCAGGCGGTGACGACGCCTTCGGTGCGCGAGGCGCGCACGCTCGCGTGGACGATCGCCGCGGACGGGATCGAGCGCGGCGGCCAGACCGCACGCGGCCTCGGCTCGCCCATCGGCCCGTCAGGGGTCACCAGCAGCACCGACACCGCGTTCGAGTCGGCCGCGAAGTGCGCGTCGAGGCGCTCGAGCAGCCGGTCGAACGCGTGCGCGGACCCGGCCGCGGCGCGCGTGACGGCGAACGCGGCGCGGGCCGTCGGAGCGGCGGGTTCGGCGACGAGCATCGTCGGGCAGGAGCGGGGCGGTCGGCCCCGGTGGATCACGGCCCCGGCATCGTCCCGGTACGACGGGGGAGCGGCAACCGCGCCGCGACGGGCGGCGGGCGAGGCCCGGCGCACGCGCGCGCCGCGGCGCTCAGGGGTCGGCCGCGGCCGGCACGATGCGGTAGGCTGGATCGCCCCCGCCGCCCGACCGGAGCCCGCCGCATGACCGCACCGCCCGCACCGCCGCCCCGCGCCCGCGACCGGGGGCTGCCCTTCCCCGGCACGCCCGGGCCGCGCAACGCGATCGTCGACGTGCCGGGCCTCGCCGTCGGCACCTGGCAGCGCATCGACGCACCCGACCCCACCGAGCCGGTCGCGCTCGTGCCCGGCCGCGGGCCGGTGCGCACCGGGGTGACCGCGATCGTCCCGCACGCCGACCGCGACGCGCCCTTCGAGGTCCGCGCCGCGATCCACGCGCTGAACGGCAACGGCGAGATGACCGGCAGCCACTGGATCGACCATCACGGCGCCTTCCTCGGCCCGGTGCTGATCACCAACACGCACGCGGTCGGCGCGTGCCACGAGGCCGCGGTACGCTGGATGGTCGGGCGCTGGCCGTCCGTCTTCGTCGACGACCACGGCTGGGCGATGCCGGTGGTCGCCGAGACCTACGACGGCTTCACCAACGACATCGTCGGGCTGCACGTGCGGCCCGAGCACGGGCTCGCCGCGATCGACGCGGCGCTCGCCGCGCACGCGGCCGACGCGCGCGCCGTCGCCGAGGGGCGCGAGCCCGCCCCGGTGCCCGAGGGCAACGTCGGCGGCGGCGCGGGCATGCAGAGCTTCGGCCTGAAGGGCGGCAGCGGCACCGCGTCGCGCCGCATCGGGCCGCACGTGCTCGGTGCGTGGGTGCAGTCCAACTTCGGCGAGCGCGACCAGCTGACGATCCTCGGCGAGCGCATCGGCCCGCTGCTCGAGGCGCCCGACCCGTTCGCCGGCACGGTGCCGTCGGAGACCGGCTCGATCATCGTCGTGCTCGCGACCGACGCGCCGCTGTCGGGGCTGCAGCTGCGGCGGCTCGCGCAGCGCGGCGCGCTCGGCATCGGGCGGCTGGGCGGCATCGGGGGCAACGGCTCGGGCGACCTGGTGCTCGCGATGTCGCTCGCCGATCCCCGGCCCGCGCTCGGGCTCTCGGCGCCCCGTCCGCCGGTGCACGCGACGCGCGAGCTCGACGCCTTGCAGCTCGACGCGATGTTCACCGCGGCGATCGAGGCGACCGAGGAGGCGATCGTGAACGCGCTCTTCGCCGCGCGGAGCCTGTCGACGGTGAAGCCGCGCGGCACGCTGCACGCGATCGACGCGCGGGCGGTGGCGGCGCGGTTCGCGCGGCGGGGCTGAGCCCGCCGCGGTCGGCGTCTCGCCGCCGGTCCGTCGGCACCGTCCGTCTCCCCGCGCCGGGCCACGCCCGGGCGCGCGGATTTCCGTACACTCGGCGCCTCCCCTCCTTCGCGACACCCACCGGAGCTTCCATGACCGAACGCTCGCTCGCCCGCCTCCAGCTGCCCCGGCGCGCGATGGCGCTGGTGCTCGCAGGGGGGCGCGGCAGCCGCCTGCAGCAGCTGACCGACGTCCGCGCCAAGCCGGCCGTCTACTTCGGCGGCAAGTTCCGGATCGTCGACTTCGCGATGTCCAACTGCCTGAATTCCGGCATCCGGCGGATGTCGGTGATGACGCAGTACAAGTCGCACAGCCTGCTGCGCCACATCCAGCGCGGCTGGGGCTTCCTGAAGTCGGAGATGAACGAGTTCGTCGACCTGCTGCCCGCGCAGCAGCGCCTCGACGAGGTGATGTGGTACCGCGGCACCGCCGACGCGGTCTTCCAGAACCTCGACATCATCCGGCACCACCGGCCCGACTACCTGCTGGTGCTCGCGGCCGACCACATCTACAAGATGGACTACTCGGCGATGCTCGCCGAGCACGTCGAGCACGGCGCACCCTGCACCGTCGGCTGCTTCGAGGTGCCGCTCGCCGACGCGAGCGCGTTCGGCGTGATGAAGGTCGACGAGCACGACCGGATCCTCGAGTTCGCCGAGAAGCCGGCGAACCCCGAGCCGTTGCCGGGCCGCCCCGACACCGCGCTCGCGAGCATGGGCATCTACCTGTTCGACGCCGAGTTCCTCTACGACGAGCTGCCCAGGTTCATGAGCGGCGAGCAGACGCACCACGACTTCGGCCGCGACGTGATCCCGGCGATGGTCGCGGGCGGCCGAGCGATCGCTCACCCGTTCTCGCGCAGCTGCGTGGGCGAATCGGGCAAGGGCGCGTACTGGCGCGACGTCGGCACGCTCGACGCCTACTGGGAGGCGAACATCGACCTCACCGCGACCGACCCGCAGTTGAACCTCTACGACCGCGACTGGCCGATCTGGACCTACCAGGAGCAGCTGCCGCCGGCGAAGTTCGTCCACAACGTCGGCGACCGGCGGGGCGAGGCGATCGAGTCGATGGTCTCGGGCGGCTGCATCATCTCCGGCCAGCTGAACCGCTCGCTGCTCTTCTCGAGCTGCCGGGTGCACTCGTTCTCCAAGGTCGACTGGTCGGTGCTGCTGCCCGAGGTGCAGGTCGGGCGCGGCGCGCGGCTGACGAAGTGCATCGTCGACCGAGGCTGCGAGATCCCCGACGGGCTGGTCGTCGGCGAGGATCCGGTGGCCGATGCCGAGCGCTTCAACCGCACCGCCAAGGGCGTCACGCTGATCACCCGCGAGATGCTGGCCCGCCTCGGATGAAGGGCCCCGCGACCGACGACGGCAGCGCCCCGCTGCGGGTGCTGCACGTGGCCGCCGAGTGGTTCCCGGCGGTCAAGACCGGCGGGCTGGCCGACGTGGTCGCGGCGCTGCCCGGCGCGCAGCGCGCGGCCGGGCTCGACGCGCGGCTGCTGCTGCCTGCGCTGCCCGCGCTGCGCGCCGCGCTCGGCGATGCGGTCGAGGTCGCGCGCGTCGGCGCGGCCTTCGGCGCGGCGCGCGTCGCGCTGCTGCGCGGCAGGCTCGCCGGCTCCGACGTGCCCGCCTACCTGATCGACGCGCCGTGGCTCTACGACCGTCCCGGCAACCCGTACCTCGCCCCCGACGGCCGCGAGTGGCGCGACAACCCGCGGCGCTTCGCGATGCTCGGCTGGATCGCCGCGCAGCTCGCCGAGGGCGCGCTCGACCCGGGCTGGGCGCCGCGGATCGTCCACGCGCACGACTGGCACGCGGCGCTCGCACCTGCCTACCTCGGCGCGCACGGCACCGCGCAGACGCCGCTCGCGCACGCACGCAGCGTGCTCACCGTGCACAACCTCGCGTTCCAGGGGCGCTTCGCGATCGACCGCTTCGCCGAGCTCGACCTGCCGGCGTGGATGGCCGGCCCGGCCGGCGTCGAGTTCCACGGCGAGGTCCGCTTCCTGAAGGGCGGGCTGATGTTCGCCGACCGGATCACGACGGTGAGCCCGACCTACGCGCGGGAGATCCTGACGCCCGAGGGCGGCCACGAGCTCGACGACGTGCTGCGCCACCGCGCCGACCGGGTGGTCGGCATCGTCAACGGCATCGACGACGCGGTCTGGAACCCGGCGAACGACGCGGCGATCGCCGAGCGCTACGACGCGACGCGCCTCGACGGCAAGGCCGCGTGCAAGCGCGCGCTGCAGGCCGAGCTCGGCCTCGCGCCGCGCGCCGACGCGCCGCTGCTCGCGGTGGTGAGCCGGCTCTCGCCGCAGAAGGGGCTGGACCTGCTGCTGTCGGTGCTGCCGCAATGGCTGGGCGCCGGCGGCCAGGTCGCGCTGCTCGGCTCGGGCGAGCCCGCGCTCGAGCACGCGTGGCGGGCCGCCGCGCATGCCGCGCCCGACGCGGTCGGCGTGCGGCTCGGGTACGACGAGGCGCTCGCGCACCGGATCGTCGCCGGCGCCGACCTCATCGCGGTGCCCTCGCGCTTCGAGCCCTGCGGGCTCACGCAGCTCTACGGCCTGCGCTACGGCACGCTGCCGCTGGTGCACCGCACCGGCGGCCTGGCCGACACCGTCGTGGACGCCGACGAGGCGGCGCTGCGCGAGGACCGCGCGACCGGCTTCGCCTTCACCGGTGCACACGCCGACGCGCTCGCGCAGGCGATGCGCCACGCGCTCGACGGCTGGCGGCACCCGGTGGCGTGGAAGCGGGTGATGCGCCGGGCGATGGCGCAGGACACCTCGTGGCGCGCGCCGGCCGCGCGCTACGCGGCGCTGTACCGGGACGCGCTCGGCCTCGGCTGACGCGGCGCGCGGCGCGCGAGCGCGCCGCACTTGCGCGGGCTCAAGTCCCGCCACGCCGCCCCGGCCTACGATCGGCCGGTGCGCACCCTCCTCGCGATCCTCGTCGACAGCCCGCACTTCCGGCGCATGGGCGTCGCCATCGCGCTGTTCGCCGCGATCCTCGCGCTCGGCACCGCCGGCTACCTCGCGCTCGGCAAGCCGGGCACCACCGTGGTCGACGGGCTCTACATGACCTTCATCACCGTCGCGACGATCGGCTACGAGGAAGTGGTCGACATGGACGGCAACGACGCCGGCCGCTTCTTCACGATGGCGATCTCGCTCGCCGGCATCGGCAACATGACCTTCCTGTTCTCGACGGTCACCGCCTTCCTGCTCGAGACGGACCTCAACACCGCCTACCGGAGACGCCGCATGCAGGCCGAGATCGATGCCCTGTCGGGCCACTACATCGTCTGCGGGGCGGGCCGCATCGGCGGCTACGTGATCGACGAGCTGCGCGGCGACGGCCACCCGTTCGTCGTCGTCGAGCTCGACGACGCGGTGCTCGCGCGACGGCAGGACGCCGACCCGGCGTTGCGCGCGCTCGCCGGCGACGCGGCCGACGACGCGGTGCTCGAGCGCGCCGGCATCGCGCGGGCCGCGGGCGTCTTCGCGGTCACCGGCGACGACTCGAAGAACCTCGTCGTCAGCCTGTCGGCCAAGCAGCTCAATCCGCTGGTGCGCGTCGTCGCGCGGATCCACGACCCGCGCAACGCCGCCAAGACGCTGCGCGCGGGTGCGGACGAGATCGTCTCGCCCGACTTCACCGGCGGGCACCGGATCGCGTCGCTGATGATCCGGCCGCAGATGGTGTCGCTGGTCGACGAGCTGCTGCGCGCCGGCGAGCGGCTCGCGGTCGCCGAGGTGCCGGTGCCGGCCGGCGGGGCGCCGCTGCGCGTCGGCGCGCTCGGCCGCAGCGACGAGTGGCTGCTGGTGGCCGTCCGGGACGGCGAGCGCTGGCGCTTCAATCCGCCGGACGACACCGAGGTCGATCCCGGCCACGCGCTGGTGGTGATCGCGAGCCCCGCGGGCCGGCGCGCGCTCGAGGCGCGCGTCGCGGGCTCAGCCGGCGGCTGAGGGCGCGTCGGTCGCGGGGGACGGCGCGCCGTCCAGGCCGGCGAACACGCGATCGTCGCCGGGGATCTGGCGGTCCATCTCCGCGAGGCAGCGGCGCACCTCGGCGGCCGCGGCGGCGTCGAAGCCGCGCGCGCGCATGCGCAGCAGGTAGACCTGCACGGTCGCCATCAGCACCATCGGGTTCTTCGGCAGCTGCGCGCGCGCGTGGTCGACGTGCATCGCCGCTTCGTCGAAGCGCGCCTGGTGCAGCGCCGACAGCGCACGCTCGACGTTCGCGGCGGCGGTGGTCGGCTCCTGCGTCGACGCGGAACGGGCCGGTGCGTCGTCCCCGGCGTCGCGGGCCGCGCGTGCGTCGGCGTCGACCGCGTCCTCGCCCGGGTCGGTGGCGCCCGCGGAGCGCGTGCGCATGTACGCGCCGCGCTCGGCCTCCTCGGCCGCTGCGCGCGCGGCGGCCTGCGGATCGACCACCTGGTCGACGACCGGCGCACCCGCGCCCGCGCTCGCCGCGCGGGCCGCGAAGGACTCGGGCTCGATGCCGGCATCGCCGAGCACCTTGCGCGCGAGCGCGCCGGGCCCGCCGGCGCGCGCGCGCGTCGCCATCGTCTTCTGGATCAGCGCCTCGGCCTCCCCGCGCAGGCCGGCCGAGAACGCGCCGCGCGCGACGAGCAGCGCGACGCTCTCGGTCGGGGGCGCCATCGAGGCGAACGCGAGCGCCCGGCGCGCGGCCGACTCCGATGCCGGTACGTCGCCCATCGCCGCGTGCGCCTGCGCCTGCACCGAGGCGGCCAGCGCCTGCGAGGGCGCGTCGCCGGCCATGTCGACGTCGGCGTTGGCGACCAGGCGCAGCGCCTTGTCCGACTCGCCCTGGCCGACGAACACCTGACCGAGCATGCCGACGTCGAGCGCGCTCTTGGTGAGCGACGCGCTCGTCTTGCGGATCAGGTCGGCGTAGCACTTCTCGGCGAGCTCGAGCTCGCCGTGCGCGTAGGCGAGCTCGCCGAGCGTGCGGGTGCGGCGCGAGGTCGCGATCTGCTCCAGCGCGGCCCGCGCGACCGCGAGCGCCTTCGCGGTGCGGCCCTGCGCCTGCAGGATCTCGATCAGCAGGTCGTACGCGCCGCCGTGGAAAGGGTGCGCCCGGATCGTCGCACGCAGCCGCTCGCAGGCCGCGTCGGGGCGGCCGGACGCGCGCTCGCCGTGCGCGAGCGCGAGCTCGGCCCACGGCAGGTCGTCGCGGACCTCCAGCGCGCGCTCGCACAGCGCGCGCGCCTCGTCGTAGCGGCCGAGATCGACCAGCGCCTGCACGCGCCAGCGCGTGAGCTCGAGCGACGCGCGCTCGGAGGCCGGCGCCGCGAGCTGCTCGGCGGTCGCGAGCACCGCGATCGGATCGCCGCGCTCGGCGGCCGCGTGCACCGGCGCGAGCATCGCGCGGCGCCGCAGCGCCTGCTCGATCCGGGGCGACAGGGTCTCGGCCGACAGCGGCTTGAGCACGAAGCCGTCGGGCTGCCACTCGCGCGCCGCGGCGACCGAGGACCGGTCGGCCTCCGCGCTCACCAGCAGGAACGCCGCGCCCGGGTCGAGCAGCCGGCGGGTTCGCACGTACTCGAGCACCTGCAGCCCGTCCATCTGCGTGCGGAACTTGAGCTCGCACAGCACGAGCCCGAAGCGCTCGGTCTCCATCAGCCGGATCGCGCGGATCGGGTCGCCGGCCTGCTGGACCTGGTCGATGCCGCTCGCCTGCAGCAGGCTCTTCATCGCCTGGCGTGCGGTCACGTTCTCGTCGACGATCAGCGCGCGCACGCGCGCCAGGTCCGTGCCGCGGACGGTCGAGTGGCGTACGGTGGCGAGCCTCATCCCGGCATCGTCGGGGTCGCCCCGGGGCCGGACCGTGTCCGATCTCACGAACGGGCACCTGCGACCGACGCCCGGCGCCGGCGCTCCGAGGAACGGTCGTCCCGGCGCGTCGCCGCCGTGTCAGCGCACCAGCAGCGCGAGCACGAACAGGCCGACCATCACGAAGGTGATCGCGACCTTCGCGACGGTACCGACCAGCAGCCCGACCCAGGTCGAGATCCCGACGTGCGCCGCGCGCGCGGCGTTGCGGTCGGCCAGCCACTCGCCCACCGCCGCGCCCACCAGCGGCATGAACAGCAGCCCGACGAAGCCGGTGAACACGCCCGCGACCGTGCCGATCGCGGCGCCCGCGATCGCGAGGCGGCTCGCGCCGGCTCGCCTGGCGCCGATCATCGCCGACACGTAGTCCGCGCCCCACGCGACCATCATCAGCAGCCCGCAGACGAGGACGGTGAAGCCCGAGATCCGCGCGAAGTCGTCGATCCAGGCGGCGAGCAGGATGCCGGCGAACACCAGCGCCGCGCCCGGCAGCGCCGGCAGGATCGTGCCCGCGAGCCCGACCACGATCAGCACGATCGCGACGATCCACAGCAGCGTGCCCATCGGCGCTCCCCGGTACGTCGGCCGAGGGACCGGCCGTCCGTTCCAAGATGGGGGCGCACCGCGGCCGCGTCAAGCGGGCACGCGCCGCGCGCCGCTATGATCGGCCGGGATGCACCGACCGGAGCCCCCGATGACCGAGCCCGCCGCGCCCGAACGCTACGTCCTTCACGGCGGCCTCGGCTCGCCCTACTCGATGAAGGTGCGCGCCGCGATGCGCTACCGACGCCTGCCGCACGACTGGGTGCAGCTCGGCACGCCGGGCGCGCCCGACGCGCTCTCGAAGGTCAAGGTCCCGGTGATCCCGGTGCTGCAGCTGCCGGACGGCCGCTGGATCAACGACTCCACGCCGATGCTGCGCGAGCTCGAGCGCCTGCATCCGGGCGTGCGCTCGATCGTGCCGGACGATCCCGCGCAGGCGTTCCTCGCGCTGCTGCTCGAGGACATGGCCGACGAGTGGGGCACGAAGGCGATGTTCCTCTACCGCTGGCTGCGCGAGCGCGACCAGCGGCAGATGAGCGAGTGGCTCGCGTTCGACCGGCTCGCCGGGGCGGGCCTCGACGCGATCCTCGGGCACGCCGCGCAGTTCCGCGACCGGCAGGTCGGCCGGATGGCGCTGGTCGGCTGCACGCCCGCGAACGCGCCGCTGGTCGAGGCGAGCGCCGACCGGATCATGGCGCTGCTCGATGCGCACGTGACCGGCGAGCGCTACCTGTTCGGCGCACGCCCGTCGATCGCCGACTTCGGCTGGCTCGGCCAGCTCTCGCAGCTGGCGGTCGACCCGACGCCGGCCGAGCGGATGCGCGAGCGCTTCCCGTTCCTCTTGCGCTGGCTGATGCAGCTCGACGACGCGTCCGGCGTCCAGGGTGCGTGGCGCGCGCCCGATGCGCCGACCCCGCCCGCGATCGCGGGGCTGCTCACGATCGCGGCCGAGGTCTACCTGCCGTTCCTCGAGGCGAACGCGGCCGCGCTCGCCGAGGGTCGCGAGACCTTCCGCTTCACCGCCTGGGGCATGGGCTACGAGCAGGGCACGTTCAGGTACCAGGCGCGCTGCCTCGCCGAGCTGCGCGACGCGTACCGCGCGCTGCCGGGCGTGGCGCGCGAGCGCGTGGACGCCGACCTGCCGGCGGCCGCGCGCGCGGCGCTGTCGCGCGGCTGAGGGCGCGCGTCGCCCGGTCAGCCGAACGACAGCGCGAGCGAGCCGATCGGCCCGTAGTCGGCGACGAAGGCGTCGCCGGGCGCGACCGCGACCGGCACGACGCAGGTGCCGGTGGTCACCACGTCGCCCGCCGCGAGGCCGGGGCCGTGCACGCGCAGCTCGTTCGCGATCCACGCGAGCGCGACGCGCGGATCGCCGAGCGCCGCGGCGCCCGTGCCCTCGGCGGCGACACGCCCGCCGATCGTCGCGCGGACCGGGAAGGCGGCGAGGTCGCGGGCGCGCCAGTCGTCGCGGGTCGCCTCGCCGAGCACCAGCCAGCACGCGCACGCGTCGTCGGCGATCAGCTGCGCGGCGCCGACGCGCACGAAGTCGGTGTAGCGCGAGTCGGGCACCTCGACCGACGGGTGCAGCGACGCGACCGCGTCCATCGTCTCGTCGAGCGTGTACGGCGCGTCGCGCGGCGGCAGCGCGCGCGCCATCCGGAACGCGAACTCCACCTCGGCGACGCGCATCAGGTTGCCGTCGAGCGGCACGCGCGCGCCCGGCGCGAGCACGCGCTCGCGCAGCAGCCGGCCCGCGAGCGGCCCGTCGACGCCGATGTGCGCCTGTCCGGCCGCGCTGGTCGCGGCGATCTTCCAGCCGACCACCGGCTGGCCCGAGCGGCGCGCGAGCTCGGCCTGCACCGCGTAGCCGTCGCGGCGGTCGGCGGGCCGGCACGCGTCGGGCAGCGCGTCGAGGCGGGTGCGATCGGTCCAGTGGCGCCACAGCAAGGTGGCGGCGTCGGCGGCGGCGGCTGGGGTCATCGGTTCGCTTCGGGCGGGGAGACGGCCGGATGCTACGCGAGACCGCGTCTCCGCTCGACCGGCGAGGCCGTCCGCAGGCCCGGCGCGCGCACCGGCGTCGTGCACGGCCCGGAGAGTACGCCGTGCAGGCGCCGCTGTTCGACGCCTGCGCGCGCGACCGCCCTCCGATACTGCTCCGCTGACGTCGCCCTCCCGGCGACGGCCGGCCGGCACGCCCGAAGCGCGCGTCCGACCGGCGTCCGACCGCGCGCCCTCGCCGGAGCCTGCATGTCACTCACCCCGACCCGCCGCCTGTCCGTCGCCACGCTGCTCGGCACGGCCTTCGGAACGCTGTGCCTGCTCTTCGCCGCCGTCGCGATCGCGACCTGGGTGCAGACCCGCGGCATCCGCGCCTCGATCGACGAGCTGGTCGACGACCGCGCGGTCAAGGTCGACCTCACCAGCGGCATCGAGATCCGGGTCGCCCAGCAGGCCCGCCAGCTGCGGGACGCGGTGCTCGCCGGCAAGCTCGACCCGATGTCGATCGGGCCGATGCTCGACCAGGTGGCCGCGATCGCGAAGGAGAACTCCGAAGCGATGGAGACGCTGCGCAGGATGCTCAACACGCCGAGGGGCCAGGAGCGCTTCGCGGCGATGGCCGAGGCGCGCGGGAAGTTCGCGCCGCTGCGCGACCGCACGATCGAGCTGCTCAGAGGCGGACAGTTCGACACCGCCACCACGCTGCTGGTGACCGAGGTCGGCGCCGCGCAGGACGCGTTCTCGATCGCCGCGAAGGAGATGGTCACGTTCCAGCGTGAACAGATGCGCAAGACCGGCGAGCGCGCCCAGACCGACGCTGCGCGCGCGCTCGCGATCGGCGTCGGCGCGGCCGCGCTCGCGTGCGCGATCGCACTGGCCTTCGCGGTCGCGATCCCGCGGCTGCTGATGCGCCGGCTCGGCGCCGAGCCCGACGACGTGGCGAGCGTCGCGGCGGCC
>Ga0315899_10001612_pt1 | contig 25690 bp, 24 predicted proteins | sample LakEriMetagenome_2_FD_203518 | JGI IMG/M metagenome (GOLD analysis project Ga0315899, IMG submission 203518) | Freshwater fungal communities from buoy surface, Lake Erie, Ohio, United States - Buoy 4 MA112 | ecosystem: Environmental > Aquatic > Freshwater > Lake | place: USA: Lake Erie, Ohio... | reverse complement strand
CGGCGCTAGCTTGGCGTGAGCTTGGCGTGAGCTTGGCGTGAGCTTGGCGTGACCTCGCCCTGGCCGCTGCGACCACTGCGCGATCCGCGGCCGCGTCCCCGCGGGCGACTCGCCGACTCGACGCAGCGTCAGCGCACCCAGCGGCCCGCGCCCGCCAGGCGACGCAAGGCCGCCGGCTCCCGTGCCGCGGCCGGCACCTGCGCGAGCAGCCGCAGGAACAGCATCGCCGTCGCGAACGCGTCGGCGCACGCGTGGTGGCGCTGCTCGACGGGGATCGCGAAGTGCGCGAGCCAGTCGTCGAGCGCGGTCGCGCGCACGCCCGGGTTCAGCACCGGCGCGAGCGCGGCGAGGTCGAGCCACATGGCCTTCGGCATCGGCCCGGTGTGCGCGCGCACCGCGCGGTCGAGCACCGTGCGGTCGAACGCGGCGTGGAAGGCGACCCGCGGCGCCTCGCCGGCCCAGTCGAGGAACGCGCGGCACGCGTCGGCCGGGTCCGTGCCGTCGCGCTGCGCGCCCTCCCCGATGCCGTGCACCAGGATGTTGTCGCGCGCGCTCGGCCGCTCGGGCCGGACGACGAGCTCGAGGCTGTCGTCGACGTCGATGCGGCCGTCGCGCACGGCGACGCCGCCGATGGCGAGCAGCGCGTCGCGCGTCGGGTCGAGTCCGGCGGTCTCGACGTCGACCACCACCCAGCGCGGCACGGCGTTCGGGTGCGCCCGCCCGTCCGGCGACCCGCGCATGCCCAGCAGCCTGCGCCACATCGCCGCGCCTCAGCCGGGGAAGTCGACGGCCAGCCGCTGCTGCAGCGTGCGGGCCAGGCGGAACGCCTCCTTCAGGATGCGCCGGTCGAGGTCCGACAGCGTCCGCGTGTCGAGGAGGTTGGCGCGCCCGGGCACCGTGCCGCGGTCGTGCTGGGCGCGCAGCCGCAGGCTCTGCAGGAACTCGAACGCATCGATCCACGCGCGCGCCTCGGCCTCGCGCAGCGCGCCGGCCTCGACGAGCGCGCGCAGTCGCTCCGCTGTGCCGGTCGCGGGCACGCGATGCGCGAGCGCGAGCAGCCGGGCACCGTCGACGAAGGGCACCGTGCCGTGCAGCTTCAGGTCGACCTCCGCCGCGTCGGCCGCGAACAGCTTGTCGAGCAGTCCGCCGGTCCACGAGGCGGGCGGGCCGTTGCGCCGCGCGTTGTCGCTCATCTGCTTCAGGAAGCGCGCATTGCCCGCCGCCTGCGCGGTCACGTGCGCCCGCAGTACGATGGCCGCCGACGCGTCGCCCGCGAGCGGACGGAAGTCGAAGAAGACGCTCGCCGCGAGCAGGCTCTCCGGGTCGCCGCGGTCGATCCAGCCGTCGAACAGCGCGCGCCACTCGCTCGCGGTCAGGCACCAGCGGGGGTTGCCGGCCATGATGCCGCCGGGGCAGCGCGGATAGCCGCAGGCGTCGAGCGTCGCGTTGACCGACTCGGCGAACCCGAGCATCCGCGCGCGTGCGGCCTCCCCGGTCCCGTCCGGCAGCAGCAGGCCGTTGTCCTGGTCGGTCGCGATCGTCTGTTCCTCGCGGCCCTCGCTGCCGAGCGCGAGCCAGCACGCGCCGTCGAGCGCGACGCCGTGCCCGGCCGCCTCGATCGAGATCGCGCGCTGCGTCAGCTGGTCGTTCAGGCGACTGATCAGCCGTGTGACGAAGGCGGCGGCGACACCCTGCGCGACCAGGGTCGCGGACCATGCCCGGATGTCGTCGGCGGCGCGCGCGAGCGCCGGCGTCGCACGCGCCGCGGCGATCGCGTCGCCGATGCCGCGCAGCGTCTGGCGCTGCATCACGAAGAGGTCCCGCTCGGTGACGACGCCGACCACTGCGCCGTCCCGCCGCACCGGCACGTGCCGGATCGTCCGCTCGGCCATCAGCAGCATCGCCTCGGCGACCGTCGCCGACGCGTCGAGGGACGCGACCGGCGCGGTCATCACCGAGGCGATCGGCGCGTCGAGCGGCACGCCGGGCAGCGCGACGCGGCCGATCACGTCCTGCCGGGTGAAGATGCCCTGCGCGTCGCCGACGACCACCGAGCCGACCCGCTCGCGCTCCATCGTCTCGAACACCTCGTGCAGCGTCGCCTGCGGCGCCACGGTCACCGGAGGGCGCCGGACCACGTCGCCGAGCGGCGCGGCCATCGTGCGCCACTGCGTCGCCTGCTGCGCGTAGCTCGCCTGCAGCGCCCGGTTCGACAGGTCGAGCAGTGCGCCGAGGCGGCGCCGGCAGAAGTCGCGGAACGGCTCGCTGCGGCGGAGCAACTCATCGAAGTCCTCGCGCGGCAGGCTCCAGCAGAACACGTCGCCGGTGGCCCGGTAGGTCGCGACGACCGGCCGCGCGGCGAGCAGCGCGCCGACCGGGAACGGCTCGCCCTCGGTCAGCACCGTCACGGACGCCTCGCCCGGCAGGTCCGGACGGCGCCCCTCGACCACGCCCTGCCGGACGATCCAGCACCGCGCGGGCACGCCATCCTCGGGGCCGACGATCGGCTCGCCGCCGGCGAAGTAGGCGAGCTCGACGCGCCGCGCGACGAAGTCGAGGTCCTCGTCGCGCATCGACGAGAACGGCGCATGCGCGGCGAGCGTTCGCCGCGCCCCGTCGATCAGCGTCGGCGAGGCCACTGCGGCGCCCTGCCCGCGCTCACGCGCGCGGCGGCTGTGCGCCCCGGACGACCGACAGGGCGCCTGCGATCATCGACGACAGGTCGCTCATGTTGGCCGGCACGATCAGCGTGTTGCCCTGCTTCGCGATCTGGCCGAAGGCCTGCACGTACTGCTCGGCGACCCGCAGGCTGACCGCGTCCATGCCGCCCGGACGCTGGGTCGCCAGCGCGACCCGCGCGATCGCCTCGGCGGTCGCGGTGGCGACGGTGGTGATCGCCGCGGCCTGGCCTTCGGCCTCGTTGATCGCGGCCTGCTTGTCGCCCTCGGAGCGCTGGATCGCCGCCTCGCGCTCGCCGGTGGCGATGTTGATCTGCTCCTGCTTGCGGCCCTCGGAGGCGGCGATCAGCGCACGCTTCTCGCGCTCGGCGGTGATCTGCGCCTGCATCGCGCGCAGGATCTCGGCCGGCGGGGTCAGGTCCTTGATCTCGTAGCGCAGCACCTTCACGCCCCAGCTCATCGCCGCCTCGTCGAGCGCCGACACCACGCTGCTGTTGATGAAGTCGCGCTCCTCGAACGTGCGGTCGAGCTCGAGCCGGCCGATCACCGAGCGCAGCGTCGTCTGCGACAGCTGGGTGATCGCGACGATGAAGTTCGAGGAGCCGTAGGACGCCCGCGTCGGGTCGGTCACCTGGAAGTACAGCACGCCGTCGACGGTCAGCTGGGTGTTGTCCTTGGTGATGCAGACCTGGCTGGGGACGTCCATCGGGATCTCCTTCAGCAGGTGCTTGTAGGCGACCCGGTCGATGAAGGGGACGACGAACGACAGCCCCGGGGACAGCGTGCGGTGGTACTTGCCGAGCCGCTCGACGACCCACGCGTGCTGCTGCGGCACGACCTTCAGCGTCTGCACGACGAACACGACGGCCAGCAGCAGGATCACCGCCGCGACGACGCTCGTTCCGACCATGGTTCCTCCGGAGTTTCAGGGGCGCGCGAGGATCAGCCGGTTGCCGGCGACCTCGCGGATCAGGTACTCGCCGGGCGCGGCGGCCTCTCCGGGCGCGAGCTCGACTGACCACTCGGTGCCGCGGTAACGCACGCGAGCGCGGCGGTCGGCGTCCCAGGCCTCGACGCGCACCCGCTCTCCGACGTCGGCGATCACGTCCGGGTTGCGCCCGGCCGGCCCGCGTCCGGGCGCGCCGGCGCGCGCACGCCGCACCCACGCGGCCCCGGCGAGCGCGACGAGCGCCGCTGCGACGAACTGGGCCCACACCGGCCCGCCCGCCGCGGCGACCGCGCCCGCCGCCGCGCAGCCGACCGCGATCATCAGCAGATAGAAGGTGCCGGTCACCAGCTCGAGGATGCCGATGCCCAGTGCGAGAACCCACCACCAGTATTGAATGGCCATGTCGACCCCGAGCATCTCGCGCGCCGGTCAACAGGTCAACCGCCCCGGACGTTGTAGGGCGACGTGGTCGCGGGCGGGCCGGGGACGGGTTTGCCGCCCCCTGCCGTTCCGGCTACGATGCGAGCCCAGCGCGGACCCCAGGGTCCGTCGCCTCATTCAACCGATCGATACCGGCTTCAAATCCCCAGGAGAGACATCGATGAATCTGCACCACAAGGTCCTGAGCCTCGCGGTCGCGTCGGCCTTCACGTTCGCCGGCGCCGCGTCCGCGCAGACGGTCGTCAAGATCGGTCACGTGGGCCCGCTCACCGGCGGCATCGCCCACCTCGGCAAGGACAACGAACTGGGCGCCAAGCTGGCGATCGAGGACCTGAACGCCAAGGGCGTCAAGATCGGCGGCCAGGCCGTCAAGTTCGAGCTGCTCTCCGAGGACGACGCGGCCGATCCGAAGCAGGGCACCGCCGCCGCCACCAAGCTGGCCGACGCGAAGGTCAACGGCGTCATCGGTCACCTGAACTCGGGCACCACGATCCCGGCCTCCAAGATCTACCACGACGCCGGCATCCCGCAGATCTCGCCGTCGGCGACCAACCCGAAGTACACCCAGCAGGGCTTCAAGAGCGCCTTCCGCGTCGTCGCGCACGACGGCCAGCTCGGCGGCACGCTGGGCCGGTACGCGGTCAAGGACGTCAAGGCCAAGAGCATCGCGATCATCGACGACCGCACCGCCTACGGCCAGGGCGTCGCCGACGAGTTCCAGAAGGCGGTCAAGGCAGCGGGCGGCAAGGTCGTGGGTCGCGAGTTCACCAACGACAAGGCCACCGACTTCAACGCCATCCTGACCAAGCTCAAGGGCCAGAAGCCCGACCTGGTGTTCTACGGCGGCATGGACGCGGTCGCGGGCCCGATGCTGCGCCAGATGAAGCAGCTCGGCATCAACGCCAAGTTCATGGGCGGCGACGGCATCTGCTCGAACGAGCTGATCAAGCTGGCCGGCGACGGCATGTCCGACGGCCAGGTGATCTGCGCCGAGGCGGGCGGCGTCACCAAGGACAAGGAAGCCGCGATGACCGCCTGGAAGGCGCGATTCAAGGAGAAGACCGGCGCCGACGTGCAGATCTACGCGCCGTACGTCTACGACGCGGTGATGACGATGGTCTCGGCGATGCAGAAGGCCGACTCGACCGATCCCAAGAAGTACCTGCCGGCGCTCCAGAAGATCAGCTACGAGGGCGTGACCGGCAAGATCGTGTTCGACGACAAGGGCGACATCAAGGACGGCGCCCTGACCCTGTACACGTACAAGGGCGGCAAGCGCGAGACGATGATGGTGGTCAAGTAAGATCCCGCGTTCGGGCCGGCTGCGTGCCGGCCCGAGGGATCCGGGGGCGCCGCGGGTCGGCGCCCTTTTTCTTTTCCGGCTCCCCGCCGACCGAACGGCCCGGCCGGGCCGCGGAGACACGACGATGACCCGCCTCCTCCCGACAGCGGCGCGCCGGCGCGCCGCCCCTCGAACCCGCACCGCGATGCGCGCGTGCACCGTCGTCGCGGCCGCCGTGCTCGCCGGCTGCACGCTGCCGCCGCTCGGCCCGTCCGAGCCCCCGGCGCCCGGCCCGGGGCCGATGCCGCCGACGACGATGCCCACGCCGCCGAAGCTTGCCGGCTCGAGCTGGTACTGGCTCGGCACGCTGACCCCGGCGGGTCTGGTCGGGCCGGCCGACCCGGGGGCGTTCAATCTCGAGTTCCTCGACGGCGGGCAGCTCGCCGTCCAGCTCGATTGCAACACCGGCGGCGCGAGCTGGCAGCAGTCCGGCCGTGCGCTGACGCTCGGCCCGGTGAAGTCCACCCGCAAGGCCTGCCCGGCCGCCTCCGAGGCGGAACGCTTCGGGCGGCAGCTGCCGCTCGTGCGCAGCGCGGTGCTGACGATGGGGCTGCTGCAGCTGTCGCTCGGCGATGCCGGCACGATGGTGATGGCGCGCGACCCCGACTGGAAGCTGCGCAACTACGACTGCCCCAACGGCGCGCCGTCGATGCTGGTCGCCGTCGGCCGAGAGCAGGCCGTCGTGCGGTGGCGCGACGAGGCGTGGCAGATGAAGCCGCAGACGACGCCGTCAGGCGTGCGCTATGCGTCCGACACGGCGATCCTGTTCACCAGGGGCAACGAGGCCTCGCTGGTGAGCCAGGGCAAGCAGCTGGCCGGGCCCTGCATCGCTCGGCGCTAGAGCACGGCACGCTGACCGCGCGGGGCGGCCCCGCGCGGTCGACGGGTCGGCGGACGGGCGCGGACCGCGCCGCGCCCGTTGCCCGCCCGGGCCTCAGTGACCCTTCTTGGCCAGCGCTCCCAGCCGCTGCCAGGTGTCGACCACGGTGTCGGGGTTCAGCGAGATCGACGCGATGCCGTGCATCATCAGCCACTCGGCGAGGTCCGGGTGGTCGGACGGTCCCTGCCCGCAGATGCCGACGTACTTGCCGGCGGTGCGGCAGGCGACGATCGCGCGCTCTAGCAGCGCCTTGACCGCCGGATCGCGCTCGTCGAAGCCCTCGGCGACCAGCCCCGAGTCGCGGTCGAGGCCCAGGGTCAGCTGGGTCAGGTCGTTCGAGCCGATCGAGAAGCCGTCGAAGTGCTCGAGGAACTGCTCGGCGAGGATCGCGTTCGACGGGATCTCGCACATCATGATCACCCGCAGCGCGCCCCGCCCGTCGGCCGCCCCGCCCTCGCCGCGCCGCAGTCCGTGCTTGGCGAGCAGGCCGATCACCAGCTCCGCCTCGCGCACGGTGCGCACGAACGGCACCATCAGCTCGACGTTGGTCAGCCCCATCTCCTCGCGCACGCGCTTCATCGCGCGGCACTCCATCTCGAAGCACTCGGCGAAGTCGGGCGAGATGTAGCGCGAGGCGCCGCGGAACCCGAGCATCGGGTTCTCCTCCTCGGGCTCGTAGCGGCTGCCGCCGATCAGCTTGCGGTACTCGTTCGACTTGAAGTCCGACAGGCGCACGATGACCGGGCGCGGCCAGAACGCCGCGGCGATCGTCGCCACGCCCTCGGCGAGCTTGTCGACGTAGAACGCACGCGGGCTCGAGTGGCCCCTCGCGATGCTCTCGACCGCCTTCTTCAGGTCCGGATCGACGTTCGGGTAGTCGAGGATGGCCTTCGGGTGGACGCCGATGTTGTTGTTGATGATGAACTCGAGGCGGGCGAGGCCCACGCCCTCGTTCGGCATCTGCGCGAACTCGAAGGCGAGCTGCGGGTTGCCGACGTTCATCATGATCTTGACCGGGATCTCCGGCAGCGCGCCCGAGGCGACCTCGCTCACCTCGGTCTCGAGCATGCCGTCGTAGATGTAGCCGGTGTCGCCTTCGGCGCAGGACACCGTCACGAGCGCGCCGGAGGTCAGGCGGTCGGTCGCGTCGCCGCAGCCGACGACCGCGGGGATGCCGAGCTCGCGCGCGATGATCGCCGCGTGGCAGGTGCGCCCGCCGCGGTTGGTGACGATCGCCGAGGCGCGCTTCATCACCGGCTCCCAGTTCGGGTCGGTCATGTCGGTGACCAGCACGTCGCCGGGCTGCACGCGCTCCATCTCGCTCGCGTCGCCGACCACGCGCACCGGCCCCGCGCCGACCTTCTGGCCGATCGCGCGACCGCTGGCGAGCACGTCCGAGGTCGCCTTGAGGCGGAACTTGAGCTGCCGGCCGTCGTGCTGCGACTTCACCGTCTCGGGCCGGGCCTGCAGGATGTAGAGCTTGCCGTCGCGCCCGTCGCGGCCCCACTCGATGTCCATCGGGCGGCCGTAGTGCTGCTCGATGATCGTGGCGTAGCGTGCGAGCTCGACCACCTCGTCGTCGGCGAGCGAGTAGCGGGTGCGCTGCTCGATCGGGGTGTCGACGGTGCGCACCGAGCGGCCGGCGCCGCCCGAGGTGTCGAACTCCATCTTGATCAGCTTCGAGCCGAGCTGGCGGCGGATGATCGGCTTCTTGCCCGCCGCGAGCATCGGCTTGTGGACGTAGAACTCGTCCGGGTTCACCGCGCCCTGCACGACCGTCTCGCCGAGCCCGTAGGCGGAGGTGATGAACACCACGTCCGGGAAGCCCGACTCGGTGTCGATGGTGAACATCACGCCCGAGGCGCCGAGGTCGCTGCGGACCATCCGCTGCACGCCGGCCGACAGCGCGACGTCGGCGTGCACGAAACCCTTGTGGACCCGGTAGGAGATCGCGCGGTCGTTGTAGAGCGACGCGAACACGTGACGGATGCGCTCGAGGATCGCGTCGATGCCGACGACGTTCAGGTAGGTCTCCTGCTGGCCGGCGAAGGACGCGTCGGGCAGGTCCTCAGCGGTGGCGGACGAGCGCACCGCGAACGACATTTCACTCGAAGAACTGTCTACAAGCTGCTGATAATACTCGCGGATTTCACGTTCCAGACGCTCGGGCAGAGGCGCCTCCTCGACCCAGCGCCGGATCTCGGCGCCGCAGGCGGCGAGCGCCTTGACGTCGTCGACGTCGAGCGCCTCGAGCCGGGCGTTGATCCGGGCGGTCAGGCCGCCTTCGTTCAGGAAGTCGCGGAAGGCGAGCGCGGTGGTGGCGAAGCCGCCGGGCACGCGCACGCCGGCGTGGGCGAGCTGGCTGATCATCTCCCCGAGCGAGGCGTTCTTGCCGCCGACCGACTCGACGTCGGTCATCCGCAAGTCTTCGAACGGGACGACATAGCGTCCGTCGTGACGGTTCATGGGGACAGTCCTGGAGGGTTGGGAACCGGTGGGCCGCGCGTGGGGTCCGCAGGGCGCGCGCGCAGCGCTGTAGTCGGGCCGCTCGCGGGCGAGAACGGCACGGCTGCAACACTCGGGCGGGTCCGACCCCGACGGTCGGCGGATTCTACTTCGCGGGATCCGGCCACGCCGAGGAAAATGCCCTGTCGCCGCGCCGCCGGATGCCTCGCGCGGCCCCGCCCGTCCATCGCTTCCCGAGGTCCAGATGCCCGACGCCCGCCTGCCCGCCGCCGACCGCACCGCGTTCTTCGTGTCCGACGGCACGGGCATCACCGCCGAGACCTTCGGGCACTCGGTGCTGCAGCAGTTCGAGGGCCTGCGGATCCGCCAGGTGCGGCTTCCCTTCATCGACACGATCGAGAAGGCCGAGGAGGCGGTCACCCGGATCAAGCACCAGGCGGTCGTCGACGGCAGGCGCCCGGTGGTGTTCAGCACGCTGGTGAACCCAAGGATCAACGAGATCGTCCGCACCTCGAACGCGCTGTTCCTCGACCTGATCGCGACCTTCGTCGATCCGCTGGAGACCGAGTTCGGGGTGAAGTCGACCCACACCATCGGCCGATTCCACGCGGTCGCCGAGTCGGACCGCTACAAGCAGCGGATCGAGGCGATCCACTACTCGATGGCGCACGACGACGGCCAGCTGCACAAGGACCTGGAGAGCGCCGACGTGATCTTCGTCGGCGTCTCGCGCTGCGGCAAGACGCCGACCAGCCTCTACCTCGCGGTCCAGCACGGCGTGAAGGCGGCGAACTACCCGCTGATCCCCGACGACTTCGAGCGCCGCAAGCTGCCCGAGGTGCTCTACAAGTTCAAGCCGAAGCTCTTCGGGCTGACCATCTCGCCCGAGCGCCTCGCCGAGGTCCGCAACGAGCGCCGGCCCGGCAGCCGCTATGCCGCGATCGAGACCTGCCGGATGGAGGTCAACGAGGCCGAGGCGATGATGAAGCGCGAGGGCATCCCGTGGCTGTCGACGACGACGCGCTCGATCGAGGAGATCGCGACGACGGTTCTGACGTTGCTGGATCTGGATTAGGTCCGAAGTCACCCGCCTCTCGGCGGAGTCCGGTCCGGGATGCGGCAGCCCGGCGCAAGCATGCGCCGGTCGCTCCGCCGGCGGCGAGCAGTGCTCGCCGAAACCCCGGCTACGCCTCCGCCGGCGGCGAGCAGTGCCGGCTCGCCGAGCAGTGCTCGGCGCCCCGGCTACGCCGCCCGCTGCCGCCGCTGCTCGAACAGGCACACCGCGGCGGCGGCCGCCACGTTCATCGACTCCACGCCGTCGGCCTGCGGGATCCGTACCCAGCGGGCGACGTCGGCGGCGATCTCGTCGGACAGCCCCTCGCCCTCGTTGCCGAGCAGCCAGAGCGCGCCGCCGCGCAGGTCGGCGTCGAACAGCGACTCGGCCTCGGCGGCGCGGGTGCCGATCGCCTCGACCGCGAGCCGCGCGCGCACGGCGCTCCACGGCACCGCCTCGTGGATCGACAGGTGGAAGTGCGCGCCCATGCCCGCGCGGAGCACCTTCGGCGACCAGCACCAGGCGGTGCCCGGCGCGGTGAGCACGGTGCCGACGCCGGCCGCCGCGCAGCTGCGCAGCAGCGTGCCGACGTTGCCCGGGTCCTGGATCCGGTCGAGGTAGACCGCGTCGCGCTCGATCGAGGCCGGCAGCCCGGGCCGCGGCGTGTCGACGACGAACGCCAGGCCGACGCCGTGCTGCAGCGTCGACACCGAGGCGAACAGCTCGTCGGCGAGCTCCACCGCCGCGACGCCGTGGCGCGCGAGCAGCGGGCCGACCTCGGGATGCGCACGCCCGGACGTCGACACCGCGGCGAGCGGCGGCGGGCCGTGGCGCTGCAGCCAGGCCTCGCACAGGTGCACGCCCTCGAGCACCGAGCGGCCGAGCCGCCGGCGCTCGCGCGCCGAGTGCGCGAGCTCGGCGAGCTCGCGGAAGGTCGGGTTGTCGCGCGAGGTGATGCGGCGGGGCGGCGCGGTCATCGGTCGTGCCCCGGGTCGTCGGTCGTGGCGCCGGCCGACGCGAGCGCGTCGCGCACCGGCGCGAAGCTGCGCCGGTGCGCCGCGCAGGGCCCGAGCGCCCGCAGCCGCTCGAGGTGCTCGGCGGTCGGGTAGCCCTTGTGCCGGTCGAAGCCGTAGCCGGGGAAGCGCACGTGCAGTCGCATCAGCTCGGCGTCGCGCTCGGTCTTGGCGAGGATCGAGGCGGCCGAGATGCAGGGCTCGATCGCGTCGCCGCCGACGATCAGCTCGATGCCGCAGTCGAGCTGCGGCGGCTGGTTGCCGTCGACGCGCGCAAGGGTGGGTGCGACCGGCAGTGCGGCGACCGCGCGGCGCATCGCGAGCAGCGACGCGCGCAGGATGTTGAGCCGGTCGATCTCGGCGACGCTCGCCCGCGCCACCGCCCAGCCGATCGCACGCTCGCGGATCGCGTCGGCGAGCGCGTCGCGGCGGACCGCGCTCAGCTGCTTCGAGTCGCGCAGCCCGTCGATCGGCCTCGCCGTATCGAGGATCACCGCCGCCGCGACGACCGGCCCGGCGAGCGGCCCGCGCCCGGCCTCGTCGACGCCGCAGACGACGCGCGCATCGAACGCGAGCGCGAGCGCGCCCTGCTCCGCCGCGGCGGCGCGCCGGCTCATCGCGACGGTGCGCGCCGCGGCGGGCGCATCTCGAGCAGCGCCTCGGCGGCACGCTGCGCGCAGTCCCGGCGCAGCGATTCGTGCAGCCCCGCGAAGCGCTCGGCGAGGCGCGCCGCGCGCGCCGGGTCGTCGAGCTGCGCGAGCAGCGCCGCGCCCATGGCCTCGGGCCTCGCCGCGTCCTGGATGAATTCCGGCACCACCGACTCGTTGCACAGGATGTTGGGCAGCCCGACCCACGGCAGGTAGTTCATGTTCTTCATGATCCGGTAGGTGAGCCAGGCCACCCGGTAGGCGATCACCATCGGCTTGCGGTAGAGCGCGACCTCGAGCGAAGCGGTGCCGCTCGCCACCAGCACCGCGTCGGACGCCGCGATCGCGTCGTGCGAGCGCCCCATCACCAGCCGGCAGTCGACGCCCTCGGGCAGCGCGCCGCCGGCCAGCATCCCGCGCAGCCGCGCGTACAGCGTCTCGGTCGCCGCGGGCACGACGAAGACCAGCTCCGGGCGGCGCGCGGCGAGCCACGCGATCGTGCGCACGAACGCGGGCGCGATGTGGGTGATCTCGCCGCCGCGGCTGCCCGGCAGCACGGCGACAACGGGGCGCCCCTCGGGCAGCCCGAGCGCGCGGCGCGCCCCCGCGACGTCGGCCTGGAGCGGGATCGCGTCGGCGAGCGGGTGACCGACGTAGGTCGCCGGCACGCCGGCCGCCTCGTAGAGCTTCGGCTCGAACGGGAACACCAGCAGCATCCGGTCGACCGAGCGCTTGATGCCCTCGATCCGGCCGCCGCGCCACGCCCAGATCGACGGTCCGATGAAGTGCGCGACGCGCACGCCGCGCTCGCGCAGGCGGCGCTCCAGGTCGAGGTTGAAGTCGGGCGCGTCGACCCCGACGAAGACGTCCGGCCGCCAGTCGAGCAGCCGGTCGTGCAGCCGCGAGCGGACCGCGCGCAGCGCCGCGTACTCGCGCAGCACCTCCGCGTAGCCGTGCACCGCGAGGCGCTCGGACGGCCACCAGGCGTCGAAGCCGCGCGCGACCATCGCCGGCCCGCCGATGCCCGCCGACTGCAGCCCCTGCGCGCCGCCGAGCCGGGACTGCAGCCCGCCGAGGACCGCCGAGGCGAGCAGGTCGCCGGAGGTCTCGCCGGCGACCATGCCGAGGCGGAACGGCCCGGCGTCGGGCACCGCGAGCGCGGTGCCCGCGGCGGGCGCGTCGGGGACGAGCGGGTTCAAGGTCGGCGGCCCGCGGTCCGGCGCTGCGCCACGCGCGTCGCCGCCCTCAGCGGACGATGCCGCGCTCGACGCGCGCGAGGAATTCGGTCAGCAGCCGCAGCGCATCCGCCTGCCCGAGCGCGGACGCGGGCAGCGCAGTCGCGGGCGCAGCCCCGGTCGCATCGATCTCCGCGAGCTGTGCCTCGAGCTGCCCGCGCGCCTGCGCGAGCGTCAGCTCCGAGCGGTAGAGCGTGCGGTAGGCGCGCCGCAGCAGCGCGACGGTGTCCGCCTCGAAGCCGCGCCGCTTCAGGCCCTCGGTGTTCAGTCCGTGCGGCGCCGACGGGTTGCCCGAGGCCATCACGTAGGGCGGAACGTCGTGCAGCACGATGGTGCCGGTGCCGGTCATCGCGTGCGGGCCGACCTTGCAGAACTGGTGGACCTGCGTGCAGCCGCCGAGGATCACCCAGTCGCCGAGCTCGACGTGGCCGCCGAGGTTGGTGGTGTTGGCGAGGATCGTGTGCGAGCCGATCCGGCAGTCGTGCGCGACGTGCACGTAGGCCATGATCCAGTTGTCGTCGCCGATCCGGGTGACGCCCGCGTCCTGGACCGTGCCGCGGTTGACCGTCACGCACTCGCGGAAGGTGTTGCCGTCGCCGATCTCGAGCGTCGTCGGCTCGCCGCGGTACTTCTTGTCCTGCGGCGGCCCGCCGATCGTCGCGTGCGGATGCACGACGTTGTTCCGGCCGAGGGTGGTCGGCCCCTCGACGGTCGCGTGAGCCAGGATCCGCGTGCCTGCGCCGATCCGCACGCCGGCTCCGACGACCGCGAACGGGCCGACCTCGACGTCGTCATCGAGCGACGCGCCCGGATCGACGCACGCGCTCGGGTGGATGCGCGCCACGGTCAGCCGCCCGCCTCGGACGACCCGCCCGCCTTCGCCGCACCGGTCTGCGGCGGCGCGACCTCGCGCAGCGTGCACATCAGCTCGGCCTCCGCGGCGACCGCGCCGTCGACGGTCGCGACACCGCGGAACTTCGAGATCGACTTCGCGAAGCGCATGATCTCCACCTCCAGGCGCAGCTGGTCGCCGGGCCCGACCGGCCGCTTGAAGCGCGCGCCGTCGATGCCGACGAAGTAGAACACCGACGAGGCGTCGGACTTGCGCCCGAGCGTCTCGAAGGACAGCACGCCGGCCGCCTGCGCGAGCGCCTCGATCATCAGCACCCCCGGCATCACCGGGATGTGCGGGAAATGCCCGACGAAGAACGGCTCGTTGATCGTCACGTTCTTGATCGCGACGATGCGCTTGCCCGGTTCGAGCTCGAGCACCCGGTCGATCAGCAGGAACGGGTAGCGGTGCGGCAGGTACTCGAGGATGCCGCGGATGTCGATGGTGGTCATTCGTCGTCCTTGGGGCCTGCGCCCCGCGAGGCCAGCGCGCGGATCCGCCGGCGCAGCTCGGGCAGCTGCTTGAGCGTCGCGGCGGTCCGTTCCCACTGCGCGTGCCCCTGCAGTGGCCACGCGCCGGTGTAGAAGCCCGGTTCGTCGACGCTGCGCTCGACCAGCGAGAAGCCGCCGATCACCGCACCGTCGCAGAGCTCGATGTGCCCGGCGATACCCACGCCGCCGCCGATCATGCAGCGCGCGCCGATCGTGGCGCTGCCGGCGATGCCGACGCAGCCGGCGATCACGGTGTGCGCGCCGATCCGCACGTTGTGGCCCACCTGCACCAGGTTGTCGATCTTCACGCCGTCGGCGATGACGGTGTCGTCCAGGGCGCCGCGGTCGATCGCGCAGTTCGCGCCGATCTCGACGTCGTCGCCGATCGTCACCGAGCCGAGCTGGGCGATCTTGACGAAGCCCTCGGCCGACGGCGCGAAGCCGAAGCCGTCGGCCCCGACCACCGTGCCCGAGTGGATCGTCGCGCGCGCGCCGATGGTGACGCCGCCGTAGACCACCACGTTCGGGTGCAGCGTCGAGCCGGGGCCGATCGAGGCGCCCTCGCCGATCGCGCAGCCCGCGCCGATGCGCGTGCCCTCGCCGATGCGGGCGCCCGCCGCGACGCTCGCCCCCGGGCCGACCGCGACGCCGGCGCCGAGCCGCGCGGCCGCGTCGACGCGCGCCGTCGGGTCGATGCCCGCGGCCGCCCGCGGCGGCGCGAGCAGCGCCTCGAACCACTGGGACAGGCGCGCGTAGGCGACGTACGGGTCGGACACGACGATCCGCGCGGCGCCCTCGGCGGCGTGCGCCTCCAGGGCCGGCGACACGATCAGCGCGCCGGCGCGGCTCGCCGCGGCGGCCCTGCCATGGCGGCGGCCCGACAGGAACGACACCGCGTCGGGGCCGGCCGACTCGAGCGACGCGAGCCGCGCGATGATGCGCGCGCCGTCGCCGCGGACCGCGCCGCCGATGCGCCCCGCGATCGCGTCGACCGTGACCGGCTCGGGCAGCGGGCGTCGCACCGTCGTGCCTACTTCGAGGCGTTGAGCTGGCGCAGCACCTTCTCGGTCATGTCGATCCGGGGCGAGACGTGCACCGCCTCCTGGATGATCATGTCGTAGCGCTCCTGCTCGGCGATCTGCCGGATCACGCGGTTCGCGCGTTCGATCACCGTCGCGAGCTCCTCGTTGCGGCGCTGGTTGATGTCCTCGCGGAACTCGCGCTGCTTGCGCTGGAACTCGCGGTCGAGGTCGGCGAGCTCGCGCTGGCGGCGCAGCCGCTCGCCCTCGGCGGTGACCGGCGCGTCGCGTTCGAGCTTCTCGGACATCTGCTTGAGGCGCGCGGCGAGGTCCTGGAGTTCCTTGTCCCGGCGCGAGAACTCCTGCTGGATCCGCTCCTGCGCGGACTTCGCGGCGGTCGACTCGCGGATGATCCGCTCCAGGCTGACGTAGCCGACCTTCGGCGGCGCATCCTGCGCGACGGCGAACGCCGAGGCCGCGCAGAGCGCGCCCGCGGCGACGAGCCGGGCAAGCCGAGCAGGCCGGACGGTGGAGGTCATCGGGTCGGTTCCATGGAGCGCCCTCCGGTGGGCGGGCCGGGGCGCGGCGGCCGCATTCTCGCACACCTGCGGCACGGCGCGGCCCCGTTCAGAAGCCCGTCCCGATCTGGAACTGGAAGCGCTGCGTACGGTCGCCGTCCTGCTTGTTGATCGGGTAGCCGAGCGACAGCTTCAGCGGGCCGAGCGGGGACAGCCAGTTCAGGCCCAGGCCGGCCGAGTAGCGCAGGTCGCCGAGGTTGATGGTATCGGGGAAGACGTTGCCGACGTCCATGAAGGTGAACATCCGGACGATCTGCTCGTTGCCGGTGCCGGGCAACGGGAAGAGGAACTCGAAGCTGCCGACCAGCTTGGACTGGCCGCCGCGCGGGAAGCCGTCGCTGTCGCGCGGGCCGAGGCTCGCCGCCTCGAAGCCCCTCACCGAGCCGATGCCGCCCGCATAGTAGTTCTTGAAGATCGGGTAGAGGTTGTCGCCCCAGGACCAGCCGCGCGCGACCGAGCCGTAGAGGCCGATCGTGTAGTCCTTGGACAGCGGCTTGTAGTACTGCGCGTCGAAGTTCGCGCGCACGTAGCGCAGGTCGCCGACCGGCAGCGTGATTTCGACGTTCGAGGACATCAGCAGGCCGCGGGTCGGCGTCAGCGGGCTGTCGCGCTCGTCGCGCAGCCAGCCGAGCGTCCCGAGCACCGCCCAGCTCGATTCGCCGAACGCCGCGACGTACTCCTCGAAGCGTGCCGGCGCGTTCGTGCCGAGCGACAGCGTGTTGCGCTCGTAGACCATGCCGAAGTTCACCCGGTCGACCTCGGTGTACGGCAGGCCGAAGCGCAGCCCGATGCCCTGCGTCAGCGTGCGGTAGTCGCCCAGCCCGAGCTGGTCGGCGTTGAAGCGCCGGCTGTACATCTCGAAGGTGCGCGACACCCCGTCGGCGGTGAAGTACGGGTCGGTGCTGCGCAGGTCGATCGTCTGCTGCGTCTGGCCGGTGTTGACGTTGAGGGCGAGCGACTTGCCGGTGCCGAGGAAGTTCTGCTGGTTGACCGATGCGGTCAGGATCAGGCTGTCGGTGCTCGAGAAGCCCACGCCGACGAGGAAGGTGCCGGTCGAGCGCTCGGTGACGTTGACGTTCAGGTCGACCTGGTCCGGCGCGTCGGGCACCGGCGCGGTGTCGATCGTCACGTCGGTGAAGAAGCCGAGTCGCGTCAGCCGCTGGCGCGACAGCCGGATCTTGTCGGTGTCGTACCAGGCGCTCTCGAACTGGCGCAGCTCGCGTCGGATCACCTCGTCTCGGCTGCGGGCATTGCCCGAGATGTTGATCCGGCGCACGTAGGCCCGGCGACCGACGTCGACGGTGACGTTGAAGAAGACCGTGCGCTTGTCGCGGTCGACCTCGGGGATCGCGTTGACGTTCGCGAACGCGTAGCCGATCGAGCCGTACAGCTCGGTCATCGAGCGCGTCGAGTCGGCGAGCCGTTGGCCGTTGAAGACCTCGCCCTCGCGGATCAGCATCAGCGAGTCGAGCTCCTTGTCGCGCCCGAGGGTGTTGCCGCTGAAGCGGTAGCCCGAGACCGTGTAGCGATCGCCCTCGGAGACGTTGATGGTGATGTAGACGCCCTCGCGGTCCGGGTCGATCGACACCTGCGTCGAGGTGACCGCGAACTCGAGGTAGCCGCGGTTCAGGTAGAACGAGCGGATGCGCTCCAGATCGCCCGCGAGCTTCTCGCGCGCGTACTGGTCGGTCTTGGTGTACCAGGACAGCCAGGTCGGCGTCGTCAGCGACAGCTGCTCGATCAGCGTGCGCTCGCTGAACGCCTGGTTGCCGACGATCCGGATCTCGGTGATCCGCGCGTCGGCGCCTTCGTCGATCGCGAGCGCGATGCCGACGCGGTTGCGCTCCTGCGGCGTCACCGTCGCGGTCACGCGCGCCGCGTACTTGCCGCGCGCAAGGTACTGGCGCTTGATCTCCTGCTCCGCGCGCTCGAGCAGCGAGCGGTCGAAGATCCGCGATTCGGCGAGCCCGAGCGCGCTCAGCGCCTTGAGCATCGTCTCGGCCGGGATGTCCTTGGCGCCGCTGATCTCGACCGAGGCGATCGACGGCCGCTCCTCGAGGTAGACGACGAGCACGTCGTTCTCGACCTCGAGGCGCACGTCGTTGAAGAGTCCGGTCGCGTAGAGCGCGCGGATCGACTGCGCGGCGCGCTGGTCGTCGATGCGCTCGCCGACCTTCACCGGCAGGTAGCCGAACACCGTGCCCGGCTCGACGCGCTGGACGCCGACGAGTCGGATGTCGCGGACGGTGAAGGGATCGAAGGCCCACGCGAGCGGGCCGAGCATGCTCGCGGCGAGCGCGAACACGGCTTTAACGAACGGACGCATGGAACTCCCGGTTGGCCGGCCGGCCACCGGGGACTCAGCCGCCGAACAGCCTGCTCAGATCGTTGAACAGGGCCACGGCCATCAACCCGACGATCGCCGCGAGACCTGCCTTCTGGGTGACCTGCATGAAGCGCTCGGACAGCGGTCGACCCTTGATCGCCTCGAGCCCGTAATATACCAAATGGCCTCCGTCGAGGACGGGGACCGGCAGCAGGTTGAGCACACCGAGGCTCACGCTGATCAGCGCGAGGAACGCGACGTACGCGAACGCGCCGACCTTCGCCGACTGCCCCGCGTAATCCGCGATCGCGACCGGTCCGCTGAGGTTGCGCCACGACAGGTCGCCGGTCAGCATCTTGCCGAGCATCCGCAGCGAGAACCACGACATGTCCCAGGTCTGGCGCGCGCCGTAGGCGATCGCGTCGATCGGGCCGTGGACCACCCGGACCATCTCGACCTTGTTCTGCAGCGCCGCGCCGATGCGCCCGACGTTGCGGCCGGCGTCCTCCGGCCGGTCTGAACGCTGCGCCTGCGGGACCACGACGATGCGCTGCTCGACGCCGGCGCGGCGGATCGTCAGCGGCACCTCGCGCTCGGCGCTCTCGCGCAGCACGTCGATCAGGTCGCTGGCGCGGGTCAACGCGCGGCCCTCGACCGAGACCACCTCGTCGCCGGCGAGCAGGCCCGCCTTCGCGGCGCTGCCGTCGGGCAGCACCGAGCCGATCGACACGCTGCCGCCGGCGAGATCGAGGCCGAGCGTGCGCATGAAGTCCTTCTCGATCTCGCCCGAGGCGAGCCCGCGGGTGTCGAGCGCGACCTGCACCGGCGCGCCGTCGCGCTGCACGACGAGGCGTGCGGCGCGCTGCTCCACCACCGCGTCGATGAGCCGCAGGCGCAGGTCGGGCAGCGAGCGCACCTCGCGGCCGTCGATCGAGACCACCCGGTCGCCCGCTGCGATCCCGGCGGCATCGGCCTGCGTGCCGGCGGCCGGCCGGCCCAGGACCGCCGCCGGCTCCTCGATGCCGACCATGCCGAGGCTCGCGTACAGCGCGATCGCGAGCGCGAAGTTCGCGAGCGGTCCGGCGACGACGATCGCGGCACGCTTGCCGAGGCTCTGGCGGTTGAAGGCGCGGTGCAGCTCGTGCTCGGCGACCGAGCCCGGGCCGCCCTCGCGCTCGTCGAGCATCCGCACGTAGCCGCCGAGCGGGATCGGCGAGATCGTCCACTCGGTGCGGTCGGCGCCGACCGTCCAGCGCAGCAGCGGCCTGCCGAAGCCGATCGAGAAGCGCAGCACCTTGACGCCGCACCAGCGGGCGACCGAGTAGTGGCCGAGCTCGTGGACGAAGATCAGCAGCGCGAGCGCGAAGAGGAACGCGATCAGGGTGGTCATGTTGCAGCCTCCGCCAGCCTCGCCCCCGCGCATTCGCGCGCTCGGGCGTCGAGGGCCAGCACCTCGGCGGTGTCGGCCGGCGCGCGGGCGGCGCCGAGCGCCTCGAGCACCGCCTCGTTGATCCGCGCGATGTCGGTGAAGCGGATCCGGCGCTCGAGGAACGCGTCGACGGTCATCTCGTTGGCCGCGTTCAGCACGCAGGGCGCCGCGGCGCCCGCGGACAGCGCCTCGCGGGCGAGCCGCAGGCAGGGGAAGCGGACCGGGTCCGGGCGCTCGAAGTCGAGCCGGCCGTGGGTGGCGAGATCGAGCATCGACACGCCGCTATCGATCCGGCCGGGGAACGCGAGCGCGTGCGCGATCGGGGTGCGCATGTCGGGGTTGCCGAGCTGGGCGAGGATCGAGCCGTCGACGTACTCGACCATCGAGTGGACGATGCTCTGCGGGTGGATCACGACGTCGAGGCGGTCGGCGGGCATGTCGAACAGGAAGTGCGCCTCGATCAGCTCGAGGCCCTTGTTCATCATGGTCGCGGAATCGACCGAGATCTTTCGCCCCATGCTCCAGTTGGGATGGGCGACCGCCTGCTCCGGCGTCACCTCGGCCATCCGCGCGACGTCGAACGCGCGGAACGGCCCGCCCGAGGCGGTCAGCACGATGCGGCGCACGCCGTCGCGACGACCGCCGGCAGGCAGGCACTGGAACACCGCGTTGTGCTCGCTGTCGATCGGCAGCACGGTGGCGCCACCGTCCCGGACCGCCCCCAGGAACACCGTCCCGGCCATCACGATCGCCTCCTTGTTGGCGAGCAGGATGGTCTTGCCGGCGCGGGCCGCCGCCAGCGTGGGCTCCAGCCCCGCGGCGCCGACGATCGCGGCCATCACCAGGTCGGTCTCGGAGGCGGCGGCGACTTCGGCCGCCGCGTGGGGGCCGTCGAGCACCTCGGTGCGCGAGCCGCGCTCGGCGAGCGCCGCGCGCAGCGAGGCCGCCGCCTCGCGCTCGGCGAGCACCGCGTAGGCCGGCTCGTGGACGAGGCACTGCTCGAGCAGCCGGGCGTGGCTGCGGCGCGCGGTCAGCGCGAAGACGCTGAAGCGGTCGGGGTGGCGGCCGACGACGTCGAGCGTGCTCTCGCCGATCGAGCCGGTCGCCCCCAGGATCGTGATCCGCTGCATCCGGTGATTATCGCAGCAGTTGCACCAGCAGCAGGCAGCCGGGCATCGTCGGGATCAGGGCGTCGATCCGGTCGAGCACCCCACCGTGTCCGGGCAGCAGCCTGCCGCTGTCCTTGACGCCGGCCAGGCGCTTGAGCATCGACTCGTAGAGGTCGCCGACGACGCTCAGCCCGGCGACCCCGGCGAGCACCGCGAGCGCGGCCGGCCAGCCGGCCCGGGCCGCGAGCCAGCTCGAGAACACCGTCGCCCCGCCCTCCCCGGCGGTGCCCGGCCATGCGAGCGCGACCCCGACCGCGACCGCGAGGACCGCGACGACGCCGCCCGCGACGCCTTCCCAGGTCTTGCCGGGACTGACCCGCGGCGCCAGCTTGTGCCGCCCGAAGGTGCGGCCGGCGAAGTACGCGCCGATGTCGGCGAGCCAGACGATCGCCATCGCGGAGACCAGCATCGCGGCGCCGAGCAGGCGCAGTTCGTAGAGCGCGAGCCAGCAGGCGGCGAGCACCAGCGCCGCCACCGCCCAGGCGGGGCCGACGCGGTGCACGCGCGACAGTGAGATCGGGGCGACCGACAGCCAGAACGCGAGGCTCGCCGCACAGAGCACCGCGACGACCGCCGGCGGCGCGCCGCCCGGCACGCCGCTGCGCCAGGCGACGTACGCGATGCCCGCGGCCGCGAGCGCGGCACCGAGCGCCCGGCCGCCGGCGGGTGCGCCGAGCAGCCGGCCCCACTCGGTGCCGGCGATCGCGAGCATCGCCAGGGACACCAGCCCCCAGACCCAGGGCGGCGCCAGGAAGATCGCCGGGACGAGGATCGCCAGCAGTACGACGGCGGTGACGACGCGCTGGCCGAGCACGTGGCGCCCCGCGCCTCAGGGCCCCGGCAGCTCGGCCGGGGTGGCGACCTGCGCGCTGGTGCGGCCGAAGCGGCGCTCGCGCGCCCGGTACCACTCGAACGCGCGGTCGAGCTCCGCGGCACCGAAATCGGGCCAGAAAGCGTCGGTGAAGTGGAGCTCGGAGTAGGCGAGCTGCCACAGCATGAAGTTGCTGATCCGCTGCTCGCCGCCGGTGCGGATGAACAGGTCCGGCTCCGGCGCGTGGCGCATCGCCAGGTGCGGCGCGAGGTCGGTCTCGTCGATCCGCGACGGGTCGGCGGCGAGGTCCGGCCGGGCCTGGAGCATCGCCCGGGTCGCCTGCAGGATGTCCCAGCGGCCGCCGTAGTTCGCGCAGACCGTCAGCGTCATCTTGGTGTTCTGCGCGGTGCGTTGCTCGGCATTGCGGATCAGAGTCTGCAGCCGGGGCTCGAACGCCGACACGTCGCCGACGATCTTCAGGCGGATGCCGTTGGCCCGCAGCTGCGCGACCTCGCGCTCGAGCGCGACGATGAACAGCCGCATCAGCAGCGACACCTCGTCGGGCGGGCGGCGCCAGTTCTCCGAGCTGAACGCGAACAGGGTCAGGTACTCGACGCCGCGCAGCACGCAGGCCTCGACCGTCGCACGGACCGCCTCGACGCCCTTCGAGTGGCCGGCCACCCGCGGCAGCCGGCGGGTCGTCGCCCAGCGGCCGTTGCCGTCCATGATGATCGCGACGTGACGGGGCACGTCGCCCGCGTCGGGGACCGTGAGGGTGGAGCTGGCGTGGTGGCTCATCGGGCGCGGTTCCCTGGCCCCGCGGGCGGGCCGACTTCCCTCAGACCGTCATGATCTCCTGCTCCTTGGACTGGAGCAGCTTGTCGATCTCGACGACGAACCGGTCGGTGAGCTTCTGGATGTCGTCCTGCGCGCGCCGCTCCTCGTCCTCGGAGATGCCCTTGGCCTTGAGCAGGTCCTTCAGGTGCGTGTTCGCGTCGCGGCGCAGGTTGCGGACCGCGACCTTCGCGTCCTCGCCTTCGCCCTTGACGACCTTGACGAGCTGCTTGCGGCGCTCTTCCGACAGCGGCGGCATCGGCACGCGGATCAGCTCGCCGATCACCGTCGGGTTCAGGCCGAGGTCGGACTCGCGGATCGCCTTGTCGATCGCCTGGGCCATCTTCTTCTCCCAGGGCGAGACGCCGATGGTGCGCGCGTCGACCAGCGTCACGTTCGCGACCTGGCTGATCGGCACCATGCTGCCGTAGTACTCGACCTGCACGTGATCGAGCAGGCCGGCGTGCGCGCGCCCGGTGCGGACCTTCGCGAGGTTCGCGCCGAGCGACTCGACCGACTTGCGCATCTTCTGCTCGGCCGAGCTGCGGATCTCGGGAATCGTGGTGGCCATGGGGGGTCTCTCCGAAGCTCGTCAGACGTGCACCAGCGTGCCCTCGTCCTCGCCGAGCAGCACGCGGCGCAGCGCGCCTTCCTTGAAGATCGAGAACACCTTGATCGGCAGCTTCTGGTCGCGGCACAGCGCGAACGCGGTCGCGTCCATGACCTTAAGGTCCCGGCCGATCGCCTCGTCGAAGCTGATCGTGCGATAGCGGGTCGCGGCCTTGTCCTTCATCGGATCGGCACTGTACACCCCGTCCACCTTGGTGGCCTTGAGCACGACCTGCGCGCCGATCTCGGCGCCGCGCAGCGCCGCCGCGGTGTCGGTCGTGAAGAACGGGTTGCCGGTGCCGGCCGCGAAGATCACGACCTTGCCCTCTTCCAGGTACTGCAGCGCCTTCGGGCGGATGTAGGGCTCGACGACCTGGTCGATCCGCAGTGCCGACATCGTGCGCGCGGTGACGCCCGCGACGCGCATCGCGTCCTGCAGCGCGAGCGCGTTCATCACGGTCGCGAGCATGCCCATGTAGTCGGCGGTCGCGCGGTCCATGCCGGCGGAGACGCCCGCCATGCCGCGGAAGATGTTGCCGCCGCCGATCACCACCGCGAGCTCGACGCCCATCGAGACGGCGCCGGCGACCTGCCTGACCATGCCCTCGATCGTCGCGGCGTTGATGCCGTAGGCGTCGTCGCCCATCAGGGCCTCGCCCGAGAGCTTCAGCAGGACACGGCGGTAGTGCGGGGCGGGTGCGGCGGTCTCGGTCATCGGGCGGCGGGTCGGTGGTCGGTGGACGGTTCGGTCGGGGGCGCCACCGTCGCGGCCGGCGGGCCGCGGCGGCGGCGTCGGGCACGGCACGCGCCGGACCCGCCGGCGCCCCGGGCCTCAGCGCGCCGCGGCGGCGGCCGCCTGCGCGGCGACTTCCGCGGCGAAGTCGGTCTGCTTCTTCTCGATGCCCTCGCCGACGACGTACAGGGTGAAGGCATGCACCTTCGCGCCCCGTGCCTTCAGCAGCTGCTCGACGGTCTGCTTGTCGTCCTTGACGAACGGTTGCCCGAGGAGGGTGACCTCCTTCAGGTACTTCTGCACCGTGCCCTCGACCATCTTGGCGACGATCTCGGCCGGCTTGCCCGACTCGGCCGCCTTCTGGGTCGCGATCGAGCGCTCCTTCTCGATCAGGTCGGCCGGCACGCCGGTGCGATCGAGCGAGACCGGCTTGGACGCGGCGATCTGCATCGCCAGGTCCTTGGCGAGCGCCTCGTCGCCGCCCTCGACGTCGACCAGCACGCCGATCCGGGAGCCGCCGTGCACGTAGCTGGCGACCTTGCCCTTCGCGGCGATCCGCACGAAGCGGCGGATCGTCATGTTCTCGCCGATCTTGCCGATCAGCGCGGTGCGCTTCGCCTCGACCGTCTGGCCCTCGAGCGTCAGCGCGGACAGCGCCGCGACGTCGGCCGGCGAGGCCTGGGCGACCAGCGCCGACAGGGCCTTCGCGAAGGCCTGGAAATCGTCGTTCTTCGCGACGAAGTCGGTCTCGCAGTTGATCTCGACCATCGCGGCGGTCTTGCCGTCGGCGGCGAGGTGCACGCCGACGATGCCCTCGGCGGTCACGCGCGAGGCGGCCTTGCCGGCCTTGTTGCCGAGCTTGACCCGCAGGATCTCCTCGGCCTTCGCCAGGTCGCCGCCCGCCTCGGTCAGCGCCTTCTTGCATTCCATCATCGGCGCGTCGGTCTTCTCGCGCAGCTCCTTCACCATCCCGGCGGTGATCTCAGCCATACCCGTGCTCCTGGTTCCGTTCATTGCCGCCCGCCGGCACCGGGCCGGCGGACTCTCGTGACGTGCGGGGCCCGCAGCCCCCGTCAGGCCTCTTCCGAAGCGACCTCGACGAACTCGTCGCCGCCGCCCTTGGCCGCTTCCTGCAGCGACGCCGCACGGCCCTCGAGGATCGCGTCGGCGGCGCCCGCCGCGTACAGCTGGATCGCCTTGCCCGAATCGTCGTTGCCCGGGATCACGTAGTCGATGCCGTCGGGCGAGTGGTTGGTGTCGACCACGCCGACCACCGGCACGCCGAGCTTGACCGCCTCGGTGACCGCGATCTTGTGATAGCCTACGTCGATGACGAACAGCGCGTCCGGCAGGCCGTTCATGTCCTTGATGCCGCCGATCGACTTGTTCAGCTTCTCGAGTTCGCGGCTGAACAGCAGCGCCTCCTTCTTCGACATCCGCTCGACGCCGCCCTCGGCGATCGTCGTCTCCATGTCGCGCAGGCGCTTGATCGAGGTCTTGACGGTCTTGAAGTTGGTCAGCATGCCGCCGAGCCAGCGCTCGTCGACGAACGGCATGCCCGCGCGGCGGGCCTCGGCCGCGACGATCTCGCGGGCCTGGCGCTTGGTGCCGACGAACATCACCGTGCCGCGGTTGGCCGCGAGCTGGCGCATGTACTTCATCGCGTCCTGGTACATGACCAGGGTCTTTTCCAGGTTGACGATGTGGATCTTGTTGCGATGGCCGAAGATGTAAGGGGCCATCTTGGGGTTCCAGAAACGGGTCTGGTGACCGAAATGGACACCCGCCTCCAGCATCTGACGCATGGTCGTCATGAGAGCACTCCTTTCAGGGTTGCGTTTCGCGGCCGCTGGGGCCCCCGAACGCGCACGCCTCGCATGTGAGGCGGTGCGCGCACCCGAGGAGGCATCCCGGTCGATCGCAGGCCGGCCCGGTGGCGCCGGACTCCGTCCTTGAATCGTCCCCACCGCACCGGCACACTGGGGCGCCGACGCGGAGGCGTTGCCGCGGTGGATTTGCCCGAACCCTGAGCTCGTCATTGAGACTCGATGAGCGAACGCGTCCGGGCAAGCCTATAATCATAGCCCGAACAAC
>Ga0315899_10001611_pt1 | contig 25698 bp, 15 predicted proteins | sample LakEriMetagenome_2_FD_203518 | JGI IMG/M metagenome (GOLD analysis project Ga0315899, IMG submission 203518) | Freshwater fungal communities from buoy surface, Lake Erie, Ohio, United States - Buoy 4 MA112 | ecosystem: Environmental > Aquatic > Freshwater > Lake | place: USA: Lake Erie, Ohio... | reverse complement strand
GTGGCAAGTCTGGATACTTAAAAGCTCTGCGGGAATTGGAATCCGCTCTCTACACAAAGGCTGCTTAATCGATGCCCAACGTATCGAATCTGGTCAAGACGATCCAAGACATCATGCGCAAGGACGCAGGCACCTACGGGGACGCCCAGCGGCTGGAGCAACTCGGATGGATGTTCTTTTTAAAGATCTTCGACGACCGCGAGATGCAACTGGAACTCTTCCAAGACGATTATCGATCCCCCTTGCCCAAGAATATGCGCTGGCGGAACTGGGCCGCCGACGAAGAGGGGATCACCGGCGATGCGCTCCTGGATTTCATCGACAACAGCTTGTTGCCGAAACTGAAAAGCCTCTCCGGCTCGGACAAAATGAGCACCCTGATTCGCATGGCGTTCGAGGACGCCAACAACTACATGAAAAACGGGACGCTCATGCGTCAGGTGATCAACAAGGTCAATGGCATCGACTTCAACGTCTCGGACGATCGCCACCTGTTCGGCGATATCTACGAGAAGTTGTTGAAGGACTTGCAATCGGCAGGCAATGCCGGCGAGTTCTACACCCCCCGTGCAGTGACGCAGTTCATCGTCGATCAAGTCAATCCAAAGCTCGGTGAGACCGTCCTCGATCCGGCCTGTGGCACCGGAGGCTTTTTGGTGTGTGCGATTGAGCACTTGCGCAAACAAGCCAAAACCGAGGCCGACGAGCGCACCATCCAAGATTGCTTTTCGGGGATTGAGAAGAAGCATTTGCCGCACGTGCTGTGCATGACCAACCTGATGCTCCATGGGATCGACGTTCCGTCGAATGTGCGGCACGACAATACGTTAGCAAGACCGCTGCGCGATTGGGGCCCGAAGGAACGGGTGGATGTCATCGTCACCAATCCGCCGTTTGGGGGGATGGAAGAAGACGGGATTGAATCGAACTATCCGGCGGAATTTCGGACGCGCGAGACCGCCGATTTGTTTTTGGTGTTGCTCATGAAGGTGCTCAAGCCCGGTGGTCGGGCTGGATTGGTTTTGCCGGACGGGACGTTGTTTGGAGAGGGGGTCAAAACGCGGATCAAGGAAGCGTTGTTGACCGAGTGCAATTTGCACACCATCGTTCGGTTGCCCAACGGCGTGTTCAATCCATATACGGGGATCCGCACGAATTTGCTTTTCTTTACCAAGGGGACTCCGACCAAGGAGGTTTGGTATTACGAGCATCCTTATCCGGCAGGGGCCAAGAGTTACAACAAGACCAAGCCGATCCGGATCGAGGAGTTTGATGCCCAGAAGAAGTGGTGGGGCAAGCCGGACAAGGCGGGTTATTACAGCAAGCGGCAGGAGAGCGAGGTCGCTTGGCGGGTTTCGATCGATACGATCAAGACCGGGAATTACAACTTGGATTTGAAAAACCCCAACCGGATCGACGACGGCCCTGGGGATGTGGAGCACTTGCTGCCCGAGTACGAGCAGTTGCTCGAGCAGATCGCTCAAACGCGAGCGAAGTTAAGGGAGGAGTTGCACCAAGCCCTGGCCGCGACCTCGCGAGGGACCCCATGAACAACGATTGGTTCTTCGAAAAGTTCGCACTGATCGCCAACGCCCCCGGTGCGGTGGCGACGATGCGGGGATTGATTTTACTCTACGCCGTGCAAGCACGCCTTGTTCTGCCTCAAGCGGACGATGCGCCGGTATCCACGCTCGTGAAAGATCTTCGAGACGCGAAATATGCCATATCGAGGGGTAGTCGGAACCGAGAAACTGATTTCGATTGCGTTGGTGTGGAAAATCTACCCTTTGAGATACCAACACATTGGACATCGGCACGGTTGTGTGATATCGGACAGATTTCCGGTGGGCATACACCATCGAAAAATAACGCGAAGTATTGGAATGGCGAGATCCAATGGTTCACCTCAAAGGATATTAAAAGCAATGAACTCTTCGAATCCGAAATTAAAATCACTGACAATGCTGTAAATTCGCCCGGACTCCAACTATATCCTTCGGGTTGTCTTTTCATGGTTGCGCGAAGCGGAATTTTGAAACGAACTTTTCCAGTTGCTATTAACCGAGTACCTGCGGCTGTTAACCAAGACTTGAAAGTGCTTCGGCCCTTCGTAAAAGGAATGGAACAATATCTTCAGCTAATGCTGCGAGGACTGACCGATTTCATTATTTCTAGATTAGTTAAGACAGGAATGACCGTACAAAGTCTTAAATACGATGAGTTTGCGAATCAAGTCTTCCCCCTCCCCCCTCTTGCCGAGCAAAAGCGTATTGTGGCCAAGGTGGATGAGTTGATGGGGTTATGCGACGCGTTGGAGTCTCAGCAGCAGGAGCGAGAGTTGCGGAAGTCGGTCCTAGTTCGCTCATCGCTCTCGCGATTTGCCGAGGCCCCCACGCCCGAGAATCTCGGCTATCTGTTCCACAAGTCCTACGACATCCCACCATCCGAGTTGCGCAAATCGATTCTAACCCTCGCCGTCCAAGGCAAACTCGTGCCACAGGACCCGAATGATGAACCGGCGGAGAAGTGGATGTCAAGAACGGGTTTGGTGAATACTTATGAATGTGACGAATCTAACACCTATCTACCGGAAGGGTGGTGTCGCGTTCGCTTTGAGGATGTTGCTGTTACGACCGGCGGCGTCACGCTCGGGCGTAAACTTGGTGATCGAAAAACAGTAACACTTCCTTACTTACGTGTGGCAAATGTGAAACGGGGCGAGCTCGATTTGAAAGTAGTTAAGGAAGTTGCGATTCCAAGTGACGAAATCAGACGATACGCACTTGAGGACAGAGACCTTCTAATGACTGAGGGCGGCGACTGGGATAAAGTCGGAAGGTCTACTGTTTGGAGAGGACAAATACCGCTTTGTTTGCATCAAAACCACGTATTTCGCTCACGAATGAAATCAAACGAATTATCCTCAGAATGGTTTGAGTATTATTTCAACTCTCCAATCGGACGTGCATACTTCGAAACAGCCGCAAAGCAGACAACTAATCTGGCCTCAATTAACATGAAACAGGTAAGGACGTGCAATGTCTCGTTGCCCCCCCTTGCCGAACAGCACCGCATCGTCGCCAAGGTGGATCAGCTCATGGCACTGGTAGACGAATTGGAGCGGCAGCAAGACGCCTCCCGCGAAAACGCGTCGAAGCTGCTAGACGCGATTGTTCAGGAGATGACAAGCAGTGGGCAAGGCATCGCGGCAACGTTGGAATCATGATCAAATCCCGGAAATGGGTTCTCTCGATAGTTTGTCTAAAACTTTCCTACCACGTAAGTGCAGGGTTCGCCACCGCCTTTTTCCAGTCTCAGGCCATCGCAAAGCGAACCATCACGCAGTAAAGAATGTAATACAGTTCAAGGAGTCGTGAAATGCAAGGTTCAATTTGGATCGAAGATCGGTTGGAGGCGTATGGGACATTTTTCCGTGACGACTTCGCGAAAAAAGCATTAGAAGCCTCTAAACGCTCGGAAAAACTCGATCGGATTGCATTCGATTTGGTCTGCGCATGGAGAAGCGCCTCGTATTCAGGAGCGCTGCCAGCAGTTCTGGTTATGACTCTGAAGAGCTTCCATGATGGATATACGAACGAGCCTCGTTCCGCCGGGATGCTTAAGTATTCAGAAGCGGTGCTATCGCAATTGTATTTGGCTGTTCCTGCTCTAACCTCAAATGAAAAACTCAGTCGATCCATCCAGTCAAGTATTCTAGATATATCCTGTCGGGTCGTCGAAGTGGATAAGTCCCTCAAGCTCGACTTCGATCTTGAAGCCGCATGGAAGGACTATTTGAAAATCGTTCCGTTTCAACTGGGAGTTCATGCCCTAATGCGGCAAACTTATCTCGCGATTTTCAGTGCCTACGAAAACTACATCATCTCGCTATTGAAACTTGCATCAGGCGAGCCAGATATCCGTATCACAGACCGGGATATCAATAAGAAATTTCGTGGCACCTTCGGTGATCTCGTTGAATCGGTGTGGTTTGACTCACGAATCCAAAAGGCGCAATTGGTGCGCCATGCGCTGATGCATGCTGGCGGACGTGTTACCAAAAAACTTGAATGTCAAGATATACCAGTCGAGGTACACGAGGGATACTTACATGTTTTTCCCGAGCACAACCAAGCATTGTATGACTTACTAAAAGTTCCCGCATTGGCGATCCTACAATCAGGTTCATTCAATGAATGATAAATAACGAGTCCGGCGTAGGATGCAACGACCGCACAGTCGATTCGGCATGGAACCGGGGTTAGACTCTACGCGGTCGGCTTGGATCGACAGATGCTAGTCGGTTGACGGTTCCACTCGTTGTCTTTAAGGTACCCTCGAACGCTACCGGCTTTCCTCCCAGCAAGAAATTGCCCAAGTGTTTCGGTCATCGGAGTCCTCCAGGAAACAGCTTCTGGCAGCCTAATGAGTCGGAATTCCACTTTCGAGGGAGGCAAGCCACGACATACCGTATCAATAGAATATTACCTAGTGCCCCACCTGCGCTGCAACTCTCGAAGGCGAGCGTCCGTAAGCAACGATTCGTCTGCCTGCGCAATCAAATCTATAGCATCGTTGATCCCGTACGGCCAGTAACGAACGTCCTCAGGGAGCACGACGTTAAGCAGATGGAGAAATCGTTCCGGATGTGCTTTGATCACGTTTTTTGTTTCTTCGCGGAATTGAAGTCGGAGTTGTGTCGCATCGCGGATAGTAGTCAGCAGCGGCAATACCAGATCGATCAACTTTCTGAAGCTGTCCGAGTGAGCAACGAGGACATCGACAATTCGAGCCGTCATCTCTGGCGTCTTGACCGAACGTTGCATCGGCCATACTGACTCGAAGAACTTATAAGTTCTGATCTGCCATTCTTCTCGCGCACGAGCATCCCCGTTCCGCAATTGCTGTTCGAATTGCCGCAAAATATGAGATCGGAATTCGTCACTACCATGCAGGAGGACATCTCTGAGCTCTGGATCGCTGATCCAGCGTCGATCTTCATTGTCAGCTGAGGATATCCATCCAATGAGCAGGAGAAACGCGAGTGACTGCTCGTGTCCTTCACGTGCAGGGGTTCTATCCTTGGCGATCTTCATCAGCACCCCCTTGATTCGCAGGTACAACGCGGGGCTCGTTATTTTTGGATTCCAGAAGAAACCGGCCCAGAACGCGTCCTGATCTTCAACGTCTTGTCCATCGATAACTGTAAGCAGATGCTGCTCAGTCCACTCCGCGGCATTTGCGTGCAACCACCCAAGATGGTGCGACGCCATCGCAAGCGCGTGGCGTCTAGGTTGCTTGGGCAATGCTAAGCACTGCTCGATCGGGTTGAGAACTGCGTGTATTGCTGCGGCATCTTGATATCTGGTATCGTCGAATACCGCGCGAATCAGATGTCCCACTGGCGAATTTATCGCTTCCGTGACCCAGTCAGATCCGCGACTCGAACTAATCACGGCACAGGACGCGCGGTCGGGAAAGGCTTTAACAACATCGATCAATCGTTGCACGATCTTATCGAAGACCTTGGGAGAATCAGTGGTGATGGCTTTGCTGATCTTCTGCAACCAAATTGTTGTCGGGTAGAGTAACGCCGACAGCATTTCTTTTGACATCCGACAAAGACGGGTCGCGATAACGGCTGAGAACGTCGAGGAATCCGTCTCCCTGGAATCGAAATTGAGGAATGTCTTCCATGCCCATTCAGGGCACTCACGGCGTCTTGCCGCGTGAGTGAGTGCCAAGTACGCACGCTTCGGACGCGCAGAACATAAGCCGGCAAATGGATCATATTCTATTAATTGGTTAGAATCCGAGCGTCCGGATAACTCGAGGGCCTTTGAGAGGATTGTGTCTATTGGTTCGCGGAGGAGCGCGCCGTGCTCAGTAACCGTCGCCACGACTCCGCCGCGAATTTCCAATGATTCCGCTGCATGCTCTGCGAACTCTGGCTTCCAGCTCGGAGCGTCTCGCCTGAGTCTAGAGATTTCGTTTTCAACATCGCACGAGAATTCACATCCGTTTGTCTTAAGCCATTGCAGTCGCTCCAACACAGACAATGCTACGTGCTCTCGGTATGAGTCATCTTCTTCACCGTCGTAACGTGAAGGTCCGGCAAGTATTCGCGATTCAATCCCATGACGAAGATGGTCCGCGATATCGGACCAGCGTTTCGCCAATAGGATCAGTAGATCTCTTTGATGGTAGGAACCCCAGAAGACATTGTCGGTCAACTCAAGCACCACGCGAGCAAACGCATCCGAGGTTGCCAATTCTGGATTTCCATTCGCCCAAAACCGAAGTCTCGCGAAGACTATGTCTTCATCCGAGGGCCATGCTGCAAGTTCTTCTCTGGCACGCTGCACATCCACGGCAGTGAGCCGTTCGTAAAGGGAAGCGAAAGTAATGACAGATCCCGAGAGGTCGTGAGTACGCTGGTAGTCAGAAATGTCTGGGCAATCGTCTGCCTTGAGTGGACTGATGTGACGACCTTGATGGTCGTCAACTTCGTTACACAATCGGGCGGCGACTTCGAGGCAAGAACGAAGCCCCCTAACCGTCGGATACAACCACTTTTCAGGGATGCCTAAACCGATCGGCAGTGCCGGGCACTCAACTTTGATGCGAACTAACGCGTTCATGCGAAACTCTTCATCCAGACTCGGCGGCACCGGACGCGACATGAGACCCGGGCCGACCGTCAAATAAGGCTCCATAAGTTTCACGAGGCGTCGCACTCCAACCAGCGACCATCCATCCCTCTCAATATCTCGATTAAAGTTAAACCAGTCCGGCTCTTCGTAGTTATGAGGATTGTTCCACTTCTCAAGAAGGTAACTCCACACACGCAGAATCTCGCCGTCAGTTTCCTCATGGCGATTCGAAAGTCCCCATTCAATCTCCCGCCGCAAGCTTGGGTGGAGGGAACCCTGACGGGCCGCCCACCAGACTGCGGCCGCTTGATGTGCCACATTCGCGATCCACGTTCCAAGGCGAGAAAGACGTGGAGGTAAGTTCGGAATTTTGAGAGGCGAGTGTCCACGAACAGCAGAGAAGCAATTTGTTGGCAAATCCTGTCGATCCGATTCGTTAATTGCAAACGCGTCCCAGGCACCGCTCGGGACTTCCCGCGCCTGAACAAAAGAGTCATCTCCGCTGCGCTGCGGAATCTCGTCAAAGTCCAATCCGAACAAAGCAAACGGATCGATCGTTATGCTGTCCGGCGTCATGTAATCCAGGCGTCGCGGCCTCTCAAGCCGACACTGAGGATCGAAAACACACAACCAATCTGCTGGAGGTGATGCTTCTGCAAACGCCCTAGCGCCCTCATAGGTCGAGACAATATGCGCGACGTGACCCCGCTCATGAGGTTTCAAATCCCTGGGACCTGCCATTGCACGCTTGAGAACCGATTGCTGCCAGACTCGCGGGTTGTCGGCTCGGTTGGCCCACAATTCGAGCGTCTCCCAGAGGGCGCGATGGTCATCAAATTCAGAATACGCGATCGGTTGGACGCATTTGTGCTGCCAGCGAGCCGTCAGTTCGGTCGAGCCGTCGGACTGAAAGGCATAGATCTCGTATTGAGAGTCGTGTTGTCGTCTCAAGCCCTCAAGCAGGTAATGGACGGGAGGATCGTCGGCAGAATACCCAACGAAAACAACAACATACTTGCGGACGATTTCTCTGAAAAACTGGGTTGCCCAGCCTTCTGATAGATAGGCGTGACCAAAATCTGAACTGGAAAGAACCAATTCGTCTCCATCGGCTCGGGTGTATTCCGCATCCACGCGTCCGTGAAGATAAACGATGCCATCTAAATCATCGTATCGTGATGGCTGCGGCAAACGAGGCGGGCGAAACGATCGGATTTCTCCACTATCAAACTCAAACAGACGGTCGAAATTCGTTGTCACGAGTTGCGTCTTACCACTGGGAGTACGCGCCAGCCGGAGCAATATCTCGTGTGCTGAACGATCGACTTTTGCCGCTGTCGCGAGACTCTTTGCCACCGCCGATTGAATATCCAACGTGGTAAAGATTCGTTCCAATAACGAGAACACTCGGTCGGCCGAAATAAGCCCAGTCACATCGAGCTCTTCACCAACCTCCTTCGCCTTCCGCAGGACCTTGGATGCATCGCAGTCTTCTGGGGCACGTAGTTTCTGGATCACGGACGCAGCCAGACCAAAGAAGTCGGCAAGACCTGCGCGTGCACGCGATACCCCCGCGCCGCAAAAGAACACAACGCGGCCCTCATCTCTCGCATGAAGAAGTGAGTCTGGTATTGATGGACCGTCTGCCCTGAACCGCACGGAACCCACTCCTTTTAGGTGTTAGCTTTCTATTCACAACGCGACAACACGTTTCTTACAGGCAATTGTACTTGTTTGGCATGAAACTCGGGGATAGTCCCCGAGTTTTTCTAATCTTTTACATGCTTGATCACTCCTTGAACCCATAAACGTCGAACGTCTCACGTTCACGGAGGCGAGGATAACTCTCTTTTATCGCATTGAAAGCTTCGCTCGTGATAACCCAGCGGTCGATCATCGGTTGGCGGTATTTTGCTCCGTGAGGAGCGTCTCTAAGAACACCATGTACCGTCTCATACTTTGCGACGACTTTGCCGTCATGAAGCCATTGAAGTGGATTCGCTGGGTTTGGCGTCCATCCAAACTCATCACGCCAGTCCAATGGGGGACGAATTTCAAAGTTGCAATGCGAGAGCCTCTGATGCCCGCCCACGAAAAGGCCCGATACGAATCGTTCGAAGCGGAGGTCAAGTGGCTCTCCAATCCACCATGGGAAAGATCGGCCATTCGGGCAACCGGGTGCTGACGGCGACGATATCAACAGCGAGTCTTCAGCCTCCTCGAACCAATAATGCAGGTCGAAGTCTTTTCGCGATGTGAATTCTCGAACTCTAGCAACGAAAACCCTCCAGCCCTCTTCAACAGATGCAGAATTCGCTGCATCCAACATCCGTTGGCGTCTTGCCCCATCATCCAACTCGGTCTCGCCGTAATCCAACTCGGACGGCCATTCATCGAAACTACGGATAGCGTTTGGGCGTGTACGATGAATCCATCCGTCATCGTTTGAGAGAATTGCTTGGCTCAAATCAGCGATCATGTCGTTGCTGCACCATTCAGAGCTGATAATTGAAAGGACAGCCGTTCCAAATGCCTTAGCCGAATCTGCAGGGACGTAGGTGAAATCTCCGTGCCGATGAGGTCCGCGGCTCCTCAAGTCGGGGCTAACCTTGTCAACCGGTATGTTGCCTAGCTCCCTAGCCATCAGCCCTTCAAGTCTTTCAAATGGCAGATCGAACAGCTTACAGTAACGAATCATCATGTGAATCGACGAAAACTTATTCGCAAAACGAGATGACCCAAGCACAGTTGGGGGAATCTCCATCAGTCCCGTGTCGACTTGGTTGACTTCATCTATTGAAAGTGCTTGTGTCTCTGGAAGGGGAAACGTGGGTAATCTGTCGCCAAGTACTTGCGCGTTCCGCGTCAGGACTACCCACGCCTGAAGCCGACATTCTAAGTCGCCAGACAACATGACTGAATTGATTGCTTCACTAGCTACTGCAAGTTCATTTGGGTGGCGAACTGCCCATGGTTCTGCAGCACTCAACAACCATCGGCGTGGCCATTCTCCTGTCACTTCATCAAACAAACGCTTGATAATAGTCGGGTTCTGCGCGACATAGCTATGTATTCCTTCTAACGCTGCAACAGTAACTTCGACGCTGAAGGTGTCGAGCAACACGTTTACAAGCTCCACGAACACATCATCGGTAACTTGCAACTCGGAATCATCCAACTGCGGTATTGAGATTGAGGCGAGCGGTTCGCCGCCGAAAGCCCACCGCATATGCATGTCGAGCTGAATATCTAATCCGCTCAGCAACTCGTCATTTCCGTGTTGGCGAGCCCTTCGCAGGGCAACCGACATAAGACCGCTCGAGTATCCGACGTACCGATACTCGTCGTCATCTCTGGTCTGAAGAAAATGGTCGATTTCATTCCACCAGCCATCTTCATCATGAGGGTCGATTTTGGGAGATTCTTCGCGAGTCGCCCTCGGCTGTTCTGCATCTTCATCATCTCGCTTACCTTTCACGATTGGGCTGACTGATTCCATTGCCGCTGCAATCTCGGTCTTTCGCTCAGCATCAACACCGTTCAGGAGTAACTCCCTCAACTTCAGCAGCGATGATGTATCGCCGTTGTCGAACCAATAACTCAATGATAGAGCAATGCTCCAAATCGGTAGCACCTCTTCGTCATTGATCTTGAGACCTTGTGTCAGCGCTTCGATGTAACCTTCAACAAACTGCTGCCTGATTTGCCAATGCCAATCGCGCTCACATTTTTTCGGGAGTGTTGTCGAAACTAGACGCCACCAACTCGTCGTTTTGCCAGCACGGATTGCGGCGGCACTGATTGCTTTCAAAATGTCAGGTTCGAGACGGTTATCTCCATCCTTTTTCTTACAGATTCTGCACAACTCCCAGAGTTTCCAGCCCTGAACCGGCCAAATTTTGGCATCGATTTTTGCTGCTTCCTGAAACCAGTCGTTTACTCGCTCAAACGAGTATTCTTTGTAGCTTCGATAGCCAATGATTAGCTTGCTCGCGCGTCCCTCAGCGTAGTTCGCAAGATCATCCATCCCGATTGATCGCGCATATGGAACCAGATCACCAACAGTCTCTCTCGCGCTTTCAGGCGCCCACGCCCACGCCGACCCATCTTCGGATATGTAGTTGTTAAGCCACGTACGAAGAATGTCAACCTTGCCGTGACTATTAACAACGTTCCAGATCGCATTCAAACGAAAGCCAATCGCATACTTTTGAGCAAACGGCAACGCGGCTTCCAATGCTGCGGAATCCAAATCACCGCCGAGCTCGCCACAGATTAGCGTCAATCGTTCCGCAAGTTCTGCGGCTTCCCGGTGGCCTTTGAAGCGATAGCCAGCTCGGTTGATTACATCCCCCCACAACGCCGAGAGAAGCTGCCGAATGTGGCCGGGCGGAAATGATGCTGCAGCAGATTCGCGGTTGGATTTCGCTAAGTGACTCTCCAGCCTTCCGACGACTGCTGCGGTACGAAAGACGAGCTTCATGGCGTTTTCGAAGCTTGCGTCGCCGGGGGCTTCAAATGATGCAAAAATCCGATCTGCAATGTCGCCAGGGTCCCAACTGTGACGTGTCCAACCAAATGCCATCGCCGAATTAATGAACTGAGATAAGATGATGTCTTCTCCCATGTAGTGCTTGGGGATTTCGGGCATATTTTCATGCAGATCATCCAAGGCGACTACCCACGCTGATTCCGCAGGTATTCCAGAGCGTAGTGCATACCACGATGCCTCAAGTTGAAACGCACCATCAAATGATTCTCGATTTTCCTCCATTGATTGGAGCAGTTCTGCGACAAGTGACCATGAGCCTGCCTTTCCCAGATTACGAACTGCCAACTCTTGATTTGAAAAGAACCTTACGTTGTGGTGGGCGAACAATTCACCTGCTGATCCCACGTCTGGAGCGGTGGTTAACTCGTCCACGTATCCCTTCTCAAAACTGTAAAACGCGTCAGTCTCTAATCGGGGTGTTTCTTTGCTTAGTTCGCCCCAGAATTTCCATTGAATTCTCGCTGAAAGACGCCCCAATACTTCAAAATCGCTGACGGCGACTTCATCGAGTCTTGGCTCTTTGTCATCATGAATTCGGTGCATTCGGTCTGACTCGAAATCCGGTACGGTCTGAACGACCTGTTCAATTCCAAGTCCATCAAGCCATCGGTCCAATAGGCCTCGGGCACGTTCGGGATCGCCGCCTTCCACCAATTCATGAGCGTCCCACACAAGTTGATGAAAGTCGTCCTTTGTCCATTGCGCAAAGGGTCGTACATTTGCCTCCGCAGGTAGGAATGGGGGTAAATCCTTTTCCCATCTCTCAAATTCGATTTGATGTTCTATGAACTCACTAACGCGATCGAGTGTGTCCAAAGCACACGAAACCGTCACAACGTTAGACCAATTCCTGGCGTTGGACAGCTGTGCTATGGCCGATTTGCCTTCCTGAAGCAACGCATCTACTTCCAAACCAAGAGTTGCTCCCTCAAGTACCCAATCAACATCAAACAGACTCGCTGCTTCGATCGACCGATCAGCCAAATTCAGTAAAGGAAACAGCTGCAGATGCGCAGTTAGACGATCCGCTTCTTTGGTACTGAAATAGTCGACGAGTTGCGATGCAACCGCCTTTTGATCTTCCTCAGGAAAACTCTTGAATTTTGACGCAAGGAATACCCGGACATCATTGTGCCGAATCAGGAAGTTCTCCCCTTGTCGCGTCAGTACCGGACCTAAGTCGATGAGTACCTGTTTCCACCAGGGCGACGGTTTCTGCCAAGATGAGAAAACCGTTGCGAGTTGATCGGAGGTTACCGGTGTTCTCGCCAACGAAATCATACCAGCGAGCGAGCAACTCAATTCACGAGTTTCCCTAAGTGCGTGCTTCCAGATCGAGTCGTAGTAACTCGATAGGCCGTCACCAAGTAACCGTTCTTTGAGTCTGTTCTCGAGTTCTTCTAGCGAATCGCAGAGATCTGATTCCGCAACTGCGAACACTATGGCCAGCGTGTTTCCTTTGGACAACTTGTCGATTAGGCGCACAGCCTCGTCGATGTGCTCTTCGCCGATCATAGTGTTTGACTCCATCAGAAGACACTTAACGTCTTCGACTTCGAGCTTAGGCAAGTCGATTCGACGGACCTTCTCGTTTTTCATCGTTAACCACGTTGGGTAATCACCCACGTAGTACTCAGGCGGCTGTCCAGCAATAAAAAGACGAATCTGCTTGTTCGCAATTGTATCCGGTGACGGTAAGGAAGCAAAAAACTCTGCGATCTCTTCATGCATTACCTGTGAGGCTCGCGCAGCATGGTCGATCCCATCGATTGAGATGACAAACCTTCTACCGAGTTCCTGTCCAATCAAGTCGGACAATCGCAGGACGTGGTCTCTCGCTTCAGACCACGTCAGAAAATCGTTTCTAAGCGGAACCTTTAATTCAAAGAGTCGCGTCGCGAGTCCGCGTCGCAGTTGGGTCAACAGGCTGAACCAGAGCTCTTTTGGCTTCACCCGGGATGCGTCGGGAGAGATGAATGGATGCTCTGGCCGAATCGGCTCAAAGCAGAAGAAGCGAATGCCAATGATGCCCTGAAATGCATGATCCGTGCGGCGATTCGCCAACCAGCTCACTACGCTCGTTTTGCCGGATCCCGGCTCACCCGTGAGAAAAACGATGGGAGCCTCTCTTTCGTCAAGTAAGTCCGTCTGGAGCTTTCCGGCAATTGGAAGACGAGTCGGAAAGAATGGTGATGGCGGAGGAGGCGCGGGCGCAAACTCTTTCGGGGCAGGTTCGAGGGTTAACGCGTTACATAGTACTTCAACGGTCACGCCCGCGTGCCCAGTAGTCCATGACCGCAATTCTCGGCACAAAGCGTCAAAGAGTGGAGCAGCCTGCTGTTTTGTTACGCCAAATGCAATCGCAAGCGATTCACGGATGCGAGATTCGAGGCCATCAAGGTCATCTTCCTTAGTGCGGATCGTAAGCTGACGGAGAAATTTGGTTGCTTCCTCGACATCGCCCTTAAAGCAGGCGAGCCATTCAGCCCAAGCATCGGAGTAGTCGAGTGTTTCGTCGTCAACATCTGGAACCTTGATTTCAGCCAGTTCTTTTGTTTCGAGTTCGTTTTTTAACCAACCCCAGAATTCCAATAGTGGAGGGCGACGCTTGCCGTTGCTGCATGTAGACCATCGCGAGCCGTCTTCACGGTTTGTGTAGAGGATCAGTTCGTTTTGCGCGTCAATTAATCCGCTTGTCTTCGCTCCCTCAAACAAGCTGCGTAAAAGCGATTTGCTTGTGCCCCCGACTAAACCTGCAATCTGATCCGGGCTCTTTTCGCCCTCGACGAGGCTTCCGAACGTGAGGTTGTTCTTCTCTCGCGTGTGTTTGACTTGAAACAGTCTTCGCCCGTTCGCATGAGTCACAACAACATCATCCCATCCGTGGATCGAGGCAACTTGGAACGCGACTTGTGTTATTCCTTCATCCGAGTTGAGTAGTTTCATAACCTCAATGAGACCAACAAACCACTCGTACCAATACGGGTGAGCTTGGCCTGCTTTACTGTTTACTTGAGTGCTCATGCTGGCAAGTGCGAGTCGTGCGTGTGGGGAGTTATAGAGTGGGTATAATTAGATAATCATAACAAAGTCATTGACAGACGACAGAAAACTTGGGCCAATCGACAGATGTGGTCTACCAATTCTGCCGGCAGTTAAAGCACGCCGCTGTGATCATCCCCATGTTTTGGCAAGAAACCGGGGACAGTCCCCTCGCGGTGGGGTCGCGGAATGCTTGCTTTTTTCCGTAGCTGACGGCCGATTCGACGCAAAATCTAACGTTTTGAGAGGCTCTGTCCCGTCGTGGAAGCCCCTTTTGCGACTCTTGCGACATCATCCACCGGAGGTGGCGCTGCGCTTACCTCCGGCTAATGGCTAGGATCCCTCCGGGATCCCCGTGCCGACTGCGGCCAGGACGGGACGACCCTCTAATCGTGTTCCGCAAGCGCTTCAGCCGGATCGGACGGATCGGACGGATCGGACGGATCGGACGGATCGGACGGATCGGACGGATCGGACGGATCGGACGGATCGGACGGATCGGACGGATCGGCAAGATACCAGGGAAAGACTCCAAGCCAGAGCCAAGGTCGTGTGTTTCCCCAGCTTAGGCTCTTGCTGAACCGAGCGCCTCAATCTCTTGTCGCTTCCTCCAGATGATCTTGGTTCACGTTTTAGTCGACTCTAGTATTGACTTACGGACCTTTCAATTTGCCCGTAAGACAAGAAACCGGGGACAGTCCCCGCGCGATAGGGTGGCGGAAAGCTCGCTTTTTTCCGTCGCTGACGGCCGGTTCGATCCCGAAATCGAACGTGTTGAGGGGCTCCGCCCCGTCGTGGACGCACCTTTTGCGCCTCTTTCGAAATCATCCACCGGAGGTGGCGCTGCGCTTACCTCCGACTAATGGCTCGGATCCCTCCGGGATCCCCGTGCCGACTGCGGACAGAACGGGATAACCCTCTAAACGCGTTCCGCAGTCGCTTCAGTCGCTTCAGTCGCTTCAGTCGCTTCAGTCGGATCAGTCGGATCAGTCGGATCAGTCGGATCAGTCGGATCAGTCGGATCGGACGGATCGGACGGATCGGACGGATCAGTCGGATCGGCAAGAAACTTGGGAAAGACTCCACGCCAGGGGCAAGGTCGTGTTTTTCCCCAGCGTAGGCTCTTGCTGAACCCACTGCCTCAATCTCTTGTCGCTTCCTCCAGATCCTCTTGGTTCTCGTTTTAGTCGACTCTAGTATTGACTTACGGTCCTTTCAGTTTTCTCCGGTAAAACACAGTTTGTCATTGTCTCGCGACTCTGTACACGCCCAAGTTCTAAACCCCAATATGCCCGACCGAGTACTTCACACAAAACTTGATGGACCTGGCTTGTTTCTGTTCGAAGTCGCAGGACAAGACGAGAAACCGGGGACAGTCCCCTCGCGATAAAGCGAAGCGCCGCCCTGAGTGCATCCCCGGTTTTTTCAAGATTGCCCAAGAAAATGGGTAGTGCTTTCCGCCATTTGAATACGAATCGGAAACATCCTAAAAGTGAGCTTAAAGCACATTAACGACTGAAATACTGACAAAAGGACTCCATCACAAACCGGACTTTTTACTCCCCTGCCTTAATCAGGAGGGGTATCTTTTGCAAAACCCTTACGCAATAAATTGACTCGTGATGGGTATCGTGCGATTGCCCTGCTTAAAGCCTAGATATTTTTCTGGAGATTGCCATGTGCTCTTTGATGACGTTAGTATTTCTGTTCTCGGCTACAATCGCGAAATCAGGTCTCCCAGCCGATTTCCCCCTGGCCGACAAGGTGCGTGAGAAACTAGCATCTGGTTTCTACACGACAGTTGAGTGTAAGGTTTCCAACACTGGGGTTATCACTGGAAAGGCGAGTCTTTCCAATCAACATGCACTACTTGGCTACGGGGCGATGTGGGTCGTAATTCTTTCAGACAAAGATGGCAATGTACTGTGGTGTTCGAAATTAGACCGACATACGATTGGGGTAGGAGGGATCTCTGGCGAGAAGTCGTCCAAAGTCTTCAAATACGAGTTCCCAAAAGCTCTTGTCGATGAAGTTGGAAATGTTGATATTGGACTCTCGAGATATGAGAAAAACCCGTGGAAAACAATCATGGCGCATCTTGAGAAAACAAAAGAAGCAGCTCAAAAGGTGCAGGACATTTTGAAGCTTTTCAACTGACAAGAAACCGGGGACAGTCCCCGCGCGAAGGAAGAGGCGATCATGATCCAATCAACGCCCAAACGCAGCGTCCTACGGGGGCTTGGTTAAATCCCTCGCCGTTGGCTACGGGTTCAACGAAATCGCCTGTCAACATTTGATAACGCGATGGAGACGGACTGTCCCCGAGGTTTTTTCTTTTCCCCCGCCCCAAAGGGGCATAATGTGATAGCCCAGGGCCAAGCGAAGCGCCGCGCTGGGTGCGTCCCCGCGTTTTTTTCCAATCGTAGCATGGCCCTCCGAGGCCGTGCGTGTACGTGACGACTCAATCACGTTCATCCAAAAACGGGTCGCAGACCCATTTTACAGACCGAGAGGCGATCCGTTTCCGTGTGTTCCGTGTGTTCCGTGGTACGACAAGAAACCGGGGACAGACCCCGCGCGATAGCCCCCGCGCGATAGGGTTATCGCCTTGGCCTCTTGGTGCTGATACTCGATCACGGTCGGTTCGATGGGCGGTATCTCCCAAACTTGATGGCGGATGGGCTGGCTATGATCTGGCCGTACTAGGCCACCGCATCGCCGACAGGATTCGAGCACGCATCAGGTATCCGCTTCGCATTGCTCAATCGGAACGAGTTCTCTCAAATGCCGTTTGTACCCTTCTTGTCGTCCCTGTTTGCGGATTCGTCGTTTGGAAGGCTTTCGAGGCGGTTTTCCACAAGGATGCTCGGAGCTAGGCGGGATCGAGGAGTTGCGAGGACTTGGTTTTTGAAGCCGCTCTGTGAGAGACTGAACCTCCTCGGAAAGCAATTGAACTTGTTGAAGTTCGTAACGGGCGACGAGGGCCTCGATAAAGTCACGAACTGGCTCGGTTTTAGGTTGGGGTTCGAGGCTACGTTTGGGAATGTTCACCCAGCATTTAGCTAAAAATTCTTGACGGCGTCTAGATCGGTTTGCTAAGCTCCAAGATTCGGGCCGTGAACGGTTATGTTCGACCCACGATTTGAGATCATATCGGGCTTGCTGAAAGGTTGAGTATCGAGGCTCCAAGCCATCAGGATTTATCGCATTGTGGACGAAGATTCCCCACGAATGCCAGAGACTTGTTATTCTAGGAGAGTCTCAAAGTGGAGATTTGTTTCCTTATCTCGATGAAGGACTGAACCTATGAGTTACTTGGATTCACCGCGACTGCATTTCCGAGGCTGGTTTCAAGCCGATGTCTCGACGATCAACAACAAGGTCGTAATGTACCAGAACGCATCGTTTGTTCCCGAGTATCAACAGCTTAACCAGAACGGGAGCTGGAATCCGGAAGGGACGGGAATTTTTCGCATACTCGATTGTGCAGTCACCGGAGGGTTTTTGAATGGCTGTCCGTTGGGACTAGGTGATGACCCTGCAATCGGGATGACGATCCAGAACGCCGATCGTAGGGCACCTGGTAAGTTGGTGGATCTCGATCCGCAACAACAGATGGTTTCTGAGATCTGGGGTATGCAGGTAAGGTTGGTTAATGCCAGTTTCGCGGCGATCATGCAGGGGGAGTTCCTTCCTGCTGCCTTTATCAATCTCTGGATGAAACAAGTTGCAGCAGTGACCGGAGATCAGCAGTTGGCGGCCTGTTACCAGTCGGTGCTTCATGGTGTAACCTGGGCTGCAGACACGGGATCAGAATTACTCGATGCAATGATAGCGTCGAGCGAGAAAGAGATGCTTTCCATTGATTTTAATGTCTTTGGATATAGCCGCGATTCCACCATTCCACGGTACACGATGGGACATCTTGTTGGCACGATTGGACCGTACCAGACAGGCGAGCCGAAGCATTTCACAATCGGTCGGCAGATGATTTCGTCTGCACCACCGTTTTCCCGTGCGACGGGTCAAGTAAACACGCTGCAAGCAAAAGTGGCAGAAGACGGAATGTCCGTCACGGCGGATTTCGGAAATTCTTTCCAGATCAAGAGCGCCGATAGTGGATTGCTGGATATCGGAACTGTGTTGCTGGGAGTGCTAACGACGAATCCGGCACAGGTGTTGGCAACGGTCGACGCGAACCAGCTAGTTGTGATTGGAGAAGTCCCCTATCTGACGGCGGATTGGTACACGAAAACGGCGGGTGTCCAAACATTTGACTTGACGGAGAATGCAGCGGCAAGAGCTGTGATCGGTAGTTGCCCACTGGTTGTCATCTCTCCGATACCAGAAAGTACCAGCTATACGGTTCTTTTGCAGGAATCCGTCGACGGACTGTATGTTCGGGCGGATCAATTTGTGTTTCGAATCAATCCTGGCGAATCTCGCAATATTGATTTCTATGCTTCGAAATTCGGGGTCCCCCTTCCCAATGTCGCCGTTAATCTCGTTAGTCAGACTGTCGACCAAACGTTCATGGGAGGATCTGGTGGTGGACCAACTGTTACACCGCCGACGAGGCCGACGGCAGCAATTCCAGACATCTTCATACCCGCTGATGGAATCAAGTATCAAGCCAGCGCGACCACAGACACAAACGGATATGTTCCAGTAGCGCTTTCAGGAAATCCTGATGGTCTGGGGAATCCGCCCCCCCGGGGATACATCGCTGGGCAACTATATGGACTCGCTTATCATTTGGAAAATCAGCCGGCTGGGTATGCTGCAAATCCGTTTAACTATATCAGCATATTGGCTTACGGGAAAAAAGAAATTCCCGCAGAGCCGACGTGGTACTCAGACATCCAGCACTTATTCACTCAATACGGAAATCTGTATCCAATCATGGGGAAGTACGTTGTGGATTTGAGGGACTACAGGTCGGTGGTTTCGCGACTCAAGGTGCTCAAGCTGGCATTTTCGTTGCCAGTCGAAGATCCCAACCACATGCCAGTGACTCGAGATCTTGGCGCCGATGATCGGGCGACAATTTTGAAATGGCTTGATACCAAAGGACCAGATGGCCTTCCGTTTCTTGGACGACCGCCACAAGATTCAGAACAAGCTGTCGTATCGTTACCAGACCAAGTGGCAACACCCGAATTTCATTTGGAGCCGGGTCAGGCAGCGGGGAAAACTGCGGTGATTAGGCAAATCCAGCAACGGTTGGCTCATGCGGCTGACAAAGGAGAATCGAAATGATCCAGATTGATAAAAAGATAATTGTTGGAATCCAGAATGCCGCTTGCGCAGCCGACTTACATTTTTACCTTCAAAAGGCGGTCGAACTGGAGCATGCGACGATTCCTCCCTATCTTACCGCATTGTTCTCTCTGAAGCCGGGGACGAATCAAAGAATCGGGGAATTGATCCGCAGCATCGCGATCGAAGAGATGCTGCATATGACCATTTCAGCGAACATCCTGATCGCCATCGGTGGATATCCCCAGATCAATACGAAGGACTTCGTGCCCTCGTATCCTGGACCGCTACCCATGAATATTGGTGGGCTGATTGTTGGTATCGAAGGGTTTTCGATCCCGCTTGTGGAAAACGTCTTTAAGGCAATTGAAGAACCAGAAGATCCGATACCTGTGACGTTCGCCTTAACAGACGAAAGGTTTGCGACGATCGGTGCGTTTTACGATGCCATCCAAAAAAAGATCCGTGAATTGGGGGAAGGGATCTTTGTCAACAAGACGGCTCCACCCCAGGTTGTTTCAAGTCAGTGGTTTCCAGCCGATAAGCTGTTTGAGATCACGGACGTGGAATCCGCTTGTCGGGCAATCGATGTTATCATAACCGAGGGAGAGGGGACATCGGCGAGCCCGTTCCAGCAGCCAGGCGATCCGGCACATTATTATAAGTTCGGCGAGATTGTGGCGGGCCGGGAGATCGTGCAAACATCAACTGGATTCGCATACGACGGAGCTCCAATTCTGTTTGACCCATCAGGGGTTTGGCCAATCAAAGCCAATTGTAAAATTGCCGATTTTGCGATCGGAACACAAGCGAGGACCCGGATCGAGCAATTCGCTTTCAGCTATAGTACGCTGCTGAATGCCTTGCATCAAACGTTCAACGGTGATCCATCCAAGCTCGATTCCGCAATCGGAATGATGTACGACCTACGCGTTCTCGCAGTCGCGCTGATGCAGACGGATGCGGGTGATGGATCAGGGTTAACGGTCGGACCGAGCTACGAATACGTCCGTGTTCAGGGAGGTATGCCGGATGTGCAGTCACCGGCAAATCTTCCACTGAGTCTCACTTCGACATGGTTTATCGATTTAACGAATCCTCTGAACTCAGCGAATGCGATCGCTGCGGTCAAGGCTTTAGCGAAAGAGGTTGAGGCGCATGAACCCGACACGCTGGTTTATCTCGTGAATACGCCGTTCGCAAGTGATGGCCGCGTGACAAGTTCTCCGCCGCTCGGTGCGGGAACGATCGTTTTCTTCGAGATGTACCGAACTGTTGAGGCATTTCTGCGGCACGTCAATGGCCCGATTTTCCAAAATTTCCTATCAAATTCTGGAGGTTTGTTCATCGCACAGAATGGCGTGCCAATCACGGTTGTTTCGCTCCTCACAAAGCAGGCCGGATTTATTCGCGGGGAGTCAGGCCCAGCAAAGGGCGTTGGCGTTAATAAACATCCCAGTGTGATGTTCGAAATCATTGCCAACGATCAAACGCATCTGAAGGCATTCTACAACGCGGTGTTTGGATGGAATTATGTAAGTGGAACGGGTAGCTTCGCATATGTGCAGTTTCCTGTCGAGACATTGCCTTTACTGGGTGGAATCGGCCAAGCTGATCCAAAACAGCCGGGGTTCAAAGCAGGGCACAATTTTTATCTACTTGTCGACGATCTGCAGGGTGCGATTACGTCAGCAGTCGCGGCGGGAGGAACCGAACTTATGGCCCCGGTCACTTTTGATGGCTATGAAATTGCCATGATTAAAGATCCGGAGGGGAATCCGGTCGGGATGATCAAACCGTTTCAATCACCCGGTTCACATTGAACGAACCCAGGCATCACCAAATCCGTCTTTTGAATTTTCTTCTAACTTTATTCAATGAGTTTTTTCATGACCGAGTCGATCAAAACGTTGTCCGAAGCAAGACTCAAGGGTATTTATCCGACTTACGGTGTTCACAACCCTCCCAAGTACAGTCCTTGTGCTAGCGCTGACTGCCTTTACGCAAGAGGGCCCGGTGAACCCTCTGATCCAATTTATCCAGAATACTGGACTGCCAAGTGGACGATGTATCGCGTGTTTAACCAATACGCCGAATATCCGCCCCCATATGAAGTGAAGCCACCTGAGCCATTGAAAGAAGGAATCGACTATCAAGTTTCGTATGGCATGACCTTTTACGACAGCCTTTGGCGTGGCCCCAATGGTGAAGAGGGGGCAATGATGGAACATTATGACGAATGGAGTCTCCCGATTTTTCCGATGGAAAACCACTTCTCGTCCTCTTTTGTTTCCCTGGGTGACACAGCCTATTTCATCACGTATGACAAGGACCGACCTGCAGGAATGCCACCGATCTGTCTCTTCTCGGAACTGAATCATCCCCCTCGGCGAGACTTCATCAAGCACTTGCCGTACAGCAAAAGTGACAGCGACCAACTCGGTGGTCGAATTCAGGGATACTCATTTTGGACAAGCCCGAATCCCAATCAGCCTCCCGTGCAGGTCGGTGTCAAGCCTGACCGCACGGCCGAAGGCTGTATCATGTTCGGCTATGCCTTTGAGAGCGAATTCCGACCTGACTCCGCCGATAAATCGGCCCCCCCCTATCGACATCCACATTCATTCTATTTTTCGGGCTATCCTGGAACACCACCTAACGCTCCAATCGTCACTCAGATTTACACCGAATTCACCATGGTCCGACCAGATCCCAAAGAGACCTGGGATCTGGTCGCGAAGTTATCTCAAGGCAAACCGATCCCCAAATGCAATCTCTTCCAATCGGGTCGATCGCGTACGACAACGAATGCACAGGCAAAGCCCGAGCTGCCAACATGGGCACGTAACGTCGCGGACTGAATTATCGACGTGCGCAAGTACGTGCCGGGCGATTGTGACAAGAAACCGGGGACAGTCCCCGCGCGGCGGTACGGCGGAATGCTCGCTTTGTTTCCCTCGCTGACAAGAAACCGGGGACAGTCCCTGCGCGGTGGGGTGGAGGAATTCTTGCTTTGTTTCCCTCGCTGACGACCGGTTCGATCGCAAAATCCAATGTTTTGAGAGGCTCTGCCCCGTCGTGGAAGCCCCTTTTGCGCCCCTTGCGACATCATCCACCGGAGGTGGCGCTGCGTTTAGCTGCGGCTAATGGATCCGGTTCCCTCCAGGATCCCCGTGCGGACTGCGGCCAGGACGGGACGACCCTCTAATCGTGTTCCGCTAGCTCTTCAGCCGGTTCGGACGGTTCGGACGGATCGGCAAGAAACCAGGGAAAGACTCCAAGCCAGGGGCAAGGTCGTGTGTTTCCCCAGCGTTGGCTCTTGCTGAACCGAGCACCTCAATCTCTTGTCGCTTCCTCCAGATCCTCTTGGTTCTCGTTTTAGTCGACTATAGTATCGACTTACGGTCCTTTCAGTTTGCCCGCAAAACACTGTTTGCCATTGGCTTGCGACTCACTACACGCCCAAGTCCTAAACCGAATATGCCTGACCGAGTACTTCACACAAAACTTGATGGACCTGGCTTGTTTCTGTTCGAAGTCGCAGGACAAAACCACTATAAACCCGCAATCCTGCGATCCGAACCAACAAACCCCCACGATTGCAACGCAATTGCGGTCGAAATCTCTGGACTGAAAGTTGGCTACTTGGATCGACATACCGCAGCGAAACTTACGAATCAGTCCAAACGACTTGGTTTCGATCGCATCGACGCGACCTGCAAAGCGAAATTGGCCGGATACCGATCCCATGGCGATCAAGCAGCAAAGGTGAACGTGATGCTCGACTACTACACCAAGCAAATGAAACAGAGCGAAAGTGCCGAGCTGCGCCAGGGCAACTAGTTCCCAAAGATCTATCCTGCAAAGCCTAAACTGCGGAAAATCTCCTTGAGGCTCCTATAGGCTTACACTCGATCAGTGAGTGGTTCATTCCGCCATTCTAAAGCGGATCGTCAACGACTTCAAATGAAGCTAAATGCATACAAATGATTGAAGTTTCCATGGTCGAACTGCATCGCGAAGAAGGCTTGTAACTCCGCTATGCTCCAAAAAGGGGTTGTATTGTAACGCCCTTACGCATCAATTGGATTATGTAGTCGCGACGTGCGATTACCCTGACGGGGCCGTGAACGGTTACCTTTTTCGGGCAATAAGTCGGGCTTGCTGTTTAAATGTTGGCATCACTTCAAGGGGACAATATCGTGGTAAAGAATTTTTTTTGGCTGCTATTAATGGTTCTCTCATTCACCGGTGCAGGGAAGGCACAGGGCGCTGTCGTATCAGTTTCACTGTCTGGACCTTTGACAATAGATTGCGGAGGGTCAGCTGAATATACTGTGACGTTTACTGGGACTTATAATGCCTTTCATAAGTTCAATGTGTTTTGGGATGCATACGATCGCGACGTCCTGTTTGATGATCACTTAGCCACCGGATTGTCCATGAGTCTAGACGGTGAGGCCGGAACGTCCGTAGTCGCTTCCAGTACTTTCACATTGACATGCGTTAATTGCATTGTGACCGGCCCTATTGAAAGTTCCGGAGAGAAGACGGCTGAAGTATTCATAATCGCCCGCGATCTTTTGATCGGTGGAAATACCAAAGAGTCAAATGAGCTCAGCGTTACTTGCGTACCCGAACCTACCACAGCAATCACTTTCGTATCGGGCATGTTAGGGTTAGTCATTAGAAAGGTTCGCCGTTCTAAGCCGAAACTCGCATCGTAGATTTGGTAAAAACCTGGAACAGTCCCCGCGCAATAGGGTGAGAAACTCTTGGCTTGCTAAGACGGAAGCGCACTATGAGGAGTCCTGTGAATGCGGCCAATCCCGGACCACATTGCCCTTTAGGCTCTCCGCATGGAAGCTCGGCAAACGTCGTGATACCCCAACAATCGCACTGGCCTCGGTGGTGCTGGTACTCGATCACGGTCGGCTCGATGGGCGGAATCTCCCAAACTTGATGACAAGAAACTGGGGACAGTCCCCGCGCGGTGGGGTGAAACAAGCACCCGGGGACAAGAAACCGGGGACACTCCCCGCGAAATGGGGTGGCGGCATGCTGGCTTTGTTTTCGTCGGGAAAGGTGGGTTCGATCGCAAAATCCAACGTGTTGAAGGGCTTTGCCCTGTCGTGGACGCCCCATTTGCGCCTCTTGCGACATCATCCACCGGAGGTGGCGCTGCGCTTACCTCCGACTAATGGCTCGGTTCCCTCCGGGATCCCCGTGCGGACTGCGGCCAGGAAGGGATAGCCGTCTAGACGCTTACCGGACTGCTTCCGCCGGATCGGATGGATCGGACGGATCGGATCGATCGTGACCGATCGGCAAGAAACCTGGGAATGACTCCACGCCAGGGGCATGGTCGTGTGTTTCCCCAGCGTTGGCTCTTGCTGAACCGAGTGCCTCAATCTCCTGTCGCTTCCTCCAGTTCCTCTTGGTTCTCGTTTTAGTCGACTATAGTATTGACTTACGGTCCTTTCAGTTTGCCCGTAAAACACTGTTTGCCATTGTCTCGCGACTCTGTATACGCCCAAGTCCTAAACCCAAGATGCCTGACCGAGTACTTCACACAAAACTTGATGGACCTGGCTTGTTTCTGTTCGAAGTCGCAGGACAAAACCGCTACCAACCCGCAATCCTGCGATCCGAACCATCAAACCCGCACGACTGCAACGCAATTGCGGTCGAAATCTCTGGCCTGAAAGTAGGCTACTTGGATCGACTTACCGCAGCGAAACTTACGAATCAGTCCAAACGACTTGGTTTCGATCGGATCGAAGCAACCTGCAAAGCGAAACTATCCGGATACCGATCCCATGGCGATCAAGCAGCAAAGGTGAACGTGATGCTCGACAAGAAACCGGGGACAGACCCCGCGTTGGAGAGAGGCGTTCCTGATCCAATCAAAGCCCAAACGCAGCGTCCTACGGGGGCTTGGTTAATTCCCTCGCCGTTGGCTACGGGTTAAACGAAATCGCACAGATACATTCCATAACGCGATGATGGAGATGGACCGTCCCCGGGGTTTTCTCATCTCCCCCGCCCCAAAGGGGCATCATGAGATAGCCCAGGGCCAAGCGATAGCCGACAAGTCACGTCAAGTCAGATCAAAAAGCGATTTCTGAACGGGGCCTGTCGGCCTTGGCGGATAGAATACCCCCAGCACAAGCCAAGTGTTATAAGGAAAAT
>Ga0315899_10001609_pt1 | contig 25711 bp, 19 predicted proteins | sample LakEriMetagenome_2_FD_203518 | JGI IMG/M metagenome (GOLD analysis project Ga0315899, IMG submission 203518) | Freshwater fungal communities from buoy surface, Lake Erie, Ohio, United States - Buoy 4 MA112 | ecosystem: Environmental > Aquatic > Freshwater > Lake | place: USA: Lake Erie, Ohio... | reverse complement strand
GTTGTTTGTGGATGAGATACATCGCCTGCAACCGGCGATCGAGGAAACGCTTTATCCGGCGATGGAGGATTTCCAGCTTGATTTGATTATTGGGGAGGGTCCGGCGGCGCGCACGGTGCGGATTGATTTGCCGCCTTTTACGCTGATTGGTGCGACGACCAGGGCGGGGTTGTTGGCGACGCCGTTGCGGGATCGCTTCGGTATTCCCTTGCGTTTGGTGCTTTATTCGCCTGAGGAATTGCTGGGTATTGTGACGCGCGGTGCGCGTAAATTGGGCTTTGATTTGTCGGAAGATGGCGCGCGGGAGATTGCAAATCGGTCGCGCGGCACGCCGCGTATTGCGGGGCGTTTGTTACGGCGTGTGCGTGATTTCGCGTTGATGGAAGAAAAGGTCGCGGACCGCGCCATGGCCGATGCGGCGCTTAGGCGGTTGGAGGTTGATGCACTCGGCCTTGATGCGATGGATCGGCGTTATTTGGCGCGTATTGCGGAATACCATAATGGCGGGCCGGTTGGGATTGAGACGCTGGCGGCGGCCTTGGCGGAAAGCCGGGATACGCTGGAAGAAGTTGTGGAGCCTTTCCTGATTCAAGAAGGGCTTGTGTTGCGCACGCCGCGCGGGCGGGTGCTGGGCGATCGTGGCTGGCGGCATTTGGGGCTCAGCCCGCCTGCCGGGGTGCAGCCATTGTTGGATTTGCTTGGGGATCAGGAAGCGTGACCGCGCCGCATTTATGGCCGTTGCGCGTTTATTTTGAGGATACGGATGCGGGCGGTGTTGCTTATCATGCGCGCTATTTGCATTGGGCGGAACGCGGGCGGACGGAAGCCTTGCGTGCCATGGGGTTGCCGCATCAGGAAATGATTGCGCGGCATGGTGTCTTCCTCGTGGTGCGGCGGCTTGAAGTGGAGTATTTCCGGCCAGCGCGACTCGACGAATCGGTGGTGGTGGAAACGCATATCCGCCGAGTGACGGGCGTGCAGGTGTGGCTGACCCAGGTGGTGCGGCGTGAGGCGGAAGCCGAGGCACTCGCGGTCTTGGAAGTGCGGCTTGCCTCGGTAGGGCAGGAGGGCACCAAGCCGGTGCCCCTGCCGGAGCCTTGGCGTTCGGCCTTGCGCGCGGTGGTTGAATCCGCGCCGGGGTGAACAAGATTCTGCCGGGAAAAGGTCGCTTTTCCTGGGTGTAGTAGTTTCGGGTGGCTTTGGCCGCCGGCAATCGTCCCGCTGGGGCGAAGGAGATGTGGCGTGGATCGTAGCGTTACCACTCAGGCGCTTGGGCAGGCGGCCCATGACCTTTCCCTATGGGGCCTGTTTTTGCAGGCGGATTGGGTTGTGAAGGCGGTGATGATCGGGCTGCTGGTGGCCAGTATTTGGGTCTGGGCGGTGGTGTTCGAAAAAGTCGTCACCATGCGCCGCGCCAATAAGGCGGCTGATGCGTTTGAGGATCGCTTCTGGTCCGGGGGCAGCCTGGATGAGCTGTTCACGCGCGAAGGTGAACAGCCGACGCATCCGATGGCAGCTGTGTTTGGTTCGGCCATGCGCGAATGGCGCCGCAGCGCGGGTGGCGTCAGTTTGCTGGGCGGCGCCAAGGAACGCGTGGAACGCGCCATGGGTGTGACCATCGGGCGGGAAATGGAAAGGCTGGAACGCTGGATGGTGTTTCTGGCGTCGGTCGGTTCGGTCGGGCCGTTTATCGGCTTGTTCGGCACGGTCTGGGGGATCATGAATTCCTTCTCGGCCATTGCGGGCATGCAGAACACGAATTTGGCGGTGGTGGCGCCTGGTATTGCGGAAGCGCTGTTTGCCACCGCTATCGGGTTGGTGGCGGCGATCCCTGCGGTGCTGGCCTATAACAAGCTCAATACGGATCTGGCGCGCTTTGCCGCGCGGCTGGAAGGCTTTGCCACTGAATTCGGCGCCATCCTGTCGCGCCAGACGGAAGTGGCGGCGAATGATGGTGGGCCGCGCAGCCCGAACCAGGCGGCGGAATAGACCATGGCGGCATCCTTCTCAGGCGGGCGCGCTTCCGGGCGTTCGCGTTATCGCCCGATGGCGGAAATCAACGTCACGCCGCTGGTGGATGTGATGCTGGTGCTGCTGATCATTTTCATGGTCGCCGCGCCGCTGATGACGGTAGGCGTGCCGGTGGATTTGCCGAAAACCACCGCCCAGCCGCTCAATCAGGAAACCGAGCCGCTGACGATTACGGTCAATCCTGAGGGCAAGATTTTCTTGCAGGAAACGGAAGTGCCGCTTGATGGGCTGGTGCCGCGCTTGCAGGCGATTATGCGGGAACAGCCGCAAGGCGCGCCGGAGCGGCGGATTTTTGTCCGCGGCGACAAGGCCATTTCCTATGGCCGCGTGATGGAGGTGATGGGCACCATCGCCGGTGCGGGCTTCACCCGCGTGGCGCTTTTGGCGGAACAGCCAGGCGGGCCGCGCCCGGGTGCGGCAGCGCCCCCGGCGGGCAGGCCGGCGACCCAGCCCGCGCGTCCGGCGGCGCCGCCTGCCACGCCCAATCGTCCTGCCCAGCCGCCCCGCTGAAGGCCGGGGAAGGAGAAAGCCTTGCCCCGGGCCCTGCCCGATAAGCGCCTGAACAAATGGCTGATGGTCTCGGCGGGGCTGCATGTCGCGCTGTTGGGCATCGGGGCCTTGTTTTCGCTTTCGCGTTCCATTCCTGAACCGCAGGAACAAGGGATCGCGGTGGAGCTTGTGGCCCCTGGCCCGGCGCAGATGGCGCGTGCCGATACGCCTTCTCCGGTGCCGGCGCAGACCTCCACCCCCAACCCAACACCGCCCACGCCAGAACCCCCGGCGCCGGAGCCGCCGCGCAATACGCCGCCTGAGCCAACGCCGCCGCCGCCGCCCCCACCGCCCGCACCGGCAGCGGCGCCAACGCCCGCACCTCCGAGCCCCGCACGGCCCACGCCGCCCGCGCCGGCACCTGCGCCAAGCCCTGAGCCTTCGCCGGCCCCGCGCGTGACGCCGCAGACGCCAACGCAGCAGCCAACACCACCGCGGCAGCAGGCGGCGCAGCCGCCGCGCCCGGAACCGCCCTTGCCGCTACCGCCGCCCCCGGTGCCGCCACCGCCCGAGCCATCGCGTCAGGCCGGCACAGGACAGACACCGCCGGTGGCGCGGCCGCAGGAAAACAGCACTTCGGTGCAGAATACGCTGGAGCGTTTGCGCGCCCAGCAGCAGCAGGAACGCGCGCCGACGGCGCGGCCCAATCCTTCCGGCGCGCCGCGCCAGGGGGGCGGTTCCCCGACCGGCACGGCAGCGCTGACGCAGGGGGAAATCCGTGGCCTCGCGGATCAGGTTGCGGAATGCTGGAATGTGGATGCGGGGATGCTCGGGCTTCAGGACATTACGGTTGAATTGCGCGTGCAGCTTGATCCGCAGGGCAATGTCCGCAATGTGGTGCCGGCGGGAAATATGCCGACCGATCCGCGTGTGCGGTCTGTATTCGAATCGGCGCGGCGTGCTTTACTGGCGCCCGCGTGCAATCCACTGAAAGTGCCTGCGGATAAAATGCAAACCGTGATGGCTTCCACCTTTCGCTTCAGCCCACGCGGGCTGGTGCGCTGAATTCAGGATGATGGGCATGACAACTAGACGCTCCCTTTTGCTTGGTGCCGCAGGTGCGGTGACGGTCTCGGCGCTTGCGGGCGCGCCGGATGCGGCTTTCGCGCAGGGGGCGGTGATTGACATCACGCGCGCGCGAACAAACCCGATCCCGATCGCCATTCCGGATTTCGCGGGCACTGGTGATGGTCAGCGTTTCGGGCGCGATATCGCGCGCGTGGTGCAGGCCAATTTGCGCAATTCCGGCCTGTTTCGCCCGGTGGAACGCCAGGCCTTCATCCAAACGCCGGAAGGGGCTGCGGAACGGCCGCGCTGGCAGGATTGGCGCGTGATCGGTGCGCAGGCGCTGACAACGGGGCGCGCTGATGTGCAAGGCAGTAATCTTCGCGTGGAATTCCGCCTGTGGGACGTGTTGCCGGAAAACCAATTGCAAGGCACGGCCTTCACCGCGCCAACCGGCAATTGGCGGCGCATCGCGCATCTGATTTCTGACGTGATCTATGAAAGATTGCTGGGCGAGAAAGGCTATTTTGATACGCGCATTGTCTATATCGCTGAATCCGGCCCGCGTGACCGCAGGCTGCGGCGCCTTGCGATCATGGATCAGGATGGCGAAAACAATGCCTTCCTGACCGATGGGCGCGAAGCCGCCCTCACACCGCGTTTTCATCCGGCGGCGGATCGCGTGGCCTTCATGTCCTATCAAAGCCGCGAACAGCCGCGCGTTGTCTTGTTTGATTTGAACACGCGCGGCCAGCAGGTGCTTGGTAATTTTTCGGGCATGACGCTGTCACCACGCTTCGCGCCCGATGGGCGTTCCGTGGTGCTTTCCGCGATGCGCGGCGGCGATGCCAATATCTATGCGGTTGATTTGGCGAGCCGACGCGAAAGGCAGCTTACCAGCGGTAGCGCGCTTGATGTCAGCCCCTGCTATTCGCCCGATGGTTCGCAGATTGTGTTCAATTCGGATCGCGGTGGAGATCAGCAGCTTTACGTCATGGATGCGAATGGTGGCGGTATTCGGCGCATTTCCTTCGGCCGCGGTCGCTACGCGACGCCTGTCTGGTCGCCGCGGGGTGATCTGATCGCCTTCACCCGCTTTGGTGGTGGCAGCTTCGCGATTGGCGTGATGCGCCCCGATGGATCGGGCGAGCGTATTTTGTCTGAAGGCTGGAAGATGGAAGCGCCGAGCTTCGCACCCAATGGCCGCATGCTGGTCTTTGGCCGGGAAACACGCGCCACAGATTCGCGCGGCGGCGGCTTTTCCGCGCGCATCCACACCATAGATATTGCGGGCTTCAACGAACGGCCTCTGCCAACGCCAACGGACGCGACGGACCCGACATGGTCGCCCTTGCTGTCGTAAAGGTTATCGCAGGTTTTTGCTTGACCGCAGCGGATCGAGCCTTTACCGCACTGCACAAAGCTATGTTTTCCCTGAAAGGAAACCAGTCATGAAGTTGAAATTCCTAGGTATTGCCAGCATCGCGCTGCTCGCCGCCTGCTCCAATACTGATTCCAGCAGCAGCACCGGTACCGGTGCCGGTGCTGGCACCGGCGTTGGAAATATCCGCCCGGGCAGCCAGGAAGATCTGGTTGCGAATGTTGGCGACCGCATCTTTTTCGATTTTGACCGCAGCAATGTCCGCGCCGATCAGCGCCCGGTGTTGCAGCGCCAGGCGGAATGGATGGGCCGCTACCCGGAAGTGCGGGTGCAGGTTGAAGGCCATACGGATGAACGCGGCACGCGCGAATACAACCTGGCCCTCGGCCAGCGCCGCGCCAATGCAACCCGGGATGTGCTGGCGGCGGGTGGCGTGAATCCTTCGCGGATTTCCACCATCTCCTATGGCAAGGATCAGCCGTCGGCGCTGGGTTCGGATGAAAGCTCCTGGGCGCAGAACCGCCGCGCCGTCACGGTGGTTCAGTAAGGGAAAGGGGCGCTGCCCGGGCAGCGCCGCTTGATCAGCATGTCGAACGCAGCCTCCGTTTTCCGCTTGGCCGTTTTGGGGCTTGGCTTGGCACTTGCCGCCCCTGCGCATGCGCAGGTAGAAAGCCGAGAGGGCATCGCGCTGCAAAACCAGATGCTGGATTTGCGGCGCGAGCTTGATGCGCTGCGCCGAGGCGGCGCCGTTGCTGCGCCCAGCGCGCCTTCGCGTGGGTCTGCCGCTTCGGGCGATGTGGTGCAGCAATTGCTGGGCCGCGTGCAGGAACTTGAGGAAGAAAACCGCCGTCTGCGCGGGCGCCTTGATGTAGCCGACAATAATGACCGGCAAATACGCGCCGAGATGGAAAAGCTGCGCGGCGATTTGGATTTTCGCCTGCAAGCCCTGGAAAGAGGGGCTGGCCGGCCGGCCGCCACGCGCCCTCCTCAGCCGGGGCCGGCGGCGCAAGCTCAGCCAGCCCCGGCCAGCCCGGCAGCCTCCAGCGCCCCCCGAACCGTTGACAAGGCCATTGCGGATGGCCGCACAGCGCTGGCGCAGCGCGACTTCCCGACCGCCGAGGCCGCCGCGCGGGAAGCGATCCGCGCCCGCCCCGGTGCGCGCGCCCAGGATGCGTCTTTGCTGCTGGGCGATGCGCTGATGGGTAAGCGGGATTTCCAGAATGCCGCGCTCGCTTATGACGAAGCCTATAGCCGCAACCGCCAGGGTGCCCGCGCGCCGGAAGCGATGATCGGGCTTGCCAATGCCTTTCAGGGCTTTGGTGCCCGGCGCGAGGCTTGTGAGACCTTGGATAATCTGCGTTCCAATTTCCCCAATCTGGCCGGGCCGCAGGCGGATCGTGCGGCTGATAGCCGCCGCCGCGCGCAGTGTCGGTAAGCCCCGCATGGGGATAGCCCGTCTCCTGCGCTGACCCCGCCGGTCAGTCGCGCCGAATTCGCTGCTGCCATGGCGCCGCTTGGGCCTTTTGGCGCGGTGCCTCGGCTTGCCGTGGCGGTTTCCGGCGGGCCGCATAGCCTGGCACTTGCGCTTCTCGCGCGGGATTGGGTGGCGGCGCGCGGGGGTAGCGTTTTGGCTCTGGTCGCGGATCATGGGCTGAGGCCGGAAAGCGGGGCTGAGGCCGATCATGTGATGGCGCTTTTGGCCAAGGCCGGAATTGAAGCGGAATGCCTGCGGCTCGGCTTGCCCGGGGGCGCAAGGTTGCAGGAACGCGCGCGCACGGCCCGATTGGCAACGCTGACCCAAGCCGCCGCACGCCATGGCTGCCCATGGCTATTGCTTGGCCATCATCGCGGTGATCAGGCGGAAACCTTGGCGTTTCGGGCCTTGCGCGGCAGTGGTGCGGCGGGGCTTGCCGCCATGGCGGCCCTGCGCGCTGCGCCCGAATGCCTGATCCTGCGGCCCTTGCTGGGCTTGGCGCCGGTGCGGCTGGAAGCGGTGGTGGCCGCCGCAGGGCTTTCGCCGGTGCGCGACCCTTCCAATGACAATCCACGCTTTGCCCGCATCCGACTGCGCCAGGCTTTGGGCGACCCGGGCGGGGAAGGTGAGGGGGTTCGCGCCCTTACTGAAGCGGCACAGGCTTTCGCGCGCCGCCGCGCCCGGCAGGAAGCCGCGCTTTTGGACCGCTTGGCGACAGCGGCCGAAATCCGCCCGGAAGCCTATGCCTGGGTGGACCCCAAGGCACTCGGGGCCAATGCGCTTGGGGTTGCGGCGCTGGCGCGCCTTATTGGCCTGATTGGTGGCGCGTCTTGGCCTGTACCCAATGACGCCACGGCGGCGCTGATGGCGCGGGGCGGCGGCAGCTTGGCCGGCGCCTGGGTGCGCCCCGGTGCGGGTGGGCGCTGGCTGGTGGTGCGCGACCCTGGCCTGATTGCCCCCGCCCAGCCCTTTCAGCCGCCTTTTCTGTGGGATGGGCGCTTTTTGGTGAACGGCCCAGGCCGCCCCGGCTGGACCTGTGGCGCCTTGGGCGCAGCTGCCGCTGATTTCCGCAAAGGCACTTCAATCCCACAGCCCGCACTGCGCGCCCTGCCAGCGCTTTGGGATGAAAAGGGAAAGCTGGCGGTCCTGCCCGGGCTGATCTATGCTTCACCCGCGGAGGCGACGGCTTGGCGCATCACCTTCGCCCCGCGTGGCGGAGGCCTGCCTTTGGGCTGACCCTGCTTTTGCGACTGGAAGATTTCACGCGGGTCATTCAAGATGCGTGAAGCCTCACTATGTATGGTAGCGGAGGGGCGGTGGATTGCGCCGCCTGGCTCCTGAAGATGGAAGGGTCCCGGTGAATAATTTCAGCCGAAACATGGCTTTATGGGTGATCGTGGCGCTGCTTTTGGTGGCGTTGTTCAACCTGTTCCAACCGAGCGGCTCCGGCCGCCCTAGCTCCTCTCAAGTCGCCTATTCCGACTTTTTGAATGAGGTGCAGGCCGGCCATGTGCGCGATGTGACCATCCAGGGCCGCACCCTGACTGGCCAGCTCAGCGATGGGCGCCAATTTACGACCTATACGCCGGAAGACCCGGCCATGATTTCGCGCCTGACCGAAAAGGGCGTGCGCGTGGTGGCCCGGCCTGAGGAGTCCGAGGTCAATCCGCTACTGCATTATCTGGCGTCCTGGTTCCCGATGCTGCTGCTGATTGGTGTGTGGATTTTCTTCATGCGCCAGATGCAGGGCGGCGGTGGGCGTGCGATGGGTTTTGGCAAATCCCGCGCCAAGCTGCTGACGGAAAAGCAGGGCCGTGTGACCTTTGACGATGTCGCCGGCATTGATGAAGCCAAGGCGGAGCTTGAGGAAATTGTCGAATTCCTGCGCGATCCGCAGAAATTCCAGCGCCTGGGCGGCAAGATCCCGAAGGGCGTGCTGCTGGTGGGCCCGCCGGGTACCGGCAAAACCTTGCTGGCGCGTTCCATCGCGGGCGAAGCCAATGTGCCCTTCTTCACGATTTCCGGTTCGGATTTTGTGGAAATGTTTGTGGGGGTCGGCGCATCGCGCGTGCGCGACATGTTCGAACAGGGCAAGAAGAACGCGCCTTGCATCATCTTCATTGACGAAATTGACGCGGTTGGGCGCCATCGCGGCGCTGGGCTTGGCGGCGGCAATGATGAACGTGAACAGACGCTCAATCAGATGCTCGTCGAAATGGATGGTTTTGAAAGCAATGAGGGTGTGATCCTGATTGCGGCCACCAACCGCCCCGATGTGCTTGACCCCGCTTTGCTGCGCCCCGGCCGCTTCGACCGGCAGGTTGTGGTGCCCAATCCGGATGTGAATGGGCGCGAGAAAATCCTGCGTGTGCATATGCGCAAGGTGCCGTTGGCTTCCGATGTGGACCCCAAGGTGATTGCGCGCGGCACGCCGGGTTTCTCGGGCGCTGATCTGGCTAACCTCGTGAATGAAGCGGCCTTGCTGGCGGCGCGCACTGGGCGACGTACGGTTGGTATGGCGGAATTCGAAGCCGCAAAAGACAAGGTAATGATGGGTGCCGAACGGCGCAGCCTTGTCATGTCAGAAGCCGAAAAGCGGATGACTGCCTATCATGAAGCGGGCCATGCGTTGGTTGCGATTAATGAGCCGGAATGTGACCCGGTGCATAAGGCGACGATCATTCCGCGTGGCCGCGCGCTTGGCCTGGTGATGTCCCTGCCGGAAGGTGATCGCTATTCTAAGCACAAGTCCAAGCTGAAATCCGAACTCGCCATGGCGATGGGTGGGCGCGTTGCGGAAGAATTGGTCTTCGGCCCGGATAAGGTCAGCAATGGCGCTTCGGGTGACATCAAAATGGCGACCAATCAGGCGCGCATTATGGTGACCGAATGGGGCATGAGTGAGAAACTCGGCATGATCGCCTATGGCGACAACAGCCAGGAGGTTTTCCTCGGCCATTCCGTGACGCAGACTAAGAACATCTCTGAAGAAACCGCGCGCATGATTGATGGCGAAATCCGCGGTATTATTGATGGCGCCTATGCGCGGGCCACCGCCATCCTGTCAGAACATATGGACCAGCTGCATTTGCTCGCGAATGGCTTGCTGGAACATGAAACGCTGAGCGGCGATGAAATCCGCCAGGTGATCAAGGGTGAACCCGTGGTGCGCAATCGCCCGGATGAGCCGGTGAACCAGGGCCGCGGCAGTGTGCCGACTGCGGGGCGGCCGACCATGCGCCCCGGCGGGCTTTCCCCAGGCGCGGCACCTGCTACCTGAGTTCAGCTCTGGAACGCTGGCTGCATCCGCTGGGCCTGTTGTCAGGCCCAGCCGCTTTTCGGGCCATTGGTGAAGGTCAGGCGCTGCCCTTGCAGGGTGGCGATCTGGCCTTTTCCTTGGCGCGGCTGGTCGAAGATGGGCGCGAAGTAGCAACCCTGCCCGTGGCGATGCTCCCGGAAGAATGGGCCGATCAGATTGAAGTCATCACCGCGCGACCCCTGGCCTTTGCCGGGCTGGTAAGCCCACGCCCTTTGGTGATGGGCATTCTGAACATCACGCCCGATAGTTTTTCCGATGGCGGGCGGCATTTCGACGCCTCAGCCGCGATTGAAGCGGGCCATGCCATGCTACAAGCGGGCGCGGATATTCTGGATATTGGTGGCGAATCAACGCGCCCCGGCGCCGAACCTGTCCTTCCAGACGAGGAAATCGCCCGCGTCATTCCGGTGGTGCGCGAATTGGCCAAGGCCGCCCCGGTCAGCATTGATACGCGCCATGCCGCGACCATGCAGGCCGCTTTGGAAGCCGGCGCTGAAATCATCAATGATGTTACCGCGCTGCGCCATGATCCGGCGGCGGTGGATTTCCTCGCACGCAACCAGGCGCCGATCGTGCTGATGCATATGCCGGGCACTGATCCGCGAGCGATGCAGGCGCAGGCCGAATATGCGGATGTGGTGTTGGAAGTGGCGCGCTTTCTGCGCGACCGTGTGGCGACACTTGAAGCGCTTGGCATAGCGCGCGCGCGGATTGCGATTGATCCCGGCATCGGCTTTGGCAAGACCATGGCGCATAACTTGGCCTTGATCGAAGCCCTGCCGATCCTGGCGCAGATTGGCTGCCCCATCATGCTGGGTGCATCGCGCAAGCGCTTCATCGGCACCTTATCTGGCGTGGAACAAGCGGAAGCACGCCTGGCCGGCAGCCTGGCCGTTGCCTTGGCGGGTGCGGCGCGGGGTGCGGCCATTCTGCGCGTGCATGATGTGGCGGAAACCATCCAGGCGCTTGCCGTCTGGCAAGCTTGCGCGAATGGCCGGGCTGGATAACGAAGCATCCCCATGAAGCAAATGCATCTTGGCGCCTTCATGCGCCCCGTCAGCATCCATACCGCCTGGTGGCGCCATCCTGACTCCGCGCCTGAGGCGAATTTCAGCTTGAAGCATTTGGTTCACTGCACCCAAACCCTGGAACGCGGCAAATTCGATGCCTTCTTCATGGCCGATCATCTGGCCGTGCTGAACATGCCAATCGAAGCGCTGAAACGCAGCGGTACCGTCACATCCTTCGAGCCCTTCACGCTTTTATCCGCACTTGCCATGGTAACGGAAAGGATCGGGCTGATCGCCACCGCCTCCACCACCTATGACGCGCCCTATCATATCGCGCGGCGCTTTGCGTCACTCGATCACATCAGCGGCGGGCGCGCAGGGTGGAATATTGTCACCACCTCCAACCCCGATGCGGCGCGCAATTTCGGCATGACCGAACACATGGACCATGCGGAACGTTATGCCCGCGCGCGCGAATTCCATGATGTGGTGACCGGGCTTTGGGACAGTTTCGCGGAAGACGCCTTCATCCGAGACAAGGAAAGCGGCATCTTCTGGGACCCCTCGCGGATGCATAAACTCGATCACGAGGGCAAATATCTTTCCATCGCTGGGCCTTTGAACATTGCACGTCCCGTGCAGGGCTGGCCCGTCATTGTCCAAGCCGGCGCTTCCGATTCAGGCCGGCAACTCGCCGCCGAGGTGGCCGAGGTGATCTTCGCCGCCGGCGGACCCGTCGCCGATGCGCGCGCCTATTTCGCCGACATCAAATCCCGCGCGGCCAAGGCGGGGCGCGACCCCTCACTCATCAAAATCCTGCCCGGTGCGCTGGTGACGGTGGCGGAGTCCGATGCCGCCGCCCGCGAAAAACGCGCGCTCCTGGATAGCTTGGTGCATCCCGATAGCGGCATGGGCGCGCTTTCCATCGCCCTTGGCACCGACCCGCGTGCCTTCGATCTTGACGCGCCCCTGCCCGACATCCCGGAGACCAATCAAAGCCAAAGCGGCCGTCAACGCGTGTTGGAACGCGCGCGCCGCGAAAACCTGACCGTGCGGCAATTGGCCGTGGCACTCGGCGGCTATGGTGGGCTGTCCTTCACCGGCAGCGCCAAAACTATCGCCGATGAAATGCAACACTGGCTGGAAAGTGAAGCCTGCGACGGCTTCAACATCATGTTCCCAACCATCCCAGGCGGGGTCGAGGATTTCGTCCGCTGGGTGGTGCCGGAACTGCAACGCCGCGGCATCTTCCGGAAGGAATATGCCGGGTCCACGCTGCGAGAGCATTTGGGGCTGCCTAGGCCAAAAAATCAATTTTTCTGAGAAAAGGCGGGGGCACTGCCCCCGCACCCCCGCCGGGGTAACAGTGTTACCCCGGACCCCGCCGATCATTGAACGAAGCCTAGTTTTCACACTACACTCGAGCCCAGAACCTTAGGCGACAGGCTTCGCCTCACGCAAACGGGAGATAGAACATGCTTCAAAGACGACACCTGCTCGGCGGCGCAGCAGCGCTCCCCTTCGCCTCCATGGGCGCGCCAGCCATCGCGCAAGCACCGCGCGTGCTGAAATATGTGCCACACGCGAACCTGCCGAATATTGACCCCTTCACCAATACCGCCTTCGTCGCGCGTGACCACGCCTTCCTGGTCTATGACCAGCTTTACGGCATGGACGACAAATTCCAGCCGCGCCCGCAAATGGTCGAAGGCCATGTCGTGGAAAATGACGGCAAGACCTGGCGTTTCACGTTGCGTGAGGGGCTGAAATTTCATGACAATACGCCCGTGCGTGGGCGGGATTGCATCGCCTCCATCAAGCGCTGGGGAAGGCGCGATGCCTTCGGCCAGGTGCTGATGGCGCGGGTTGCGGATATGGTCGAAGTCAGCGACCGCGTTTTCGAGATTCGCCTGAACGCACCCTTCCCGAAAATGCTCGATTGCCTGGCGAAGGTCACCACAAGCTGCCTGTTCATCATGCCGGAACGGCTGGCCAATGTGGATCCTTTCACGAATATCGCGGAAGCCATCGGCAGCGGGCCCTATCGCTTCATCCAGAATGAATGGGTCCCCGGCTCGCGCCTGGCCTATGCGCGCAACGCGGATTACGTGCCACGCCAGGAAGCAGCCTCCATGACCGCCGGCGGCAAAGTCACGCATTTTGATCGCGTGGAATGGCTGATCATTCCGGATGCCAGTACCGCCTCCGCCGCGCTGCAATCGGGTGAGATTGATTGGTGGGAACAGCCGACCGCAGATTTGTTCCCGCTGTTTCAACGTGGTGCGGCCGCGCGCAATATCCGTGTGGACATCATCAATGATACGGGGCTGATTGGCATTTTCCGCCCGAACCATACCGCCGCACCCTTCAACAACCCGGCCGTACGCCGCGCCGTGCTGACCGCCATCAATCAGATGGATTTCATGACCGCGGTGATCGGCACGGCGGGCGTTGAAGGCCGCCCTGATCTCCGCCGCGAAGGCATTGGCTATTTCGCGCCGGAAAGCCCGATGGCGAGCAATATCAGCATGGAACGTATGCGCAAAAGCATCGAAGCCGCGCGCGCTGAATTGCAGGCCGCCGGCGCCATGGGCCAGCGTTTGGTGTTGCTGAACGCAACCGATCTTGCTTCCATCAATGCCGCAACGCTGGTGGGTGCTGATCTGTTCACACGCATGGGCTTCAATGTTGATCTAGTCAGCACGGATTGGGGCACGCTGGTGGCCCGCCGCGCGAGCAAGAACCCGCTGGAACAGGGCGGCTGGTCCGGCTTCTTCACCTTCTGGTCCGGCATTGACCATTGGAATCCGGCGAGCCACGCCTCCATCCGCGGCCATGGCGACAATGCCTGGCCGGGCTGGCCGACCATTCCGGCCCTGGAAGCACAGCGTGATGCCTGGTTCAACGCGCCGGATGCGGCAGCGGAAGCGGCTGCAGGACGGGAGATGCAGCGCATTGCCTTCGACGAAGTGCCTTATGTGCCGACGGGCATGTATTACCAGCCCACCGCCTATCGCCGGAACCTGACCGGGATGTTGAAGGGCCAGCCGCCGCTGTTCTGGAATATCCGGCGCGCCTGAACTGAACTCTGCGCCGCTCCTGGGACAGCCGGGCGCGGCCGGGTTTCATCCGAAGCCGGCAAGGGGCTATAATCCGCGCATGAGCGAAGCACCCCCGACCCGCCGGCTTTTCGGCACTGATGGCATTCGTGGCAAAGCGAATGCCGCACCCATGGATGCCGCCACCGCGCTTAGGCTGGGCCAGGCGGCAGGCAGCTTTTTCAATCGCGGCAATCACCGCCACCGCGTGGTGATCGGCAAGGATACGCGGCTTTCCGGCTATATGCTGGAACCGGCTTTGACCGCCGGCTTCATTGGCGCGGGGATGGATGTGGTGCTGGTCGGGCCCTTGCCCACGCCGGCCATTGCCTTGCTCACGCGCTCACTCCGCGCCGATTTGGGCGTTATGATCAGCGCCTCCCACAACCCCTATGAGGATAACGGCATCAAGCTATTTGGCCCCGATGGGCTGAAGCTGACCGATGATCAGGAAGCGGAGATCGAGGCCCTGATGGCGGGCGATCTTGGCGCCGCGCTGGTGCCACCCGCGCGGCTTGGTCGCGCAAGCCGGCTGGAAGATGCGCCGGGGCGTTATATTGAAGCGGCCAAGGCATCCTTCCCGCGCGGGCAAACCTTGGATGGGCTCCGCATTGTTGTGGATTGCGCCCATGGCGCTGGTTATCGCGTTGCCCCCACCGTGCTGTGGGAATTGGGGGCCGAGGTGATCCCCATCGGCGTCGCCCCGGATGGCTTCAATATCAATAAAGGGGTGGGTTCCACCGCGCCCGCCTCACTTGCGACTTTGGTGCAGGAACGCCGCGCCGATCTTGGCATTGCCTTGGATGGCGATGCCGACCGAGTGGTACTGGTGGATGAAGCCGGGCAGGTGATTGACGGCGACCAGATCCTGGCGCTGATCGCCCATTCCTGGCACGCGCAGGGCCGCCTGACGGGCGGCGCCGTGGTGGCGACCGTCATGTCCAATATGGGGCTTGAGCGCTTCCTCGCCGCGCGCGGGCTTGGCTTGCTCCGCACCGCTGTTGGCGACCGCTATGTGGGTGAGAAGATGCGCGAAGCCGGCTGCAATCTGGGCGGCGAGCAATCCGGCCATATGATCATGCCTGAATTTGGCACGACTGGGGATGGGCTGATCGCGGCGCTGCAAGTGCTCTCCGTTTTGGTCGAAGACAAGCGCCCCGCGAGTGAGGTGCTGCGCTGCTTCACCCCCCTGCCGCAGCGCCTGGTGAATGTGCGCTATGCCGGCGCCTCGCCGCTGGTGAAGCCCGTGGTGACTGAGGCCATCGCGGCCGAGGAAACCGCCCTTGGCGCGCGCGGCCGTGTGCTGATCCGCGCGAGTGGCACGGAACCCGTGATCCGCGTGATGGCGGAGGCCGAGGATGAAGCCCTGGTGGATGGCGTGGTCGGGCGGCTCGCTGATCTGATCAAGGCGGAAGCGCGCGCGGCATGAAGGGCCGCGTGCTGATCATTGCCGGGTCTGATTCCGGCGGTGGTGCGGGCATTCAGGCGGACCTGAAGGCCGTGACCGCGCTTGGCGCCTTTGGCATGACGGCGATCACGGCGTTGACGGCGCAGAATACGCTTGGCGTGCATGGCGTATTGCCCGTGCCGCTCGAATTCCTGCGCCAGCAGATCGCGGTGGTTCTGGATGATCTGGGCGCGGATGCGCTGAAAACCGGCGTGCTGGCCGATAGCGCCACCATTGAAGCGGTGTGTGACGAAATCACGGCCCGCGCCCCCGCCGTGCCTTTGGTGGCCGATCCGGTGATGGTGGCCAAGGGCGGGCACCCGCTATTGGTGCCGGCAGCAGCCGAAACGCTGAAGCGCCGCCTTTTGCCGATCGCCACGGTACTGACCCCCAATCTGCCGGAGGCCGAGGCGCTGTGTGGCTTTGCCATTGCCGATGTCGGCGCCATGCACCAGGCGGCGAAGGCGCTGCTGGTGCTTGGCCCTAAATCCGTGCTGCTGAAGGGCGGGCATCTGCCGGGTGATGAGGTGGTGGATTTGCTCGCCACCGGCACGCGGATGGAAGTGTTTCGCGACCGGCGGATTGCCACGCGCCACACCCATGGCACGGGCTGCACGCTGGCGAGTGCGGTGGCGGCAGGCCTGGCGCAGGGGCTTTCGCTCAGGGATTCCGTGATCCGCGCCAGGGCCTATGTCCGCGCTGCCATTGCGGCGGCGCCGGGTTATGGCGCTGGGCATGGGCCGCTGAACCACGCGGTGACCTGCGATCCTGGGGTTTTGCGCTGAAATCGGGCTCGGTCGGGGTTTTCTTCAGGATTTGTTAATCTTTTCCGGCGCATTTTGACATCATGGCTATCAATATGAGTGCCACCCTCATGGCGGGTTTATTTGGCCAACAAGGCCAGAACTCGCTCATACTTCCCTTCGGAAACGCTGCCCGTGCGGCCAGCGCCGGGGAAGCTGTGGTTGCCTTTCGCCGTGTCACCAAATCAGGTGAGGAAGAAAAAGGCCTCTCGCGCGAAAAGAAAGACCCTATCACGCTGACGACTTTGGCGCAGTTTCGCCAAGCCCTGGATGCTGCGCCAAATATTGATAAGGCGCTTTCTGACCCCCGTGTTTTGAAGGTGCTGATGCCCGCCCTTGGCCTGCCTGATCAGGCAGGCAATACAGGGATGGTGAAGCGGGCATTACTGTCTGACCCCAAAGACCCCAAAGGCGTTGCGGCGCAGCTTGGTAATACCTGGAGGAATGCAGCCGCCACGCTCAATCTGAAGGCAACCACAACACCCAAGACCGTGGCTTTTGAAGGCTTAACGGATCGGGAAACCGCTGCCGTGGCTCAGCAATTGCGCCTTGGTGAAGCGGTGCTGACCGCTCCCGCAAGCCGCGCGGCAGCGCCGAAACTCAGGGCGTTTGATGGTTTGCAGGACAAGGCGACCAGTGCCTTGATCGCGCGGCTGCGCCCCGGTGAGGAATTGGTCGCGGATCGCGCGCGGCGTGAGATTGAGCGGGTAGCCACACTGACAACGGTGGTTATACGGCAGGCGGAAGTGCCGCCCGTTGATTTGCCGGCCATCGCCAAGGACGCGCTAAAGCAAATGGCCGGGCTTATTCAAGGCGGGTCCTTCGATGCGGCAGGTGCTGTAGTGGATGATGGGCTATCCGCCCTCGATAGCGCAGGGGGGCTCACGCCCGATCAATTGCGCCAGTCTCGAATCGCGCTGCTGGCAACCAGCGTCAGCATTGAACAGATGCGCCGCGATGCATCAGGTGTTGCGAAGCGTGTTGAACAGTTGATTGCTGTTGATTGGCCGAGCGGTGCTGCCTGGGCGCCCGCCTACAAGACCAGGCTTGATGCCTTCCATGATGAAGGCGTGAACAGGAATTCCAACTTCTCGCTTGAAGTGGCGACCGCCATGGCCCGGCGCATGGAAAGCGCGGCCGCATCTTCGCTCGAAGTCGAATTGGCGCAATCCTATTTCAAAAAATCAAATGACGTCCTGAATACGCGGGATGGCAAGCCAACTAAGGCACCGATTGAAGGCGTTCCGCCCGCGCGCATTTCGCAGGCTGAAGCGACAAAGCTGTTGGATGGCATGAAAAATGCCACACCGCCCAATATCCCGCGCGCAAGGATTGAGGTGGAATACGCCGCCGGCGCGGCGCTCAGCGCCATCAAGCTTGCGGAAACGCCAGTTTTCGGTATGCCAACACTGGCGAGTCAAGCCTTAAAGGATATTGCAAAGCTGACACGAGCGGGCACTTTTGCTTCCGCAATTCAGCGTGCGGATGAGGCTTTGGCCGCCATCGCCGATGATGTGGCCATGCCTGCTGCCACCAAGCGCCTCGGCAGCGCTGCATTGCTTGAAACCAGTGCCTTGATTGAACAGGTGCGCCGCAATGCGACAGGCGTCGCTGATCGCCTGGACAGACTGGCGGCGGTTGAGACACCTTCCGACGCTGTTAGGTCAATGGATTTCCAAACGCGCCTTGAGAATTTCCATAAGGACGGCATCAACGGCAATGTGAATTTGGCGCTGGAAATCGCCACCGCCATGGCGGACCGCATGCAATCCCAGGCGACAACGCTCGACCAAACCCTTCAGGCGCAATCATTGCTGAGCCGGTCGAGCAAAGTATTGAAGGGTCGCGATGGCCGGCCGCTTTCAACCGCAGCCGGGCTACAGCAATCGCGCATCATTCCATCGGATGCCGATAAGATCGTGACTTCTATGAAGGCAGGGCTTCGGCTTGGCAGCCTTTCCGACCCCAAGATGCTTGAGATTCTTACCAACGGCTTCACGAAATATGAGTATCGCACGGGCTTGAGTGACACCAATCCAGGCATGGCGAATGCGGTCTATTTCAGCGAAACCGCGAAGACCGTAAAATCGGTCTATGACATTTTGGGCAATGGCGTTCTTCGCCGCGTGGTGCTTGGCGCGCTTGGCCTGCCGGATCAGCTTGCCATCCAACCCGTTGAAACCCAGGCGCGGGCGGTAACGTCGCGCCTGAAGCTTGCGGATTTACAGGACCCGACAAAGGTGCGGGCCATTGCTGAGCGCTACCTGATGGCGGAAGCCGACAAGGCCGCCGGCAGCGCCGCCAATACCGCGAGCGATCCTTTCTCGGCGATAACAAGCCTCTCCATCAGGGTTTGATGTGACAATTGCCGCGCCAGCGCAGACATTCTATCTGCGGGCATGATGAAACTTCCCTTTTTCCTGATTGACGCCTTCACCAGCCGTCCCTTCGCGGGCAATCCGGCTGCCGTGGTGCCGCTTGAAGCGCCCTTGCCTGTTGGCGTTATGCAGGCGATGGCGGCCGAACATAATCTCTCAGAGACCGCCTTCGTCATGCGCGAAGGCGCTGGCTGGCGGCTCCGTTGGTTCACGCCCAAGGTCGAGGTTGAACTGTGCGGCCACGCGACGCTCGCGACCGCCTTTGTACTGGCCCGCGAATTGAACCAGGTGCCCCCATTCACCTTCCAAACACTGTCCGGCGCCTTGGTGGTGGAAGCGGATGGCCCGCGCTTCATCCTTGATTTTCCGGCACGGCTTTCTGAACCAGCCACACCGCCCGCAGGGCTTGCCGCAGCGCTTGGTGCCACGCCACGTGAAGTGCATCACGCGCGCGATTGGATTTGCGTCATGGAAAGCCCTGAACAGGTCGCGGCGCTGACGCCCGATCACGCTGCCTTGGCAGCACTTCCGGGTGCCGAACGCGTGATTGTGACGGCAGCAGGCGGTGAGGGGTTGGATATAACTTCCCGCTTTTTCGCCGTGAAGAATGGTGTGCCGGAAGACCCGGTGACGGGCACGGCACATGTGCAGCTTGTGCCCTTCTGGGCCGCGCGACTGGGGCGCAAATCCTTGGTATGCCGCCAGGCCAGTGAGCGTGGTGGCACGCTATGGTGCGAATGGCGCGGTGATCGGGTGCGCATGGCAGGCGATGCCGTTCTTTACGCCAAGGGCGAAATCCACCTGCCAGATGTGATTTAGCCCTTGGTTTTTTGGTGTTACTTCTTTTCGCGGATCAGGGGTTACCCCCCAATCTCCCCGCCATCCTTTTTCACAATAGCGATCACGGCGGGGCGCGGCGGCACACCTTCGGCGAAATCCGGCCAGCGCGTGGACGGACGTTCAAAGGTTGAACCGGAATCCTCCCCCGGATGCTGGATCGCCAAGAAGATGGTCTTGTTATCAGGCGTGAAGCAGGGTCCACACACCTCAGCCCCCGTCGGCGCCTGGTAGAAAAGCCGCGTCAGCGCGCGCCCATGGCCGGATGTATCGGCGGCATAAAGCGCATCCGCCACACCGGCAGCGCCCGGCGCGCCATCGGTCGCAATCCAGATGCGCCCCTTGCTGTCGAAGGCGCAATTATCGGGGCAGGAAAGCCAGCCACGATCAGATATCGCGCGATGATAGCGCGTGCCGGCATCAATCCCCGGTGCGCCTGCCATCAGGAATAGCCCCCAGCGCATTTCGCGTGCGGCGTGATCAACCTGTGGCGTACCGGCGCCCGGCGGGATTATTTCCACCACATGGCCATGCTGATTATTGGCGCGCGGATTGGCGGCATTCAACTGATCCGCGCGGCGATTGCTGTTATTCGTCAGCAGCACATAAACGCGGCCGGTGGCGGGGTTGGGCTCCACATCCTCTGGCCGATCCATGGGCGTCGCACCCAAAAGGCTGGCGGCCTGGCGGGTATGGATCAGCACATCCGATTGGGCGTGAAAGCCATTGGCCGGCGTCAGCGGCCCTTGGCCCTGCACCAGATCAAGCCATTCCACCTTGCCATCATCATGGAATTTGGCGACCGAAAGCACGCCTTCATCCAACAAATCCCGATTGGCGGCGCGATCAGTGGGATTCCAGGGACGCGCGGTGACGAAGCGATAGACGAAATCAAACCGCTCATCATCGCCCATATAAATCACCACGCGGCCATCGGCATTGATCGCGTGATGGCAGCCTTCATGCTTGAAGCGGCCAAGGGCCGTACGCTTCACCGGCACTGCATTCGGATCATAGGGATCGAATTCGACAATCCAGCCGAAGCGGAAGGCCTCATTCGGTTCTTTCTCCACATTGAAACGATCAATGTGATTGGGCCAGGAATAGGAAGCCTGATTGCGGATGCCATAGCGGCGGAAGCTTTCGGCATGCGGGGTCTTCGCGATATCGCCACCGAAATAGAGGTTGAAGTTTTCCTCAGCGGTCGTCACCGTGCCCCAAGGCGTATTCCCGCCGGCGCAATTATTCAGCGTGCCGAGCACCAATCGCCCGGTGGGGTCAGCCTTGGTCTTCAGCAGATCATGCCCGGCGGCGGGGCCGGAAATCCGCATCGGGGTCGCGGCGGTGATGCGGCGATTGAAGCGGCTTTCCTTGGCATAGCCCCAGCGGCCATTTTCCTTGCGGATTTCCACCACTGCAAGCCCGTGGGCCATGATTTCGGCCTGCGCCTGTTCGGCACTCACGCGCTGGCGGGAAGCACTCCCAGTCCCAAGGCCAGCCCACATCAGATTGGGGTTGGTGTATTCGTGGTTCACAACCAAAAGCCCGTGATCACTGCCCTTGCTGCCCAGCGGCAGGGGGAGGAAGTCGACGTAATCATTATTATAGCCGAATTGCGCGGCCTGCGTCGCCGGCGTGGTCTTGCCCGCTTCGAAAGCCGGCGCACCCGGCAGCATGGGATCACCCCAGCGGATGACGGTTTGCACTTCATAGCCTTCGGCCACGGATTCACGCTGCGCCAGGGCGCGGGCGGGTTCGCTGAAGGTCAGGGTGGAAGGTCCACCTGAAACCGGCACGGAAGATTGCGCGGCGGCATCGCGCGGCAGGCCGGCGGAAAGGGCGGTCAAGGCAGCGGCGGAGCCCAGCAGGGCGCGGCGGCCATAGCGCTGCTCAATAATCTCGCCGATTGGTGAATTGGGCGCGGGGTTGCTGCCGATATTCTCGCAATCATCAAAGGCTTCGAAGGTTTCGATTTGGTTTTGATGCTGATCCATTTTGCTCTCGATCCCGGCATGGCACGTCGCCTGGAGGCGACACGGTAGGGAGTTATAATTGGGTGCGCCGGCTTCGACCAGAAAGATGGGAATTGTGAAGCTTTGGCGACACTGCCGCTTATCCCCGGCTCAACGCCACCAGCCCGCCGCGTGGAGGCTCGCCATCGCGGAAATGCGGCCAGCGACTGCGCGGAGCGGTGAAACTTGCGCTAAGCCCCGCGCCGGGATGCGCCACGCCAGCGACCCAGGTCGCAGCCCCCGGCACCGCCGCCACGCCACCGAGCGCGGCACCGATTGGCACGGCATAGGCAAGGCTTGGCTCGCCGCGCGCCGCGCCATCCAGTGGCAGCACGTAAAGCGCATCGGGCAAGGCGCTATCGCGCAGCGGCTGGGCTGTGCCTACCAACAAATTCCCCGCCCCATCATGGGCAAGGCTGCTGGGCGAGGCTGGCCAGGCGGGGACCATCACGGGTTCTCGCCCCGGGCGCAGGGCTGGCGGCAGGCGGCCTTCCATCAGGTTTTCCACAATGGCGGTATCGCCGGCGGGGTCGCGGGCGGCGAACAGAATTTCCACAATGGCGCCCGCTGGATTTCGAGGAATCTCCCGCAGCGCCAGCCAAAGCCGCGCGCCATTCGGGTCCAGCGCCAGCGCCATGGGGCGGCCAAGGCTGGTGGCACCCCGCGCCACCGCCGCGCCAAAGGGTTCCGCATCGGCGGGCAGCGCAATCCAGCGCAGCGCGCCTGCTTCAAACCGCGCGGCGTAAAGCGTGCCTTGGTCCAAGGCATTGGGTTCCTGCGCCGGCCCATCGGAGACAAAGCGCCAGAGCAAACCACCTTCGCGCCCATCGGCCATGAACACCACGGCGCGGCTATCCGCCGCCTGCGCCGCGGCCACATCACGCGCGCCAAGCCTGCCCAAGGCGCTGCGCTTCACCGGCACGGATTGCGGTTCAAAGGGGTCGAGTTCCACCACATGGCCCGTCTGCGCCGCCGCCACACGAGGCAGGCGACGTGCCCAGGCGGCGCCTTCGCCTTCGCTCAGCAGCAGGCTGCCCCAGGGGGTCGCCGCGCCGCCCGTCACCCCAAAAACACCACGCGCCGGCCCGCCCGCGCCACCCATGCGACAGAGCGTGCGCGCATGCAGGCGGCGCATCTGATAGCCGCCTTCCGTCACCATCCAAACGCCACCGCGGCGCTGGATACTGATCAGGCTGGCACCCTGCATGGCGCCGGCAATCTCTGGCTGGTCCCGCCCATCGGCAAAGGCCATCGCGGGGTCTAGGGTCGGGTGACCCACCGCCAGCACAGCGCGCGGAATGCCATCCTCGACACGCGGAGACGCCATCGCAGACACCACGCGCGTATCCCAGCCGAATTGCCCCTCGGCCGCCGCAAGATTTGGGGAAAGCGGCGCAAAGTGCGGCGCGTCATAGGCGACGCGATCGCCCCATTGGATCAGCAAATCGCGCCTGAGGCCCGGCGCCGGCGCATCATCCAACCGCAGCGTCAGGCCCGTTTGCGCCAGCGCTGACGTTGCGGAAAGCGCCGCTGCGCCCGCCAGCAGGGCACGGCGGGTTATCACGGCGCTTCTTCGATCACCGGCGGCAGATGGACGCGCACTGGCGGCAAGGGTGCGGTCCATTTTTCCACCTCGATCAGACAGGATTGTGCCGATGGCCCCTGGCCAAGCCTGGAGGTGCCGATATCTGCGGTCAGCACATTGGGATTGCCGTGCACGCACATGCTACCTGGCACGCCTGGTTCCAGCGGATCGAACCAGGCGCCGGTCGCCATCATGGCCACACCGCGCATCAGCCCAGGATCAAGCCGCAAACCGCCAAGGCAGGCACCGCGATCATTGAACACGCGCACCATATCGCCATCCTTCAGCCCGCGTTCGGCGGCGTCTTCCGGGTTCAGCATAATGGGCTCTCGCCCCGCGATTTTATTCGCGGCCGAGACGCGCCCCGTATCCAATTGGCCATGCAAGCGCGTGGCCGGTTGGAAGGACAGCAGATGCAGCTTGTGGCGCTTGGCTTCCGGCGCGCCCAACCATTCGCGCGGCGCGATCCAGACCGGATGGCCCGGCGCGTCATCATAGCCGAAGCTTGCGATGGTTTCGCTGAAAAGCTCCACCTTGCCGGAAGGTGTATCCAGCGGATTTTCTTCAGGATCAGCCGCGAATTCGGCGAATTGGGTGTATTCATCACCGCGCGCGGGGGCGGAGGCCTCCCACCAGCCTTGCGCCCAAAACGTATCGAAATCTGGCGTTTCCTGGCCCATGCGCGCGCAATGGCGGCGCCAGCTTTCGAATAAATGGCGCAGCCAGGCATCTTCGTTGCGCTGTTCGGTGAAGCGTTCGCGGTAGCCCAATTCTTCGGCAATATCGGCCAGAATATCATGGTCGTTCCGCGCCTGACCTTGCGGCGCAATCGCCTGGTGCATGGCGCGCAGGAAACGATCCCGCCCGCTGCTCGCGATATCATTGCGTTCCAGCGTGGTGGTGGCGGGCAGCACGATATCGGCGTGGCGTGCGAGTGATGTCCACCAAGGTTCCTGCACGATGATGGTCTCGGCCTGCGCCCAGGCGCGCAGCATGCGGTTGAGATCCTGATGGTGGTGAAAGGGATTGCCGCCGGCCCACCAGATGATTTGCGTATCGGGAAATTGCAGCACGCGGCCATTGAAGTGATGATCGCCGCCGGGGTTTTCCAGCATTTCCGTGATGCGCGCGACGGGGATGAAAAACCCGGTGGGGTTGGGCGTGGCGGGCATCGCAAAACTTGGCACGTCACGCCGGGGCTGGCCCATGCCATTCACGCTGCCATAACCGAAAGCGACACCTTGGCCTGGCTTGCCGATCAGCCCCAGCATGGCGGCGAGTGCGGTCAGCATCCAATAGGGTTGCTCACCATAATCCGCGCGTTGCAAGGACCAGGTGGCGGTCAGCATCGCCGGCTGTGTGGCGATTTCAGCGGTGAGTTGGCGGATGGTCTCGGCGGGGATGGTGGTGATGGGCGCCGCCCATTCCGGGGTTTTCGGCAGGCCATCACTTTCGCCTGTGATATAGGCGCGCAACTTGTCCCAACCAACACAATGCGTGGCGAGGAAGCTCTTATCCTCCGCCCCGCGCGCCAGAATTTCATGCGCCATGGCCAGCAGCAGCGCGGTATCCGTGCCGGGGCGGATAGGCGTCCATTCTGCGCCGGCCCAATCCGGTACATCCGCCCGCGCCGGCGATATTTGGATGAAGCGCAGCCCGGCTTCGGCGGCGGCGCGCAAATTCATCTCATTGCTATGCTGGCCTGCGCCACCCGAGGTGACATAGCCATTGCGAATGGGCAGACCGCCCAGGCAAAGCATGACCTTGGAATAGCGCGTAATCGCCGCCCAATCCGTGACCTTGCCAAGCAGCACTTCATTCGTGCCCAGAATATGCGGCAGCAGCGCCTGCGCCGCCGCGTAGGAATAGGCATTCACCTGGCCCGTGTAGCCGCCACCAAGCCCGAGGAAGCGCTGCAATTGGCTGCGCGCATGATGGAATCGCCCGGCTGAGGACCAGCCATAGGACCCGCCCATGATGGATTTCGGCCCGGCTTCGGCACGCACGCGGCGGGTTTCTTCCGCGACCAACCGCACCGCCTTGTCCCAGGAAACCGGCACAAAGGCATCACCGCCGCGCAAAGCCCCGCGCCGGCGGCCTTCCAGCCAACCCTTGCGCACATAGGGGCGGTCTATCCGGGCCGCGCTATGCACCGCATCGGGCACGGCTTCGATCAAGGAACCGGGGAAAGGGTCGCGGTGAAAGGGCTTCACGCCCACCAGCCGGCCATTTTCCACCACCGCATCGAAGCTGCCCCAATGGGCCGCATGGGGTTTGATTTCGGTCATGAGACGCCTCCGTTGGGGTAACTTGGCGCGGCGCGGGGCTTAGGGCAACGCTTTCCTCTTGGGTCTTTGGCCAAGGCATGCCTTAATCAGGTTTGTGACAAGGTTCGAGGAAGCCAAAACATGACCCCGCCCCGCAATTCCAATGCCGTCCGCGACATTGCCAATGTGCTGCACCCCTATACCGATGCCAAGGCGCATCAGGTGAATGGCCCGCTGGTGATCAGCCGCGGCAAGGGCGTGCGTATTTTTGACGATCAAGGCAAGGAATATATCGAAGCCATGGCGGGGCTGTGGTGCACGTCACTCGGCTTTGACAATGAACGCCTGGTGCAGGCCGCGACCAATCAGATGCGCAAGCTCCCCTTCTATCATTCCTTCACGGCCAAATCGCATGAGCCAATGATTGACCTGGCGGAGATGCTGATTGAGCGCGCACCGGTGCCGATGAGCAAGGTGTTCTTCGCCAATTCAGGGTCTGAGGCAAATGACAGCGC
>Ga0315899_10001608_pt1 | contig 25721 bp, 20 predicted proteins | sample LakEriMetagenome_2_FD_203518 | JGI IMG/M metagenome (GOLD analysis project Ga0315899, IMG submission 203518) | Freshwater fungal communities from buoy surface, Lake Erie, Ohio, United States - Buoy 4 MA112 | ecosystem: Environmental > Aquatic > Freshwater > Lake | place: USA: Lake Erie, Ohio... | reverse complement strand
GCAGGCCGTGACCGTTTCGCTGCCGGGCGAGTTTTTCGGCCAGCGGCACCGACGTCAGCGCCGAGAGCTTGAAAAAGTTCAGGTCGCCCGGAATGGCTGCCAGCGCGGCGGCCGCCTCGGGGCCCAGGGTCGTGACGTTCGGAAGCGAGACGCCCCCCGTGAACTTCGTGAGCGCCCGGGCCGAGGCCTCCGAAAGCGTCCGCACTTCCATCGTGACCCAAGGACTATCGGCAACGACCTTCTCGAGCAGGGCCGGAGAATCGATCCCGACCTTGGGTAACGCCAGCCGCACCGTGCCCCGGGCGAGGATGGCGGCATCCGCCGGTGTGAGATTGAGCATCTGAAACCGGAACAGGGCCCGCGAGCCGGCGATGGCCTGCGCCGCCCCGCCCCGGAGCGTGCGGAGTTCCGGCAGGTCGATCGTGCCCTGACCTGTCGCGAGACCGGCGGCGGCCCGGGGCCCGAGCGTCTTCAGTCCCGGCAAGGCGAGGTCGGCCCGCGCGGCCAGCTTTCGGGCCAGCGGCTCGGAGTCGAACTCCGTCAGAAGCGGGACTTCGATGTGGGCGTCCCCCTCCGCCAGCGCAGCCGCTGCGGCGTCGCTGATCGACGTGACACAACGCAACACCACCAGCTTCTGTCTGCCCAGCACCTTCGCGAGCCGTTTCGACTCGAGCCGCTGCAGCCGGGGAAGGCACACGGCCCCCTTGAATTCGCTCAGAGCATCCGCCACGTCGGGTGGGACTTCGGTCAGCCCGAGATGGAGAAAGTCGGCGAACCTGTTGGCGGTCGCCCCGTGAGCGGCGTGCTGGCTGAGCAGCAGCCTCCGCACTTCGAGTTCACCTGACGCCATGTCCGCCAGGTTCAGCTTGAACTGCCGGGCGTACATCCCCAGATCACCTTTCGCATGAAAAAAGTTGTTGTTGTGGAGCAGCAGCTGGTTGATGCCGTCCGCCGTCGCGCCGACGGCCTGCAGGGCGGCCTGGATCTCCGCTTCTCCGCCCGCGGTCGGAAACCGGGGCTTCTTCTCCTGGTCGCGAACGATCTGCGCAGCCTGCTCGGCCGTGAGCCGGCCGGCCGTCAGCGGATCGGGCGTCGCGGCCGGGGCGGGCGGCTCGGCCGCCGGCAGTCGGCATGCGGCGCCGTGCGGACGGGCCACGGGCCCGACAATCCAGGCCAGGGTCACGGTCGCCAGCACCAGTCGGCGTCGACAGGCCGGCGCGGCCCCGCCGACGAACAAAGTGAATCCGGACATGCGTCACACCTCGATGATGAGAACCCCGGCAGCCTCTCAATCTTCGCACGAACCGCCCGGTCAGATGCAGTCCCCGCGGGCAGGCGACGCAAACCGGGGTTTTCCCGGCAAATCGTGGGCCGGCAGGCTAGAATCCCCGCATGGCCATCGACTGCAAGCAGATTCGCAACTTTTCCATCATCGCCCACATCGACCACGGCAAGAGCACGCTCGCCGACCGGCTCCTGGAGCGGACCGGCACCGTGGACAAACGTCAGCTCAAGGAGCAGATGCTCGACGACATGGAGCTCGAGCGGCAGCGCGGGATCACGATCAAGGCCCGTGCCGTGCGAATGGAGTACCGCCACGGCGGCCGGCTTTACGAGTTGAACCTCATCGACACGCCCGGCCACGTCGATTTTCACTACGAGGTCTCGCGCAGCCTCGCCTGCTGCGAGGGGGCCGTGCTCCTCGTGGACGCCTTCCAGGGCGTCGAGGCCCAGACCGTCGCCAACGCCTACGCGGCGATCAACCAGGACCTGGCGATCGTGCCGGTGATCAACAAGGTCGATCTCGTCCACGCCCGTGTGGACGAGGTGCTTCAGGAAATGGAGCAGAGCCTGGCCATCGACTCGGTGGACGTCATCAAGGCCAGCGCCAAGACGGGCATCGGTATCGACGACCTGCTGGCCGCGATCGTGGAACGGATTCCGCCCCCCGAGGGTGACCCCGCCGCGGTGCTCCGGGCGATGATCTTCGACAGCCACTACGACAGTTACCGCGGCGCGATCACCTACGTGCGGCTCGTGGACGGCACGATCCGCAAGGGGCAGAAGATCCGCTTTCTCCGGACCGGGGCCACGCACGAGGTCCTCGAACTCGGCCAGTTCGTCCCCCAGCGCCGGGCCTGCGACGAACTCGTCGCCGGGCAGGTCGGCTACCTCGTCTGCAACATCAAGGACGTCAAGCAGGTCCACATCGGCGACACGGTGACGATTCCCGGCGACCAGGCGGCAGCGGCGCTTCCCGGCTACAAGCCGCCGCAGCGGATGGTGTACTGCGGCCTCTATCCCTCCGAAGGGGAAAACTTCGAGGAGCTGCGCGACTCGCTGGAGAAGCTCGCCATCAACGACCCGTCGTTCGAGTACGCGCCGGAGTCGAGCGAGGCCCTCGGCTTCGGCTTTCGCTGCGGCTTCCTCGGCCTGCTCCACATGGAGATCATCCAGCAGCGGCTGGAGCAGGAGGCCGACCTCGACCTCGTGCAGACGGCCCCCAACGTCACCTACCAGATCCTGAAGACGACGGGCGAGACGATCGAGATCACCAATCCCCAGGACGTGCCCGACTCGGGCCAGATCGAGGAGTTTCGCCAGCCGATCGTGCGCACGAACTTCCTCACCCCGGTCGAGCACATCGGGCCGATCATGCAGCTCTGCACAGACCGGCGCGGCACCTACCTGAAGACCGAATACCTGTCCCCGACCCGGGCCATGCTCACCTTCGACCTCCCGCTGGCCGAGGTGATCTACGACATGCATGACAAGCTCAAGAGCGTGACCCGCGGCTACGGCACGATGGACTACGAACTGGTCGGCTACTTCCCGGCCGACCTTGTCCGCCTCGACATCCTCGTGGGGGGCAAGAAGGTCGACGCCCTGTCGATCATCTGCGACCGGCGCGACGCCGACAGGCGCGGCCGGGCGATCGTCAAGAAGCTGCGCGGCGAGATCGACCGGCACATGTTCGAGATCGCCCTCCAGGCGGCGATCGGCACGAAGGTCATCGCCCGGGAGACGATCTCGGCGATGCGGAAGAACGTCACGGCCAAGTGCTACGGTGGCGACATCTCCCGGAAGAAGAAGCTCTGGGCGAAGCAAAAGGAGGGCAAGAAGCGGATGAAGAGCATCGGCTCCGTCGACATCCCGCAGAAGGCCTTCATGGCGGTGCTCGACACCGGCGCCGAACGGACGTAGCCGGCGATCGGCTGGAGGCGAGGAGCGTGAGGCGATCATGCCTCAGCGCCGAGCCTCGTGCCGGCCCCCAGCGGCTTGGGCGCGAAGACGCCCAACGGCCGCGTCTCCATCCGCCGGCCATCACGGACGCCTACCGGCGCGGAATCAGCCCGAGGTCCAGACCGAAGACGAAGACCATCAGCGTCAGAATCAGTGCCAGGCCAAGGTAACTGAGCACCGCGACGACGCCCTCACTCGGCGGCTTGCCACGGATCCATTCGTAGAGCAGGAACACCATGTGGCCGCCGTCGAGGACGGGGATGGGGAGGAAATTCACCACGGCCAGATTGGCCGACAGCATCGTCAGGAAGAGCAGCAGGCTGCTGAAGCCGTCCTCGGCCGACATGGCTGCCTGGCGGGCGATCGTGATCGGCCCGCCGAGGAGCCGCGGGCTGATCTGGTTCTGCACCAGCTTCTGCAGAAACCCGTAGACCATCGACAGCCCCTGAAATGCCTTGCGCGTCCCCTTGGAGAGCGCCGCGCCGAGCGACCGGGCCTGGAAGGTCCGCTCCACCGGCTTGAAGAACAGGCCGCGGTCGACGACGAACCGATCGCGAGCCGGGGCCGGCTCCACGTCGACGTCCCGCGGCTTGCCGCCGTCTGCCGGCACGATCGTGAGGACGAGCCGCTTGCCGGCGTCGAGATATTGCAGTTCCTCCTCCACCATCGGCCAGCATTGATTGTCGTCGGTCAACTTCAGCGTCGTGCCTTTGGTCTTGCCCTTCGCGGCCGGATCGTCCACTCGCACGGCCACGACCCGGTCGCCGACCTGCACTTCGGCGGCGGCGGCCGGCCCCTCGGCATCGACCGCTGTCACGACCGCTTCGACGGCGAGAGCGACGCCGATCGCCGGCACGGCGGCCAGACTGGAGATCAGGTTCGACTCGATCCACGTGACCGGCCGCGGCTCGACCTCGACCGACACCGTCTTGCCGGCGCGGTCCACCTCGATCTGCACCCGGCCCCCCGCCGCCCGACGCAGCCGATCGTCGAGCGTCAGCGGGTCTCCCACCGGTTCGCCGGCAACCGTGACGATCCGATCGCCGGCCTGGAGCCCGGAGGTCGCGGCCGGCGACCCCTCCTGAACCGCCTTGATCGCCCCGGCAGTCATGGCCAGACCGGTGACCCGACGCAGTTGTGGTTCGAGAACGACGTCCAGTTCACGTGCCGCGGCTGCGGGCTTGTCCCCCGTGCGGCGGACCGTCAGCGTGATCGGCTTGTCCGGCTGCGGCGCGATCGCGGCGATCAACTCCGCGTACGAGCCGACCTCCCGGCCATTCACGGCCGTCACCACATCGCCGCCTTGGAACGCCGGCCGCGCCCGCCCGGCCGAGCCTGGCAGCGGTTCCTTCAGATCGACGGGCAGGGTGAGCGACCGCGGGCCGCTGATGCCGAGAGTCGGCTTGCCCAGGTCGATGTCGGGCTTGAGTGTCAGCGTCCGCATCGAGCCGTCGGCGGGTCTGCGCACCGTGAGTTCGACCCCCTGCTTCACGCTGCCGACGGTGACCGCATGGATCAGGTCTTCGAACATCGGGTCCTGCCTGCCGGCAACGGACGTGATCTCGTCGCCGGTTCGCAGCCCGGCCCGCCAGGCGGCTCCTCCGGCGCGGGTGCCCGCCAGCACCGCGACCTGTTCGCGGACGCCGAGCCCGTAGGCCAGCGACGCCATGAGCACGGCAAAGATCACGTTCATGATCACGCCGGCGGAGATGATTGCCATGCGCTCGGGCACGCTCTGCGCGGGATAACTCCGCGGATCCCAGACCGTCTCGGCCGCGGCCATGGGCGTGGACGACAGGTCACCCGACCCGCGGGCCCGTTCCGCCTCGGTCGCCGCCGCGGCCGGGTTGTCGTCCTGGCCGAGCATCTTCACGTAGCCCCCCAACGGCAGGGCGCCGATGCCGTATTCCGTCTCCCCCCACTTGAAACTGCACAGTTTCAGCCCGCCGACGTCGAAGCCCAGGTAGAACTTCTCGCACTTCACCCCGCACGCCTTGGCGACGAGGAAGTGCCCCAGTTCATGGACGAAGATCACGAATCCCAGGCCGCCGGCGACGAGCAGGATCACCCACCAGCTCGCCGGATCGAGCAGCCAGCCGATCCAGGTTTCCGCGGCAATCAGGCAGCACACCACGTCACGACCTCCTCTCGCGCCCAGGCGTCGAGCCGCCGGATGTCCTCGATGGTCGGCTCGTCCTGGAAGGGATGCGCATCGAGCACCCGACGGCAGACCGCGGCGATGTCCGTGAAGCGGAGGCGGCCGGCGAGAAACCCGCCGACGGCCTCCTCGTTGGCCGCGTTGAGCACGGCACCGGCCGTGCCGCCGCGGGCCGCAGCCTCGTGGCCGAGCACGAGCGCCGGGAAGCGGGCCGGATCAGGGGGCGCGAACTCCAGGGCGAAGGCCTGCGTGAAGTCGAATCTCCTGGCCGGACCGGGTAGCCGACGCGGATGGGAGAGCGCGTACTGGATCGGCAGCCGCATGTCGGGCGGGCTGAGCTGCGCCATGACCGAGCCGTCGACGAATTCGACCAGCGAATGCACGATCGACTGCGGATGGACGAGCACCTCGAGTTTCGAGGCGGGCAGACCGAACAGCCAGCGGGCCTCGATCAGTTCCAAGGCCTTGTTCATCATCGTGGCCGAGTCGATCGTGATCTTCGGCCCCATCGACCAGGTCGGATGCCGCAGCGCCTCCTCCGGCGTCACCGCGGCGAACGTCTCGGCCGGCCGCGTGCGGAACGGGCCACCGCTGGCGGTGAGCACGATGCGGCGCACCTCGGCGCCGCTGCCGGAGCAGAGCGCCTGCTGGATGGCGGAGTGCTCGCTGTCGACGGGGAGGATGACCGCCCCCGTGCGGGCGGCCAGCCGCATCACCAGCGGCCCCGCCATGACGAGCGTCTCCTTATTGGCCAGCGCGATCGTCTTTCCCGCCTCGACCGCCGCCCAGGTGCTCCGCAGGCCGGCGGCCCCGACGATGGCCGACACGACCCGGTCCACCGCCGGATCGCGGACGATGTCCTCGAGCGCGTCGGCACCGACCGCCAGCCGGGTGCCCGGGGGGAGGCTGCCGGCTCCGATCGTGGCGGCAGCGGCGGGATCGGTGACGACGACCCACGCCGGCCGAAACCGGCGGGCCTGCTCGAGCAGTTTTCCGACGCTCGTGTGTGCTGCCAGCACGTGGGCGGAAAACCGGTCCGAAGACGCGGCGATCACGTCGAGCGTGCTGGTCCCGATGCTGCCGGTTGAGCCGAGCACGGCGACGGCGAGCGGCCGTCCATCGGTATCACTGCCGCCCGCCCGCTGCGGGGACCGGTGCACCGATCCCGCGGCTGTAGGACAACTGGCGGACGACGACATGGCAGTTTCTGGCGGCAGACCGAACAGGCTGAAGTCCCATGAGTCTACGGCACGGCGGCCAGGATCGCCATGCGGAACCGGTCATCACACCGGCTCGACGAACCGCACGGCGGCGGCCGTTTGTCCCCCGGTTTTATTCGGCTTAGGATGCAATTCCAGAGTGTTCCATGCCCGAGCCGGACCATGCCCGGTCTGGTCCAGGTTTCCCGGCATCCCCCGCGCGGCATCCCATGGCCAAAAAAAGAGACGTTCCCAAGCGATCCCCGGAACGCCGCCCCGCTGGCGGCAGCCTCGTCTGGTCACTCGTCGCCGCCGGCGTGGCCGGACTGTTCGCGATGAACCTCATCGTCTCGACGCCGGACCTCGAACTCTCCCTGACCGACTTCGAGCGGCTCGTCGCCGCGTCCGATGATCCCGACGAGGAGGCCCGTTGGATCGGCGTGCGATCCGCCGGCGAGCCGCCTCGTGCGGTCCGTTACGGCGGGTTGGCCGACGTCAAGATCGGCACCTACCAGATCACCGGCTCCGTTCGTGAGCGGCCGCTTGGCGGCGAGCCGGAGGCCGGCAAGGAGCCTGGCCCCGACAGCGGTATCGTGAAGCCCGGGGGGGGCAGCGACAGCCGGGCCGCGGTGCGCCGGTTCCGGACCGCCAAAAGCCCCAGCGGGCAGGCGGACGTCGACCTGGAGAGCCGGCTGCGGCGGCACGCAGTCCCCTTCTCACACGAGGGGGCACCGAGCCCGTGGAGGAACTGGCTGCCGATGCTTCTGGTGACGGGTCTGTTCGGCCTCGCCTTCTACCTGATGATGCGTCGCCTCGGCGGCGCCGGCAGCCCGATGGCTTTCGGCCGCAGCCGGGGAAAGATGTACGCGCAAGAAGATCTGGGGATCACGTTCGACGACGTCGCCGGCATCGAAGAGGCCGTGGAGGAACTCCGCGAGGTCGTCGAATTCCTGCGCAGTCCCGAGAAGTACCAGGTGCTCGGCGGCCACATTCCCAAGGGCGTACTCCTCGTCGGCCCGCCGGGCACGGGCAAGACGCTGCTCGCCAAGGCGATCGCCGGGGAGGCGGGGGTGCCGTTCTTCGGCCTGTCCGGCAGCGACTTCGTCGAGATGTTTGTCGGCGTCGGGGCAGCCCGTGTGCGGGACATGTTCCAACAGGCGGCGGCCAAGTCCCCGTGCATCATCTTCATCGACGAGCTCGACGCCCTGGGCAAGACCCGGGGCACGAGCGTCGTCGGCGGCCACGACGAGCGCGAACAGACGCTCAACGCCTTGCTCGTCGAGATGGACGGCTTCGGCAGCAACAGCGGCGTCATCGTGCTGGCGGCGACCAATCGTCCGGAAACGCTCGATCCGGCCCTCCTCCGCCCCGGTCGTTTCGACCGCCACGTGCTCGTCGACCGCCCCGACGTCCGCGGCCGGGAGGCGATCCTCAAGGTCCATGTCGCCAACGTGAAACTCGATCCGGCGGTCAACCTCGAGCAGATCGCCCGGATCACCTCCGGCTTCGTGGGCGCCGATCTCGCCAACCTCGTCAACGAGGCGGCGCTGCTCGCGGCCCGCAAGGACAAGTCGGCGGTGGGCATGGACGAGTTCAACGAGGGCGTGGAACGCGTCACCGCGGGGCTCGAGAAGAAGAAGCGGGTGATCCACGAGGAGGAGAAGCGGCGGGTCGCCTATCACGAGGCCGCCCACGCTCTCGTCGCCTATTCGCTTCCCAACACCGATCCGGTCCATAAGGTGTCGATCATTCCGCGTGGCCTCGCCGCTCTCGGCTACACGATGCAGCGGCCCGAGGACGACCGCTATCTCCTCACGCAGAGTGAACTGGAAAGCAGGATCCAGGTGCTGCTGGCCGGCACGATCGCCGAGGAGATGGTCTACGCGGACGTCTCGACCGGTGCCCAGAACGACCTCGAACGGGCCAGCGCGATCGCCCGGGCGATGGTCATGGACTACGGCATGAGCCGACTGGGCCGGGTGACCTATCGCGAGAGCCAGCGGTCCCCGTTCCTCGCGGCGGCCGGTGCCGATCTTCCCGCCCCGCGGGGCCACAGCGAACAGACGGCCCGGGAAATCGACGAGGAGGTCCGCCGCATCGTCGACGCGGCGATGGCGTGCGTCCGCCGGATCCTGGAGACGCGGCGACCGGCTCTCGAGGCCGTCACACGGCGGCTGATCGAGTGCGAGGTGATCGACGGCGAGGAATTGCGGACGATCGTGGAAGCGGCCACTGCCGCCCCGCAACTGGTGCCGGGCACCGACGCCGAGCGCCGGCCGGCCCCCCGGCCGGCCGCCGATGGCGGCGACCTGGGGCAGGGCGTCGCCGGAACCTGACGGCGGCCCGCCCCCGGACCCCGCAGATTCGCGTCAATCGGCGCGGTCCGGCCCGCCGGCCATCCCGCTGCACTTTCGTCCTCCCGGCGGCCGATTCTCGACAAAGGAGCGTTGTCGGACTCCGGTTTCCGGCGGGCGGATCAGCGACGGACGAGCGGACCATGTGGAAGAGCGTGTTTTTGGCGCTGGGAATCTTCTCGTGCATCGTCGGCGTCGAATTACTGCTCGTCGAGTCGGCGACCGTGATTCCGCTCCAGGGCGGACCGCCCCGCACCATGACGGCTCCCGACTGGGCTCCCTGGGCCCTGATCTCCATCGGGGCGGTGACCATCCTCCACTTCTGCACGCTGCCGGTGAAGCAGCCCCCGCCCGGCGGCCAAAACTGGCGCGGCCTGAACCACTGATACCGGCCGGCCGGGGGGCGCCAGTGTTACCGGCGGCTGTGGCGTGCGGTTTCACTACCGGAGGCAGGAGACGAGTTCCGGCGGGGGGAGTTGGGGCTGTCCGGTCGAGTTTGTCGTACGAGAGTTCCCTGTGCGTGATCCTTCGATGGCGATCTTTCGATGATCCTCACCGCCCATCATCCCGACCACGACACCGTCCTCTATGACGGGCACTGCCGCTTCTGCCTGGCCCAGATCGCCATGCTGCGACGGCTCGACCTCGGGGGGCGGCTGCGGTTCACGTCGCTCCACGATCCGTCCGTGTCGCGGGACTTTCCTGAGATCCCGTTCGCCGACCTGATGGATCGGATGTTCGTCATCGATCGTGCCGGCAAGGCCCGCGACGGGGCGGACGCCGTTCGCTACCTGTCACGGCGGCTCGTGCCGCTTTGGCCGCTGGGGGCGGTGTTGCACATCCCCGGCACGTTGCCCCTGTGGCAGAGGCTCTACGCCTGGATCGCAGCCCGCCGCTATGGGCTGGCAGGACGCTGCAGCGACGAAGGCTGCCGGGTCGGGTGAGAAGTCTCCGCGGAACGTGTCGCGGAGAAGAAGCGACTAGCCGTCCGTGTCGGCAGACGATGCATCGCCACCGTCGATTTCGCGGAGCAGCCGCGTCATCGTGTTGGCATGGACACCGAGCAACTTCGCGGCATTCGCCTTGTGGCCGCGGGTCATCTCCAACGCCTCCTTGATCGCCTGCTCCCGCAACTTGGCGAGGTCGAGGCAGGGAAGCCTTCCGGAACCGCCGCCTTCGCGAACCGGCCGCTTCAACGTCGGCAGCGTCGGCTCGGTCTGGAGCACGTAGCCCTGCTCGATCACGTGCTCGAGTTGCCGCACGTTGCCCGGCCACGGAAACCGGCAGAAATCCGCCAAAACCTCTGCATTCGGCCGCCACTCCGGCAGCCGATACCGATCGGCCAAACGCCGGGCGAAGAACTCGATGAAAAGCGGAATGTCTTCCGTGCGTTCCCGAAGCGCCGGCACCTTCAATTCGATCATGTTGAGCCGGTAGTAGAGATCCTCGCGGAACCGACCCTTGTCGACCTCCTGCTCGAGGTCGCGATTCGTGGCCGCAACGACCTGCACGTCAATCGGCACCGGCTCGCTCGCGCCCACGGGAAGCACTTCCCGCTGCTGGAGCACGCGGAGCAGTTTCGCCTGCAGCGGCTCGGGCATCTCGCCGATCTCGTCGAGGAACACGACGCCCCCCTGGGCCGCCCGGAAGATGCCGAGCGACCGGCCGTTGGCGCCCGTGAACGCACCCTTCTCGTGGCCGAACAATTGGCTCTCGGCAAGCGTCTCCGTAAGTGCGGCGCAATTGACCGGAACGAAAGCCTTGTTGCGTCGCGGGCCGCTGCGGTGCAGAAGTCGGGCCCACAATTCCTTGCCGGTGCCCGTCTCGCCGCAGATCAGCACGGTGCATTCGACTTCGGCCGCCCGTTCGATCGACTTGGCGATCCGCTTGACGGTCGCGTTGCCACCGAGCACCCAGTTGCCCTGAACGGCACTCTCGTCGACGGACCGGCCGCCATCGAGTGGGTCGCAGATCAGGGCCGGGTCGAGCGTGCCGCCGCGCGGGTCGCGGGACGCGGTTTCCGCTGCTCGAAAACTGGCCGGCCTTATTGCCATCGCTCTGCGTCCATTCGGATCAGAGTCCCGCGCCGTCGAAACGACGTCACCTGGTCGGGACCGAAATCTGCTTAAAGCCCGCGTAGTATGGCCGGAAACCGACCCCGTTGCAACGCCCAGGCCGTGATCCCAGGGGCCCGCGGCCCGGCCAAGAAACGGTGCTTTTACCGCGGGAATGGGCTGGTTTCCGGGGATTCCCCGGGCTGGGTCGACCGGAAAAAGAGCAGGTGCTGCCAGGGAAGCCGGTCAAATTCCCGGGCCACGCCGAATCCCGCCGGCCCCAGTTCGGCCCTGATCTGATCCTTGGTCATCTTGTGCAGCGGCTTGATCGGAACCGCCGGGTCCTCCCCACGAAACTCCGCCAGCACGAGCCGGCCGTCCTCGGCCAGACTGGCGCGGATCGCCGCGAGCATCTGCGGCGGATGGGAAAACTCGTGATACACGTCCACGCAGAGCACCAGGTCGACCGCGGCTTTGGGCAGCCGCGGATCGATCGCCGTGCCGAGCACGGGCCGGACGTTGTCGAGCCCTTCCCTGCCGGCCCGTTCCGCCAGCAGCCGCAGCATCTCGGGCTGGATGTCCACGGCGTAGACCGTCCCCGTGGGGCCGACGCGGCGGGCGAGTTCGAGCGTGTAAAACCCGTTGCCGCAGCCCATGTCACAGATCGTCTGGCCGCGACGCACGTCGAGCGCCTCGAGGAGCAGCCGGCAATCCTCCTCCCGCTGCCGACTCTCGCGGACCAGCCAGTCGGCGCCGGCGAAGTGCATCGTCTGGGCGATCTCCCGGCCCATGTGATGCGTCGCCGGTGGCGGGATCGGCACGGTGCGATCGACGGCCGTGTCGATCCTCAACGGACGGGCCACGGGCCTGGGGGCGCGGCGGTCCTCGAGAGCCGGGGCGGCCGGCGGCGGCTCGGCCCGGACTCCCGCCAGGGCGCAGTGGCAGGCGAGACACAACGCAAGCAACGGGCGTGACGCATGGGCGTACATGCCCGCAGTATAGGACAGGCCGCCCGGTTCATGCCGCGCGGGCGTCGCCGAAGGCCGGCCGGCCGGCCGCGTCGGAGCAGCTCACGATCGCGATCCCACGGGTGCGGGCGCAGGCCGCGAGCGACTCCTGATCGACGAGGATCGTCCGCCCCGCCTCCACGGCCAGCACCGCGGCGCCCGCGGCGGCCAGCGATTCGATCGTTCCGACACCGATGGTGGGCATGTCGAACCGCAGATCCTGCCGCGGCTTCGCGACCTTGACGACCACCATGCCCCCGGACGGGCAGACGGCTCCGGCCCGGCGGATGCAGGCATCCGTCCCCTCGATCGCCTCCACCGCCAACGGGGCCCGGTTCTTGACGACGACCGTCTGGCCGACGTCGAGCCGGCCGATCTCCTTGGCGAGGTGCCAGCCGAACTCCACGTCGGCCCGCTCTCGCGCCGAAAGCGGACGGCCGGCGAGCAACCCCTCGGCGGCGAGCAACTCCGGGGCGAAGTCGGTGGCCGGGCAGACCCGGACGCCACGGGCATCGAAGGCCGCGGCGATCGCCCCGAGGAGCGAATCGTCACGGTTGTCTCGGCGCCGGCTGACGAAGTGCGGCCAGAACGTCCGCAGACCGACCCAGTCGGGCAGGTGCCGCCGCCAGGCCCGTCGGGCGAAGAGCTCGGCCTTGTGAATCTTGCCCGCCATGGTCGCCCGGCGCACCCCATGGGCCTGGAAGAACGCGATCGCCGCGCCGATCTCGGCGACGCCGACGGTGCCATAGGCGTCGGCCAGCGGCTCCAGCGCCGCGTCGGCGTGATCGCGGATGGCGAGAATCGCCGTCCGGCCGCCGTGCCGGCGGATCGCCTCGGCGACCGCGACGGGAAACCGGCCCCAGCCGGCGAGGATCCCGACGGTCTCACCCGCGAGCGGCGCCGGCTGAACGCAGTCGTGTCGTTCCATGGAGCAACCGCCGCGGCTAGGCCGCCTCCGCGGACGCCGGCGGCTCGCCGTCCCGGCCGCGCTCCAGGCTCTCGATCCGGGCCGTGAGCTGCCGCAGTTCCTTGCGCATCTCGGGGAGCTTGCTGATCGTCGCCAGCTGTAGCTTGCGGTCGCGGAGGTCGATCGCCGGCTCGCCGAGCACCGTCCGGCCCGCCTCGATGTCGCCGGAGACGCCCGACCGGGCGCCGAGCACCGCCCGGTCGCCGATGTGCACGTGATCGCGGACGCCCACCTGCCCGGCCATCACCACCCAGTCGCCGGTGCTCGTGCTTCCTGCCACGCCCACCTGCGAGCAGATCATGTTGTGGCGGCCGAGCCGGCAGTTGTGGGCGATCATCACGAGGTTGTCGAGCTTCGTGCCGGCGCCGATCCGCGTCGGCCCGTAGGTGCCCCGGTCGATCGTCGTCCCGGCCCCCACCTCGACGTCGTCGTCGAGTTCCACCCAGCCGAGCTGCGCCGAGAGGGCGTAGCGGCCGTCGGCCACGCGGTAGCCGAAGCCGTAGGCCCCGAGCACGGCGTTGGCATGGATGATGCACCGCTCCCCGACCCGGGTGTCGTCGTAGAGCACGGCATTGGGAAAGATCACGCTGCCGGCGCCGATCGTGCAGCCCGCCCCGAGGCGGACGCCCGCATGGATCGTGCATCCCGTGCCGATCGTGCAGTCGGGGCCGATCACGGCCAGCGGCTCGACCTCGACGTCGGCCGCGAGCCGGGCGGAGGGTGCGACGACGGCCTGCGGGCTGACCCCCTGTCGCTGCCGCCGCCGCGCCGGCCGGAAGTGGAGGATCGCGGCGGCGAAGGCGGCATGAACGTCGTCGACCTCGATGGTGGGCCGATCGAGCGGCCCGGTGCCGCGCGGCACGATGGCGGCTCCGGCCCGGCTGCGGGCCAGAAGATGAAGCTTGTCGGCAGCGTCGACGAGCGCGATCTCGCCGGCGTTCGCCGTCTCGAGCGTGGCCGCCCCCGCCAGGGGCAGCGCGGCATCGCCGACGACCGTGCCGGCGACGGTGGCAGCCAGGTCACGAACCGCGATCGACATCGGTGCAGCCTCCCTGCATGGCGGCCCCGCGCGACGGGGCAGGGGCGGGAGGATAGGGCGTGACGGCACCGACCACAAGGCCGGTTCAGGTCACGATCTGCGGCTCGGTTGCGCGGTCGTCTTCGACCTGGGCGCCGGTCGCCAGCCAACGGGGCGGCCAGAAGAACACCAGCAGGACGGCGGCCGCGGCCAGGGCCATGAAGGTCGGCACCAGGAACAACTGCCGGTAGTCGATCGTGCCATCGGCGCCGGTCAGCCGCGTCTGCAGCGGAATGAACAGCCACTTGGCCGCCAGGTCACCGAGGCCCAGCACCAGCAGGTTGAACAGGCTCTGGGCGCTCGCCCGGACGTCCTTGGGGAAGGCCGCATCGATGAAGATGTACAGCGTGGCGAAGAAGAAGGCGTAGCAGATGCCGTGGAGCACCTGCACGGCGATGATCAGCGCCTGGTTCTGGGGAAACAAAGCGAAGGCGGCGAACCGGGCCGCATGGCCGAGGACGCCGAGAATCATCGTCGTCTTCCAGCCGAGTTTCGCGAGCACGCCACCGAGGACGGCCATCGTGAGGATCTCGGCCACCTGGCCGATGCTCATCACCGGCATGATCCACTCCGGCTTGATGCCGACGGCCGGGCTGCCGAGGAAACCGCCCGCCAGCACGAAGTAGCCGTTGTGGATCACGGCATCGATGAACGTGACGACGAACAGCACGAGCAGGTAGGCGTACGAGAGGTGACCGGTCGCCTTGAGCCAGGCGATGCCGCCGATGCCGCCCCCCGTTTCCCGCTTCGGCGGTGTGTGCGGCAGGAACAGGCTGAACGCGGAGAGCGCAAGCGACGCGATCCCGGCGACGAGAAAAATATTGCGGCTGGCGGCGACCGCCTCCGCTCCAACCTTTCCCTGGAGCACGACGTACAGCGGCCAGGCGGCGAGGATCCAGCCGATCGTGCCCCCCATCCGCACCAGGCCGAACTCCTTCTGGGCATTTTGCATGTGGGTAAAGGCGATCGAGTTCGCGACCGAGATCGTGGGCACGTACAGCAGGGCATGGACGAGCATGAGGCCAAAGAACACGGGAAAGACACCGAGCCCCGCCGCGGCGGCGATTTCTTGCGACCAATACATCGCGAGGATCGCCAGCCCGCCCACGAGGTGGCTCACCGCCATGAACTTCTCGGCCGCGAACGTCCGGTCGGCGAACTGGCTGGAGAAGACGATGCCGACGATCGAGGCGATCGCGAAGGCGCTGCCGACCCATGCCGTCTGTTCGTCGCTGAAGGCGAGGCCGTCCTTGCCCATGTAGCCCCAGATCAGCGGCAGCCACGCTCCCCAGATGGCGAACTGGAGGACCATCATCAGCCACAAGCGGAACGTCGGGGCGGGCGTGGGGTCGGTATTCATGCCGCGGAGCATAGCACCGCCGCGAGGAGCCGTTCTACCGGCCGCGGAGATCGGCGAGCCCGCCGTCCACGCCGAGCACCTGCCCGGTGATCCATTCCTGGGCCGGATCGAGGAGGAACGCGATCGCCCGGGCGACGTCCCCCGGTTCGCCGAGCCGGCCGAGGGGATGCATGCCGATCGAGGCTTTTTCGGCCGGCTCGCTGGCAACGAGCCCCTTTGTGAGCGGCGTGCGGACGAGCCCCGGGGCGACGGCATTGAAGCGGATACGCTGCTTGGCGTAGGTGGCGGCGGCGGAGAGCACGAGGCCGATGACGCCCGCCTTGGCGGCCGCGATCGCCTCATGGTTGGCGATGCCGACGCGGGCGGCGGCGCTGGAGACGAGCACGACCGAGCCGCCACCTGCGCGGAGCAGCCGGCCGGCCGCACGGACGCATCCAAAGGCGGTCGTCAGGTTGGCGGCCAGCGTCGCCTGCCATTCGGCCGGCGTCGTCAGGTGGGCGGGCTTGAGAAGCAGCGAGCCGGCGCAGTTGACGATCCCGTCGAGGCCGCCGAGGGCCGCGGCGGCGGCATCGGCGCAGGCGTCGACCGCGTCGGGGTCGGTGGCATCGAGGGTGCCGTGGGGCAGCCCGAGTTCGGCGGCGAGTGGCGCGAGTTTGTCGGCGTCGCGGCCGGCGAGGTAGGCGCTGCCGCCCGCGGCGGCGATCAATCGCGTGACGGCCGATCCGATGCCGCCGCCGGCGCCGATGACGAGGATGCGTTGTGGTGTTGCCATGATGTCGCCATTCACGTCGTTCGGAATGGGGGCTGCTGTCCAACCGGGCGAAGCCCAACCCGCCGGTGGACGGCAGAAGTCTCCTCGCTGAGGCAGGATACTACCGGGAGCATTCGATAGTTGACAGAACGCCCCGGCGGGGAGCCGGGCTTCGCCCGGCGACCGGAAGCCGGAGCCGACGTTGGGTCGGCGGCGACGGCGCGACAACCAGCCCAATGGAAGCTCGCGGAGCGTGAAGATCGAGCGCAGCGAGAGATTCGCGAAGCGATCCCATCGACCTCGATGCCCCGGCGAGCGCCCGCACCCGTCACAACCAGTTGCCCACGATCTGCTCGAGCCCCGCCTCCGCCGCCATGCCGCGCAGCTTTTCCAGGGCCCTGCTCTGGATTTGCCGGATCCGTTCCTTGCAGACGCCCATCTGACTGCCGAGTTCCCGGAACGTTCGTGGCGGACGGCCGTCGAAGCCGAACCGGGCGACTACGACCCTCCGCTCCCGCGGTTCCAGATCGCCGAGAAAGCCGGCGAACATGTCCTCGAGGACGCCAATCTGCTCGGCTGGACGGTAGGCCGTGTCGGGAACCACCTCGGCCCTGTCGCGGAGGGCCGCATCGTCGCTGACGAACCGCTTGCGGAACTGGCGGCCGCGGTGCGACAGCCGAAAGAAGTGCCGCTGAATCGCGTAGGTCGCGTAGGTGCTGAACCGATTTCCGAGCGCGAAATTGAACTTCTCCACGGCCCGCATCAGAGCGAGATTGCCCTCGCTGACGAGTTCGTCGAACGACCATGTCGGATCGACGAACTTCTTCGCGATCGATACGACCAGTCGCAGATTGCCCGTGATGAGGATCGCCTTGACGGTCTCCGCCTCGGCGAGCAGGCCTTCGACGGCATCCATCTGCCGGGCGGTGGCCCGCCGCCGGTCGAGCCGCCGACGGGTGGCGGAGGCTCTGTATTTGAGCCAATTCATCCGCCGAAAGTAATACTGCTCCTCGGCCGGAGTGAGCAGGCGGTTTTGATAGAGGCTGGCCAGATACGGTGTCAGACCCTTGAGGGCGGATGGGTCGCTGGGCCGCTGGTCGAGGGGAACGGACGCCTCGGCCGGAGGAGTGGAGGCAAGTGCCTCGGCGGATTTCCGCCGGAACTCGGCACAGGGGATGAAGTCGATCGCGCGGCTGAAAAAATCTTCGCGGCGTGTGGCGAGGGCCTGTCGGGCGGCGAACGCCGCGGAATCGGCCCGCCGGGGCTCCCGTCCATCGGCAGCACGGCGATCTGACAGGCCGCCCCGCGACAACTGCCGCCCCAATCCGGGAATTCGCGGGGCTTTTTTGGCTCGTGCAATCATGGCAATTCTCCTTATCCCCATCGGCCGTTTGTGGCCGCCATGGCGACGGAGGAGAAACCGCAGCCGACCAGCCGGGCTAACCGGCCGCGTCGAAAAAGCCGGCAGAAACCGGTTTAGGCCGATACGGCCGTTTTAGGCGGCGATTGAGGACGCCCTTCGCCCGGCCCGCCGGCGCCGTGACCGGAGCGCCGCCAAGCCGGCCCCGACCGCCCCGAGGCCGGCCAGCGCCAGGCTCGAGGGCTCGGGGACCGCCACCAACGCCACGCCCATGTCGATGTGCTCGTCTCCGAACAGCGCCACGCTGAACTGCTGCCCTTGGTAGGTCCAGGGCAACGACGTGGGTTCCACGTAATCCGCCCCAGTATCGAACACGCCGAACGAGTACGTAGCGCTGCCCGAAACAGTTCCTCCGCCAAGACCAGCCGAGAGGTTTCCGCTGGCCAGAAACGTGACGTTGTAGAGGCCCGGTTGCGTGAAGGCGTAGTTGTAATGGTAGTGGCCACCGGCGGCGACTAAGAGACTGTTCGGCACGCCCGCTCCAGGCGCGGTCGACATCAGGGGAATAATGCCGCCGAAATCGTCGACGTTCCACATCGAAAACACGCCCGGAGCGGCTCCGCCGCCGCTTCCCGTGACCCCGAGCAGTGACCAGGTGATCGTTGAGGAAAAGTCCGCAGGGCGGAGTTCCTCGGTACCCAGACTTAACCACAGCAAATCGGTGTTTTGGGTTTTTGGCAGCCTCCACACCGATTGCCCGGCCGAAACGCCGATGAAGTCCCACTGGCTGCCAGCTGGGCGGGTTCCCTTCGCCGAGGCCTTGACCGGAAGGAGCGCGTCGCTCGCGGCGAACTCGCTTGGGGTCACCTCGTTCGAATGGAGATGCAGGTCGAGTTCATAGGGCGTTGCAAGGACAGCGCTCACACCTGAAACCGACACGGCAACGGCGGCCGCGACGATCCGCGCAAAGCCCGAAAAAGACGATAGACGAGCCACCGAGCGACTGTTGCTCATGTTTGTTCCTTTCATGTTTGTTCTTTCACCGCGCCGGGAGGGCGAAATTGAAGTTTTCATGGACCCAGACATCTATTTCCGATTCCGCCACTTGCTGTACGCGGCCATCGGCGTAGAGGTAGTTGGCGTGGTCACCGTGCCGATTGGTCTGGACGTCTTCCTTGATGCGGTCCCAGATCAGCTTCACGCGATTGGGCCTCGTGAGCCCATACTTGAACCAGTTCGTGCCATGGGTGTGATCGGCATGGCTGGTGCCGATCTGGTCGGAAGCCTCGAAGGCGACGATGGTCTTCGATGTCGCCGGCATCTTGTTCAGGTTGGTCACCGCGCCGGCATCCTCGCGGACGCAGACGTAGGAATTGAGGATGTAACTCGTCAGGTCCGCCTTGAATCGGGCCGGACCGTTCGGGTCGTCGGGGCAGATGCGCAACTGGTCGACGCTCTCCATGAAAGGCGCAACCGTGTGAATCCAGGCCCGCTTCTCTTCGCCGACGCCGAGATTGTGGGTCGACAGCGGCATCGATCCCCGATGCGCCTCGGCAAACTGCCTGACCGCGAGCCCAACCTGCCGCATGTTGCTGGCACACTGCGACCGCCGACTCGCGGCACGCACCCCCTGCACGGCGGGAAGCAGCAGCGAGATCAGCACGGCGAGAATCGCGATCACGACGAGCAACTCCACCAGCGTGAACCCTCGCGGGGCCGGACCGCCAACCTGCCGCGTTATGCACTTGATTTGCATGTGCAACTTTTTTGCGTTTATAATAACCGCCGAAACCGCGTCAAGGCCCAGCCGGGAGAAAGTGTCTGGCGAAGACGTGCCGCAGCCCACACAGGGGCCGAAGGCAAACGCGCCGCGAGAAGACGGATCCTCAGCCCCGCATGGGGCCGTTCATGGCCACTGCCGGAAAGCTTCCGGCAGCCTGCCTGAACCCGGGATCACGACGCGGTCACGAGCAGTTCCTGGGGGACCAGAACACTGACTGAGCGGCGAAGCACGCCACGTGCATCGCTGTTGCACATACTCTATCAACCGGAAAACCGAAGGCAAGCCCGGGGCGTGAAAAAAACGAAGGATTCGTGCGCCCGTGAATTCCACACGATTTTCCGGCGATTTCCCCGGTTTCGCCCGCCTGCCGCCCGGCCTCACGGTCGCCGGAGGCCGCCGGCGGTAGCATGATCGCGATTCGGCTCGACTCCGCTCGTCCGGCCCCGCTCGATTTTTCCATGCCGCGCAATCTCGTCATCGTGCTCGGCGACCAGCTCGACGACCGGAGCGCCGCCTTCGACGGGTTCGACGCCACCCGGGACGTTGTCTGGATGGCCGAGGTGGCCGAGGAGTCGACCCACGTCTGGACCCACAAGGCCCGGATCGCGGTTTTTTTGGCCGGGATGCGGCACTTCCGCGATCGGCTCGCCGCCCGCGGAATCCGTGTCGACTACACGGAACTCGCCGCCAAGCCGGGCCCCAAGCAGCCCGCGTCGCTCGCGGCCGCGGTCCAGGCTAGCCTCGCCCGGTTGACGAAAGCCGGACAAAAACCCGACCGCCTCGTTGTCGTCGAACCAGGCGAGTGGCGGGTGCAGGAGGCCCTGCGCGGCGCCGCCCGCGCGGCCGACATTCGGCTCGAGATCCGTACGGACCGACATTTTTTTTCCTCGCGGGACGACTTCGCCGCGCACGCCGCCGGCCGCAAGCAGCTTCGCCTGGAGTACTTCTACCGGCCGCTGCGGGAAAAGTGCGGCGTCCTCATGGACGGCGGCGAGCCGGCCGGCGGCCGCTGGAACTACGATGCCGAGAACCGCGGCGCTTTTCCCAAGTCGGGCCCGGGAGCGCTTCCCGCGCCGGTGCGGTTCGAGCCCGATGCCACGACCCGGCAGGTCATCGATCTCGTCAACGCCCGGTTCGCTTCCCATCCAGGCAGCCTGGACTCGTTCGACTGGCCGGTCACGCCCGCCGACGCCCGGCGGGCGCTCGACGATTTTCTCGCACATCGCCTCGCGAACTTCGGCCGCTACCAGGACGCGATCTGGACCGGCGAGCCGTGGCTCTACCACTCACGACTCGCACAGGCCATGAACATGAAGCTCCTCGACCCGCGCGATGTCGTCGCCGGCGCCGAGCGGGCGTGGCGGGAGGGGCGGGCGCCGCTCGAGGCCGCCGAGGGCTTCATCCGCCAGGTGATCGGCTGGCGGGAGTACGTCCGCGGCGTCTACTGGCAGTTCATGCCGCAGTACCTCGATCGCAACGCCCTCGGCGCCGACCGGCCGCTGCCAAACCTGTACTGGAGCGGCGTCACCGAGATGAACTGCCTCCGCGACGCGATCGGCCAGACGCTCGCCCACGGCTATGCCCACCACATCCAGCGGCTCATGGTCACGGGCCTGTTCGCGCTCCTCTTCGGCGTCGAGCCGCGCCGGGTCCACGAGTGGTACCTCGCCGTCTACGTCGACGCGGTCGAGTGGGTCGAGCTGCCCAACACCCTCGGCATGAGCCAGTTCGCCGATGGCGGCGTCATGGCTTCGAAGCCGTATTGCGCCACCGGCGCGTACATCGACCGGATGAGCAACGCCTGCAAGGGCTGCCGGTTCCGCCCCACGCAGGCCACCGGTCCCGACGCCTGCCCGTTCACCACGCTGTACTGGGACTTCCTCGCGCGGCACCGAAAACTGCTCGGCAGGAATCAGCGCATGACGATGCAGCTCAAGAATCTCGACCGCAAGCCGGCCACCGACCTTCGCGCCATCCGCCGCCAGGCCGACGACCTCCGCGACGCGCTCGGCTGACGGGCGGCAGGATTCGCGGTAATGCGGCCGTGAACCCGGGCCCGAACCGGAATTGTCCCCCCGCGGACGATGCCCTACAGTACCAAAAACCTCCGCTCTGCCTCCCGAATCCGCGATGAGCTCCTACTCGCTCACCCATCTCCGCCAGCTGGAAGCCGAGAGCATCCACATCATCCGCGAGGTGGCGGCCGAGTTCGAAAACCCGGTGATGCTCTATTCGATCGGCAAGGACTCGGCAGTGATGGTCCGGCTCGCGGAGAAGGCATTTCATCCCGGAAAGCCCCCCTTCCCGCTGATGCACATCGACACGACGTGGAAGTTCCGCGACATGTACCGGCTGCGGGACGAGTACGTCGCCAAGGAACTGGGCTTCAGGCTCATCGTCCACGTCAACGAGGAAGGGCGGGCCGCGGGCATCAACCCCATCACCCACGGCAGCAAGGTCCACACCGACGTCATGAAGACGCAGGCCCTGCGGCAGGCGCTCGACAAGCACCGCTTCGACGCCGCCTTCGGCGGCGCCCGCCGCGACGAGGAGAAGAGCCGGGCCAAGGAGCGGGTGTTTTCCTTTCGCGACGAGTCCCATCGCTGGGACCCGAAGAACCAGCGGCCCGAGCTCTGGAACCTCTACAACACCAAGGTCCGCAAGGGGGAGAGCATCCGCGTCTTCCCGCTCTCCAACTGGACCGAACTCGACGTCTGGCAGTACATCCACCTGGAAAACATCCCCATCGTCCCCCTGTACTTCGCCGCCGAACGGCCGATCGTCCGGCGGGACGGCGTCATGATCATGGTGGACGACCACCGGCTGCCGCTCCGGCCGGGCGAACGACCGGAGATGCGCCGCGTCCGCTTCCGCACGCTCGGCTGCTACCCGCTGTCGGGCGCCGTCGACTCCGCCGCCACCACGCTCCCCGAGATCATCCAGGAGATGCTCCTGACCACGTTCTCGGAGCGGCAGGGCCGGCTCATCGACACCGACGAGGCGGGCTCGATGGAAAAGAAGAAGAAGGAGGGGTATTTCTGAGGCGGCGTTCGTGCCAGCCGTTGCAGCGGACCTTCGGCCGCTGAACGGCCCTCGCGGCAAGCGCCACGACGCCTTCACTGCTGATCGCTCCGGCGGTTCCAGAGAACAAGACCATTCACCATGTCCCACCAGTCCTCACTCATCGCCACCGACATCGACGCCTACCTGGCGCAGCATGAGCGCAAGGAGCTGCTCCGGTTCATCACCTGCGGCAGCGTGGACGACGGCAAGAGCACGCTCATCGGCCGGCTGTTCTACGAGTCGAAGATGATCTACGAGGATCAACTGGCGGCCATCAAGAAGGACACCTCCCGCTACGGCACGACGGGGGAGGAGGTCGACCTCGCCCTGTTCACCGACGGCCTCGAGGACGAGCGGCAGCAGGGGATCACGATCGACGTCGCCTACCGCTACTTCTCCACCGACAAACGGAAGTTCATCATCGCCGACACGCCCGGTCACGAGCAGTACACGCGGAACATGGCCACCGGGGCCTCGACGGCCGACCTCGCCATCATTCTCGTCGACGCCCGCCACGGCGTCCTCCCGCAGACGAAGCGGCATTCGTTCATCGTCTCGCTGCTCGGCATCCGCCACATCGTCGTGGCGATCAACAAGATGGACATCGTCGGCTGGGACCAGGCGGTGTTCGAGCGGATCCGGGCGGAGTACGCCGACTTCTCCTCGCGGCTCGACTTGCCCGACGTCCACTTCATGCCGATCTCCGCGCTCAAGGGGGACAACGTCGTCCGCCCGAGCGCGAACATGCCCTGGTACACGGGCTCCGCGCTGATGCCCCTCCTGGAGACGGTGTACATCGGCTCCGACCGGAACCTCGAGGACTTCCGCTTCCCGGTGCAACTCGTGCTCCGGCCGAACCTCGACTTCCGCGGCTTCGCCGGGACGATCGCCTCGGGGATCGTCCGGCGCGGCGACGAGGTGCTCAGCCTTCCCTCACGGCGGAAGAGCCGGGTGAAGAGCATCGTCACGTTCGACGGCGAACTGGAGGAGGCCTTCGCCCCGCAGTCGGTCACGCTCACGCTCGAGGACGAGATCGATTCCAGCCGCGGCGACATGCTCGTCCGGCCGGGCAACGTGCCCAAGGTCGATCACCGCTTCGAGGCGATGGTCGTGTGGATGGCCGAGGAGCCGCTCGTGCCCGGCCGGCAGTATTTCTTCAAGCAGACGAGCAAGCTGACCAGCGGCGCCGTCAGTTCGCTCCGCTACCGGGTGGACATCAATACCCTGCACCGCCAGCCGGCCCCGACGCTGGCCCTCAACGAGATCGGCCGCTGCGCCGTCTCGCTGACGAGCCCGATCGCCTACGACGCCTACCGGCGCAACCGGGCCACCGGCTCGTTCATCATGATCGACCGGCTCACAAACGCCACGGTGGCCGCCGGCATGATCCTCGACCGCGAGCAGGAGGACGGCGGCCGGGCCCACTGGGACGACGAGCCGGCCGCGGCCGGGCTGCACGAGGCGGCGAGCAACGTCACCGCGTCCGAGCGCGAGGCCCGCTTCGGCCAGAAGCCGGCCACGATCCTGCTCACCGGCCTGCCGGGCGCCGGCAAGAGCACGCTCGCGGCGGCACTCGAGCGCCGGCTCTTCGATCTCGGCCGGGCCGTGGCGGTGCTCGACGGCCAGTCGCTGCGGCTGGGGATCAGCCGCGACCTCGGCTTCTCGGCCGAGGAGCGAAGCGAAAACCTGCGCCGCGGCGTGGAGGTGGCGCGGCTCTTCAACGAGGCCGGCATTCTCTGCATCGGCGCCTTCGTGGCCCCCGACGAGGCGGTGCGGCAGAAGGCGGCCGACCGGCTGGGCCGGGAGCGGTTCCTCGTCGTCCACCTCTCCGCACCGATCGACGTCTGCCGGTCACGGGACACCGACGGCGCCTACGCACGGGCCGACTCGGGCGAGATCACGAACTTCCCCGGCGTTTCGGCGGCCTACGAGCCGCCGGCGAGACCCGATCTCGTCCTCCCGACGCACGAGTGGCCCGTGGCGAGGTGCGTGGCCGCGCTCGTGAGCCTGCTCGAGGAGCGCGGCCTGATCTGACGCGCGCGGACGCGGCCTGATCTGCCGCGCGCGGAACGGAGATCTGTCGGGTGAGGAGGCGAAGGGGTCGGCGTGAGGATCGCGAGCGTGTCAGCGAGCGAACTCGTGCCGCCCCGCAGCCGGCCGTGCAATCCGGAGACGATCCATGCCCTCTCCCGACCCCTTCCGTCGCCCCGCCGCGATCATCGGCATCCTCACGGTGTCCGACCGGGCCAGCCGGGGCGCGTATGCCGACGAGGGGGGGCCGGCAATCCGCGCCTACCTCGCCGAGGTGCTCGCCTCGCCGTGGGAGGCACACGAGCGGATCGTGCCCGACGACCTGGAGACGATCGCCGCGGCGATCCGCGACCTCGCCGCCGCCGGCTGCTGTCTCGTGGTCACGACCGGCGGCACTGGGCCGGCGCCGCGGGACGTGACGCCCGAGGCGACGGAGGCGGTGTGCACGAAGTTGCTGCCGGGCTTCGGCGAACTGATGCGCCAGGTATCGCTGCGGCACGTGCCGACCGCGATCCTCTCCCGGCAGACCGCCGGCGTCTGCGGCTTGGCGCTCGTCGTCAATCTGCCGGGCCGGCCGAAGAGCATCCGCGAATGCCTCGACGCGGTGTTTCCCGCAATCCCCTACTGCATCGACCTCGTCCACACGGGGCAGCCCAGCCCGCCGCGTCTGGAGACCAATCCCGACCGGCTCGTCGCCTTCCGGCCGAAAGGCTGACCGGACGCTCTCGGCGCCGCGACGGTGATCGAGACACACCAACCGCTGCTCGCCACAGGTCGTGCCCGCGTCCTGCGGCCGACTATTGACCGATGAAAAGTAGATTCATGAGCAGTAGCGATACATCCCCGTCGCGATGCGACGGCAGGCCATGAATGATTTATTCACGACTCAATAACGACGGCCCGGCCGCGCGGACTGCCGCTCCTCGTAGCCTGGCGGAATCACGAAGTCATCGGTCGGGCTGCCGTCCGGCTCGCTGATCAGCTCGCGGTCGCCGATCCGCGGAATCTCGACATCCACCTTCTCGAGCAGGGCCGAGAGGGTCTTGGGAGAGAGCCGCTTCAGCTTCGGGATGGCGAGCGGACCCTGCTTGGCGGCGAGCTTCGTCGCGATCGCGACCGCATCGGGTGTGTCGATCGCCTCGAGCTCCCCGAGCCACACCGGTCCCGGCCGGCCGGCGAGGCCGGCCGCAGCGGGCTTTCAGCGAGCGCCGCCACCGTCTCCTCGGACAGTGTCTGCACCGCCGGCAGCCGCAGTTCCATTGGCAGCTTTTCCATCTGCCGCACGAACTCCGGCGCGAGCTGCTTGGTCCCCA
>Ga0315899_10001607_pt1 | contig 25725 bp, 20 predicted proteins | sample LakEriMetagenome_2_FD_203518 | JGI IMG/M metagenome (GOLD analysis project Ga0315899, IMG submission 203518) | Freshwater fungal communities from buoy surface, Lake Erie, Ohio, United States - Buoy 4 MA112 | ecosystem: Environmental > Aquatic > Freshwater > Lake | place: USA: Lake Erie, Ohio... | reverse complement strand
AGGGGTAGGGGTGGGAGCGATACTGAGAGTATCGAGTATGGAGTATCGAGTATAGGGGGAGTGCGTGTCTTGGGGTAGGGGCAGCACCGCGTGCTGCCCTAGCTTGCCTCGGTTGACCATGGAGGACTGCGTTGAGGACTGAATTGAGGGCTGAATGGATCAGGCCTGCCACCCGCCACCCGGGGCCGCCACCTGCCACCCGAAACGGGAAGATGGCTGCATCGATGACAGATGACAGATGGCAGATTTCCTGAACCTGCACCCGAACCTGAACACCCGAACTAGGCACCAGACGGCCGAGACCCGAGACCTGAAAGTAATGCCCCCAGCCAATCCTCCGGTTTCCGGTCTCTCTCTGAGTGACTGTCTTGGGTAGGGCTGACCGCCCCCGGTCAGCCGTGCATCGAGGGTGGGACGTGATCACTATCGCGTCCTCCCCTTGGGGCTGAGGTGTGATTAGGACAGCACGTGGTGCTGTCCCTGCCTAATGTCTGAGTCTGCCCTCGATTCGGTGCACAACTCGGTCTTTGATTCGACCCTGCCCATGATCCTCCGTCTGATTGCTTTGCTTTGCGTCGCTACTTCCGTCGCCGCCGAAATCCCGATGACTGGCCTCTTGGTCGATCTGGATCCGGCCAAGGATGTCACGCTTGATGCGCAGGGGCGCGTGACCGCGTGGAAGAGCCAGGCTGGTCCCGCCGAGGCGCGCGAATTCGTCGGGCAACCGAAGGGACGTACTGAGCCGACCTCGGGTCTGCCCTCGGTCGTCAAGGAACCTCGGGCCGCGCTTTCCTTCCGCCAGCAGGAACTGGTCTGTCACGACGAAGCGGCCTTCGACGGACTCATCCGCGGCTCGGGTTGCACGTGGGTCGCGGTGATCAAGGTCTACCCGCAGCGCGTCGGCCTGAAGGACGTGAATTCCTTCTTCGGTAATCTCCGTAACGGTCAGAAGTACGAAGGCCTCTGGGGCTGCCTCGACGACGACAACACCGTCTGGTGGGGCGCGCGTAACGGCATCACCTTCGGCCGCTTCGACGTCAACAATCCCAAAATCGTCGGCCCTAAGCTCGAAGAAGGACGTTTCCATTTCCTCGCCGGACGCCTGGGCGCCGGACAGACCGAGGCGAAGCTCGAATTCTTCGTGAATGACCTGAAGCCCTGCGCCACGGCGCAGTTTCCCATCAACCCTAAGGCCGATGCCTCGAAACTCGCGATCGGCCAGGAGCGCGACGCGATCCAGCATCCCGGCAAGGAATCCTTCGATGGCGAGATCGCCCGCTTCCTCCTGTGGGATCGTCCGCTCACCGACGCGGAGTTGAAGGCGGTGTTTGAGGGGGTGCGTTGAGAATCGATGACAGATGACAGATGGCTGAATCGATGGCAGATCACGATTTGACCACTGATGGCTGAATGGAGGGCTGCGTTGAGGACTGAATAGAGGGCTGAATGGAAAAGTCCTGCCACCCGCCGCCCGAGGCCGCCACCTGCCACCTGAAACGGATGCTATCTAATCATCCCGTTTCCGGTCTCCCTTTGAGTGTATGCCTCTCTGGTCAACCGGCCAACTGATCAACGGATCAACTTATCCTGCCCAAGCTCTGTCCCTCACGGCAGCCACGCTGCCGCGTCACTTCTTCTTGCCGTTCTGCTGGGCGCCTTGCTGCATGCGCTGCTTCATGCGCTCTTCGACGACGTCCAGGACTTTGTCGACGACGTCGGCGGTCAGTTCGTCATCGGCGGCGAGCATGGCCTCCTTGGTCGCCTTGCGGAGATCGAGGGCGGCTTCTTCGAACTGCGGACGCAGGTTCTTCTTCTCGTCGTCGGAGGCGTATTCGGCTTCCTTGCGGAGCTCAGCCTGCTTCGCGCGCGCGGCTTTGACGCCGTCGTCCTGGAAAGTCTTGAAGAGGGCGGCCTTGCACTTGTTCAGCTGCTCGGCGGTGACGCCTTCGATCTCTTCGGGCAGGAAGCCGCCGGTCTTGCCGCCGAACTTCGGGGCGCCTTGCTTGCGCGGCGCTTCCGACGGATCGCCTTCGGGGGCCTTCGGTCGGGCGGCGAATGGAGCGCCCTCGGCGTTCGGCTGTTCGGCCTTGGCCTGAGCGGGCTGGCGGGCCTCCATGACGAAGTAGGTGGAGGCGGAACCGACGGCGGCGGCGAGTAGGAGGGGGAAGAGTTGTTTCATAGATAGGGGTAGGGGTGGGGACAGGGGTAGGGGTGGGGACAGGGGTAGGGGTGGGCTAATGAGAAAACCCCGGGAAGAGGGGGAAGTTGTGGGGTAGAATGGATGACTGAGTCGATGACGGATGACGGAGGGCGCCATACTGAGAGTATCGAGTATGGAGTATCGAGTATAGGGGGAGTGCTTGTCTTGGGGTAGGGGCAGCACCGCGTGCTGCCCTAGTTTGCCATGGGTAGGGTCGGGACCGCGTCACGACATAGCCGCCACCCGAGAAGATGACTGAATCGATGACAGATGACGGATGGCAGATTTCCCGAACCTGCGCCTGAACCTGAACACCCGAACCAGGCACCTGACTGCCGAGACCTGAGACCCGAAAGAATTGCCCCTGGCCAACCGGCCAACTGATCAACGGGCCAACTTAACTAGCCCCAGCCCTAGCCCAAGCCCTGTCCCTCTCGGCACCTCCGCTGCCGCGTCACTTCTTCTCCCCGAACGGGAAAGGCTTGAGCGGGGTCTTGGTGGCCTTCTTCTTGCCCGCCTTCTCGATGGCTTCGCGGGTGCGTGTCTCGACGGCTTCGTAGATCTTCTCGAGGGTCTCCTTGGAAAGGTCGGGAGCGGCCGCCGCGAGGGCGGCGAGGTTGGCTTGGCGGAGGTCCGACTGGATCTGCTCGAATTCGCCGCGCATATTTTTCTTCTCCTCTTGGGAAAGGAACTCGGCTTCCTTCAGGAGCTGGGCCCGCTTCGCCTTGATCTCCTTCAGCTTCGGATCGCGTTGGGCCTTATAAGCGGCCGCCCGGAATTTGCGCATGTCTTCGGCGGACACGCCTTCGACGTCGGCGAGCAGTTCGCCCGGAGTGATGGGCTTAGCGTCCGCTTCCTTGGCCGTCGTCTCCGCGGCCGGCTTGGCTTCGTCCTTCGGCTTGTTCGCGGCGGCGGCGCGCTCTTCGGCGGACGCTTTCTCCTGGGCTGCCTTGGCGGCATCCTGGCTGCGCTTCTTCATGAGTTCCTCGATGGCGTTGAGGGTGAGGACCAGCGGGTCTTTCTCGATGGAAGGGTCGAACTTCTGGGCGGCCTCGAGCGTGGCCTTCACCATGGCGTCGCGGGCGGTCTCGAACTCGAGGCGGAGGTCTTCGGCTTCGTTGCGTCCCTTCACGAAGCGGGTCCGTTCCTTGAGGTCGGCGAGGCGCTTGCGGGCGACGGCGACGGCCTCGTCCCCGTAGGTCGCCATGAGCGCGCGGCGGATCTTGGCGTATTGTTCATCGGAGACGCCGGGGACGCTCTCGGGGAGCGCGGCATTGGCTCGTACGGACTTCTTGGCCGGCTTGGCTACGGGTTCATCGGCCGCCTGGACGAAAGCGGAGAGCAGGGCGAGGGTGAGGAGGGAAAAGAGGCGCATGGGGCTATCCCAGTTGAACAACACAGGAGGCTTAAAGTTGCGAGTTATCCATGGCTGGGTCGAGGACAGATGCAGGAGGACTGAGTGGAGGACTGAGTTGAGGACAGCGTGGAGGACTGAATGGATGATGCCTGCCGCCCGCTACCTGAGTAGATGACTGAATCGATGACAGATGGCTGAGTCGATGACGGATGGCAGAATTCCTGAACCTGCACCCGAACCTGAAGACCCGAACCAGGCACCTGATGGCCGAGACCCGAGACCTGAAACGGGCATCCTAGCCAATCTGCCCTCTGTCATCTGTCATCGACTCAGCCATCGTCCCTCGCGGCAGCTTCGCTGCCGCGTCACTTCTTCTTCGGCTTACCGGCGACGTCGGACTTCTTCTGATGGCTCGAAGCGACGTAATCGCGGATCAAATCGATCTTGAGGGCCGGCTCGGCTTTCTGCATCGCCTTGACGCGCGCGGCGTCCATGGCTTCGCGCGCTTCCTTGGCGTCGCGGGCACCGCCTTCCTTCTTCTCACCCTTGCTCTTCTTCGACTTCTGACCGGCGCCGCCGAGCTTGGCCACGGCGGCTTTGAATTCTTCGTCGCTCTCCGCCTTCAGCCAGGCTTCTTGGAGCTTCACGCCATCGACCAGCGAGACGCCGGCCGGGATCTCCGGGGCATCGAGGCCCTTCTTCTTTTTCACCGCCGGCTCAGGCTTCTCGACCGGCTTAGCCACGGGCTCCGTGGGCTTCTTCTCGTCGGCCGCAAAGATCGGGAGCGAAGCGAGGAGGGCGAGGAGCAGGGTAGGGAGGCGCATACGGATAGAACACCGGGGGATGAAAAAGGTTTTGGCGAGGGCTTAATCGATGACAGATGACTGAGTCGATGAATGAGGACAGGCCTGAACATAGGCGCCCCAGCCAATCATTCGGTCTCCGGTTTCCCTTTGAGTTGGTACGTCCTGCCATGGGTAGGGCGGGTTCTCCGAACCCGCCGTTGAACCGATTGACGTACGAATCTCGATCGGCGAACGGACGGCTCGGAGAGCCGTCCCTACCTAGCCCGAGCCCTAGCCCTGTCTCTGTCTCTGTCTCTGTCTCTGTCTTTCAGTCGATTCAGCCCTCTGTCATCCGTCATCGACGCAGTCATCTATTCTTCCACCCCCTCCAAACAAAAGACCCCGGCGAACCGGGGTCTTGTTCCAGCCTGTGATCCGAAGATTACTTGGCTTCAGGCTTCTTGCCGCCCTTGTCGCCTTCGGGCTTCTTGCCCTTGCCGCCCTTGTCGCCCTTGCCCTTACCTTTGGCGCGAGCTTCTTCGAGGGCCTTGAAGACGGATTCGAGGGAGGCGTCAGCCTTGAGGATGGCGGCCTTGACGGCTTCCATCACGGCCTTGCCGGCGGCCTGCTTTTCTTCCGGGGTCTTGGCTTCGCCAGCCTTGGCCTTGGCGGCCTTCACGGCTTCATCGCCCTGGGCAGCCTTCTGGGCTTCCATGAACTTCTTCCAGGTGGCTTCGTCGACGGATTCCGGGCGCTGCGGGCCCTGCTGCTTCTTGCCGCCCTTGTCGCCCTTGCCTTCGCCCTTCTTGGCGGGGGCGTCGCCCTTGGGGGCGTCGGGCTTGGGAGCGTCCTGAGCGAGGAGGCCGGCCGAGGTGATCAGGGCCAGGAGGAGTGCGAGTTTGATCTTCATGATATATATGGGGGTGCGATGATGAAACCCCGCCTCCGGGGGCGAGTTGCAGGATTTAAATTTAAAATATGACACGCCGACGGCGTGCGGGCGGCCTTAATCGGGGCTTAAGGTAAGGACCGCCGATGACCCCTCTCCTCGTCCATCTCCCGCATGACGCCACGGCCATTCCGCCCGACGCGCAGGCCGATTTCCTGCTCTCCGGGGAGGAGTTGCGGGCGGAATGCCTCCGGCTGACCGACCGGCATACCGCCGCGCTGTATACCGATGGGCTCGCGCCCGCCGACTTCTTACATGCCGAGGTCTCGCGCCTCGTCGTGGACACGGAACGTTTTGCTGACGATGCGCAGGAGCCTTGCGCCAAGGTGGGCATGGGCGCGACGTATGTCCGCACCGTCGACGGTCGGCCGCTCCGCGCGCTCACGCCGGAACGTCGTGCGGAATTGATGGCGGCTTACTACTGGCCGCACCATCGCGCGCTCGATGAAGCCGCGGTCGCGCGCCTGGCCCGCTTCGATCGCTGCGTGCTCCTCGATGCGCATTCCTATCCCACCGGTCCGCTGCCCACGCAGCTTGCCTTCGGGCCGTCGCCCGAGATCGGCATCGGCACGCAGCCCGGACACACGCCGCCGGCCCTGCGCGACCTTGCCGTCGATTTCTTCCGCGCACACGGTTACTCGGTCGGCGTCGACGTCCCGTTCAGCGGGGCGATGGTCCCGAACGCCTGCTTCGGCCGCGACCCGCGACTCTGGTCGGTGATGATCGAAGTGCGCCGCGACCTATACATGGACGAAGCCACGGGCGAGCGGCACGCGGGGTTCGCGCACATGCAGGCGGTGCTGACGGATTTCCGCGCGGAGCTGCTCCGGCTGGCGGCTACTTGACGCCGGGTTCGCGCGCCGACTGTTCGACCTCGGCGCGGAGCAGGCTCATCGCTTCGTTCCACATCGCCTGCATGCGCGGCAGCTGCGCTGCCTTGGCGGCTTCGTCCTGCGTCTTCCAAGCGGCTTCGACCTCTTTCCACTCGGCGACGAGGGCCTTCGTCTTCGGGTCTTCGCCCCAGCGTTTCGCGGCGGCATCGAAGACCTGCGGGTGCATGAACTTAAGTTCCTGGATGGTGCCGAGTCCTTCGCGGATGATGTTCTCGCGACGCGCGTCCGGTGGGCGGCTGTCGACGGAGATGTCTTCTTGGGCGGAGGGAATGAGCCCGTTGGCGCTCCGTGGCGCACCGACCGGTCTGGCGGCGCCGGGCTTGGTCACGACGTCGGAGCGGGCAGGCCGAGCCGAAGGCTTGGGCTCGTCGGCCGTCTGGAAGAACCACCAACCGAGCGCCAGGACACCGAGCGCAAGCAAGCTCAACAGGAACGGTCGGCGCAAGGGGGAGTTCATCACGGCGCAGGGGCCGGCTTATTCGAACGTCACCGGCGCGGCGGGGGCCGGGGCCGCGGGGGCGGCGGCGGGAGCGGGGCCGTTGGCGTCCCGGACGACACCGGGACCGGTGACCGTGACGGTGGGCTGGTTAGAGGGGGGCGCGCCGGCGGCGGCCTGCTTGAGCATGCCGAGCCCGCGGGTGCGGATCGTGGAGAGCTCGTCCATGATGGCCTGCTTCTGGTCGTCGCTCGCGGAGCGATACTGGTTCTCCAGTTCGCGCATGCGGCCGAAGTTGGCGCGGAATTCATCGTTGGCCATCGCCGCGCGGAAGGCGTCGCCGATCTTCTGGCGGTCACCGCCGAACATGTCCTCCACGGCCTTGCGGCCGTCGTCGCGCCAGGTGGCGAATTTCGCGTCGAGCTCGGCGACGGGCTTGGACTGCTTCACGAGGTCCTTCTCTTCGACTTCGGTGCCGACGTCGTCCTTGCGGCTGAGATTGAGGGCCTTCGCGGCACGGGGCTTACCGGTCTCGGTCGTGAGCTTGCTCACCGGCGAGCCGGAACGTTTGGCGGTGCTCTTCACCACCTTGCCTTCGTCGCCTTGGGTCCATTCGTAAGCGGCGTAGGCGCCATAGCCCAGCAGGGCCAGGGCGAGGATCGCGTAGAGTCGGTTCAGGTTCATGGGAGGGGGTTACGAGATATAACTCCGGAGAGAAGGCGAAGTTACCAAGGGGGTGGGTGCGGTATCGTCCGGCTCAGGAAAACAGCAGCCGAAGCCACGTTTTTGAGTAGGGGAGGGCCATATGGTCGAGCCGGGCGGCCAGGAAGGCCGCCTCGATCTCCTTCTCAGGATGGCCGTCGAGCAGCTTGGCGCCTTCGAGTTCGCGACGCCCGCGGCGGGCGGCGTCCTGGACGTGCGTGTGCTTGAGCAGGTGGCCGATGGCGATGGCGATCGCGACGAGGGCGAAGCCGATCACCGCCCAAGGGCGGCCTTTGCTGGCGATGAGCAGGAGGGGCAGGAGGATCGGCCAGGCGTTGCCCCAGAGGATCATGAAGGAATCCCACGACGCCAGTCCGCCGAGCTTGCGGTCGCGATGCTGGAGCGCGTGCCCCGCGAGGCGCGCGGCCCGGGCCACGTCGAAGAGACGTTTGCCGGAGTATACCCCGCTCGAAAGTTTGATCGCGGGTTCGAAGGCCGAATAGAAATCGGTCACCGCGAGCGTGCTCTCATCGACGTCGACCTGCGGGACTTCGCCGCGGAGGAGCACGATGCGGGCGGCCTGGGCGCCGGAAACGCCGCGGACGAGCAGGATGCGGCCATATTTCTTTTCCAGGCTCCGGACGCGCCGCCAGGCGAACCACGGCAGTCCGAGGGCGCAGAGGCCGGCCAAGGCGAAGAGCAGGAGGATCTTGAACTCGAGATGCATGGCCTACCTCGACCCTGCCGATTCCCGGGTTCCCATCAAGGACTACCTAGGTTCCGGCCGCATATGGGGAATAAGCCGGGGTGGATTCTGCGGGGGAGGCGCGGCGCTTCGTTGACCCGCGGGCTCTCCTCCGATTGGCTGACCGCCGATGAATCCCGATCTCGTCAGAAACTACCTGACCGGCCTCCAGGATCGCCTGTGCGCGACGATCGAGGCCGTGGACGGCCAGGCCAAGTTCATCACCGACGAATGGCAGCGCACCGAAGGCGGCGGCGGCCGTACGCGCGTCATCGCCGGCGGCGCGGTCATCGAGAAGGGCGGGGTGGCTTTCTCGGACGTCCGCGGTCACGCCTTGCCTCCTTCCGCCACGCTCGCCCGCCCGGAACTCGCGGGCAAGGGCTTCCGTGCCATGGGCGTCTCGGTCGTCCAGCATCCGCTCAATCCCTATTGCCCGACCTCGCACATGAACGTGCGTTTCTTCTGTACCGACGGACCGGATCCGGTCTGGTGGTTCGGCGGCGGCTTCGACCTGACGCCTTACTACGGTTTCGATGAGGACGCGGCTTCCTGGCACCGCGCCGCGCGCGAAGCCACGGGCGCGCACCATCCGAAGTTCAAGGCCTGGTGCGACGACTACTTCCTGCTCAAGCACCGCCAAGAGCAGCGCGGGGTCGGCGGCGTGTTCTTCGACGACTTCACCGAGGGCGGCTTTGAACCGTCCTTCGCGATGATGCAGAAGGTCGGTGACGCCTTCGGACCGGCCTACGCCGAGATCCTCCGCCGCCGCAAGGACACCCCTTATGGCCAGCGGGAGCGCGACTGGCAGGAGGTCCGCCGCGGACGTTACGTCGAGTTCAACCTCGTCTTCGACCGCGGGACCATCTTCGGCCTGCAGTCCGGCGGCCGCACCGAATCGATCCTGATGTCCCTCCCGCCCCGCGTGCAGTGGCGCTACGGCCATCAGCCCGCCCCCGGCAGCCCGGAAGAACGTCTGCTCTCGCATTATCTGAAGCCTCAGGATTGGCTTAAAGGGTCCTGATGAACTCCCGCGACCGCTTCCTCGCCGCCCTTCGCCGCCAGCCCCATGACCGGGCGCCGGTCTGGATCATGCGTCAGGCCGGCCGTTATCTGCCGGAATACCGCGCCCTCAAGGCCAAGTCGGACTTCGTCACGATGGTCCGCACGCCCGACCTCGCGGTCGAGGTCACGCTCCAGCCGCTTCGCCGTTTCCCGCAGCTCGACGCCGCAATCCTGTTCTCGGACATCCTCGTCATCCCCGAAGCCCTGGGCGTCGGTTACCGTTTCCGGGACGAAGGCGGCATCGCCATGGAGCGCGCGCTGAGCTCCCCGGCCGACGTCGCCACGCTGAAGCTCGAAGGCTCGGCCGACCGCCTGCAATATGTCTACGACGCTCTGGCGCTCCTCCGCAAAGAACTCGGCCTGAACAAGACCCTCCTCGGTTTCGCCGGTTCGCCTTGGACGCTCGCCTGCTATCTCGTCGAAGGCGGCGGCTCCGAAGATTTCCCGAAGACCAAGGCGCTCCTCAAGGCGGACCCGAAGATGATGCACCGCATCCTCGAGATCCTCACCGACGCCGTCGCCCAGTATCTCACGCGCCAGTTCGCCGCCGGCGCCGACGCCATCCAGATCTTCGACAGCTGGGCCGCCGCGCTCACTGGTGCCGACTACGAAGAATTCTCGCTGCGCTACATCCGCGCCGTGCTCGAACGCCTGCCCGCCGGCGCGCCCGTCATCCTTTACGCCAAGGGCAAATCCCCGCAGGCCGCCGCGCTCGCCCAGACCGGCGTGCCGTGCCTCGGCGTCGACTGGACCATGCCCCTTTCGCAGGTGCGCAAACTCGCCGGCCGTCCGATTTGCCTGCAGGGCAACCTCGACCCCGAGTTCATGACCGGCGACCCCGCCGCCGCGGCCGCCGCGACTAAGGCCGTCCTGGCCGATAACGCCGGCGACCCCGGCCATATCTTCAATCTCGGCCATGGCATCACGCCCCAGGCCCGCATCGAGACCTTCCAGGCGGTCGTCGATGCCGTGGTTGCCTCCGGCGTTTGACATCGCCCGCCGTCCCGCCTCTTTCTGCCCTTATGTCCCGCAAAGGTATCCTGCTGCTGAATCTTGGTTCCCCGAAGAGTACTTCCGTGCCCGACGTCCGGAACTACCTGCGTGAGTTCCTGAACGATGACCGCGTCATCGATTATCCGGCCCCCCTCCGCTGGCTCCTCCTCGAAGGCATCATCCTCCGGACCCGCCCGAAGAAGAGCGCCGCCGCCTACGCCAGCGTCTGGACCCCCGAGGGTTCCCCCTTGGTGGTCACGACCGACAAACTGCGCGCCAAGCTCGAGAAGGCGACCGGCCTGCCGGTGATCATGGGCATGCGTTACGGCACGCCCTCTTGCGCCGAAGCCGTCGAGAAGGTCATCGCCGCCGGCATCGACGACCTCTTCGTCATGCCCCAGTATCCGCACTACGCGATGTCCTCTTACGAGACCGTCGTCGTCAAGGTGCAGGAGGAGCTGAAGCGACTCGCCCCTGGCTTGAAGTATCACGTCCTGCAGCCCTTTTACAACGACCCGGCTTACATCGACGCCTTGGTCGAGTCCGCCCAGCCTTGGCTCAGCAAGCCTTTCGATAAGCTGCTCTTCTCCTATCACGGCCTGCCGGAGCGCCACCTGCGTAAGGGCGACCCTTCGAAGGCGCACTGCATGAAGATGAAGGATTGCTGTTCCCATTACAGCCCCTGCCAGGCCACCTGCTATCGCCACCAGTGCGTCGAGATGACGCGTCTCTTCGTCGCCGCCGCCGGCCTCAAGGAGTCCCAATACGAACTCTCCTTCCAGTCCCGTCTGGCGGGTGAGAAGTGGGTTTCGCCTTACACCGACGAGCGTCTGGAAGCCCTGCCCGAAGAAGGTACCAAGAACCTCCTGGTCATGTGCCCCGCCTTCACGTCCGATTGCCTCGAGACCCTCGAGGAAATCCGCGAAGAAGGTAAGGAGACGTTCATCCACGCCGGCGGCGAACAATTCAACCAGATCCCTTGCCTCAACGATTCCGATATCTACGTGAAGTATCTCGTCGATCGCGTGGCGAAGTGGAAGCCGGATCACCGCTGAGGGTAGGGCGGGTAGGGACAGCGCCGCGTAATGTCCCTAGTGCAAAGGTGCAAATCGGCCTGCGGCCTGTGCAAAGGTGCAAAAGTGAGAGGACATTCTCGGGTCTCGGGTCTCAGCCATCAGGAGGCAGGTGCGGGTGATCAGGTTCAGGTTCGTGTTCAGGAAATCTGCCCTCTGTCATCCGTCATCGATTCAGCCCTCCGTTCATTTCGGGTGGCGGGTGGCGGCCCCGGGTGGCAGGTGGCGAGAATGATCCATTCAGCCCTCCACTCAGTCCTCCACGCTGTCCTCAACTCAGTCATCAATTCAGCACCGCTATGTCGTGACGCGGTCCCGACCCTACCCAGCGCGGCGGAGCCGCGAGGTGGAAGCGGTTAGCGGTTGGCGGTTGGGAACACAGCCAAGGCAAACTAGGGCAGCACGCGGTGCTGCCCCTGCCTCAAGGCAGGCACTCCCCCGATACTCCATACTCAATACTCGATACTCTCAGCATTCTTCCCAACCGCTATCCGCCAACCGCTAACCGCCTTTACCTATTTGTTTAAAACAACCTCGCGATCGGCTTACCGCCGTCGGTCACGGGGACGGGACGGGAGCCGGCCATGAGGTCGCGGGAAGTATCGACGTTCAGGGCCGCGAGGATCGTGGCGTGGAAATCCGGGATACTGACGGGGTTCTCCACGACCTTCTTCGAGAGGTCATCGGTCTGGCCGTAGGCGCCGCAATGCTTCAGGCCGCCGCCGGCGAGGATCATCGAGAAAGCGGTGCCCTGGTGTCCGCGGCCGCCCTTGCCGTCGAATTCCGGCGGACGTCCGAACTCGGTGCCGATGACGACGAGCGTCTTGTCGAGCATGCCGGTGCGCTTGAGGTCCTCGATCAGGCCGGCGAGGGCGTGGTCGAGTTCGCGGATGAGGATGTGCTGGTTGTCGATGCCTTCGTTATGCACGTCCCAGCCGGCGCCGTTGATGAAGTTGAGGTTGTGCGAGACTTCGACGAAGCGCACGCCTCCCTGGACGAGGCGACGGGCGAGCAGGCAGCGCTGACCGAACTCGCCGCCGTAGGAGGCGCGCACGACGGGCGACTCCTGCTTGAGGTCGAAGTGGCGCATGAACGAGGGGCCCGCCAGGCGGAAGGCCTCCTGCTGCGCGGCCGCGTATTCCTCGACGGCCGAACCGCCGGGGGCGCGTTCGCCGAGGGCTTCGAGCAAGGCCAGGCGGGCGTTCTTGCGGTCGGGCGAGACTTCGCCCGGCGTGGTGAAGCCGTTCGGTCCGGTCTCGGTGTCGACGAGGTAGATGTAGCCGTCCTTGATGCCGAGGAAGCCCGGTCCGCGGCTCACGTTCGGGTAGCCGATGAGCATGTAGGCCGGGACGGACGGGTCGGCGGCGCCGCGGCGGTGCGCGACGATGGAGCCGATCGAAGGATAGACGGCGTTGCCGCTGATCATGCGGCCGGTGTGCACGAGGTTCGTGGCGAACGCATGCTCGTCGATGACCTTGTGGTTCACCGAGCGGACCGCGGTCACGTGCTCCATCAGCTTCGCCGTGCGGGGCAGATGCTCGCAGAGGCGCACGCCGGGGACGGAGGTCTCGATGGAAGGGTAGAGCGAGCCGGGCTTCTTCTTCGTGGCCTTGTTGTCGCCGACGGCCTTCGGGTCGAACGTGTCGGCCTGGCCCATGCCGCCGCCGAGCCAGATGAAGATGCAATGCTCGGCCTTGCCCTTGGGGCCGGTCGCGCCGGAGTTGGCCAGGAGCGGCGAGGCGGCGAACGGCGCGAGACCGAGGGCGGTGACGAAGGAGCGGCGGTCCATGGGATCAGTAGTAAAGGAATTCGGGGGAGTTGACGAGCGCCCAGACCACGTCTTCGGCGCGGCGCCGCCAGGCGTCGGTCAGCTGGGGAGTAGCCGGATCGCCTCTGCGGGCGGCGGCCTCCTGCTGCATGCGCACCGTGGTGGCCAGGTCGTTGAGGTGGTTCGACCAAGAGACGTAGTACTCGGGCCGGCGAGGTCCGGCGGGGCGCGGGAGGGCAAGGTTGATCAAGCGTCCGTTCTCGAAGGTGAATCCGTTGCTCACACACCTTCCCTCGAAGCCCTCGGCGAGGTAGGCCTCATACTTAGCCTTCTCGGCGGCGGTCGGGTGGCGCGTCAGCACGCGTAGGAAGAGTTCGTCGACGAAGTCCCCCGGGGACTTCGCGCGGAAGGCGAGGGGCGTGAAGCCGTGGTCTTCGCTGAGGCGCGTGATCCAGGTGCCCATGGTGCCGTTGCTGAGGATCGCGGGCTGGAGCGAATTAGCGGACGACTCGCGGTCGGTCACGGGATCCGGACGGCTCGCGCGCCAGCCGAAGGCCGCCATGACGTCGCAGACCGCCTGGATGCGGGGCAGGGCGAGGGCGGGTCGGTCGCGTTCGTTGGAGGTCGAGGTCAGCATCCAGGCGCGGCGCGGCTGGCCGAGGGTGACGGAGTTCGCCTGTTCGCGGATGCTGTCGATGTCGAGGCTGGCTTCCTCGGTGCGGAAGGGCTTGCCGGTCGTCGCGAACATGGAGTCCACGACCTGCTCGGCGGAGAGCCGGCGCGGGGCGGGCGCGACGTAGAGCGGATTCGGCAGCTTCTGCGTGAGGTCGGTCGCACGCTGATAGGCGTGCGAGTTCAGGATGAGGCGACGCACGTGATCGGCGTCATAGCCGCTGCGCACGAGTTCGCGGCCGAGCCAGCGGAGGAGCGTGGGGTGGGAGTTCTTGGAACGTTCCCAGTCCCAAGGCTGGTCGACGATTCCTCGGCCCATCAGGCGGGCCCAGAGGCGATTGGCCATGACCTGCGCGAAGCGTTCGTTCTGCGGGGCGGTGATGAGCGTGGCGAGACGGTCGCGTGGATCCTTGGGGTCGAGGGCGAGTTCGTCCGCGACGCTTTCCTGGGAGAGTTCCGGGAAGGGCCAGTGCGGTTCGACCGAGGTGCCCGGCTCGAGGGTGACTTCGATCAGGGGCTTACGACCGCCTTCGCGCAGCTTGGCCATCGAGACGCTGCTGGTGGTCGGGACTTTGACGGCCTTGGTCTCCAGTAGGGCGGCGAGGGCGAAGACCTGTTCTTGTTTCGAAGTGTGGGCGGGCGAGTCGTGGCAGCGCGCGCACTTGGTCTCCACGCCGAGGAAGGCGGTGGTGACGATGGTGGCCTTGGCGGCCATGGGGACGTCGTTCTGCGAGGCGATACCGAAGCCGGCCGGGCCGCCGGCGGCGGAAGAGCCCTTGAGGCGCAGGAGCTCGGTGACCATCAGGTCCAGCGGCTTGCGGTCGACGAGCGATTCGTGGATCCACCAGCGGAAGGGGCCGGAATTGTTGAGGGTCGGGTTGAGGATGTTCGGGTTCTCGGCGAGGACATCCTGCCAGTAGCCCATGCCGTGGTCGGCGGCGCGCGGATCGGCGAGCAGGCGGTCGATGGCCTTGGCGCGTTTGTCGGAGGAAGTGTCGGCGGCGAACGCGGCGATCTCGTCGGCGGAGGGCGGCACGCCGACGGTGTCGAGCGTCACGCGACGCAGGAAGGCGAGGTCGTCGGTCAGCGGCGTGAGGCGCGTGGAGAGCGGGCGGTATTCCGGCCAGGCGGCGCCTTCCTTGATCCACTGTTCGATGAGCGCGACGTCGGCGGCGGCGAGGCGATGGCCTTTCGGCGGCATCATCTCATCGGGGTCGTCAGAACGGATACGCGTGAGCAGGGAACTCTTCGCTGGGTCGCCGGGCACGATGGCCGCGCCGTCGCTCTTGCCGCCCTTGAGCGCGCCGGCGAGGGTGTCGAGGTGCAGGCCGCCCTTGGGCTTGCCACCTTGGTGGCACTCGAGGCAGCTGGCCTCGAGGATGGGCTGGATCTGGGCGTAGAATTCGACGCCGCCTTTTTTCACGGCCTTCACCTGGCCTTGGTAGGCGACGATCTTTTCGGCGAGGAAATGGTCGACCGGATTGTTCGCGGGGAAACCGGCGGCCAGCGCAGGCACCGCGGTCTCAGGCGTGCTCGCGAGCCACTGCTTCGCGGCCTCGCGGCGCTTCTGCCAATACTCGCCCTGGCTGGCGCGAGCGGCGGCACGGGCGGCGGCATCGACGCGCGCGAGGCGTTCTTCTTCCTGCGCGGCATACGAGGCCCAGCCGGCGTCATTGTAGGAAGGGGTCTCTCCGGATGGAGAAAGCAGCTGCCAATCCGTGCGGCCGGCGAGGGAGATCGCGGCGATGGTTTCGCCGAGTTCAGGGCGACGACGGCCGGAGACCTTGCCCTTATTGAGGATGACGAAGCCGACGACGGATTCGAGGATCACGCGGTGCTCGCCGCCCTTGGATTCGAATTCAGCCCAGGCGTCACGATTGCCCGGAGGCGCGAAGCGGAAGTCGCCGCCGAGGTCGAGGTATTGGTCCTGCTCCTTGACCGGCTTGTTGTCGGTGCCGGCGGGCGGGAAGGCCGTCTTGGCGATGAGCTTGCCGTCGACGAAGAGGGCGGAGGCGCCGCGGCCGCGGAGGAGGAGGCGGTGCTTGCCGGCGGGGAGCTTCACGACGCCGAGGGCGCGGAAGAAGTAAGGGTGGCCGCGTTCGACGCGCACGCCGGTGTCGACGTATTTCTCCGGCACGCGGGCGAAGCCGAAGGCCGGGGCGACGTAGCTGTCGGTCACGGAGAGCGGCTTGTCGGGCCAGACGTTGGCGGTCGGCTTCCAGGACTCACAGAGTTCGACGCGAACCTGGCCGTTCGTGACGGTGGTCCAATCGATCTTCGGCGCCGTGCGGGTGACTTCCGGTGCCTTGGCGGCCTTCGTACCGCTGGCGCTGTCGTTACCCGCGTTGGGGCTCGGTCCGACCAGCGCGACTTCGGCCTTCACGACCGGGGGCAGGGTGGTGGCGAAGCGTCCGGCGATTTCCGGCGAAGGGACGAGCGCACGATACAGACGGATCTCATCGATCGCGCCGCGGAGGCTGCTATTGGCGAGGCCGCCCATCGAAGAGCCGATCCACACGGGTGCGTCGTCGACGATGGGGGCATCGGTCGTCGCGCCGTCCATATCCCACGAGCCCTTCATCTCCTTGCCGTCGATCCAGCCGCGGATGCTCTCCGGCTTACCGAATTCATAGCGGACCGCGACGTGGTGCCAGCGGCCGTCGTTGGGGAAGCCCGTCGGAGTCGTCCAGCGATGCCACTTCACGCCTTTCTCCGTCGGCGAAGCGAAGAGGAAATTGAGGCAAGCGGAGTCATAGAGCACGCGCAGGCGCACGGCCCAGTTCTGATTACTCGGGTTCGGCGCCTTCGGGTCCGTGCGGCCCTTGCCGATGATCGTGGCGTTCTCGCCCTTGCGCAGTCCGTCCAGGCGGACCCAGGCCTCGACCGTGAAGGCATCGCCGTTCTTGAAATCGAAGACGCTGTCCGCACCGGGGTCCTTGATCACCAGGCGCGCACCTTGGCCGTCGAAAGTCGGCGCGACGTTCTGGGTGTCGAAGCGGGGATAATCCGGACGACGCGGACCGGCCTGCTTGAGGCGCACATTGCCGACGGCGGAGAGGTCAGGGCCAGGCTGGCCGTCGAAGGTCCAAGCCGGGACCGTCTCGGCGGCGGCGAGGGCGGTGAGGCTCAGGAAAAGGGGCAGAAGACGGCGCATCTGAAAGAGGGGACAGGGGAGGGGCGAAGGGGGTTCCGCCCGATGTCCAGAATGAGTCGAATCAGGGTCATCGGTCAACCGTCCGGCAGTATCCTTTTGGGTCTGGTTTCCTGTCCGATTCCTCTCGGGATTGCCTGAAGCTGTCCCGGGAGCCTAAGGTCTGGTCATGCCTTCGACCGCCCGCCGCCTCGCCGGTTTCACCGAGTCCGTCATCCGCGGGATGACCCGCCTGGCGAACCAGCACGGGGCCATCAACCTCTCGCAGGGCTTTCCGGACTTCTCCCCGCCCGAGGAGCTTCTGGCCGCCTTGGAGCGCGCCACCCGGGGGCCGCATCACCAATACGCCGTCACCTGGGGCGCCCCGCGCTTCCGCCAGGCGTTGGCCAAGAAGATCAACCGCTTCAGCGGCCTGGCCATCGATCCGGATCAGCACCTCGTCGTCACCTGCGGCAGCACCGAAGCGATGATGGTCGCGATGATGACCGCGTGTAATCCGGGCGATAAGGTGATCGTTTTCTCGCCCTTCTACGAAAACTACGCCGCGGACGCGATCCTCTCGGGCGCCGAACCGATCTACGTGCCTTTGCGCGCGCCGGATTTCGCCTTCGACCCCGATGAACTCGCCAAGGCCTTCGCGCAGAAGCCCAAGGCGATCATCGTCTGCAATCCCTCCAATCCCTGCGGTAAGGTCTTCACGCGCGCTGAGCTCCTGACGATCCTGCGTCTCGCCGAAGAGCACGACGCGTTCGTCATCACCGACGAGCCCTACGAGCACATCGTCTACGCCCCGCACGAACATGTGTATTTCGCCGCGTTGCCCGGCGCGTTCGAGCGCACCATCACCTGCAACTCGCTCTCGAAGACGTATTCCATCACCGGCTGGCGTCTCGGTTACGTGCAGGCCGCCCCGCACGTCATCGCTCAGGCCCGTAAGGTGCACGACTTCCTGACCGTCGGGGCCGCTGCGCCGTTGCAGGAAGCGGCCGTCGCCGGACTCGAATTACCGGATTCGTATTACGCCGGCCTCGGTGAACTCTACGCCGCCAAGCGGACGCTGTTCACGTCGATCCTCGCCACGACCGGACTGAAGTTCACCGAACCGCAGGGCGCTTACTACTCGTTGCTCGACGTCTCGCCGCTCGGTTTCAAGACCGACACCGAAGCCGCCGAATGGCTCATCAAGGAGATCGGCGTCGCCGGCGTGCCCGGCTCTTCGTTCTTCCGCGAGCCCGAGCATCGCTACGTCCGCTTCCACTTCGCCAAGAAGGAAGAGACCCTGAGGGCGGCAGGGGAGAAGTTGGGACGAATCGCCAAGCGATAGAGGTAGGGGTGGGGGCAGGGGTAGGGATGTCTTGGGTAGGGTTGAGCGCCCTCGCTCAACCGCGGCTGACCAAGGGTGGTCAGCCCTACCAAGATACAACTAGGTCAGCACGCAGTGCTGACCCTACCATTATTACCTACCCCTACCCCAATCCCTACCCCTACCCCTGATCGTCGGTTAGGCTCCGCCTAACCGACGATCTTCTTATACGGCTCGCCTTCGTTCTGCGTCGGGCGTTCCGGGCGGCCTTTGTAACGATAAGTCAGGCCCATGTTGTCGATGCCGAGCAGCCAGAGGATGGTCGCGTGGAGGTCGTGGACGTGCAGAGGGGTCTCTTGGGCGCGCAGGCCGAGCTCGTCGGTGCTGCCGATGGTCTGACCGCCTTTGACGCCGCCGCCGGCCATCCACATCGAGAAGCCGGTGGGGTTGTGGTCGCGACCGTCGCCCTTCTCGGACATCGGGGTGCGGCCGAATTCGCCGCCCCAGACGACGAGCGTGTCCTCGAGCAGGCCGCGGGCCTTCAGGTCCTTGAGCAGGCCCGCGACGGGCTTGTCCATCGAGGCGCAGAGACCGGCGTGGTTGGTCTCGATCTTGGCGTGGGCGTCCCACTTCGAACCGGCGCCATGGTAGATCTGGACGAAGCGCACGCCGCGTTCGACCATGCGGCGGGAGAGGAGGCAGAGTCGGCCCATGCTCTCGGTCGTCTTGTCGTCGAGTCCGTAGAGCTTGCGCGTGGCTTCGGTTTCGCCGGTGAGGTCGACGACGCCGGGCGCTTCGGCCTGCATGCGCGCGGCCATCTCGTAACCCGCCAGTCGGGCGCCGAGTTCGGAGCGGTCCGGGTAGCGGGCGGCGAAGTCTTTGTTCACGCTGTTGATCAGGCGGAGCTTGCTGGCCTGCAGGTCGGCCGCGACCGCTTCGGGCGTGTTGAGGTTCGGGATCGGCTCGGAGCCGCCCTGGATGCGTACGCCCTGGTAGCCCGCGGGCATGAAGCCGGCGCCCCAGTTGCGCGGTCCGTTGATGACCGTGTTCTGGTTGTCCTGCATCACGATGAACGCGGGCAGGTTGCTGTTCTCGGAACCGATGCCGTAGTTGATCCACGAACCCAGCGACGGCTTGCCCGCGAGGATCGAGCCGGTGTTCATCTGGCAGACGCCGGCGGAGTGGTTGATGCCGTCCGCCTTGCAGGAACGGATGACCGCGAGGTCGTCGGCGCAGGAGGCGATGTGGGGGATCCAGTCGGAAAACCACTGGCCGGACTGGCCGTGCTGCTTCCACTCGCGCTTCGAAGCGAGGAGCGGGGCCTTGGCTTCGCCCATCGCGGTGATGACCGTGCCGAAGCTGTCGGGCAGGCGCTGGCCGGCCAGTTTGTTCAGGAGCGGCTTAGGATCCAGGAGGTCCATCTGCGACGGACCGCCTTCCATGAAGAGGAAAATGACGCTCTTGGCGCGCGGCTTGATCTGGCCGACGCCGGGCTGCAGGGGCGTGCCGGCGGCGGGGACGACGATCTCCTTGGCCAGCAGGTCGCTGAAGGCCATGGCGCCCAGGCCGAGGCCGGCGTTGAAGAGGAAGTCGCGGCGCGACGTCGAGGCTTCGATACGATGGCAGCGTGGGTCGTTCATTCGACGTAAAGGAATTCGGAGGAGTTAAGGAGGGCGTGGCAGAGCGCGGCCATCGGCACGTGTTCGGCCTTGGGCGCGGCTTCCGCCTTGACGGCGCCGACGGAAAGTTCGCGGCCGCGGCCGGAGGAATCGCTCATCGTGCCGGTCTTCGCTTCGAAGCGCCAGAAGCCCAGCGTGGAGGGGCGGACTTCCTCGGTGGAATAGAGGAGCTGGTCTTCGGGGAGGGCGCCGGAGCTGAAGCGCACTTCGTCGACGACGCCATGGAAGGAGCCGTCGGTGTCGGCGTTCTTGCCGCCCAGCTGCAGGGGCTCGGTCGCGGTCTTCACGCCGGTGAGGCTGGATTTGACGCTGTCGTGGAGGAGGGGCTCGTCGTCGTTGGCCAGGTCCTTGAGCGTGAACGCGACTTCGCCCGGACGTCCCGACGTGGCGTAGCGGACGGAGGCGGCGACGTAGTAAGGCTTGTTGAGGTCGATGCGCAGGTTGGAGAAGGCGACCGCCTCGCCGAAGTTACCGCCAGACAAAGGGCCGAAGGCCTGGAGCACGAGCACCTTCGGCGCGCGGCGAGATTTCTGGCCGGTCACGCCGAACTGCCAGTAGCCGTCCTCCTTGCCTTTGCCGGTCTGCGCGGCGATCACGCGCACGGAGCCGCTGTCGCTGATCGAACGGGGCACGATGACCGCTTCGATGGTGAAGCCGGCGGCGAGGTCGGCTTCCTTGGCGCCCGGCGCGAGGAAGGGCCGGCGGTGGCCGGCGGCGAACTGCGCGCCTTGTCCGTCGCGGAAGGGGACTTTCTCCGGTTGGAAGTCGCGGGCGATGGCCGCGGTGACGACGGCGGTGGTGCGTTGTCCGCGGACTTCGTCGAGGAAGGCGGCGGCGCGCTTGGCCTCGGCGGCGGAAGGCGCGCGGGCGTAGAGGAGCTGGTAGAGCCGGCGAACCTGCGCGGCCTCGTCGCCCGGAGCGTCGGCGGTCACGCGGCGGGCGAGGGTCTCGCTGCGCTTCAGCATGAAGGGGCTGTTGAGCAGCAGGAGCGACTGGATGGGCGTGGTGGTCACATCGCGTGAGGACGCGCTGCTGAACCACTGCGGGGCGTCGAAGATGTCGGCCAGCGGATCGCGGTTATTGCGCATGATGCGCGTGAAGATGCTGCGCACGGGCTCGGCGTAGATCACGCTGGGGCCGGCCTGCTTGTCGGCCTTGAGTTCACCGCAGGCGGCGTAGAGCGCGTCGCGGATCTGCTCGGCTTCGAGACGCTGAGGCTGGAAGCGCCAGAGCAGGGTGTTCTGCGGGTCCTTGAGCTGGCCGCGCGCGACGTCGGCGTGCTGGCTCGAGCGGCGGTAGGCGGCGCTCGTCACGAGCAGGCGTGTCATCGCCTTCTGGTCCCAGCCCTTGGCCATGAATTCATCCGCGAGCCAGTCGAGGAGCTCGGGGTGCGTGGGCGGTTCGCCGAGGTTGCCGAAGTCGCTGGCGTAGGGCGTGAGGCCGCGGCGGAAGCAGAGCTGCCAGAGGCGGTTCATCGCCAGGCGCGCGGTGAAGGGGTTGGACTTGTCGGTCAGCCAGCGGGCGAGCGTGGCACGGCGTCCGGTGGAGCTACCGTCAGCGACGGGCGTGATGGACGCGGGAGCGGCAGGGTATTGGGTGCTGAGGACGGTCAGGAAGGCCGGCGGGACGACGGTGTTCTTCTTCGGGATGACGGCGTCGAGGCCTTGGGCGCCGGTCTCGCGGACGGCCAGGACGTAAGGCGGTTCGGCGGGCTTGAGTTTGTCGTGTTCGGCGAGCTTACGCTTCAGGTCGGCGTGCTTGACGCTGGCCTCGCCCTTGATGGAGCGGTCGAGGCGGTTGTATTCGTAATCGACCTGACGCCAGGCGAGGGCGGCGACCTGCTCTTCGTAGGGCGTGCGCTGCGCCGTCGGCTTATTGATCATCGCCTGGACGTCGTCCGGGAAGATCTCAATGGCCTTACGGGTGGCCGTCTCGCGATACTTCAGCTCGAGGGCGTCGATCTCGGCGCGGATCGCCTTGGTCTCCGCTTCCCATTTCGCCCGCTGGCGGGCGTGCTCGGTGGCCTGGGCTTCGGTCCACGCGATGCGGTCTTCGACCGGCACCGTGTTGTTGAAGAAGCTGCGGAGGGCGTAGTAGTCGCGCTGCAGGATCGGATCGAACTTATGGTCGTGGCAGCGGGCGCACTGCATGCCGGCGCCGAGGAAGACGTCGCCGGTGGTGTCGGTGATGTCGTTGAGGATGTTTTCCCACTGGCCGCGGGCGTCGCGGTTGTTGTATTCGTAGATCCAGTGGCGGAGGTAGCCGAGGGCCGTGAGCGCATCGGGGTCGCCGGGGAAGAGTTCGTCGCCGGCGATCTGCTCCTGCACGAAGCGGTCGTAGGGTTTGTTGTCGTTATAGGCCTTGATGACGTAATCGCGGTAGCGCCAGGCGGTCGGACGGAAGTCGTCGATGCGGAAGCCGTCGCTGTCGGCATAGCGCACGAGGTCGAGCCACGCGCGGGCCATGCGCTGACCGTAGGCCGGGGAGGTCAGCAGGCGGTCGACGAGTTTTTCGTACGCGGCTGGGTCCTGGTCCTGGACGAACGTGGCGACCTCTTCGGGTGAGGGCGGTAGGCCGGTCAGGTCGAAGGTCACGCGACGGATGAGCACGGCGCGTTCGGCTTCAGCGGAGGGCGTGAGGCCTTCGTTGGCGAGGCGGGCGTCGATGAAACGATCGATCGGGTGCGCGGCGGCGCCGGCCGGGAGTTCGGCGCGCTTGATCGGCTGGTAGGCCCACCAGGCTTTCTCCTTCGCGCCGATGGTGCCGGGGAGGTAACGGCCGGCGACGGGCGCCTTGGTGCGGCTCTTCGGCCACGCGGCGCCGGACTTCACCCAGGATTGGAGTAAGGCGACTTGGTCCTTGGTGAGACGATCGCCCTTCGGCGGCATCATCTCGTCGGGATCGCTCGAGAGGATGTTCTTAAGGAAGAGGCTGGCGTCCGGGTCGCCGGGGACGAGGGCCGCGCCGGCGTCTCCGCCGGTCGTGAGGCCGGCGAGGCTGTCCATGACCAGGCCGCCCTTATTCTTGCCGGCGGAGTGGCTGTGGCACTTGAAGCAACGCTCGTCCAGGAGGGCCACGGCCTTCTCCGCCAAGTCGTCGGCAGCGGCCGAGAGGGCGGCCCCGGACGAGGCCAACAGGCAGGCGGACAGACTGAGCAGACGCAAAGACATCGGGGAGCCCTCTTTATGAGTGCTTTCGATTGAGACTGCAAGCCGAGGCCTAAGGTTCCCCGGAAGCCGCCCCCAAGGCGCTTACTTCAGCTTCTTCTTCCAAGCCGGATAGTCCTTGGCCAAGAGTTCTCGGGGGTATTCCCCGAACCAGCTGTAGCCATTGCGACGCTCGTGGCCGATATCGGCCAAGCGGGGCTTGGGGACACCGTCACGGTCGCAGACGTAGGGGGCGCCGGTCTTGAGGTCGTAGAAGCGCGCCCAGAGGTCGGGCGCGGCCGGATCAGGCACCATCACCAAGTCTTTGCCGCCGAGCAGCGTCTTGGTGGTCTCAAGCCGCTGGCCCTTGAGGCGATGGGCTTCGAACCAGGTGACGGCGCCTTCGATCGAAGCACGGATTTCAGCCGACGGATTCTCGAGGCTCATCAGCAGTCGGACGATACCGACGGATTCGCTGCCGCTGAAGGAGGGGAGTTCGTAAGAGCGTGCCTTGGCCGGCGCGAAGGTCTTCTCATCGTGCTGGGCGCACCAGACGGTCGGCTGGCCCTCGATGACGATCTGGCACTTCAGGATGCAGGCGATGCCGCGGTCGAAGGCTTGGCGGCAAGACTCGCGCGTCTTGGCGTCGAGGAAGGCGTAGCGCTCATCGCGGCCGACCTCGCGGACCAATTCCAAGACGCGTACTATGGCACCATCATTGAAGGTGATGCGGTCGTAGTAGCCCTTGCGGAGGGGGAAGAACTGTGGCCAGCCGCCGTTCGCGTATTGTGCTTTGAGTATGTAAGCCAAGCCGCGGTCGAAGGACTGACGATAGGTCTCGGCCTTCGTCGCGTTGACCATGCGCGCCATGAAGCGGAGCTCGTCCACCGTGCCTTTGTTGTCGAAAGTCGGCTGGAGTTTAGTCCGGTCGCCGACGTAGGGCTGGCTGACCGTATCGGTATTCTTCGGCCAGCCGCCGGCGTCGGCCTGATAGCTCAGGATGATGTCGGCGACCTTCTTGGCCTCCGCGGAGGCGAACCAGGCATCGGCTTTGCCCAAGTAGCGTCGCGCGCTGTCGTCGGCCGCGAGGCGAGGCAGCATGGCCAGAAGCGCGAGGAGGAGCAGGGTGGGGCGCATGGCGAGGCAGGGACAGGGCTGGGGCTAGGGCTAGGGACAGGGATAGGGGTTGGGGTGGTGGAGTAAATGAAGGAAAGCGGGGGAGGGCTGTTGCGGTTGTCTTAGGCCGATTAATCCGCTCATCTTTCAATGTGCCTTCTCCGATCCTGTTCATCCTCGCTTCCGCTTCGCCGCGTCGCACCGAGCTTCTGCGTGAAGCCGGCCTGCCGCACCGGGTCGTCGTCGCGGCGGTGACGGAGCACGAGGATCCGTCGACCGACCCCGCCCAGATGGTGCTGCATAACTCTCGCCTGAAGGCCGCGGCGGTCTCCCGTCTGCATCCCGAGGCCTTGGTGCTGGGCTCGGACACCACGGTGGCCCTCGGCGACTGCGCCCTGAACAAGCCGGCCGACCTCGCGGAGTCCCGCGCGATGCTGCGCAGCCTGTCGGGACGCGAGCATACCGTGCATACCGGCGTCTGCCTGCTTTGCCCCGCGCTCGGAATCGACGAAGCGCACGACGTGACCGCCTGGGTGCGTTTCCGCCCGCTGACCGACGACGACATCACCCGCTATCAAGGACTGGTGAACACTTTGGACAAGGCCGGCGCTTACGGCATCCAGGAAGGACGGGAGATCATCATCGCCGATTACCAACGGCCGATCTCGACGATCATGGGCCTGCCGGTCGAGTTCGTCAAAGCCCGCCTTGCCGCGCTGGGTGTCTTGGAGAGACTCAAAGCATGAAAACCTGGCTGCTTCTGTTAGCCGCTACGGTCGGTGCGCAGACGCCTGTCGTCAGCGGTGACGCCGAGCTGACCGGCCTCATCGGCGGCAAACCGCTCGTCATCCGTACGACGAGCCGCCTCGCCGGAGCGATTGATTCCCTGAAGTGGGACGGTGTCGAATTCATCGATTCGCATGACCACGGCCGCCAGCTGCAGTCGGCGATCAGCGCCGACGTCAACGGCGTCTTTCATGTCGAGTGCTACAATCCGACCGAAGCCGGTTCGGTCGTCGACGCGCTCGGCCCGAAGTCGACCAGCCGCCTTGAGGCGATCTCGGTCCGCGATGGGGCGTTAAGGACGCGCACGCGGATGGCTTTCTGGCTCGCGCCGGGCATGTCATCCCATGGACATGTCGCGCAGAACACCAAGCTGCTCTCGGATTTTGTCCTCACCAAGGTGGTGCGCATCGGCCGGCCAGGCATGGATCATGTGCTCGATTACGTGGTCCAATTCTCGGTTCCGAACGATCTTCCGCACCGGTATCTGCAGGTCGAGGCCCTGACGGGCTACATGCCTTCGGCTTTCAGCGAGGAACTCCGCTTCGACGCTAAGACGGCGACCCTCGTCCCCTTGCCGCGCCAGAACGGCGAGCAAACCGATCCGGTGGTCCTTTCGACCCCCTCCGGCTCGCATGCCATGGGGGTCTTCACGACGACGAGAGCTTCGTCGCTTAATCCTGCCCCGGGCTACGGGCGGTTCAAGTTCGAGCGCGAGCAGGTCGTGAAGTGGAACTGCGTCATCCGGGCCCGGCCGTACTCGCCGATGCATACCCATTTTTCCTACCAGCTTTACGTGGTCATCGGCACGCGCGAGGACTGCCGGCGGACGCTCGCGGCGCTGACGCAGGAGTTCGGCGGTCGATAATCGGGCTGTCCTACGCTTGAAGTCGTCCGGGTCGTCCCTAACTT